>ENA-UONW01000394-UONW01000394.1-human-gut-metagenome-genome-assembly--contig:-CS52-NODE-394-length-65455-cov-16.855229_pt1 | contig 65455 bp, 53 predicted proteins | sample MGYA00242463_ERZ724010 | MGnify/ENA metagenome assembly ERZ724010 | reverse complement strand
TTTTTTCCGAGCCGCGAAAGATTTTTTCCGAGCCGCGAAAGATTTTTTCCGAGCCGCGAAAGATTTTTTCCGAGCCTACCCGCCATTTAACCGCGGCAGGCCGCGTGCGGCATCAGGCCCCGGCCACGGGACGCGCCTGCGGCAGCAGGAACACGTCGACCACCTGCTGCAGCTGGCTGCGCGTCAAGCCGCCCTGCAGCATCTCCACACGCCCCTCGGCGTTGATGAACAGCAAAGTCGGAATGCTCTCCACGCGGAAAGCCTGCGCCAGGTCCTGCTCCTTGTCCACATCCACCTTGTAGACGGCAATCTTGCCGGCATACTTTTGGGCAATGGCCTCCAGCTCCGGCGCCATGCGGCGGCAGGGACCGCACCAGGTGGCGTAGAAGTCCACGATGACGGGCTGCTTGCCGGCGAGCTTCACCACCGAGTCGGCCGGCTGGGTGTAGTCAAAAACTTTTTCTATAAACGTGGCGGCGGTCAGTTCGGTAATCACCTTGGCCGGCGCAGCCTGGGCGGCAGGAGCGGCTTGCTGCTTGCGGCCCTGACAACCCGTGAGCGTCAGGCCCGAGAGCAGGGTCACAAGGCACAGGCCCGGGAGCGAAAATACTTTCATCATCTTACAGAAGTTACGTTTCATACTATTTCTTACATAAATCGTGTCACCAAAAATACTTTATTTTCTGACTACAGCCTTCATGCGCGGCCGCTTTTATGACACTACGGCAGCTAATTTACGAAGAAAATGACTTATTTCTCGCATATTATGTCCCGTTTCACTTGTCCGGGTCCTTAAAAATGTCTAATATTGCAACTCACTTGTCCCGTTTCGAACCCACATGAAACACACTCCGGGCCGGAACTTACCCACATTTAAACCGTCTGATTCATGAAGATTTTCGCCCTCATGCTGGCCGCCACCCTTGCCGGCAGCACCACCGGCACCATGGCCGCACGTCCGGCCGAACCGTCCGACTAGACCTCAGCCGCCGGCAGCCTGACGCAGCCGTCCTCTTATATTATAATGTGTAGCAGTCCGCAGCGCAGCCGCCAAGTGGTGGACAGCCTGCTGGCCGACGCCAACCGCCGCCGGGTGGTAAGCGTGGAGGGCCCGGTGCGCAGCGAGCTGGAGCAGCCCCTGCCGGCCGCGCGCCCGCTGCAGGCTACCGACGTGCCGACCGGCGTGCCCGCACGTCCGGCCGACCGCTACCATCTGCTGCAAACGGCCTATATGGGCGTGCCGCTCATTGCCGGCGGCCTCCTCATGCAGGGCGCCGACCGCCACGTGCGCAACATGCGCTTTCAGTATGGCCCCCACGCCCACACCGAAATTGACGCCTACACGCAATACCTGCCCGCCGTCGTCATGCTGGGCCTGAAGGCCGGCGGCGTGGAAAGCCGCAGCCAGTGGGTCCGCATGCTGGTGAGCGACGCCTTTGCCACCGCCATCATGGCCGTGGCAGTCAACGGCATCAAGCTGACGGCCGACGTGCAGCGCCCCGACGGGTCGTCGTACAACTCCTTTCCCTCCGGCCACACGGCCACGGCCTTCATGACCGCTGCCATGCTCAGCCGCGAGTACGGGCACAAGTCGCCCTGGGTAAGCTACGGCAGCTACGGCCTGGCCACCGCCACGGGCCTGATGCGCATTGTCAACAACCGCCACTGGATCAGCGACGTCATGGCCGGCGCCGCCATCGGCTACATCTCGACCCAGCTGGGCTACTTTTTGAGCGACCTCATCTTCAAGGACAAATACCTCAACGTCAAGGAGACGGCCGACCTGTTCGATCCCTACCGCGAACCCTCGTATCTGGGCATTACGCTGGGCTACGACCTGCCCGGCATCAGCACGCGCATGCACCACGACGGCCACCGCCTGCGCACGGCCTCGGGCGTCGACCTGGCCCTGGAGGGCGCCAAGTTCATCAACCCCTACCTGGGCTTCGGCGGCCGCGCCGCACTGTCGGACCTAACCGTGATGGTGGACAACCAGACCTCGCCCAAATCGCTGGGCATGGTGGGCCTGTATGCCGGCGTGTTCGGGTCGTACCCGCTCAGCGCCCGCTGGAGCATGGGCGGCAAGTTCCTGCCCGGCTATGCGCGCTACCCGCAGACCACCGTCAATGACTTCCGTCTGGGCCACTGCGGCGGCTTCGGACTGAACACGGGCGCCCACATCGGCTTCATGGTGCACCCGCACTACCAGATGAAGCTCTTCCTCGACTACGACCTGCGCCCCTCCTACGTCAGCACCACCCGCCACTGCGTGCACACACTGGCCATAGGAGGGTCGGCCAATATTGCCTTCTGAGCCGCCTGCGGGCGCCCAGGAGGCCGTAACTAAAATTTTGTGGATAAACTTTTCATTTCAGAAAGAAAAGTTGTATCTTTGCTATGATATAAACCAATTACCACGAACTCAACGTTTAAAACTATATAATGGAAGTAGAAGAAAAAGATCAGGCCAGCTATTCAGCCAGTAATATTCAGGTACTTGAAGGCTTGGAGGCGGTGCGCAAGCGCCCAGCCATGTATATTGGCGACATCAGTGAAAAGGGCTTGCACCACTTGGTCTACGAAACGGTTGACAACTCTATCGACGAGGCCCTGGCCGGATATTGTACGCACATTGAAGTGACTATTTGCGAGGACAATTCCATCATCGTACAGGACAACGGCCGCGGTATTCCGGTGGACATGCACCCCAAAGAGCACCGCTCCGCACTGGAGGTGGTGATGACGGTGCTGCACGCCGGCGGAAAATTTGACAAGGGTTCCTACAAGGTATCCGGCGGTTTGCACGGCGTGGGTGTGTCCTGCGTCAATGCGCTGTCCACCAAGATGGTGTCGCAGGTGTACCGCGACGGAAAAATCTACCAGCAGGAATATGCCAAAGGCAAGCCCCTCTACCCCGTCAAGGTGGTAGGCGAAACGGACCTGCGCGGTACGCGCCAGCAGTTTTGGCCGGATGCTTCCATCTTTACCACTACAGAATACAAATACGACATTCTCGCCAACCGTATGCGTGAGCTGGCCTACCTGAACGCCGGCATCACCATTACGCTGACCGATCTGCGCCCCGACGAAGAGGGCAAGACCCGCACGGAGAAATTCCACTCCGAACTGGGCCTGCGCGAATTTGTGCGCTACATCGACGCCACCCGCACCCACCTGTTTGACGACGTCATCTACCTGAACACCGAAAAGCAGGGCGTGCCCATTGAGGTGGCCATCATGTACAACACATCGTACAGCGAGAATATCCACTCCTATGTCAACAACATCAACACCATCGAAGGCGGTACGCACCTGGCCGGATTCCGCTCGGCCCTGACGCGCGTGCTGAAAAAATATGCCGAAGAAACGGCCGCCAAGCAAATTGAAAAGGCCAAGGTGGAGATTACGGGCGAGGACTTCCGCGAGGGACTGACCGCGGTCATTTCCGTCAAGGTAGCCGAGCCGCAATTTGAAGGACAGACCAAAACCAAGCTGGGCAACAATGAGGTGACGGGCGCCGTGAACCAGGCCGTGGGCGAAGCGCTCACCAACTACCTGGAGGAGCACCCCAAGGAAGCCAAGCTGATTGTGGACAAAGTCATACTGGCCGCCACTGCCCGTGTGGCCGCCCGCAAGGCACGCGAAAGCGTGCAGCGCAAAAACCCGATGTCGGGCGGCGGACTGCCCGGCAAACTGGCCGACTGCTCCGAAAAGGACCCCGCACGCTGCGAGCTCTTCATTGTGGAGGGTGACTCCGCAGGCGGTTCGGCCAAGCAGGGCCGCAGCCGTGCCACACAGGCCATCCTGCCGCTGCGCGGTAAGATCCTGAACGTCGAGAAAGTGATGTGGCACAAGGCCTTTGAGAGCGAAGAGGTCAACAACATCATCCAGGCCCTGGGCGTACGCTTCGGACTGGGCGACGACTCCAAGGAGGCCAACATCGAAAAGCTGCGCTATCACAAGATTATCATCATGACCGATGCCGATGTCGATGGCTCACACATCGACACGCTCATCATGACCCTCTTCTACCGCTACATGCCGCAAATCATTCAGGACGGCTACCTCTACATCGCTACGCCGCCCCTCTACCGCTGCAAGAAAGACAAGGTGGAAGAATACTGCTATACCGAAGTAGACCGCCAGCGCTTCATCGAGAAGTACGGCGGCGGTAAGGAAGCCAACATTGTCACCCAGCGCTACAAAGGTTTGGGTGAGATGAACCCCGAACAGCTTTGGGAAACCACCATGTGCCCGGAAACGCGACTGCTCAAGCAGGTAACCATTGAGAACGCCGCCGAAGCCGACCACATCTTCTCCATGCTGATGGGCGACGACGTAGCCCCGCGCCGCGATTTCATCGAGCGCAACGCTACCTACGCCAACATCGACGCCTAAGCGTCACCGCTGCTCAAGGATACCTGTGGTAGTCTTGCTATTACAACAACAACGCCTCTACCACTAAAAATCCGCAGAACAGATGACAGCACTTTAAAAGCACGACAAACGGCACCCAATGGTGCTATCTATTTTCTTGTAAACTAATTTCAGTAGTAAGGTGTGGATGTGAATCCGGTAACCTTATTTATACTAAAACATCTCTTATTTATAATACCTAATGAACCGCTTGGATGTGAATTCGGGCGGTTTTTTCAGCCCCCATCCTTGCCTCATCTTTCCCTCCAATTTGTAAAAAAAGAGATGACATGTACATAACACGCCTTCGTTACGCCGATACGCCATGCGGCATACACCGCAAGAATGTCCTATTTGCCTAACGAAATACTTAATAATTAGCATAATTTCCCTTTTGATTTACTTTTTTTTACTAATGCAAGTAAAAAACAGATACTTTGTAACATATTTTGTTGCATTTTTTTTCTACTTTTGCCACGTTATATAACTACGTTGACACTTTATATATTCTCTCGGCAGAAACCGAAACAAACTGCACCTGCCAGGCGCTGCACAATACCTAACGACAGCGTAGCGGCACTTCAAATCAGGTTACGGGCCGAGAATGACGGACATTTGCGCATGTCCGCATGTGTTACAATTATATATACTGACCATAGAAATAACGAGTACTATGTTAGTAGGTAAAGATTCCATTTTTGACCCGAACCAAAGTTTTAGCGACAACTTCTTCGGGCTCCTTAACCGTCAGGGTCCGGGCAGCGACCGCGCCACACAAATTGCAGCCACACTACTGCCGGTATTTGACCTCAACGCCCATATTGCCGACATTCAATGCGGCACAGGGGCGCAGACCAAAATACTACATAACACCCTACGCCGCCATGTCATCGCGCTGTACTCACGTACTAACATGATTGCCACTCTTCAGGAATCAATCAATCTAGATCCCCAACTGACCAACAACATCAGTACACTGGTAGCCAAGCCTGACGACTTGCCATTTCCCAAGCACTACCTAGACATGATCTGGAGTGAAAACTTCGTAGGTCCTTACGGCGTCGAAAAAATACTAAAGCGGTGGAATCATTGGCTCCGACCGGATGCCTTTGTCGTATTCTCACTCTGTTCATGGGTACGTTCCGATCGTCCCGACGATACCTATCTTGCCAAACGCTTCAGCTACATGCGTCAGGTGACCGAAAATCTACAGCTCTTTGAGCAGCTAGGCTTCCGCAACCTGGCCCATATTGTGCAGCACGATGACTGCTGGACTGATAATCACTACATCCCCATGTCAATGAAAATTCAGGAACTGCCCGAAGAGATTCGCAGACGCAAGGATGTGCGCACCTTCATTGAAGAACGCAGTCACGAAATCCACAGCTACGTGCAATATAAATCGTACTTTAGAAACGTATTCTACATCTTGCAAAAACAACAAGACCAAGTGCCCCTGCACTAACCCCAAGTGTCAGGCCCCACTGGCCGCAAACCGCACATATACCCATGACCTGCCAACTCACAACCGAAGCACACGAAAAATGGATGCACCGCTGCATTGAACTGGCACGATGTGGCCAGGCTCACGCTGCTCCCAACCCCATGGTGGGGGCGGTCATCGTCAACAAAAACCGCATCATCGGCGAAGGCTATCACATACGCTGCGGCGAAGCCCATGCCGAAGTCAATGCCATCAATTCCGTAAGCCCTGCCGACCGGCCGTTGCTGCACGACTCAACCCTCTATGTCAGTCTGGAGCCGTGTGCACACTTCGGCCGTACACCACCCTGTGCACGCCTCATTGTCCGCACGGGCATACCGCGCGTTGTAGTAGGCTGCATTGATCCCTTTGCCAAAGTACAGGGACGCGGCATCGCCATCATGCGCGAAGCCGGTATTGACGTAACTGTGGGCATCTGTGAACAAGAATGTCTGGAACTCAACCGCCGCTTCATCACCTTTCAGACCAAGGGCCGTCCCTACATTACCCTGAAATGGGCCGAAAGCAACGACGGATACATTGACCGTCTGCGTGACGGCGGCCGACCGGCCCTACTCTCCACGCCGCGTACACTAATGCACGTTCACCAGCTACGCGCTGAACACACGGCCATTCTGGTAGGTCACCGCACCCTGCAGGTAGACCACCCACAGCTTAACATCCGTCACTGGGTGGGCAGCAATCCGGTAAAAATTGTTTTGGGACACGTCAGCGAGGGTGAGCTGCCTCCTGGATTCGAAGCCTATGCCGATATCCGCACAGTATTGCAAGAGCTGCACCGTCGCGGACTACAGTCACTGCTCGTCGAAGGCGGTAGCCTTACGCTGCAATCTTTCATCGACAATGAATTGTGGGACGAAGCGTGGGTCGAGCACGCCCAAGTACGACTGGAAGCCGGCGTTCCGGCCCCACTCATAGCCGAAAACAAGCACCATACCGACGTCATGCTCTACGACGTACGCCACACCCATTATTTCAATTTCTAAAATTACCACCACTCGCCGTATCCTCCGTGTTCTTTTGACACCCACGAATACGGCCGCCCACTTTTAATCAGACCATGTTTGCCCTAATTCTCATCCTGCTGGGCGGTTTTCTGGCCGGCTACCTTCTGCGACGCCTACCCGGCATTCGCTTTACAGACACGGGAATCCCCGTCACTATTTTCGCCATGCTCTTCCTCTTCGGGCTCAGTCTGGGTGCCGATAACTCCCTTATCAACCGTTTCAGCAGCTTTGGCCGCCAAGCACTGATCATGGCTCTGCTTGGCGTAGCGGGCAGCCTTTTCTTTTCGTGGCTGGCCGGAAAATATTTACTGAAACGTTCCAAAAACGAGTCCGACGATGAAAGGTAGTCTGATGGCCCTGCTGGCCCTTTTTGCAGGATGTCTGACAGGCTACTCGCTGGAACTGCCCGCCTGGCTGACCGGCCATGAGCTCTCTACCTGGCTGCTGTACGCCCTGATGGCTCAGGTCGGAATGAGCATCGGCAGCAGCCGCAACCTGCACGACATGGTGAGTTACTTCAAGCCACGCATACTCCTGCTACCACTGGCCACAGCCCTGGGCACCCTGTGTTTTTCAGCTCTGGGACCGCTGCTGCTGAACCGATTGAGCCTGACGGACTGCCTGGCCGTGGGCAGTGGCTTCGGCTACTACTCACTCTCGTCACTGCTCATCACCCAGCTCAAACAGCCCATTCTGGGTATACAACTGGCAGCCGAACTGGGCACCATTGCCCTACTGACCAATATTTTCCGAGAGGTAATAGCTTTAATAAGCGCTCCACTGCTGCATCGCCGTTTCGGGGTATTTGTTCCGATATCCGTAGCCGGCGTTACATCAATGGACGTGGCTCTGCCCACACTGGTGCAAAGCTGCGGACAACAAATCATTCCGCCAGCCATCTTCCACGGCGCTGTACTCGACATGAGCGTACCGTTTTTAGTCAGTCTTTTCTGTCAACTGTAATACTTCCGACCAACTATTCACGCCGCGCCCCGCAAAAACGCAGCCGCACGCAACAACCAGAATCAGGCGCATGGTAACCTGCAAAAATCAAATACGCCGGCCTGCAGCTGAAATCAATTAAAAACGGCGGCGAACCTGCTGACAATCGGAAAAATTAGTAACTTTGCGCCAGCATTTGCAAAGTACAATATCAACTTATTATAAAATCATAAATCATGGCAAAGAAAGCACTTTTGATGATTCTTGACGGCTGGGGCATCGGTGCCCACGACAAAGGCGACGTCATCTTCAACACTCCCACTCCCTTTATGGACCACCTCAACGCCACCTACCCCCACTCGCAGCTGCTGGCTTCGGGCGAGCACGTAGGTCTGCCCGACGGTCAGATGGGTAACTCTGAAGTAGGTCACCTGAACATCGGTGCCGGACGCATCGTTTACCAGGACCTGGTAAAAATCAACCGCGCCTGCGCTGACAACAGCATAATGAAAAACCCGGAAGTGGTTTCGGCCTTTGAATACGCCAAAAACAGCGGTAAGAGCATCCACTTTATGGGTCTGACCTCAAACGGCGGCGTACACTCTTCACTCGACCACCTCTTCAAGCTCTGCGACATTGCCAAGGAATACGGACTGGAAGGCCGCACCTACCTGCACTGCTTCATGGACGGCCGCGACACCGACCCCAAGAGCGGTATCGGCTTCATTAAGGAACTCGAGGAACACTGCGCCAAGAGTGCCGGCAAGATTGCCAGCATCGTAGGCCGCTTCTACGCCATGGACCGCGACAAGCGCTGGAACCGCGTCAAGGAAGCCTACGACCTGCTCGTCAACGGTCAGGGCAAACAGGCTACCGACATGGTACAGGCCATGCAGGAGAGCTACGACGCCGACGTAACCGACGAGTTCGTAAAACCGATTAACAACAGCACCATCGACGGCACCATCAAGGAGGGCGACTGCGTCATCTTCTTCAACTACCGCAACGACCGCGCCAAGGAGCTGACCATCGTACTGACCCAGCAGGACATGCCGGAAGAAGGCATGCACACCATCCCCGGCCTGCAGTATTACTGCATGACGCCGTATGACGCTTCGTTCAAGAACGTACACATCCTCTTCCCGAAAGAGAACGTAGAGAACACCCTGGGCGAATACCTCAGCAGCAAGCACCTGAAACAGCTGCACACGGCCGAGACCGAGAAGTATGCCCACGTTACCTTCTTCTTCAACGGTGGCCGCGAAACCCCGTTTGAAGGTGAAGACCGCATCCTCGTGCCCTCACCCAAAGTGGCCACCTACGACCTGCAGCCTGAAATGAGCGCCTTCCAGGTAAAGGACAAACTGGTAGCTGCCATCCGCGAAAACAAGTACGACTTCATCGTCGTCAACTTCGCTAACGGCGACATGGTGGGCCACACCGGCATTTACGAGGCCATCGAGAAGGCCGTGAAAGCCGTTGACCAGTGCGTCAACGAGGTCATCACCGCCGCCCTCGACACCGACTACGAGGCCATCATCATTGCCGACCACGGTAATGCCGACCACGCCCTCAACGCCGACAACACGCCCAACACGGCTCACTCACTCAACCCCGTGCCCTTCATCTATGTCACCAAGAACACCGCTGCCAAGGTGGAAGACGGCATTCTGGCCGACGTAGCCCCGAGCATCCTGCACATCATGGGTCTGGAGCAGCCTAAGGAAATGACGGGCAAGAACCTCATCAAGTAACGAAATTTCCCTTACGGGCCCCGTGCCCGACCACCTTATTCCCGTCAGGGCCCTGCGCACTACTCAGCCGCGCAGGGCCCTGATAGCGTTTATGGGCCAAGCAGACTTTACGGCGCGAAGAATTTTTTCCGAGCCGCGAAGAATTTTTTCCGAGCCGCGAAGAATTTTTTCCGAGGGCCCTTGTCTTGGACAAGGCCCCTCAGTCTTTCTCACTCCGGCCATTGACATGCCAAAATCCCCCGGGTGGAGGGACCGCATCTGACGATTCACCTCCCCACCCGGGGGATTCCTTGTTTCTATTGTCTGCAAGACTCAGGCAAACACCTGACGCAACACCTCAAGCGACTTGAGCTCCGGAAAGTCGGGCAGGTGCAACCGGTAGTAGTCATTGATGAAGTCGAGCATCCGCTCACGCTCAGCGTGCGAGAACTTGAACACGCCCATCGTCTCAAAACGCATGCGCATGAGCAGCGGCAGGCGCGCCGCGTCGGCCGGTTCCAGATAGTGGCCGTGCAGCGGAGCCGTGGCACAAAAGCGCGCCGCCTGCATGTCGAAGTAGCACAACGGACCGTCGTAACCCTCCAGATTCGGGTAGAAACCCAAAAAGCGCGACAGCCTCAGCAGGAACACCAGATGGAAGTTGGCATAGCCCGACGGGCAGGCGTCGAGCCACTGCACCGACGTGGCCAGATACTCATAGAGCGTGGCGTCGGCCGGCTGCTGCGCCAGCGCGTAGCGCAGAAATTCGGCCAGGAAAAGGGCGATGGTGGTCTTGTACGGCTCAAAGGGGATGGACGTCAGCAACCCGTCGGGGCGCACGCCGCGCGGCTTCAGCAGGCGCGCCGACGCCCGCGGCTGCCAATCGACCTCAATCAGCGTAAGCGGCTGGAACAGGCGCAGCGATCCGCGCCGGCGCGACGACTTGGGCACGCGCACCATAAACGACACGCGCCCGTCGGTTTGCGTAAACACGTCGGCAATCACAAATTCGTCATTATATTTCAGGGTGGAGAGCACCAGTCCCCGCGAAGTCTTCAGCATCGTCAAAAATCTCCTTTTCCACCCGCGAAATTACGTAAAAAGGCCCTTTTCAACCGTTTGGAAGCAGAAAAATTCATTTTTTTCAAAAAAAGTTACCCTAAAATTTGGTGGATATAGAAAAAGCCACTACCTTTGCACTCGCAATCGACTCAGTGAGCGATTGGGGCGAAAGCCCGACACGATGGCCCATTCGTCTATCGGTTAGGACGTGAGATTTTCATTCTCAAAAGAGCAGTTCGATTCTGCTATGGGCTACTAAGTAAAAAATAAAAAAGACATAAATTAGAGATGGCAAATCATAAATCATCCGTAAAAAGAATCCGTCAGACGGCTGCACGTCGTCTTCACAACAGATATTACGCTAAGACCATGCGTAACGCTGTTCGCAAATTGCGCGGCACAACTGATAAAGCTGCTGCCACCGAGTTGCTGCCTAAAGTACAGCAGATGCTTGACAAACTGGCTAAGACCAACAAGATCCACAAGAACAAAGCCAGCAACATCAAATCAAGCCTCATGCAGCACGTTAGCAAATTGGCATAAGACAAAACGTTACACTTTAACATACAAAAGCTATTATCCCCACTCTTGGATGATAGCTTTTTTTGTATCCCTACCCTTCCCGGCTCGCCGCAAAGCCGCTGAATACCCATATTTTTTAGGCTAGAAAACAAACTGATTTTCAGCCTTTTTTATCCTGCAAAGCAAAATCTGGGCTTCACCTGCTACTTTCCTTTTCGTATATTTGCAGAAAGCAGACACTTACGCCGCACATCTGCTTAATGAATAGAAGCAGAATACTACGACTTCATTATAAACGCATTCTTATTGGCAAAGTAAATCAAAAAGGGAACAGAAGGAATAAAGACAACAGGCATAAACGTAGCCAAAAGTTTTACGAAAATTATACAACACGCACAAAAAAAGCGGACTCCCGCTCAGCCGGGCCTGTGGTGGCGCCAGCCGGGCGGAAGTCCGTATGAATGCTGCGGGAAGATGAGCGTGCGGGGCGCGCTGCAGCTTTCCCGCGAAAGGAATTAGTTCAGTTCGTTGCGTACGATGTGGCCCATCTGCATGACGAAGGTGAGCTGCAGGTCGCCGTTGAGCATGATGATGTCGGCGTCCTTGCCCTGCTCCAGCGTACCCTTGCGGTCCAGGATGCCCATGATGCGGGCCGGAGTTTCGGAAGCCATGCGGCAAGCGTCTTCCAAGGGGATGCCGGCCTGCTGTACGCAGGTGCGGATCAGGCGGTCCATCGTGGCGATACTGCCAGCCAGGGCTGAGCGGTCGGCCAGTTTGCAAACGCCGTCTTCCAGAATCACGCGCGGATCGAAGGCCGTGTCGTTCTTGCTGGCTGAGCAAGCCAGGGCGTCGGTAACGAGGGCCGTCTTCTCTACACCCTTGATCTGATAAATCATGCGCAGCATAACGGGCGGTACGTGGATGCCGTCGGCAATCATTTCCACCGTCATGTTCTGCTCGGCAAAGATGCTCTCTACCGTTCCGCATACCTTGAACTCGCGGTTCTTGTAAACCACCGGCATGGCGTTGTAGAAGTGAGTGGCGTGGGTCATACCGGCCTGGTTGGCGGCGTGTACGTCGTCATAAGTGGCACGGGTATGGGCAATGGCGGGCAGCACGCCGTGAGCGCAGCAAGCCTTGATGAACTCGATGGAGCCCGGCTGTTCGGGAGCCTCGTCCCAGCGCTTCAGGCATTTTGACTTGTTGAGCAGCGGTTCGTACTCCTCAGGTACGGGAGCCTTGATCCATTCGGGAATCTGTGCGCCGGCCTGTTTGGGGTTGAAGTACGGGCCCTCGAGGTGCAGACCCATGATGGGGCTGTCGGGCTCGGCCATCAGCTTGTCGCAGGTTTCCATGGCGGCCTCAATCATGGGCACGGTGGAAGACGACAAGGTCGGGAAGATGGCAGTAGTACCGTTCTGCAAATGAGCGTCAACAGCTACGCGAAAAGCCTCTTCGGTGCCTTCCATGAAGTCGCGGCCGCCACCGCCGTGCACGTGCATCTCAATGCCACCCGGCACTACTACGCAACCCTTGGCGTCAATCAGCTCGGCGCCTTCGAGCGGCAGATCGGTATTAATTACGTTGACAATCTTGTTGCCGTCCACCAAGACGGAACCCTTCTCCAACCAGCCTTGCGGAGTAAGGATGCGTCCGTTGATAATTTGTTTCATAGTTATGATAATTTAGGATGATGTTATTCATTGATCTTCTCCACAAATTTAGCGCTTTTTTCCGATTCACGGAGAGCACCACCCAAATTCTTTATTTTTTGTCCGGCGCAATACAATAAAAGCGCCGAAAAGGGGTTATTAATAAGTTAAACCGTCATTTCGCATGCACACCAAAACCTATATTTTCTACCTCCTGCTGGCCCTGCTGCTAACGTGCGGGTGCGGCAGTGCCGACAAATCGGCACGCCAGGGCGAGGCGTCGCTGGCCATCGGCGAATACTACGGCGCGGCAGAGCACTTCAAGAAGGCCTACGCCAAGACGCCGGCCAAGGACAAGCCAAAGCGGGCCCTGCTGGCACTGAAGATGGGGCAGTGTTACGCCCACATCGGCTATGCCTCGCGCGCCGTGGGAGCTTTTCAGAACGCCATCCGCTACGGCCTGACCGACACCACGGCCTACTTCCAGCTGGGCGAGGTGCAGCGTCTGCTGGGGCAGTACAAGAATGCGGCGCAGTCGTACGAAAACCACCTCAAGCGCTACCCCAACGACACGCTGGCCCTGCGCGGACTGGAAAGCTGCCGCACGGCGCCCGAGCTGAAGCAGAAAGGCTCGGCCTACGAGGTGAAGGAGGCCAAGTGGCTCAGCGGCACGCGCGCCGACTTTTCGCCCGTGCTGACCGGCGAGAAGAACGACATGCTCATTTTCACCTCCACCCGCAACCAGGCCACCGGCGACGAGCTGAGCGAGGTGACGGGCACGAAATATGCCGACCTGTTTTACGCCAAGAAGGACGAGAAAGGCAACTGGAAGCGCCCCGAGGTGATTGAGGGCGGCCTGAACACGACGCTCGACGAGGGCGCCTGCTGCGTGACGCCCGACGGGCAGACCATGTACCTGACCGTATGCCGCACCGACCCGCAATATCCGCGCCTGGCTGAAATCTGGAAATCGAGCCGCACGGACGCCAAATGGAACAAAGCGCAGGCCGTCAAGATTACGGCCGACACGCTCTCGATATACGCCCACCCGGCCGTGTCGCCCGACGGGCGCTACCTCTACTTCACGTCCGACATGCCGGGCGGTTACGGCGGCCTCGACCTCTGGCGCGTGCCGATGGACGAGCACGGCATGGGCGCCGTGGAGAACCTGGGCCCGGACATCAACACGGCAGGCAACGAGGAGTTTCCCACCTTCCGGCCCAACGGCGAGCTGTACTTTTCGAGCGACGGCCGCGGCGGCATGGGCGGCCTCGACCTCTACCGGGCCCGCGAGGACACCGTCAGCCACCGCTGGAGCGTCCGTCACCTGCCGGCGCCGGTCAATTCCTACGCCGACGACTTCTCGATGACCTTCGAGGGGCTGCACAACCGCGGCTACTTCTCGTCCAACCGTACCACGGGCGGCCGCGGCTGGGACAAGATTTTTGAATTCTCCTACCCCGAAATCCTGCAGAGCGTCAAGGGCTGGGTGTACGAGCAGGACGGCTACGAACTGCCGGCCGCCGTGGTGTACATGGTGGGCAACGACGGCACCAACCTGAAGCTCTCGGTCAAGAGCGACGGCTCGTTTGAGCAGGAGGTGAAGCCCGGCGTCGACTACCTCTTCCTGGCCACCTGCAAGGGCTACCTCAACATCCGCAACCAGCTGTCGGTGCCCAACGTGCGGAAAACGGAGGAATACGTGCTGCAGTTCCCCCTGCCCTCCATTTCCATCCCCGTGCTGGTGCGCAACGTGTTCTACGCTTTCGACAAGGCCGACATTCTCGAAACCTCACAGCCGGCGCTGGAACGACTGACGCAGCTGCTGCAGGAAAACCCCAACATCACCATTGAGCTGGGCGCCCACTGCGACTACCGCGGCACCGACAGCTACAACGACGACCTCTCGCAGCGCCGCGCCGAGAGCGTGGTCAGCTACCTCCGCCAGCACGGCATTGAGGCGGCCCGCCTCACGCCCAAGGGCTACGGCAAGCGGCAGCCCAAGATTGTGACGCAGAAACTGGTGGACACCTATCCCTTCCTGCACCTGGGCGACACGCTCACCGAGGCCTACATCAAGCGCCTGCCGCCCGAACAGCAGGAGGACTGCAATGCCATCAACCGCCGCACGGAGTTCCGCGTGCTGCGCACTACCTACGGTCTGTTTGACGAAAAGGGCCGTCTGCGCCCCGAGCTCATCAAGCCGCAGCACACCGAGGCCGAAAAGCCGGAAGACACCGAGGGCGCCGAGTTCTACTAACCCGCGGCCCCCGGCGCCGCCGCCCGACGGTCTGACACCGGCCCAACGCCCCCCCGGAGGACACAAAACGAAAAAATTGGGGGCGAAATTTGGTATTTACAAAAAAAAACTCTACTTTTGCAATGCTTTCTAACGATAGCACAAAAGTGTTTGTTCCATGGTGTAATGGTTAGCACTAGAGTTTTTGGTACTCTCAGTCTCTGTTCGAATCAGGGTGGAACAACCAGATTGGAGCGCGGAATAGTCGAGAAAACGGCCATTCCGCGTCTTTTTTATACCGAACCTCCTATTACACGGAAAAACAGAAAAAGTTATGGGAATTTTTGTCAGAAAACCATTGGCGCAGCTGCTGCATGAAGCCGGCCACGAAGGCCAGACGGGCCTGCGCCGCGTGCTGGGCCCCTTCAGCCTGATTGCCCTGGGCGTGGGCGTGATTGTGGGCGCCGGCCTCTTCTCCATCACCGGCACGGTGGCCGCGCAGTACACCGGCCCGGCCATTACCCTCTCCTTCATCATTGCGGCCTTGGGCTGCGCCTTTGCCGGCCTGTGCTACGCCGAGTTCGCCTCGATGATTCCCGTGGCCGGCAGCGCCTACACCTATGCCTACGCCACGATGGGCGAACTGGTGGCCTGGATTATCGGGTGGGACCTCGTACTGGAGTATTCCGTGGCGGCCACCACGGTAAGCATTTCGTGGAGCCGCTATCTGGTGGTATTTCTGGAGCAGTTCGGCATTCAGCTGCCGCACGCCCTGACGGCCTGCCCCTGGGACGGCGGCGTGGCCAACCTGCCAGCGGCCCTGATTGTGTGCATCATGTCGGCCTTCCTCATCCGCGGCACGCGCGAGAGCTCGCTGCTCAACGCCATCATCGTGGCCCTGAAGGTGGGTGTCATCCTCGTATTCATCGTGCTGGGCTGGCAGTTCATCCACCCCGAGAACTACCACCCCTACCTGCCCGCCAACACGGGACGGCTGGGCGAGTTCGGATGGTCGGGCGTACTGCGCGGTGCGGCCATCGTGTTCTTTGCCTTTCTGGGCTTTGACTCCATCAGCACCACGGCGCAGGAAACCAAAAATCCGCGCCGCGACATGCCCATCGGCATCCTCGGCTCGCTGCTGGTGTGCACCATTCTCTACACCCTTTTCGGCCATGTCATGACGGGCGTGGCCAACTATCACCAGTTTGGCGGCCACGAGGGCATTGCGCCGGTGGCCATTGCCATTGCCCAGATGGGTGAGGGCGGCGTGCCGGCCTTCCCGTGGCTCAACAACGCCATCCTCATTGCCATTCTCATGGGCTACTGCTCCGTCATCATGGTGGTACTCATGAGCCAAAGCCGCGTGTTCCTGGCCATGAGCCGCGACGGACTGCTGCCGCCCTTCTTCAGCCGCATCCACCCGCGTTTTCACACCCCGGCCCACAGCAACCTGCTCTTCATGGTGCTGGTGGCCCTGCTGGCGGCATTTGTGCCAGCCGAGGTGGCAGGCGAAATGACCAGTATCGGTACGCTGCTGGCCTTCATTCTGGTGTGCGGCGCCGTGCTCGTCATGCGGCGCACCATGCCCGACGCCCCGCGCGCCTTCCGCACGCCGCTGGTACCGGCCGTGCCCATTCTGGGCATCCTGACCTGCCTAGGCCTGATGGTGTTCCTGCCGGCCGACACGTGGATTCGCCTCGTCATCTGGATGATGATTGGGCAGGACATCTACGCCCACTACGGCCTGCGTCGCAGCCACCTCGAGCCGGGACTGCCCCGCCGCAAGGGCGAAACCATCATGAATGCCCTGGGCATCGTGCTCTCGCTCATGTGCGTGGTCACGGGCTTCTGGCATCAGCAGACGGTGGGATGGAACGAGAGCAAGTTCCTGCTCATCTTCTCCTGCCTGTTTGCACTGGTGCACTTTGTGTACTACATTCTGCGCATCTGGCGCCACCACGCCTGACGCCCTCCCGCCGGGGCCGGCCGCCACTAAACCACGGGGCAGCACCGCCGCTCCACGCCGAGCCGCCGAAAAAAAACTCCGAGCCGCGGAAAAAATTTTCCGAGCCGCCGAGTTTTTTTTCCGAGCCGCGGAAAATTTTCAAAGTCCCCTCCCCCCAAAATGCGGCGGTCCGCGGCACTCCGCCCTCCGGCAGGCCGCGCGGCAGCGGGCTGAAAATTAGCCTGTGCCGCGCCCGCTATTTCAAAACTTATCTTTATCTTTGTTACTACAATTTCTTGAAAATCTGAAAAAAAATGAAAATTGCACTCATAGGATACGGCAAAATGGGCCGTATGATTGAAGAAATCGCCAAACAGCGCGGTCACCAAATCGTTTGCATCATTGACATTGACAATCCCGAAGACTTCGACACCCCGGCCTTTCGCAGCGCCGACGTAGCCATTGAGTTCACCACGCCGCAGGCTGCCTACGGCAACTACCTCAAGGCCTTTGCACAGGGCGTCAAGGTGGTGAGCGGCTCCACGGGCTGGAAAAAGGACCACGAGGCCGACGTGAAAAAGCTCATCGAGCAGGGCAATACGCTATTCTGGGCTTCCAACTTCTCGCTGGGTGTGGCCATCTTCAACGCCGTCAACCGCTATCTGGCCGGCATCATGAACCAGTACCCCAACTACGACGTATCCATTGAGGAAACCCACCACATTCACAAGCTCGACGCGCCCAGCGGTACGGCCATCACCCTGGCCGAGGAAATCGTGGAGCGCCTCGACCGCAAGAGCGGTTGGGTGAAGGGCGAGGTGCACAACGCCGACGGCAGCGTGAGCGGCTCCAAGACGTCCGCCCCCGAGGAAGTGCGCATTGACGCCATCCGCCGCGACGAGGTGCCGGGCATCCACACCATCACCTACGACAGTCCCGAGGACTGCATCCGGATTACGCACGACGCCCACAGCCGCCGCGGCTTTGCGCTGGGTGCCGTACTGGCAGCCGAGTTCACGCTCACCCACACCGGCCTGCTGACCACCGACGACTTGTTTAATTTCTAAAAACCGTCACTCCCCCATGACTACACCCCCGACCAAAACGCGCAGCTTCAAGCAGCGCTGCATCAATTTCGGCATCGTACTCGTCCTGTACCTGCTGTTCCTGTTGTGGGTAGGCTCCTGGTGGGGCCTGCTGGTGGTACCGTTCATTTTCGACGTGTACTTCACGAAGAAAATCAAGTGGGGCTGGTGGAAGAATCTCAAGAACACCACGGCCCGCAGCATCATGGGCTGGGTGGACGCCATCGTCTTCGGTCTGGTGGCCATCTACTTCATCAACCAGTTCTTCTTCCAGAACTACGTCATCCCCTCGTCCTCACTCGAGAAGACGCTGCTCACGGGCGACTACCTGCTGGTGAGCAAGCTGAGCTACGGTCCGCGCATTCCGCAGACGCCGCTCTACATGCCCCTGACGCAGCACACCATGCCTGTGGTACACTGCCGCAGCTACCTGGAGTGGCCGCAGTGGGAATACCGCCGCGTAAAGGGCTTTGGCAAGCCTCAGCTCAACGACATCGTGGTCTTCAATTATCCGGCCGGCGACACCGTAGCCGAGAACGTGCAGGACATGGACTTCTACCGCCTGGCCTATCAGACGGGTGCGGCCGCCCTGCCCGGCGACACCGTCAGCCCCGGCATGAGCTACGAGCAGCAGCAGGCCGTCTACCGCCGCATTTACCAGGCCGGCCGGCAGATTATCAATGAGAATCCCTCGCAGTACGGCCGCGTGCTGAGCCGTCCCGCCGACCGCCGCGAAAACTACGTGAAGCGCTGCGTGGGCCTGCCCGGACAGACGCTCCAGATCCGTCACAACGTCATCTACCTCGACGGCCGTCCCAACCGCGAGCCCGAAAACGCGCAATACAGTTACTTCGTACACTTTGTGCAGCCGCTCACGCTCGACATGGTGCAGCAGTGGGGCATTACGCAGGAAGACCTCTCCGTCATTCCCGACGGCGGCGACAACATGTGGCGCATCATGCCGCTGACGCGCAGTCTGCTCCAGACGCTCAAGAGCCGCAAGGACCTGGTGGACGCCATCATGCCGGCACCGGCCTATGGCGAGTGGCTCTACCCGCAGAACATGTACAAGAAATGGACCACCGCCGACTACGGCCCCGTGTGGATTCCGAAGCGCGGCGCCACGCTCAGGCTCACGCTGCAGAACCTGCCCATCTACGAACGGGCCATCCGCAACTACGAGAACAACCAGCTCGAGGTGCGTGGCGGAAAAATCTACATCAACGGCCGCGCCACCGACCGCTATACCTTCAAGATGGACTATTACTGGATGATGGGCGACAACCGCGACAATTCGGCCGACTCCCGCTTCTGGGGCTTCGTGCCCGAAAACCACATCGTGGGCAAACCGCTGTTTGTCTGGATTTCGTTTGACGACGACTACGGATGGGGCAGCGGCCACGTGCGCTGGAACCGCATCCTCAAGTGGGTGGGCAACATCCGCTAAGACACGGGGCACCCTCTTCCCCCTCATCCCACACATAATGGAGCGGTGCCACGGCCGGGCTGCGGCACCGCTCCTTCTTGATTTACCCTAAACGCATCAACATGAAACGCCGGAATGCTATCACCCTTGCCCTCTCGCTGGCGGCCGCCCTGCTGGCCGTAGCCGTGCTGCGGGGGTGCGTGGTGTCGCAGTTCCGGGTGACCTCCGCCCGTTGCCGCCCAGTACTGGAGCGCGGCGACCGCGTGCTGGTCAGCCGCACCTACTACGGCCTGCGCCTGCCGGGCGAGGCACTGTGGGGCTACCACCGCTGGGGCACACGCTACCCCAGCCGGGGCGAATGGATGGTGTTTCACGACCCGTCCGACCGCCGCGAGGTGGAGGGCCGGCGCCGCGTGTGCATAGCCCGCTGCGAAGCCCTGCCGGGCGACACGGTGTGGATTGACCCCGTGCGGCGCAAGGTATTGCCCTGGCGCACCACCACCGACGCCCAGCCCCTGCGCGTGCCGACGGCCGGCAGCCGCATCCGCGTGACGCCCGTCAATGCGCGCCTGCTCTGGAACACGATGCGTATTCACGAACAATGCCGCGTGGTGCTGCTCAACGACACCGCCCTGCGCTTTGACGGCCGCCGACTGGAGTATGCCTTCTTCTCCAAGCCATACTACTGGACCTACTCGCCCGACGGGTACGACTCCGGCCAGTTCGGCTTTGTGCCGCACACTGCACTCATTGGGCGGGCGCTCTGCACGAGCTACTCCGTCGACACCTCACAGCCCTTTTTCCGCTGGCTGCGCGGCTCCCGCTTTTTCCAACCGCTTGAATAAGCTCAGGCCAACCTTACCAAACCCATTCCTGACCCGTATGCATTCTGTCATTCTCACTTCGGCCTACCTCGGGCCGGTCAGCTACTACGCCCAGATGTTCCGCGCCGACACGGTGTGGATGGAGCATTTTGACCATTACGAAAAGCAAACCTACCGCAACCGCTGCCGCATTGCCGGTCCGCAAGGCGTGCAGGACCTCACCATTCCCGTGGTGCGTACCGGCGGCAAGTGTCCCACGGGCGAAGTCATGCTCAGCGCCCACGGCAACTGGCAGCACGTGCACTGGAACGCCCTAGTGGCGGCCTACGAAAACAGCCCTTACTTTGAGTACTACGCCGACGACTTCCGCCCCTTTTACGAGGCATTCCGCCCGATGCGGCTCGTGGACTTCAACGCCGGGCTCAACCGCGTGGTGTGCGACCTGCTGCAGATTACGCCGCACCTCCGGCCCACGCCCCACTACCTGACCGACCCGGAGCCGGACCTGCTCGACCTGCGCGCCGCCATCTCGCCCAAAAAGCCGGCCGTCGTGCCCACACCGACCTACTATCAGGTGTTCCGCCAGCAAAACGGCTTCCTGCCCGAACTCAGCATTGCCGACCTGCTCTTCAACATGGGCCCCGAGTCACGCGTCGTGCTCCACCAGATGGGCCAAATGCTGCCCTGACGCCCGACCGACCGGGAAGGCCGACGATTTGCAAACGAACAGCGCCCCGGCACTATCCTTTTTCGCTTTTTTCATGGCTCAGAATGCACTTTTTGCCATAAAATCACTATATTTGCCCCGTTTAATCTGCAATTATAGCGTAAAAATAAAATATCATGGAAACGATTGATTGGGCCAACCTGAGTTTCGGTTACATGCCCACCGACTACAATGTGCGCTGCTACTATCGCAACGGCAAATGGGGAGAAATTGAAGTCAGTTCCTCCGATACCATCAACATCCACATGGCAGCTACCTGCCTGCACTACGGTCAGGAAGCCTTTGAAGGCCAGAAAGCCTTCCGCTGCCCCGACGGCAAAATCCGCATGTTCCGCATCGAGGACAACGCCGCCCGTCTGCAAAGCACCTGCCGCGGCATCCTGATGCCCGAAGTGCCGACCGAGCTGTTTGTGGAAATGGCCAAAAAGGTGGTCAAGCTCAACGAGCGCTTCGTGCCGCCTTACGAGAGCGGTGCCTCGCTTTATCTGCGCCCGCTCATGCTGGGTACCGGCGCCCAGGTCGGCGTACATCCGGCCAACGAGTACATGTTCATGATTTTCGTCACCCCGGTAGGCCCGTACTTCAAGGGTGGTTTTGCCGCCAACAACTACGTCATCATCCGCGACTACGACCGCGCTGCTCCCCTCGGCACCGGACGCTACAAGGTGGGCGGAAACTATGCCGCCAGCCTCAAGGCCAACCAGATTGCCCACGAGGCCGGCTACTGCAGCGAGTTCTATCTGGATGCCAAGGAGAAGAAATACATCGACGAGTGCGGTGCCGCCAACTTCTTCGGTATCAAGAACAACACCTACATCACCCCGAAATCCTCCTCTATCCTGCCGTCCATCACCAACCGCAGCCTGCAGCAGCTGGCTGAGGACCTGGGCATCAAGGTAGAGTGCCGCCAGATTCCGGAGGAAGAGCTCTCCACCTTCGAAGAGGCCGGCGCCTGCGGTACAGCAGCCGTCATCAGCCCGATTGCCGAGATTGACGACCTGGAGAACCACAAGAAATACGTCATCAGCAAGGATGGCAAACCCGGACCCATCAGCACCAAGCTCTACAACAAGCTGCGCAACATTCAGTACGGTATCGAGCCCGACGTGCACGGATGGATTACCATCGTGGACTAACCCCGAAACACAGGAATACCTACCTTACCCCAACCTCAACTAACCGATATGAAATCTTTTGCTACACTCAAGAAAGAGGCCCGCGCCTCGCTGAAAGGAAAATGGACGTCGTTCGTGCTGGTCACCCTGCTCATGCTCATTATCAACTGCGCACTGAGCCTGCCCTCCACCATCACGGGGCTGATGTATCCCAACAGTGCCCAAGTCAACTGGTCCACGCTGTTCACCGTTGTGGTATCGCTGATCTATGCGGTGCTCGAATGGGGATTCGCCATCATGTTTTTGCGCAACCTGCGCGACCCGCGGTTTGACGAACTCGGCACGCTGTTTGACGGATTCCGCGACTTTGGCCGCATCTTCATCACCCTGTTTCTGCAGAGTATCTATACGGTGCTTTGGGCCCTATTGCTGATTATCCCCGGCATCGTCAAGTCCTACTCCTACGCCATGACGCCGTACATTCTCTACGACGATCCCAAGCTGCAGGGCAACGCGGCCATCGAGCTGAGCATGCGCATGATGCGCGGTCACAAGCTGGAGCTTTTCCTGCTCCACCTCTCGTTTATCGGGTGGTTTCTGCTCTGCATCCTGACGCTGGGCATTGGTTTCCTGTGGCTGACTCCGTATGTACACAGCACGCAGGCAGCTTTCTATGAGGACGTGAAAGAAGAATATCTCAACCAAATGCAAGAAGATATCCAATCTGTAAACGCCTAATTTTATCACAAAACCATGGAGAAGAAAACTAAAGCACTGATTATCGGTCTTTCAGTAGCCTGCGTGCTGCTGGTTGCGGGTCTGATAGGATTTTTCATCTATCAGCACAACTACAAGCAGAAACAGGCCGAACAAAACGCTAGCCTTGAGCAGCTGGCCGCGCTCGACAAGCAGGAAATGGAAAACGAGTATGCCCAGTTTGCCCTGCAATATGACGAACTGAAGCACTCCGTCAAGAACGACTCCCTGCTGAGCCAGCTGGAAAAGGAGCAAAAACGCGCCGAGGACTTGCTGCAGGAGCTGCGCAACGTCAAGAGCAACGACGCCCGCGAAATTGCGCGCCTCAAACGCGAGCTGGCCACCGTGCGCCAGGTACTGCGCACCTACATCCGCCAGGTTGACTCGCTGCAACGCCTCAACCAGACGCTGACCAACGAACGTGATGCCGCACGGGCACAGTACAACGAAGCCACCATGCAGATTTCGGGCCTCAACGCCGAAAAGCAGAGCCTGTCGGAAAAGGTTGCCGTAGCCGCCCAGCTCGACGCCACCGGTATCAGCATCTCACCGCTCAAGAAGAACGGCAAGACGGCCAAGAAGACCAAGGACATCACGCGCTTTGCCATCAGTTTCTCCATCACCCGCAACGTGACGGCCCAGACGGGCAACCGCACCATCTACGTGCGCCTGACCAAGCCGGGCAACGACGTGGTCAATGCCTCCGGCTCGTTTAACTACGAGAACCGCTCACTGACCTGCTCAGCCCAAAAAACCGTTGAGTACACCGGTCAGGAAACGCGCGTAACGGTTTACGTACCCGTCAACGAATACCTGAGCGCCGGCACCTACAACGCCTACATCTTTACCGACGGACAAATGATAGGTTCCGGCTCCATGAGCATGAAGAAGTAAGGCCCCACGCCGCATTGGCGTCACCTTGCGCCAGAATCCTATAGCAGCCGCCCGGCAGTCACGTCCCCTCCATAGGGGCGGCTGCCGGGCGGTTTTTTGTTGCCCCACGGTGCCGGCCGGCCCCCCGGCCGGAAAAAAACTTCGGCGGCTCGGAAAAAATTCTCCGCGGCTCGGAAAAAACAGACGCGACCTTACACGGTCACGTCTGTTTTTTCTGTTCGAGGCCCGAGGAACAGCCCACGCCCCACACAGTTCGCCGACCGACTTTTACGTACAAGGCAGCAAATCGGAGGGCCGCCCCGTTGCGCGATAACCGATTTATGCTTAAATTTGCAAACTGTAGGTGCCAGGCCCGGTCTGCTCCGCCTGCGCAAAACCTAACCCATCACACATCATGGTACTGAACTACATTTGGATAGGATTTTTCCTGATTGCCTTCGTCATAGCCGTCATCAAGCTGGTCTTTCTGGGCGACGTCGAAGTGTTTCCGCAAATTATGGACTCCACCTTCAGCTCAGCCAAGACGGCCTTCGAGATTTCGCTGGGCCTGACGGGCGTGCTCTCGCTCTGGCTGGGCATCATGAAAATCGGCGAGCGCGGCGGCCTTATCGGAGCGCTGGCACGCTGGCTGAGCCCGGTGTTTACGCGCCTGTTTCCGGACATTCCGAAAAACCACCCCGTGGTGGGCAACATCTTCATGAACATTGCCGCCAACATGCTTGGGCTCGACAATGCCGCCACGCCGCTGGGCCTGAAGGCCATGAAGGAGCTGCAGGCCATCAATCCGAAAAAGGACACGGCCTCGAACCCGATGATCATGTTCCTCGTGCTCAACACCTCGGGCCTGACCATCATTCCGGTGAGCATCCTCGTCTACCGCGCCCAGCTGGGAGCCGCACAGCCCACCGACGTGTTCATCCCCATCCTGCTGGCCACGTTTGCCAGCACGCTGGCGGGCATCATCATCACCTCGCTCTACCAGCGCATCAACCTCTTCAACCGTGTACTGCTGCTCACGCTGGGCGGCATGTGCGTGGCCGTGGCGGCCATCATCTGGGGCTTTGCGCAGCTCGACAAGGAGACGATGAACGTCGTGGCCAGTACGGTGGCCAACGTGCTGCTCTTCTGCATCATCATCGGCTTCATCGTGGCCGGTCTGCGCAAGAAGGTCAACGTCTACGACGCCTTCATTGAAGGCGCTAAGGACGGGTTTCAGACGGCGGTGCGCATCATTCCCTATCTGGTGGCCGTACTGGTGGCCATCGGAGTATTCCGCGCCTCAGGCGCCATGGACTGGCTCATTGAGGGCATCACGCGGCTAGTACACGCCACGGGTGCCGACGCCCAGTGGGTTGGCGCCCTGCCCACGGCCCTGATGAAGCCCCTGAGCGGCAGCGGGGCCCGCGGCATGATGGTCGACGCCATGACCACCTACGGGGCCGACTCGTTTGTGGGCCGCCTGAGCTGCATCTTCCAGGGCAGCACGGACACCACCTTCTACATCCTGGCCGTCTACTTCGGCTCGGTAGGCGTGCGCTACACGCGCCACGCCGTGGTGTGCGGTCTGCTGGCCGACCTGGCGGGCATTCTGGCCGCCATTGCCGTGTGCTATTTCTTCTTCGGCTAAACAGGCTGAGAGAGTTACCCCCTTCACGCTCACAGAAAATTTTTACGATACGTCTTCAAAACAATCCATATATGGCTAATCTGAAATCACTGGCAAAAGACACTGCCATCTACGGCATGAGCAGCATCATCGGACGCTTCCTCAACTATCTGCTCGTACCGCTCTACACCGCCAAGATGGCGGCCTCTACCGGCGCCTACGGCGTCATTACCAATGTGTACAGCTACACCGCCCTGCTGCTGGTGCTGCTGACGTTCGGCATGGAAACCACGTACTTCCGCTTTGCCACCAAAGAGGGCGAGGAGCCCAAGCGCGTGTACTCCACCACGCTAATCATGGTGGGCGGCGTGAGCCTGATTTTCGTGGCGCTGGTGCTGCTCTTCATCCACCCCATTTCTTCGTGGATGGGCTATGCGGACCACCCCGAATACGTGGGCACCATGTTTGTGTGCGTGGCCATTGATGCCTTCCAGAGCATTCCGTTTGCTTACCTGCGGCAGGCGCACCGCCCCATCAAGTTTGCCGCGCTGAAGCTGCTCTTCATCGGCATGAACATCCTGATGAACCTGCTCTACTTCGTGGCCGTTCCGCTGCTCTACGACAACGCCGGCACACGCTTCCTGGTGGAGGGCTTCTACAACTGCCAGCTGGACATTGCGTGGGTGTTCTACATCAACCTGTTCTGCTCGGCCTTCACGATGCTGTTCTTCCGCGGTGAACTGACCGGCTTCCGCTACTGTTTCGACGCCAGACTGGCCCGCCGCATGTGGCACTACTCCTGGCCTATCCTGGCCCTGGGCATTGCCGGCATCCTCAACCAGACGGCCGACAAGATTATCTTCCCCTTCGTAGCGCCCCACGTGGGCCGCGAGGTCAACGTGCAGCTCGGCATCTACGGCGCCGCCGTCAAAATAGCCATGATCATGACGCTCATCACGCAGGCCTTCCGCTACGCCTACGAACCGTTTGTCTTCAACAAGAGCCGCGACGCCGACAGCCGCCAGACCTACGCCGCCGCCATGAAGTACTTCATCATTTTCACTCTGCTGGCCTTTCTGGTGGTAGTGGCCTACCTGCCCATTTTCCGCTACATCATTGCACCGGACTACTGGAGCGGCCTGAAGGTGACGCCCATCGTCATGGTGGCCGGCATCCTGCTGGGCATTTTCTACAACCTTTCGCTCTGGTACAAGCTGGTGGACAAGACCATCTACGGCATGTGGTTCTCGTTTGCGGGCTGCGTGGTGCTGATTGCCGTCAACGTCATCTTCATCCCGCACTACAGCTACATGGCCTGCGCCTGGGGCGGTGTGGCCGGCTATGGAGTGGCCACGCTGCTGAGCTACTTTGTGGGCCAGAAGTACTACCCCATCAAATACCCGCTCAAGAGCATCGGCGTGTACGCCCTGCTGGCCGCCCTGTTCTACGCCATCATGAGCTTCGTGCCCAACGACTGGCCCATGATAGCGCGCCTGCTGGTCAACACGGTATGCGTGGTGCTGTTTGCCGCCCATGCCATCCACTACGACTTCCCGCTGTCCAACCTGCCCTACGTCGGCAAGTATTTCCGCAAGAAATAGCCGCCACGGCCGGAGGGGCATGCCCCACAAAAATACGTTTGAGCCCGGAACACGAAAGCGGTGTTCCGGGCTCAAACGTATGGGAGGCCGTCTGCCGAAAAAGCCGGCTACTGCTCCGAATCCAGATCCTCCTTCACCACATACTGCTTGTAGTAGTCAATAATCAGCGTGGTCATGGGCAGCGCAATAATCAGGCCGATAATGCCCAGCAGATAGCCCCAGACGGAGAGCGAGAGCAGGATGACGGCGGGGCGCAGGCCCATCATCTTGCCCATCACCTTAGGCGTGACCACGGCGTCCTGTATCACCTGCACCACCACGTACACCAGCAGCACGCCGCCCATCAGCCACCAGAAGTTTTCGCCCGTGTCGGCGCACTTGAGCAGCGCCAGCAGCATGGCGGGAATGAAGCCCACCACCTGCACGTAGGGAATAAAACTGATCAGGCCGATAAACACGCCCAGGCCCAGCGGAACGGGAAAGCCAATCAGGGCAAACCCGACGGAGAACATCACGCAATTGCTCAGCGCCACCAGAACCTGACCGCGCAGGTAGCGGCTCATGCCCATCTCGACGTCGTTCACCAGCTGGTTCACAAAACGGCGGCGCCGGGCCGGCACAAAGCGTATCCAGCCCTGCGAGAACCTTTCATAGTCGGTCAGCAGGAAGAAGAGGTAGAGCAGACCGATGAGCGAGGAGATGATACTGATGACCACGCCGGCCGTAGACCACACCACGTTCCACATCTTGGGCACATACTTCTCGAGCACGTCCTTCAGCTCGCCCGTCTGCAACATCTTTTCCACCTGAAACTCCGAAGCGTGGCTCTGCACATACTGCTGCACCATCGAGGGGATGGTGGAGTTGGCCGCGCCCTGCCGCAGGTAGCGCAGGGCCACTTCCTTAAGATGCGAAATCTCCTCCACCATGGGCGGCACAATCACGTAGCCGATGCCGTAAATCACGGCGCCCACCAGAATGAGTGTCACAAAAATGGACAGCAACCGGCTGCGCAGCCGACAGCGGTATTGCAGGAAGGTCACGATGGGATAGAGCAGGTAGGCCACTACCCAGGCCACGAAAAACGGAATGAGCACGCTGCTCAGATAGTTGAGGGCCAGTACCGCCAGCACCACGCTGGCTATAAAAAGAAAACCGCGCACAAAGCGGTCAAAAGTGATTTCCTTTCTCATTTTGATTTCAGAATTAGCGCCTTCCGGGCCACTTGGCGCCCCCGGGGCATACATTGCAAAAATATGTATAATCTCGGCTAAAAAGAAGAATTCCTGTCCGATTTTTTCGCTAAATAGCTTTTTTTCCCTAAGTTTGCAACATGGGAACATTGTATTTGGTACCTACTCCGGTGGGGAACTTGGAGGACATCACCTTGCGGGCACTGCGCATTCTGAAGGAAGTCGACCTGATTCTGGCCGAAGACACCCGTACGTCGGGCATCCTGCTGAAGCACTTCGACATCAAGAACCATCTCTGCTCGCACCACAAGTTCAATGAGCACCAGACGGCCGACGCCTTTGCCGCCCGCATAGCCGGCGGCGAAAACATGGCGCTCATTTCCGACGCCGGCACGCCCGGCATTTCCGACCCCGGCTTCATGCTGGTCAGAGCCTGCGTGGAGCGTCAGGTAGAGGTGCAGTGCCTGCCCGGCGCCACGGCCTTCGTACCGGCCCTGGTAGCTTCAGGACTTCCCTGCGAGCGCTTCGCCTTCGAGGGTTTCCTGCCCCAAAAGAAAGGACGCGCCACCCGCATTGCTGCCCTGGCCGAAGAGCCCCGCACCATGATTTTCTACGAATCACCTTATCGCGTTGTCAAAACCCTGAGCCAGTTTATCGAAACTTTTGGCCCGGAACGCCGTTGCTCGGCCTGCCGTGAGATTTCCAAAATTCACGAGGAGAGCGTACGGGGCACCCTCCAGGAGGTGTGGCAGCATTTTACCGAACACGAGCCCCGCGGGGAATTTGTCATCGTGGTCGAAGGATATGCCGCCCCTCATAAAAACAACAAAGACAAATCCCCCAAACAACATTCTGAAAACGACACTAACCAGTTTTAGCCCTATGAAAACAAGAAGATTGCTATACCTTTGCGCCGCTGCCCTGATGTTGGCAGCTTGTGACCCAAAGCCACAACAGCCAGCTCCAGAAAAGGAAAACACACAGCAGGATTCGCTGATGAAAGTCATCAACCAGCGTGACAACGAGATCAACGACATGGTGAGCACCCTAAATGATATTCAGGAAGGACTCAAACAAATTAACGAAGCCGAAGGACGCGTCACCGTGGAACAAGCTAATCCCGAAGGCGACAACAAACAGGCCATTATTGAGAACATTGCCTTCATCCAGCGCACCATGCAGCTCAACCGCGAGCTCATTGCCCGCCTGCGCCAGCAGCTCAAGAGCAACACCGCCGCCGGCAGCAAACTGCGCGCCAGCATGGAAACGGCCATCAACAACCTGCAGACGCAGCTGGCCGAAAAAGACAAACAGATTGAGGACCTGAAAAAGGAACTCGAGCAGAAGGACATTCACATCGCCGAGCAGGCTCAGCAAATCAATACGCTCAACCAGAACGTCAACGACCTGAACGCCCAGAATGAGGAGAAGGCGCGTGACATCGCTGCCCGCGACAAGGAAATGAACACGGCCTGGTACGTATTCGGCACCAAGAAGGAGCTGAAAAACCAGAAGATTCTGCAAAACGGCGACGTACTGCGCTCCAACCAGTTCAACAAGGATTACTTCACCAGCGTAGACATCCGCGTGGACAAGGTCATTAAGCTCTACTCCAAGAGCGCCCGCCTGCTCACCACGCACCCCGCCGGCTCCTACAGCCTCGACAAGGACAGCAAGGGCCAGTACACCCTGCGCATCACCAATCCGCAACAGTTCTGGAGCGTCAGCCGTTACCTAGTCATTATGGTGAAATAAAACGCTACACATCACAAAATCATGAAAATGACATTTGGCATTCATAAAGTCGGGTCCGGCCTTTGCGGCGGGGCCCGACTTCTTCCTGTAAAGGCCCTGACGGCCCTGACCCTGCTGCTGGCCCTGGCCGGCCCCCTCAGCACCCGTGCGGCCGACACGCCCACCGAGCGCCGCATCAGACAACAGGGCATGGTGGACATCCAAAAAATTGACCTCTCCATCCAGGTGAGCCTCATGTACAGCCGGCCCGACAACTTTACGGGCCGCGTGCTCTACACCGACCTGCACCACGCCTACCTCCACCCCCAGGCCGCCCGCGCCCTGAAGCGCGCACAGGCCGAGCTGAAAAAGCGCTACCCCAACCTCTCGCTCAAGGTGTACGACGCCGCCCGCCCCATGAGCATCCAGCAGCGCATGTGGAACGTGGTGAAGCACACCTCGAAAAACATTTACGTGAGCAATCCGGCCCACGGCGGCGGCCTTCACAACTACGGTCTGGCCGTAGACATCACGATTTGCAACGCCAAGGGCGATACGCTCGACATGGGCACAAAAATAGACTACATGGGCCGGCTGGCCCACATTGACGACGAGAGCCGCCTCTCGGCCCGCGCCCGTGCCAACCGCCGGCTGCTGCGCAGCGTGATGCGCGCGGCGGGCTTCAAGGCACTGCGCACGGAATGGTGGCACTTCAACTACAAATCGCGCGCCACGGCCAAGAAATACTACAAAGTCATCCGATGAATACCGACCACCCTCTCCTGCAGAAAAGCCTGGAACTGGCGGCCCTGCACCGCCAGGACGACGTGGCGGCCCTGAGCCTGAAGCTGGCGGGGCGCACGGACGTTGACGTGCCCTTCATGCTCAACCAGATTCAGGGCTACCAGCACATGCGCCTGAAGGTGCCCCGCTGGGCCCGGACGGATGGCATCCTCTACCCGCGTCACCTGTCGGTGGAGCAATGCTCCAGCCAGGCCACGGCCCTCTACAAGCAGCAGCTGGTCAGCACCCTGCTGCCCGACCCCGCCCTGCGCCAGAGCATGGCCGACCTGACGGGCGGCCTGGGCGTGGACTTCAGCTTCATGGCGCCGCTCTTTGCCGAGAGCTACTACGTGGAGCGGCAGGAGGAGCTGTGCCGGCTGGCCGCACACAACTTCCCGCTGCTGGGCCTGGAGGGGAGCCACATCCAAGTGGGCGACGGCCTGTCGTTCCTGACCGACGAGGCACGGTGGCAGCAGTCCTTCAGCCTCCTCTTTGCCGACCCCGCCCGCCGCAGTGCCATGGGGCGCAAGGTGGTGGCCCTGGCCGACTGCGAGCCCGACCTGACGCGCTGTCTGCCGCTCCTGCTGGAGCGCACGGCCTGCCTCCTGCTCAAGCTCTCGCCCATGCTCGACATCAGCCAGGCGGCCACGCAGCTGCCGGGCACGCAGCAGGTGCACATCCTCTCGGTGGACGGCGAGTGCAAGGAACTGCTGCTGGTGGTGGGCCGCGAGCCGGCCGCCGACCTGCAGTACACGTGCCACGGCAGCCGCTTCCACTTCAGTTTCAGTGCCTCCGAGGAGCAGCAGGCCGCGCCTCAGCTGGCCGACGCTCCGGGCGCCTACCTCTACGAGCCGGATGCGGCCGTCATGAAGTCGGGCGCCTTCAAGACGCTGTGCAGCCGCTTCGGCGTCAGGGCGCTCCACCCCAACAGCCACCTCTACACCTCCGACGTATGGCGGCCCGACTTTCCCGGCCGCGGCTTTGCGGTGGAGGAGGTGTGCGGCTTCGGCAAGCAGGACCTGCGCCGGCTGCGCAGCCTGACGGACCGCGCCAACCTGGCCGTGCGCAACTTCCCGATGCGGGTGCCCGACCTGCGCAAAAAGCTGGGCCTGCGCGAGGGCGGCGACTACTATCTCTTTGCCACCACCCTGCGACAAGGTGCCAAAGCGCTTATCATTACCCGCAAACCCTCGGCTACACGTTCTTAAAGCTACGGAAAAAAATTAAGGCGGCTCGGAAAAATTTTTTCAAGCCGCCTTAATTTTTTTTCGTCCGACCTTGTTTTTCCATCACGCCGAAGCAATAATCTCCCCAACGTTCCCCTCCCTCAACACTTCCGCCTTCTTATTGGAAAACACGCCCCACCTCATATCAATAACGCAGCAAAAAAATGCCGCCCTTCAGCATTAACAACTGAAGGGCGGCGCGCTTGCATGCAGAGCCGCTTACGCTAAAGCGACTATATCATTACTCGTTTTCAGGAGCCTGGTCAATCAGGTCCATAAACTGGTCGAGTTTCGGGGTGATGATAATCTGAGTGCGACGGTTGCGCTGTTTACCCACAGCGGTAGCGTTGCTGGCAATGGGGTTGTACTCGCCACGTCCGGCAGCGGTCAGACGTTTGGGGTCAACACCGTAGTCGTTCTGCAAAGCCTGTACCACTGAAGAAGCACGCAGGGCACTCAAGTCCCAGTTGTTGCGGATGTTGGGACGTGAAATCGGGTCGGTATCGGTATTACCCTCAATCAGCACATCATAGTCCTTGTAGTCCATGATAATTTTGGCAATCTTGCTGATGGTCTCGCCGGCACGCTCGTTGATTTCGTAGCTTCCTGACTTATAGAGCATATTGTCAGCCAAAGAGATGTAAACCACGCCCTTAAGCACCTGTACGTCCACTTCCTTGAGCTCTTCATTGCTCAGTGAGCGGGTCAGGTTGTTGGTCAGCACCATGTTGAGCGAGTCGCTCTTGCTCTTGGTCTCAATCAGCTGCTTGATGAATTTGTTCGAAGCGTTGATTTCGTCCACCAGCTTGGAGATGTTGACGTTGCCCTGTGAATTCTGGGCCAGGCTCTTGTCGAGTGAGTTCTGCAGGGCAGCATAGGCCTCGCGCTGCTCCTTGGCGGCATTCTGTGCCTCCGTCAGACGCTCGTTCAGGTTCTTGCTGTTGGTCTGGCAGGCTGCCAGCTTTACCTTGGTATCTTGCAATTCAGTCTTCAGCGTTGCATTTTCATTCTGTACTTCAGCAAACTTTTTCTTGGTCACGCAACTCGTCATCGTTGCCATTCCCAGCAAAAGTACCAGTGAAAGGATTCCGTGTTTCATGATTCAAATGTTTTTTTGATTGTTTTGTTTCGTTTTTTGTCGCCGTTTTTCAGTTCCCTGCACCTACCCCGCAGTGAGGTGCACAAGATTCATGGTGCAATATTCGGGAAAAAATAATTAGTTACCAAAATTTTAGTCAAAAAATTCCTTTATAAGTATTTAGGAATCAGAAAAACAAAACACCAGACCCCCTTTTTGCGCACTTTTCGGGCCGTTCCATTAAGAAAAAGTGTACATTTGCCCAATACTTCAGCTGCCCTGCGCCGCCAGCCGGCCCCGGCAGCCCGCTAAAAACTACCGAAGCCATGACCGACATCACCTATCAAGACCTCACCCGCCGCGTAGCCGAAACGGCTCACCGTGTGGGACAATACCTCCGACAGGAAAGTGAGCACTTCAGCTGGAGCCGCGTGGAGCGCAAGCAGAAACACGACTTCGTGTCGTATGTTGACAAAACCTCCGAGCGCATGCTGGTGGAAGCCCTCACGGCCCTGCTGCCCGAGGCGGGCTTCCTGACCGAAGAGGGCACCGCCGGCCACGACGGGCAACCCTACTGCTGGGTGATTGACCCACTGGACGGCACCACCAACTTTATCCACGGCTATGCCCCGTTTGCCATCTCCATTGCGCTGTGCCACGAGGGACAGCCCGTAGTGGGCGTGGTCTACGAGGTGCGGGCCGACGAGTGCTACTCGGCCTGGCGGGGCGGCGGGGCGTGGCTCAACGGGCAGCCCCTGCACGTCAGCAGCCACACGCCCGAGGAGGCACTGGTGGGCGTGGAGCTACCCTACAACGCCTCCGACTACACCGCCACGGGCCTGCAGCTCATCAGCCGCCTCTACGGTCGGGTGAGCGGCATCCGCATGGTGGGCTCGGCCGCCATGGGTCTGGCCTACGTGGCCGCCGGCCGGCTGGAGGGCTGGCTGGAGCGTTACATCTGTCCGTGGGACTACATGGCCGGGGGCTTGCTGGTGGAGGAAGCCGGCGGGCGCACCAGCACCTTCAACGGCGATAGCCACTATGCCGGCGGGCGCGAAATCGTAGCCACCAACGGCCTGCTCCACGACACGCTGCTGGACGCCCTGAAGCCCTGAAAGCGCCTCGGGCAGTGGCGCGGGCGGCCCCAAAAGTCGGCCACAGCACGGCGCAACATCCAAAAATCGTGATTTTTACTTGGTGAATCACCCCACACGGCGTAACTTTGCATCAGGGTCTGCACAGACCTGTTATATATAAGAAAAGACTACAGAAAGAATCTATCATGAACCTGACAACCCTAGCGCGCCCGCTGTTTGAGCGTCGCTACCAGCAGATCATTCAAAACACGCTGCACGCAGAGGACGTACAGCGCCGGGTGCTGGCCCGGCTGCTCGGTCAGGCCGCCCATACGGCCTGGGGCCGGAAATACCGCTACGACCAGCTGCACACCTATGAGGACTTTGCCGCAGCCGTACCGGTGACGACCTATGAGGACCTGAAAGAATACATTGACCGCATGCGCCACGGCGAGGCCGACCTGCTCTGGAAAGGCCGCGTCAAGTGGTATGCCAAGTCGTCGGGCACTACCAACGACAAAAGCAAATTCATACCCGTCAGCCCGCATGAGCTGCACGACACCCACTACGCCGGCGGCCGCGACGCCCTGGCCATCTACCTGCACCACCATCCGCAAAGCCGCATCTTCAGCGGCAAGGCGCTGATACTGGGCGGCAGCCATGCGCCCAACTACAACCTGCCCGGTTCGCTGGTGGGCGACCTGAGCGCCATTCTGATTGAAAACATCAATCCGCTGGTCAATCTCATCCGCACGCCAGACAAGCACACGGCCCTGCTGCCCGATTTTGAAGAAAAGCGCGACCGCATTGCGCGCATTGCCCTGCACCAGCGCGTGACGAACCTGAGCGGCGTGCCCTCGTGGATGCTGTCGGTACTGACGCGCGTGCAGGAACTCTCGGGCGAGAGCGACCTGAGCCGCGTGTGGCCCGACCTGGAAGTATTCTTCCACGGCGGCGTGAGCTTTACGCCCTACCGCGAACAGTACAAGCGCATCATCACCTCGCCCGGCATGCACTACATGGAAACGTACAACGCCAGCGAGGGCTTCTTCGGCCTGCAGGTGGACCCCGCCGACCCGTCCATGACGCTCATGACGGACTACGGCGTATTCTACGAATTCATTCCGCTTGACACGCTGGGCACGCCCCAGCAGCAGGTCCTGCCGCTCTGGCAGACGGAGACGGGCATCAACTACGCACTGGTCATCAGCACCAGCGGCGGCCTGTGGCGCTACCAGATTGGCGACACCGTGCGCTTTACCGACGCCTCCCGCGCCCGCTTTGTCATCAGTGGCCGCACCAAGAGCTTCATCAATGCCTTCGGCGAGGAGCTCATCGTGGACAACGCTGAGAAAGGTCTGGCCCAAGCCTGCCGCCAGACGTGTGCCGAAGTGTCGGAATACACGGCGGCCCCGGTGTTCATGGACGACAACGGCAAGTGCCGCCACCAGTGGCTCATTGAGTTCCGCCGCCGGCCGTCCTCGCTCGAGGAATTTGCCGCCGCGCTCGACCAGGCCCTCCAGAGCATCAACTCCGACTACGAGGCCAAGCGATACAAGAACATTACGCTGCAGCCACTCGAAATTGTGGAGGCCCGCCCGGGACTCTTCAACGACTGGCTCAAGAGCTGCGGCAAGCTGGGCGGTCAGCACAAGGTGCCGCGTCTGGCCAACGACCGCCGTCTCATTGAACCCCTACTCAAACTGAACGCCGAGTCATGAAAAAACTGCCTCTTCTGCTGCTTACCCTGCTGACGATGGTGGCCCTGAGCCGCTGCGCCAATCCCGGCTCCGGCCCCGACGGCGGCCCCTACGACGAGACGCCGCCGCGCCTCGTCTCGACCACGCCGAAGCTGGGCTCCACCAACAGTCAGGCCAAGCGCATCACGCTGGTCTTCGACGAATACATCAAGATGGAGAATGCCAGCGAAAAAGTCATCGTGTCGCCCCCGCAAATCAACGCCCCCGACGTGCGGGCCTCGGGCAAGAGCATTACGGTAACCCTCAACGACACGCTCAAGCCCAACACGACCTACACGGTGGACTTCGGCGACGCCATCGAGGACAACAACGAGGGCAATCCCTTCGGCGACTTCGCCTTTTACTACTCCACGGGCGCCAGCATCGACACGCTCGAGGTGTCGGGCTACGTGCTCAATGCCTCCGACCTCGAACCGATCAAGGGCATGCTGGTGGGGCTGCAAAAGAACCTGGCCGACTCAGCCTTCCGCACCCGCCCGTTTGACCGCGTGGGACACACCGACAGCTACGGCCACTTCTCCATACGCGGCGTGGCACCGGGCTCCTACCGCGTCTATGCCCTGCAGGACATGGACGGTACGTTCAGCTTCTCGCAGAAGAGCGAGGCCATTGCCTTCAGCAAAGAAATCATCAAGCCGGCCTGCGAACCGGCCATCCGCTTCGACACCGTCTGGCACGACAGCGTGCACATCGACTCGCTGCGCGAGGTGCACTACACGCGCTTCACGCCCGACGACATCCTGCTGCTCAGCTTTACGGAAACCGGACAACCGCGCCACCTGCTCAAGACGGAGCGCAGCACACCGGGACTGATGAGCTTTTACTTCACGGCGCCGTCCGACTCGATGCCGGTGATTACCGGCCTGAACTTCAACGCCGACGAGGACCTCGTCAAGGAATACTCGCTCCACAACGACACCATCAACTGCTGGATTCGCAACCAGGCCACCCTGGCCAACGACACGCTGCGGCTCACGCTGCAGTACGAGGAGACCAACGACTCGACCAACCAGATGCAGATGCGCACCGATACCCTCGAGCTCACGCCGCGCAAGACGTTCAGCAAGATTAAGGAGGAGCGAGACAAGGCATGGAAAAAATGGGCCGAGGATCGCGAAAAGGCCCTCAAGCGCGGCCGCGACTTTTCCGACGCACCGCCAATCGACTGGCTGGGCGTGCGCGTGGCGGCCCCGAGCAACATGTCGCCCACAACCAATCCGCTCTTTACCTTCGACGAACCGCTGAGCCGCATTGACACCAGCCGGATTCACCTGCTGCTGGGCCCCGACTCGGCAGCGGTGGAGCGGCCCTTCAAACTGGTGAGCTTCCCGCGCAAGCTCACGCAACTGATGCTCATGGGCGAATGGCGCCCCAACCAGCAGTACCAGCTGCGCGTGGACTCGGCAGCCTTTTTCAGCCTGACGGGACGCGTCAACCAGCGCATCAAGACGCGCGTCACCATTGCCGACCCCGAGACCTTCGGCAGCATCTTCTTCGTGCTCCAGGGCCCGGGTGCTGACTCGGCACTGGTACAAATCTTCACGGACGAGAAAAAGATTTACCGGCAGGTCAAGGCCCACCGCGGCATGGCCGACTTCTACTACGTCAATCCCGGCGGCTACTACGCCCGAGCCATTGTAGACCTCAACGGCAACGGGCGCTGGGACGCCGGCGACTACGAAAAGGGTCTGCAGCCCGAACCGGTGTATTACTACCCGGGACAGCTGCAGCTGCGAGCCGGCTGGGACATCAACCAGGACTGGAACCTGACGGGCACCCCGCTGATTCACAAGAAACCTGACGCCATCAAGAAGCAAAAGGCCGACCCCAAGAAGACCATCAAGAACCGCAACGCCGAGCGCCTGCGACAGTTGGGCCGGCAGTAACCCCCACCGTGCATCCCGCGGGCCGCAGCCCTCGCCGCAGTACGACGGGAATGCACCTAAACATTATTCACCCTTTAACTTTTCTGGCCTATGAACACAAAAACATTGCGCATAGTGCTGTGCCTGAGTCTGATGCTGATTGTAGGAAGTCTGATGCCCCCGCGGGCGGCAGCCCAGTGCGGCGCCGTCAACACGGCGTTCAAGAGCGGCGAGACCCTGCAGTACAAGCTCTACTTCAACTGGAAATTCATCTGGGTCAACGCCGGCTCGGCCACACTGACCATCCGGCAATCAAAATATCAGGGCAAAAACGTGTACCGCACCCACCTGATTACGCGCACCTCGCAGCGCCTCGACCGCTTTTTCCGCATGCGCGACACGCTGGTGGCCTACAACCAGATGGACCTGGTACCGCTCTACTACAGCAAGCGGGCCTTTGAGGGCAAGACCTACCGCCGCAACGAGGTATGGTACCGCTACAGCGGCGGCAAGGTGCACGTCAAGATGGCCTACCAGCGCAACCACCTGCCGGTGGAGTACGAGGAGAGCAGCAGCGCCTACTGCATGTTTGACATGCTGAGCATGATGCTGCGAGCCCGCTCGTTCGACGCCTCCGGCTACAAGGTAGGCAAGCGCATCCAGTTCTTCATGCCCGACGGCCGGAAGGTGCTCAACGAGACCCTCATCTATCGCGGCAAGAAGACGTTTGAAATGGAAGATACCAAAATAAAGTACCGCTGCCTGGTGTTCTCTTTCGTCGAGAAGGAGAAGGGAAAGGAAAAGGAAATCGTCAAATTCTACATCACGGACGACAAAAACCACGTGCCGGTGCGGCTGGACATGAATCTGAACTTCGGTACGGCCAAGGCCTACCTGACGCGGGCCAGCAACCTGCGCAATCCGCAAACCTCCATTATTCACTAAGAACCCTAAAAACAAATCCAAAACAATGCGTCTGGTCATTGACGACAAAATCCCCTACATACGCGGCCTGGCCGAGCAGCTCGGCGAAACCGTCTACCGCCCGGGGGCCGAAATTTCACCTGCCGACGTCCGCGACGCCGACGCCCTGATTATCCGTACCCGCACCCACTGCAACGAAGTACTGCTCAGCGGCAGCCGCGTGCGGTTTATTGCCACCGCCACCATCGGGTTCGACCACCTCGACACCCACTACCTGCAGCAGGCCGGCATTAGCTGGGCCAACTGCCCGGGCTGCAACGCCCGCAGCGTGGCGCAATATATTGAGAGCGCCCTGCTGGCCCTGCATGAAGAGGGGCGCCTGCCCGACCCGCGCACGCTGTGCGTAGGCATTGTGGGCGTGGGCCACGTAGGCTCGGCCGTAGCCGAAGTGCTCAGTGAGCTGGGCTGTCGCCTGCTGCTGTGCGACCCCCCGCGGGCCGAGCGCGAAGGCGCTGACGGCTTTGCCGACCTGGCCACTCTGGCCGAGGAGGCCGACGTCATCACCTGCCACACGCCGCTCACCACCACCGGGCCGCACGCCACCTACCACCTGATTGACGCCCCATTCTTTGCCGCCCTGCGCCGACGGCCGCTCTTCATCAACTCCGGACGCGGCGAGGTGGTCAACACGCCCGCCCTGCTGCAGGCGCTGGAAAGCGGACAGGTGAGCGAGGCCGTCATTGACACCTGGGAAGACGAGCCGCACATCTCCCTGCCCCTGCTGCAACAGGTGGCCATCGGCACACCCCACATTGCCGGCTACTCGGCCGACGGCAAGGCCAACGGGACACAGATGGCCCTGAACGCCGTGGCCCGCTTTTTCGGGCTGCCGCAAACGTTCAGCGTCAGCCCGCCGGCCCTTACCGGCGTAACACCCGAGGCCGACCCCGTGCGCCGCAAGCTGCAGCTCTACGACCCGCGCCGCGACAGCCGGGCCCTGAAGGCGCATCCCGAACAGTTTGAGTATCTCAGAGGACACTACCCCTTGCGGCGCGAGCACTTCTAAGCTCCGCCGCAAGAGGGCACTGCCTGCCCTTCTTCCCCCCCTTAAAACTTCTATTTCACATCATGAATCACGGAACTACTTCCTCCGTTCCGGCGGCACACAAGGCCAGCCTCATCGGCCTGCTCGTGACGCTGGGCATCGTGTATGGCGATATCGGTACCTCACCGCTCTACGTCATGAAAGCCATTCTGGGCGCCACGCCCCACCCCACGCCGCAATACGTCATCGGCGCACTCTCCTGCATCATCTGGACCCTCACCCTGCAGGCCACCGTCAAGTACGTCCTCATTGCCCTCCGGGCCGACAACAAGAACGAGGGCGGCATTCTGGCCCTCTACGCCCTGGTGCGCCGCTCGCGCCGCAAGTGGCTCTACGTGGCGGCCATTGTCGGGGCCAGCACGCTGGTGGCCGACGGCGTCATCACGCCGGCCATGACCGTGGTGTCGGCCACCGAGGGACTGCAGCTCATCAGCCCCGACGTGCCCGTGGTGCCCATCAGTATGGGCATCATCGTGCTGCTCTTTTTCGTGCAGCAGTTCGGCACGAGCCTCATCGGCAAGTCGTTCGGCCCGCTCATGCTGGTGTGGTTTCTGATGATTGGCCTGCTCGGCGCGGTTCATCTGGGCAGCAGCTGGCAGGTGCTCCAGGCCTTTAACCCCGTGTGGGCCGTCAGGCTGCTGTATGCCTCGCCCGAGTGGTTCCTGATTATGGGCGCCGTATTCCTCTGCACCACGGGTGCCGAAGCGCTCTACTCCGATCTGGGCCACTGCGGCCGCGGCAACATCCACATCACGTGGGTCTTTGTCAAGCTCATGCTCATCCTCAACTATCTGGGCCAGGGCGCCTGGACCATTGCCCACCTCGACAGCCTCAGCGCGGGCCTCAACCCGTTTTACGCCATCATGCCGCGCTGGTTCCTGCTGCCGGGCATCGTCATGGCCACCATTGCGGCCGTCATTGCCAGCCAGGCCCTCATCAGCGGCTCGTTCACCATTTTCAGTGATGCCATGAACCTCAACTTCTGGCCCCGCCAGAAAATCAAGTATCCGTCCAACATCAAGGGACAGCTCTACATTCCGTTCATCAACAGCTTCTTGCTGGTGGCCTGCCTCATCACGGTGCTCATTTTCCGCAACTCCTCGCACATGGAGGCCGCCTACGGCCTGGCCATCACCATCACCATGCTCATGACCACCCTGCTGCTGGCGTTCTATCTCCACCAGAAGCGAGTCAACCGCCTGCTCGTGGCGCTGTTTGCCCTCACGTTCCTAGTGATTGAGTCGGGCTTCTTTACGGCCAACCTCTTCAAGTTCATGCACGGCGGATGGTACACGCTGCTCATTGCCGGCCTCATTGCCGGCACGATGCTGGTGTGGTACAACGCCCTGCGCCTGCGCCGCCGCTACTACGTGTTCCGCTCGTTTCCGGCCTACTACGGCATCCTGTCCGACATCAAGCGCGACAACAGCATTCCGCACTACGCCACCAACCTGGTGTACCTGACGCGCGCCGAGAAGAACGACGAGATTGAGGGCAAGATTCTCTACTCCATCATCAACAAGCAGCCCAAGCGAGCCGACCACTACTGGATTATCTACGTGGACTATCAGGACGAGCCCTCCACGCTGGAGTACACCTGCGAGCCGCTCATTCCCGACACGCTCTACCGCCTGAACATGCGCATCGGCTTCCGCATACAGCCCTACATCAACGTATTCCTGCGCCAGGTGATTGAGGACCTGGTGAGCTCGGGGCGCTTTGACCTGACCAGTTGCCACCCCTCGCTGCGCAAGTACGACGTGCCGGGCGACTTCCACTTCGTCGTCATCCACCGCATCTATTATCACGACGACTCCTTCGGGCTCATGGACAACTTCATCATGAACCTCTACCACCTCATCCGCACCATTGGCATCAGCGATGTCAAGGCCTACGGACTGGACACGAGCAACGTGACGGTGGAAAAGGTGCCGCTCATCGTCAACCACTCATCGGGCAAGCAGCGCATCCACCCCGCCACGGAAGAGGCCGACACGGAGCCATGCCCCCGCCATCCGTAACCCGACGGCTCGGGGAAAAAACTCCGCGGCTTGAAAAAAATTTTCCGCGGCTCGAAAAAATTTTTTGGCGGCTCGGAAATTTTTTTTCGCGGCTCGGAGTTTTCACAAGACCGCCCTCTTGTTTCAGACAAGCCCCCATAGGGGCAACCACAGCTCCCTGAACCGAAAACCGGAAGCCCCCGCCAGAGGGCCCAAATACATAAAAATCACTATTTCATGAAAAAAAACGGCAAAAGAAAGCCCTATTACTAAAATTTTAATTTATCTTTGCCGCAAAGGACTGGTTCTGCTGAAAACCGACCTGCCTCACCCAGCTATGACAAACCCGAAACAAACGATAAAATCAAAATCCATAACAATCAAAAACCACAAACGTATGATGCGAAAAACAACACTTGGCCTCATGATAGGGTGCATCTCGCTCAGTGCCTACGCACAGGAGCCCGTGGCACCGCTATCCGGTTTTAAGTACGGCACCGTGCAGTCGCCCAGCGGCAAGGAGTGGGAATCACCGCAGGAGCTCGGCCTGAACAAGGAGCAGCCCCATGCCTGGTTCTTCTCGTTTGCCGACGTCGAGAGCGCACGCAAGGTGCTCCCCACGGCCAGCACTTACTGGCAGTCACTTGACGGGGAATGGAAATTCAAATGGGTGGGCAACCCGGAAGACCGTCCCAAAAACTTCATGGACCCGAAGACCGACGTCTCCGGATGGGACAACATCACCGTGCCCTCCTGCTGGAACGTAGTCGGCCTGGGCAAGGACGGCTCACAGAAGTACGGCACGCCCATCTACTGCAACCAGCCCGTCATTTTCAAGCACTCCGTAGCCGTGGGCGACTGGAAAGGCGGCGTAATGCGTACCCCGCCCAAGGACTGGACCACTTACAAGAACCGTAACGAAGTGGGCAGCTACCGCCGCGAGTTCACCATCCCCGAAAACTGGGACGACCGCGAAATCTACATCAATTTTGACGGTGTGAACTCCTTCTTCTACCTCTACATCAACGGCAAGTACGTGGGCTTCTCGAAGAACTCACGCAACACGGCCTCGTTCAACATCACCCAGTACCTGAACAAGGGCAAAAACAACAAGAACGTGGTGGCCGTTGAAGTGTACCGCAACTCCGACGGCTCGTTCCTCGAGGCTCAGGACATGTTCCGCCTGCCGGGCATCTTCCGTCCCGTTTCGCTGACGGCCAAGCCCAAGGTGCAGGTGCGTGACCTGCGCGCCATCCCCGACCTCGACACCGAATACCGCAACGGTGCCCTCACAGTGACGGCCAACCTGCAGAACCTCTCGAAAAAGAAAATCAAGGACTACAAGATGGTGTACACGCTCTATGCCAACACCCTCTATAGCGACGACAACGCCGAACTGGCCGACGGCGGAAAGGCCATCAGCCAGACCGTTGAGCTAAAAGGTGGAGAGCAGGCTGACGTAAAGGCCGTGCTCTACGTCAACGACGTCAAGAAATGGAGCGCCGAGCAGCCCTACCGCTACACCCTGGTCGGACAGCTGCAGGACAAGAAGGGACGCGTCATCGAGACCGTTTCGACCTACGTCGGCTTCCGCAAGGTAGAGATTAAGGACACCCCGGCTTCGGCCGACGAGTTCAACCTGGCCGGACGCTACTACTACCTCAACGGTCAGCCCATCAAGTTCAAGGGCGTCAACCGTCAGGAAATCAACCCGGCCACCGGTAATGCCATCACCAACGAGCAGATTGAGCAGGAAATCATGCTCATGAAGCGTGGAAACATTAACCACGTGCGCTGCTCGCACTACTCCAACACGCCCTACTGGTACTACTACTGCGATAAGTACGGCATCTACCTCGAGGACGAGGCCAACCTGGAGAGCCACGAGTACTACTACGGCGACGCCTCGCTCTCACACGTACCCGAATTCAAGGATGCTCACGTAGGCCGCGTAATGGAAATGGCCCGCGCTACGGTTAACCACCCCAGCGTGGTCATCTGGTCACTGGGCAACGAAGCCGGCCCGGGCGACAACTTCAAGGCTGCCTACGAGGCGCTGCACAAGTTTGACCCCTCGCGCCCCGTACAGTACGAGCGCAACAACGACATCGTCGACATGGGCTCCAACCAGTACCCTTCACTCGACTGGGTACGCGGCGCCGTCAAGGGCAACTACAACATCAAGTATCCGTTCCACATCTCCGAGTACGCCCACTCCATGGGTAACGCCGGCGGTAACCTGGCCGACTACTGGAAGTACATCGAATCGAGCAACTTCCTCATGGGTGGCGCCATTTGGGACTGGGTGGACCAGGCCCTCTGGAACTACGACCCGCAAACGGGCGACAAGTACCTGGCCTACGGTGGCGACTTTGGCGACAAGCCCAACGACGGCATGTTCTGCATGAACGGCATCCTCTTCCCCGGACACGACCCGAAACCCGAGTTCTACGAGGTGAAGAAGGTGTACCAGAACATAGGCGTCCGTGCCGTGGACATCAGCAAGGGACAGATTGAGGTGTTCAACAAGAATTACTTCACCCCGCTGACCGACGTGGAAATGGTATGGTCACTCTGGAAGGACGGCAAGAAGATTCAGGAAAGCAATGCCTTCAAGGGCCCGCGCAACATTCTCTGCCCGCGCGAAAAGGGCAGCTACACCATTCCTTACGACTTCAGCAAGCTGGAGCCGCAGTCGGAATACTTCGTCAAGATTCAGTTCAAACTGGCCAAAGACGAGCCCTGGGCCAAGAAAGGCTTCGTGCAGATGGAAGAGCAGCTGCCCGTAAAGGCTGCCCAGCACACACCGATTGCCCAGGTAGCCAAGGGCGGCAAGCTCAAGCTGACCAACACCGGCAGCACCACCACCGTGAGCGGCACGGACTTCAGCGTCAGCTTTGACCACGCCACGGGTACCATCGGCAACCTGACCTACAACGGCCAGACCATCATCAGTCCGGGCAACGGACCGCGCATCAGCGCCCTGCGTGCCCCGGTGGACAACGACAACTGGGCCTACACACAGTGGTTTGCCAACGGCCTGCACAACCTCAAGCAGACCCTGCAACCCGGCGCCAAAGTGACGACTCAGACCAACAAGGACGGCTCCGTTACCATTGCCATCCCCATCGTAGCCCAGGCCCCCAACGCCGCACAGATTACCGGCGGCTCATCCGGCAAGTATAAGATTCAGGAACTCACCAACCGCCCCTTCGGCGAGGACGACTTCAAGTTTACCGCCAACCAGCTCTACACCGTCTATGCCGACGGTTCCATCGAGCTGCGCAGCAGTATCAACAGCAACAACGCTTCGCTCGTTCTGCCCCGTCTGGGCTACGAGATGCTCCTGCCCGAAAGCTACGGCCAGTACACCTACTACGGCCGCGGACCTGAAAACAACTACGTAGACCGCAAGTCGGGCTACTTCATCGAGCAGTATCAGAGCACGGTGAAGGATCAGTTCGTCAACTTCCCCAAACCCCAGTCAATGGGTAACCGTGAGGACGTACGCTGGTGCGCCCTGACCAACACGGCCGGCGAAGGCGTTCAGTTCATTTCGCTCGACAGCATGTCAACCTCGGCCCTGCCTTACTCGGCCCTCGAAATGACCCTGGCACCTCACCCCTACCAGTTGCCCAAATCAAGCGGCACGCACCTGCATCTGGACTGCGCCGTAACCGGTCTGGGCGGCAACAGCTGCGGACAGGGTGGCCCGTATGAGTCCGACCGCGTTAAGGCCGGTGCCCACAACTTCGGCTTCATCATCCGTCCCGTCAAGGCCAGCGCCGACCTCACCCAGCAGGCCGCCGTCAAGGCTTCGGGCATGCAGCCGCTGAGTATCTCACGCGACCGTGCCGGCAACATCACCATCAGCGGCGAGCCGGGTGCCACCATCCTCTACACCTACGGCAACAAGAAGGCCCAGACCTACAAGGGCAGCTTCAATGCACGACAGGGCGGAAAGGTTACGGCGTGGTACAAGAGCAACACCGGCAACCAGGTGAGCAGCCAGTTCAGCAAGATTGAGACCATCCCGACCGAGGTAATCTACGCCTCCAGTCAGGAAATCGGCGAAAGCGCGGCCAACCTGACCGACGGCAACCCGTCGACCATCTGGCACACCATGTACTCCGTCACCGTAGCCCAGTACCCCCACTGGGTAGACTTTGACGCCGGCGAGAGCAAGCTCATCAAGGGCTTCACCTACCTGCCCCGTCAGGACGGCTCGACCAACGGCATCATCAAGGGCTGGAAGATTCAGGTCAGCAACGACGCCAAGACCTGGAGCGACACCGTAGCCCAGGGCGAATTCAAGGGCGGCAAGGAGCAGAAGGTGATCTTTGACAAACCCGTCAAGGCACGCTACGTGCGCTTCACGGCCCTCAGCTCACAGAACGGTGCCGACTACGCCAGCGGCGCAGAATTCTCACTCATCGCCGAGTAAGCCCCGGCTTACCGGCTGCAACAGACTGCCTTACACGACGGCAGGCCATACCTCCCCCACCGAGCGGGAGCACGGCCTGCCGTCGTGCCGTTTTCAGGCCCGCCGCACGGAGGCTCGGAAAAACGGGCCGGACGCTTTTTAAAACAGGTCCGACCCGGTCGTTACGGCAAGGCACCTTGTTTTTACGCCGCGCCGCCCCGCTCCCCGGGCACGGCAGCCCCTGACACTCAAAAACTTCAGAATTTGCTTTGCCTTTCAAGCGGATTATGCTAACTTCGCATACATAACCCGATTACATCATTTTGAATACGCAGGAGGAACCGGCAACCGACCGGCACCCCCTCCGCCATAAACTTTTTGAATATCATGAAACTTTTACTCCTTGGAAGCGGCGGCCGCGAGCACGCCCTGGCATGGAAAATTGCCCAAAGCCAGAAAATAGACCAACTCTTCATTGCCCCGGGTAACGCCGGTACGGAACAGGTGGGACAGAACGTGCCCATCAAGCCCAACGACTTTCCGGCCGTGGGCGAGTTCGTCAAGAGCCACCAGATTGACATGGTAGTGGTAGGTCCCGAAGACCCGCTGGTAGGCGGCATCTATGACTACTTCAAGGGCCAGCCCGAGCTGCAGCACGTGCCCGTAATCGGTCCGTCAAAAGCCGGTGCCGTACTGGAGGGCTCCAAGGATTTTGCCAAAGGCTTCATGCAGCGCCACCACATCCCCACCGCAGCCTATGCCACCTTTGACGGCACGCAGGTGGAAGAGGGCTGCCGCTATCTGGCCACGCTGAAAGCGCCCTACGTGCTCAAGGCCGACGGTCTGTGCGCCGGCAAGGGCGTACTGATTGTACCCACCCTCGAGGAGGCTCAGCGCGAGCTGCGCGAAATGCTGGGCGGCATGTTCGGCAACGCCTCTTCACGCGTGGTGATTGAGGAGTTCCTCAGCGGCATCGAATGCTCCGTATTCGTGCTGACCGACGGCAAGCACTACCAGCTGCTGCCCGAGGCCAAGGACTACAAGCGTATCGGCGAGGGCGACACCGGCCTGAACACGGGCGGCATGGGCTCCGTATCGCCCGTACCGTTTGCCACGTCCGAATGGATGAAAAAGGTGGAAGACCAGATTGTGCGCCCCACGGTGGAAGGTCTGGCCCAGGAAGGCATTGACTACAAGGGCTTCATCTTCTTCGGCCTCATCAACTGCGACGGCCAGCCCAATGTCATTGAGTACAACTGCCGCATGGGTGACCCCGAAACCGAAACCGTCATGCTGCGTCTGAAGTCGGACATCGTGGACCTGTTTGAAGGCGTAGCCGCCGGCGACCTCGACCGCCGCAAGGTAGAGTTCGACCCGCGCGCTGCCGTGTGCGTCATGTGCGTTTCGGGCGGCTACCCGCAGCACTACGACAAGGGCTACGTCATCACGGGAGCCGACGTGGAGGGCAGCGTGGTGTTCCACGCCGGTACGGCCCGCAACGACAAGGGTGAGCTCATCACCGCCGGCGGCCGCGTGATTGCCGTAAGTTCCTACGGAGCCGACAAGGCCGAAGCCCTGGCCCGCTCCATGGCCGGCGCCGAACAAATTCAGTTTGAAAAGAAATACTTCCGCAGAGACATCGGCCAGGACCTCTAATCCCGGCCCGCCGCGGAGCCTTTTGCCCCTAAGTTCCGCGGCGTCCCTTCATATTCAGATGCTACATGCGTAACCCCACTTTTCAGACCCGCGTCACCACCAGTGCCGCCACGCTGTTCGTTTCAGTCGTGGCGTGCATTGTTTTGTGGCTATGGAACGACTGGGACAACCTCCAGCGACTGGGAGGCCTGGGCGCCACCCTGCTGACGGCCTACGTGATGGTGGAATGGAACAATACCTTTTCGCTCATGCGCGTCCGTTCGCGTATGACGTCGTCCACCTTCCTGCTGCTCATGGGTGCCTGTACCCTGCTGCAAACGTGGACCACCCAGATGCTCGTGCCGCTGAGCCTGCTGCTGTGCTACTTCAGCCTGTTCCGCTCGTACCAGAAGGTGCGGGCCGAAGCCGACGTGTTCCACGCCTTTGCCTTTCTGGGCCTGGGCTGCCTGTTCTTTCCCCAGCTGCTCTACTTCGTACCGCTGCTGCTCATCAGCTGTCTGGTGCAGTTGCGCAGCCTGAGTCTGCGCAGCTTCATGGCGTGCCTGCTGGGCCTCTCGCTGCCCTACTGGTGCTACGCCGGCTACTCCATCTGGCACAACCAGCTGGACCTGACCGTGCTGCACTTTGAGCAGCTCCTCTCGCTGCAAATGCCCGACTACCACAGCCTGACGGTCAGCCAGGTGCTGGCGGGCGGCTTTGTGGTGGCCGCTTCCGCACTGGCCACCTTCCACTACCAGCGCACGGCCTACCGCGACAAGATACGCACCCGCATGTTCCTCAACCTGCTCGTGACGCAGGAATATCTCATCGTGCTACTCCTGGTAGGGCAGCCGCAACACTTCGACACCATGCTGCGCCTGCTCATCGTCAATTCCTCCCCCCTGATTGCCCACTACCTCACGCTGGCCAAGGGGCGGCTGTTCCATCTCTGGTTCATTCTGTGCCTGCTGCTTTACGTGGCCTTTGCCCTCCTCATGCGTATGCCCATTGAATCATGGAAAGTCTGGTAAGCTGGCTCATTGCCCACGGCAGTCTGGGCATGTTTATTGCGGCCTTCCTGTCGGGCAGCGTGCTGCCGTTCAGCTCGGAGCTGGTCATGGCCGGTCTGCTCGTGATTAAGGCCGACCCGTGGCAACTGCTCATCTGGGGCACGGCGGGCAATACGCTGGGCACGCTGCTGAACTACGGCATCGGCCACTTTGGCAAGGAGGAGTGGATTACGCGCTACGCCAAGGTGCCGCCCGAAAAGCTCGAAAAAGGCATCCGCCGCGTGCGCCGCTACGGCGCCTGGGCCGGACTGCTGTCGTGGCTGCCGGTGGTGGGCGAAATCCTCACCGTGGCCATGGGCTACCTGCGCACCAATTTCCTGCTCTCGTGCTTCACCATCACGCTGGGCAAGTTTCTGCGCTACTATGCCATTATCTTTATCTACCAATCCGTATGAACAAGACTCTTCTCTCCCTTTTCCTGCTGCTTACCGCCACCCTCTGGTCCTGCTCGTCGGGCCGTAAGGCGGAGCCCGAGCGCCCGCTGCTGACGGCCAGCATTGCCCCGCTGAGCTATCTGGTGGAACAGATTGCCGGCCCGGCCTACGAGGTGCGCACGCTGATGCCGGCAGGCAGCAGTCCGGAAACCTACGAGCCCACACCGGGCCAGATGGTGGACGTCAGCGAGAGCCGGGCCTACTTCAGCGTGGGCACGCTGGGCTTCGAGACGTCGCTGCTGCAGCGTTTGCAGGAGTCGTCGCCCGAGCTGCGCTGCATCCGCCTGTTCGAGGGGCTCAAGCCCCTGCCGCAGAGCCATGCCCACGGCGCCAACCGCTACGACCCCCACGTGTGGACGTCGCCGCAAAATGCCCGCCTCATGGCGCGCCGCATCTGCCGCGAGCTGTCAGCCCTCGATTCCACGCAGGCCCCGGCCTTCCGCCAGCGCCTGGCCCGCTTTGAAACGCGACTCGACAGCCTGGAGCAGGTGCTGCACGAGCGCCTGGGCCACATCAGTGCGCGCAGCTTCCTCATTTACCATCCCTCGCTGGCCTACTTCGCCCAGGAATTCGGGCTGCAGCAGATTCCGCTGGAAGCCGACGGCAAGGAGCCTTCGCCCTCGCGTCTGGCGGCCCTCATCCAGTCCACCCGCGAAAAGGCCCGCCAAGGCCACGTCAAACTCATTTTCATCCAACGCGAAAATGCCGGCCGCTCCGTGCAGCAGGTAGCGCAACAGACGGGGCTGCGCGTGGTGACCATTGACCCGCTTTCCGGCCAATGGATGCAGCAGATGGACTTCATCTCAAAATCTCTGGCACAATGACCGCCCCCAATACTCTCCTCACCTTCAGCCACGTGGACGCGGGCTACCCGCACCGCCCGGTACTGGCCGACGTGAACCTCAGCATCAGCCGGGGCGACTTCATCGTGCTCACCGGCTCCAACGGCGGCGGCAAGACCACGCTGGTGCGCCTGATGCTGGGCCTGATGCGCCCCACGGCCGGCCGGCTGTGGCGGATGCCGCACATCGTCATGGGCTACCAGCCGCAGTATCAGCACATCGACCGCCAGTTTCCCATCACCGTGGAGGAACTGGTGCTCACCGGCCTGCAAAACCGCCTGCGCCCCTGGCAGCGCTTTCGCGACGAACACCGCCAGCAGGTGGCCGCCCTGCTGGAGCGCTTCGACCTGGCCCCCATGAGCCGCCGGCTGGTCAGCCAGCTCAGCGGCGGACAGCTGCAGCGGGCCCTGTTTGCACGGGCCGTGGTGTCGGAGCCCGACCTGCTGGTCATTGACGAGCCCGACACCTACCTCGACACCAGCCACAAGCAGCTGCTCTACGACTTTCTGGGCCACATCACGCCCGAAACGGCCATCGTCATGGTGAGCCACGACGCCTATGTTCCGGCCCATCTGGCCGGCATTCACCTCCACGTGGACCACGGCACCGTCAGCCGCCTGTAATCCCGCCACAGGGCCCCAAACCCCGCTCATCTCCCCATCCACACGCTTCCTCACGGCCAAAAACGCGGCCCGCAATTTGGCCCGCCGCGCCGTTTGACGTATCTTTGCGGCATGGAAGCTACACCTACTCCATCAATATTGCTGATTTATACCGGCGGCACCATCGGAATGGTAGAGAATCCCGAAACTGGTGCGCTTGAGAGTTTTGACTTCGCACACCTCGTACAGCACGTGCCCGAGCTCAAGCGTCTGGGCTACCGCCTGAAGGTGCGCACCTTTGACCCGCCCATCGACTCCAGCGACATGGAACCGGAACACTGGGCACGGCTGGTGGAAATCATCAGCTCGGAATATCTCCACTTCGACGGCTTTGTCGTACTGCACGGCACCGACACCATGGCCTACACCGCCTCGGCGCTGAGCTTCATGCTCGAGAACCTCGACAAACCGGTCATTTTCACGGGCTCACAGCTGCCCATCGGCATGCTCCGCACCGACGGCAAGGAAAATCTCGTGACGGCCATCCAGATAGCCGCCGCCCGCAACACGCAGGGCCGCCCCATGGTGCCCGAAGTATGCATTTTCTTCGAAAACCGCCTCATGCGCGGCAACCGCACCACGAAAATCAACGCCGAAGGCTTCAATGCCTTCCGCTCCTTCAACTATCCGCCACTGGCCCACGTGGGCGTGCACATCGTCTACGACGAGCACCTCATTCGCCGTCCGCAGGGCGGCATGCCGCTCAAGCCCCACTTCACCATGAGCCGCGACGTGGTCATCCTGACCCTCTTCCCCGGCATCCGCCGCGAGTACGTCACCACCATCATGCGCATGGAGGGCCTCAAGGCCGTCATCCTGAAAACGTATGGCGCGGGCAATGCGCCGCAAAAGCAGTGGCTCATCGACCTCATTCAGGAGCGCAGCCGGATGGGTGTCATTTTTGTCAACATCACGCAGTGCTCGCAGGGTACGGTAGAGATGAACCGCTACCAGACGGGCCGCCAGCTACTGAACGCCGGCGTCATCAACGGCCACGACAGCACGCCGGAGTGCATGGTGACGAAGCTGATGTTCCTGCTCGGCATGGACTACGAACCGGAAGTTATCAAACATCTGATGAATCGCAGCATAGCCGGCGAGATTACCACCTGACCCCGCCGGCTCCAAACGCCAACCTCCCTGCCCCACGTCCGCTTTGCTGCAGACACGAGGCAGGGAGGTTTTGTTTTCAGGCGACCGGATACTGCCGTCAGAGCAGGCTGATGAGCCGGTCGACGTCTTCCTCGCGCGTGGCCCAACTCGTTACGAAGCGCACCACGCTCTCCTTTTCGCCGCGCGGGCCCCAGTACTCAAAGGTGGCCTCACGCAGCAGGCGGTCCACCACCTCGTTTGGCAGGCGGAAAAACTGCTGGTTGGTGGGCGAGTCGATGACCACCTCGTAACCCTTGTCGCGGAAAGCCTGCTGAATGCGCTGGGCCAGGCGGACGGCATGGCGCGCCAGACGGGTATAGAGGCCGTCGGAAAAGAGCGTCTCAAACTGTACGCCCAGCAGGCGGCCTTTGGCCAGCAGGGCCCCGTGCTGTTTGATGAGCGGGAAGAAATGCGGCAGCAGCGCCGGCTGCGTCACCACCACGGCCTCGCCAAACAGCGCGCCCACCTTGGTGCCGCCCACATAGAAAACGTCGGCACAGCGGGCCATATCTTTCAGCGTGACGTCGGTGCCCTCGGCCACCAGTCCGTAGCCCAGGCGCGCACCGTCCACGTAGAGCGGAATGCGGGCCTCGCGGCACACGCGGCTCAGCTCCTGCAGCTCGCTGAGCGTGTAGAGCGTGCCCAGCTCGGTGGGGTGCGAAATGTACACGGCGCCCGGAGCCACCATGTGCTCGTAGGTGTCGTCGCGGTAGAACTCGCGGATGTAGGCCTCCACCTCCGAGGCCAGCAGCTTGCCGTTATGGGCCGGCAGCGTGAGCACCTTGTGGCCCGACGCCTCGATGGCGCCCGACTCGTGCACGTTGATGTGGGCCGACTCGGCGGCCAGCACGCCCTCGTGACGGCGCAGCAGCCCGTCGATGACGGTGGCATTGGTCTGCGTACCGCCCACCAAAAAGTGCACCCTGCCCTGCTCGGGCGTCAGGCCGCACGCTTCCAGAATCAGCTGGCGCGCATGGGCCGTGTGCGCGTCGTTGCCGTAACCCGAAGTCTGCTCCAGGTTCGTCTCCATCAGGCGCTGCATCACCTCGGGATGCGCGCCTTCCATGTAGTCACAATCAAAATGTATCATATCTTTTCAATCCGTTGTTTCGTAGGGTCCGCAGGCGCCGGCTGACCGACCACCTTGCGCTTGCCACTCAGGCTGAGGAGGTCCAGCCGAATGATGGCCGTGCGCGGCAGCGACGCCCGGGCGTACTGACTGCCCAGCGCCACGTGCTGCGGGGAGTATTTCTGCAAAATCCGCTGCACGGCATGCCAGCGCTCGTCGTCGTCCGCCACCACCGTTGCCCGGGCGCGGGCCACCAGACTCTCGTAGGCCGTGGTGAAGCGCTGGGGTATCACCTGCGTGCGCCCCACCACACAGAACGACACGTCCGGCCGCTCGGCCAGCACCCGCAGCTTGCGGCCCTCGGGGGCGCAATGCAGATAGACCACGTTGCCGGCCGTCTCGTCCCACACGTAACTGATGGGCAGACCGTAAGGCTCGCCCCCGGCATCGGCCATCGACAAATAGCCATACTCGCCCTCGCGCAGCAGTCGCAGGGCCTGTTCCTCGGGCATCAGGCGGTCGTGCCGCCGCACATCGGTATTATCATATTGCATCATTTGGGGAAACGGCTGGTTTTGCCCGGCAAAGGTACGCATTATGCGGCACACGGCAGCACGCGCTCCGCCTTTTTCACTCCGTCCGGCCGGCAGTGGCTCCCACAAGGCACGAAAAAAATACGGCGAGCCGCCAAAAAAATTTTCCGAGCCGCCAAAAATTTTTTTCGAGCCGCGGAAAATTTTTTCCGTGGCACCCCGAAAATCCGGCCGGCTGACCAGAAAACCCGAAAGGGCACAAAAAAAGAGAGAGAACCTCGCCGGTTGGCGACACGTTCTCTCTCAAAAATGCGCTTCAGGATGGGCTTGAACCAACGACCCCCTGATTAACAGTCAGGTGCTCTAACCAACTGAGCTACTGAAGCAGGTGCAATTGTGGGGATTGGGCGCTTCAGGATGGGCTTGAACCAACGACCCCCTGATTAACAGTCAGGTGCTCTAACCAACTGAGCTACTGAAGCAGTTTTCTATGACATTTTTCTGAAATGCTCTGCAAAAGTAGTGGTTATTTTTGAAATAAACAATATCTTTGCAAGAAAATTTTCAAAAAACTTATCATGAAACGCATAATTGGCATCGGAAATGCCCTAATTGACATACTTGCCCGCATCGAAAATGATGATTTGCTGCAACAGATGAACCTGCCCAAAGGCTCAATGCAGCTGCTCGACGACAAGCGCTACCGCGAAATTTCGGCCATTCTGGCCCAAATGCCGACGCAACGGGCCACCGGCGGCTCGGCCTGCAACACCATGCTGGCCCTGGCACAGCTGGGCGACCGGCCGGCCATCATCGGCAAGGTGGGCACCGACGACAACGCCAGGCTTTTTGCCGACAACTGCAGGGAGGTGGGCATTGAGCCGTACCTGCTGACTGACGAACAGCACCAGACGGGCGTGGCCTCTACCTTCATCTCGCCCGACGGCCAGCGCACCTTCGGTACCTATCTGGGTGCCGCCGCCCTGCTGGAGCCGGACGACATCAACCCCACCTGGCTGAGCGACTACGAGTACTTATATATTGAGGGCTACCTCGTGCAGAACCACGCGCTGCTGGAGCGCCTGCTGGAAATGGCCCAGCTCTTCCACCTCAAGATTTGTCTGGACCTGGCCAGCTATAATATTGTGGAGGCCGACCGCGACTTCTTTGCCCACCTGCTGGAGCACACGCACATCGTGTTTGCCAACGAGGACGAGGCGCGCGCCTTTACGGGTCAGGAACCCGAAGAGGCCCTGACGCAGCTGGCGGCCTACTGCCACCTGGCCGTGGTCAAGGTGGGCAAGCGCGGCGTACTGGCCCAGTGCGACATGGAGCGCGTATCGGCGCCGGCCATGGACGTGCCCCAGGTGGTGGACACCAACGCGGCGGGCGACTTCTTTGCCGCAGGCTTCCTCCACGCCAACCTGCAGGGTGCCACGCTGCAGCAGTGTGCCGAAGCCGGAGGCATCACAGCGGGACACATCATTCAGTACGTAGGCACCAAGATGCCCGAAACGGCCTGGCAGGAAACGCGCCAACAGATGCAGCAACTGCTCTCACAGCAATAATCCGGCGCGGCCCGACAATGTCCGGCCCTGCATCCCCCCATCCAACCCTCTTTACACAAACATGAGAACAAGCCTATGAAACGTATGCTCCTCGCAGCCCTGGCCTCGGCCATCCTTCTGCCGGCTGCCGCACAAAAGAACCATAACTTTGAAATTGCCAAGAACCTGGACATTTTCAACGCGCTCTATCGCGAACTGGACACTTACTACGTGGACACGCTGGACGCCAACAAATACATCACCACGGCCATCAACGCCATGCTGGACGACGTGGACCCCTACACGGAATACTTTCCGTACGACAAGCAGAAAGAGCTGGAGCAGATGAGCACCGGCTTCAAGTACGCCGGCATCGGCGCCCTCATCCGCTACGACAAGAGTGTGGACCGCTGCTGCATTGACGAGCCCTACGAAGGCATGCCGGCCCTGCAGGCAGGCCTGCAGGCGGGCGACGTCATCCTCTCCATCGACGGCAAGGACACCGGCAAACGCGGCAGCAAGGCCCTGGATGCCTACACCCAGAGCGTGAGCAACGCCCTGCGCGGCGAGGCCGGAACGAGCTTCGTGCTGAAAATTCAGCGGCCGGGCGTCGACAAGCCCATGACGCTGAACATCACGCGCCGCAACATCACCTTTCCCGTCATCACCTACTCCGGCATGCTGACCGACAGCATCGGCTACGTGGGCCTGAGCCAGTACACCCGCGACTGTGCCCGCGACGTGAAGCGCGCCATGACGGAACTGAAGGAAAAAGGCGCCCGCAGCATGGTGCTCGACCTGCGCGGCAACGGCGGCGGTCTGATGGTGGAGGCCATCAACCTGGTCAACATGTTCATTGACCGCGACAAGACGGTGCTGGAAACGCGCGGCAAGATTGGTGCCGAGAACTACACGTACCGCACCACCGAGCAGCCCTGGGACGCCCGGATTCCGCTGGTGGTACTGGTGGACGAGGGCACGGCCTCAGCCGCCGAAATCACGAGCGGCGCGCTGCAGGACTACGACCGCGCCGTCATCGTCGGACGCCGCACCTACGGCAAGGGACTGGTGCAGCAGCCGCGCGAACTGCCCTATAAGGCGACGCTCAAGGTGACCACGAGCAAATACTACATCCCCAGCGGCCGCTGCGTGCAGGCCTACGACTTTAAGAACCGCAACGCCGACGGCTCGCCCAAGCACCTGCCCGACAGCCTGTGCCACACATTCTACACCGCAGCCGGACGGCCCGTGAAGGACGGCGGCGGCATTACGCCGGACCTGACCGTGAAGCCCGACACGCTGAGTGACATCACCATGCAGCTGGATGCCTCCGACGCCTTTTTCCACTACTGCAACCGCTACTACGCCACCCACAAGAGCATTGCGCCGGCCAGCTCGTTCAGCCTGACCGATGCCGAAATCGACCAGCTCTGCCAGGACGTGCAGAAGGACAGCCTGAAATACACCACCCGCAGCCAGCGCACCATTGACGTGCTGAAAAAGTCGATGAAGTACGACGGCTACGACGAGAGCGCCAAGGCGCAGTTCGATGCCCTGGCCGAAGCGCTGAAGCCCGACTTCCGCCGCGACTTTGAGCGCCAGAAAAAGCAGATCAAGCAGCTGGCCGAAGCCGAAATCGTGCGCCGCTACTACCACCAGCGCGGTGTGGCCGAGTACAGTCTGCGCGGCGACGCCTGCGTGGCCCGCGCCATCGAGGTGCTGCGCCACCCCGACGAGTACAGCCGCATCCTGCAGCCCGCGCCCGACAAGAAAAAATAAAAAAGGCCCCATACATGCACAGACGGGCCCATTCCCTTTAACCACCTATCCCCTTTCCGATAACATGACGGAAAGGGGATTTTTTTATTTCCTATAGCCAGCAACCGTCGGAAAAGCCGCCAATTCATCTTGTACGCACCGAAATCTCCGCCCATGACTTCAGTTATAAAAAAGATCAGAAATCGTTCCGATAAGGTTTTAATTTGTATATTTGCCCCCATAACTTTTTAATTTAACCTCTATCCAAAATCTCACATCTGTCTATGAAAAAAATCCTACTCCTACTGATCAGTACAGCCACCGGCACCACCCTGAGCCTGGCAGCGCCACGCTCCGTGCAAGAGGCCCAAAAGGTGGCCGAGCAGTTCTTTGCCCGCCACACGGTTAGTACCCGCGGGGCTGCCGCTACGGGCGCCGTCACCCTGGCCGCCACGTCCGACCAGCTGCAGACGCTGCGCCCCCACACGCGAATGGCTGCCGGCCAGCCGGCCTACTACATCTACAACCAGGGCGACCGCGGCTTTGTCATCGTGGCCGGCGACGACCGCATGACCTCCATTCTGGGCTACTCGTTTGAGAACGCGTTTTCCGAAGCCAGCCTGCCCGACAACATGCGCTTCTGGCTCAACGGCTACGTGCTGCAGCAGGAGGCCCTGGAGCAGCAGGGCGAGGTGCGGCCCACTGCCACGCAGGCAGCAGCCAACAATTTCGCGCCCTCGGTGGCCACGCTGCTGGGTGACATCCGCTACAATCAGGGCGACCCCTTCAACCGCCTCTGCCCCACCGTCAACGGACGACGCAGCGTTACGGGCTGTATTGCCACGGCCATGGCCAACATTCTGAGCTACTACCGCTATCCCACTCAGGGCACGGGCTCGCACTCCTACACCTCGCAGACCAACCGGCTGAACGTCAGCTTTGACTTCGCCAACACGACCTTCGACTGGAACAACATCCTCCCCCAGTACAACAACGGGCAGTACACCGACGCCCAGGCCCAGGCCATAGCCCAGCTGATGCTGGCCTGCGGCGTAGCCAGCGACATGGACTACGACCCCTCGGCTTCGGGAGCCAGCGTACACACGGCTCTCTCGGGCCTGATCAACTATTTGGGCTACAACCCCTACGCCTACTGCGCCCGCGGCGACCACTACTCGCCCACGGAGTGGACCGACATGATTAAGACGGAACTCAACGCCCAACGCCCCGTGTACTTCACGGCCAGCGACAATTCCTACACCGGCCACGCCTTCATCCTGGACGGCTACGACGAGCAGGGCCTGATGCACGTGGACTGGGGATGGTCGGGCATGAGCAACGGCTACTTCCTCGTTACCGACCTGCAGCCCAGCGCTTCGGGCACGGGCGGCGGCGACGGCAGCGGCTACCAGTTTGAGCAGAACATGATAGTAGGACTGGCCCCCTCGACCCAGCTGGCGGACAAGCATTCGTACTTCGAGGCCACCCAGCTGACCTACAACAAGCTGAGCAACATCTTCACGGTAAGCAACATTTTCAACTACGCCGGTACCTTCAGCGGCAACCTGGCCATCGTGGCCAGCAACGACGAGCGACAGTTTGCCATCAGCGACATTCAGAGCGTACAGGGGCTGAACAACCTCTACGGCTACAACAACATGTCCTTCAACCTGCAACTGCCGCCCATCCTCATGGACGGCGTGTACGACATCATCATCGGTACCAAGCTCTCGGGCCACAACCGCTGGGACAAGGCACCGTGTGAATACGGTTCCAACGCCTCCTACCACCTCGTGGTGCAGAACGGACAGGCCTCCATCGTGACCGAAAACGACGACCTGGCCAACCCCAACGTCACCATAAAGCCCGAGGGCAACCTCCACAGCAACCGTCTGGCCACCTTTACCATCACCGTCAGCAACCCGCGCACCAACGCCGACTTCCTCGGCCACATGGAAATGGACCTGACCGACGCCAGCGGCAACACGCTTCAGTCCGTCCGCCTGCAACAGGTGTACCTCAAACCGGGCGAAAGCCAGGTCATTACGCGCACCATCACCATGCCTGATTTTGTGGGTGCCCTCACCATCAAGCCCATTTGGGTGCACAACAATTACCAGCGCTACGCAGTGGGCCAGGCCACCAATGCCTACGTCTTCTCACAGGGCACGCCGGCCTCGGGCGTCACGGCCTCCGATGTCAGTCTGGAAAGCACCTCGGTCGAGCAGGGCGCACCCTTTACGTGCCGCGGCAGCCTGAACCTGAGCGGCGAGGGTGACTACTACGAGACGCAACTGGTGGGCTACCTCTACAACGCCACCACCAACACCTACGAAACGTCATCGCCCATGCAGCCCATTGAGGTAGACAAGAGCGGTCCCAAGGCGTTCAGCCTGAAACTCAACGTGCCCAAAACACTGCGCACGGGACTCTACCAGTTCATTCTGTATACCTACAATGGAAATACCGGCGAGTTCCACCAGCTCTGGAACAAGAACGTACGCGTCACGGCCTATACGGGCATTGAGTCAGTCAACACCGGCGAGGGCCTCCGCCTGACCGCCACGGACGATGCAGGCTTCAGCCTGAGCTGCGGACAGGCCGTCAGGAGCCTCAGCCTCTACGACCTGCAGGGCCGCCAGCTCAGCCGCACCTTCCGCACCGAAGGCTCGGGACGCTACCGCCTGGAAAGCGGCCACCTGCCGGCCGGCACCTACATCATCAGGGCCATCCTGGCCGACGGCTCCAGCCAGCAGATAAAATGCGCCCGCTAAGCTGCGGCAGGAACCGCCAACTGAACATTCAGAAAAAACAGAAAACCGATGATTATCATGACTCACCACCACAACTCCCTGCTGCCCGTACCCGCATGGCTCAAGCCCGGCATGGCGCTGGCCTGCCTGCTCATGGCCGCAAGCTGCGGCAGCCACAAGGAGCAGGGCTCTGCCCCCGCCACCACGCCGCCCGCCACCACGCTGCCGCCGGCCGTATCAGCCGCCCCCGCGCCCCTTACGGGCTCGCGCCCGCAGGCTGAGCCGCAGGTACGCATCTACAAAATGCGGAAGGACTACTCGCAGCACGTACCGGTGCTGATGGACGAGACGCACACGCGCATCGTGTCGTACCCCGCCCCCTCCGACCTGCGCATCGGCGACCGCCTGACTCTGCCCACCCCGCTCGACAACGGCTACTGGCTCGACAACCGCGGCATCAACGCCAACGTGGCCTTCCTCTCGTACACCTACGAGGAGTACAGCCAAATGGCACAGGCCCCCAGCCTGCAGGAACTGACGGAGCACATCATTGACAAACGCCCGCTCACGGCCCTGCGCCAGTGCGGCCCGCGCTCGCAGTTTACCGACCTCGTGCCGCAGCTCAACGAACTGATTCGGCAAAACAAGTGGTGACGCCCCGCCCCGACACCTCTTACGCCATAACTGCCGTCCCCCGACCGCCCGTCTCCACCCTCGGAGCAGGCCGTCGGGGGACGGTTTTTGGCCGGACCGCGCTGCCACGGGAAAAAACGCACCACCGGACTTGAGAAAAACCAGGCGGCACGAAAAAAAACTTTCGCGGCTCGGAAAAAATTCTTCGCGGCTCGGAAATTTTTTTTGGCGGCTCGGAGTTTTCAAAAGGTCCGACCCGCTCACTGACGAGCGCCATACACGGCATGCCCCGCGGCCGCCCGCGACAACCCGCCGACCGAAGGCGGAGTGCCCCCGCGGCCAATGCGCGCCTATATATAATGTGCAGGAACTCCGGCAGACGTAGTGTTTTCCTTTTCAGAATAAAAATTTATCGTTTTTCAATAAAAAAATATCGAAAACATTTGGTCAGTTTTCAAAAACTATCTACATTTGCATATCGAAAAACGATAAATACATCACGAATAACAAAAAAAAACAAACTGAAATCCCAACCTAAAAAACATGAATCTTATGAAAACGAATCTTCTCCCCAAAGCCCTCCTCTGCGTAGCCGTTCTGTTCACCGCTTCATGCGCTACCCTTCAGGCAGCCGACCGTACGCCCACTGCCGCCCCCACCGCACAGCGCGGCACGTACCAGTGCACCATCCACGTCAGTGGCAACTACCGCTACGAATACGTCAGCGACCCCGCCGGCCGCGTCTGCTCCAAAACCGCCTACCGCTGGGATGCCGACAGCCACGTCTGGAAACCGGCCTTCCTCTACACCGTCAGCTACGGCAGCCGCACCAACACCCTCACCTACGCCGCATGGAACGAGGCCGACGCCGCCTTTACCGCCCGACGGGCCTCGCAGAGCTACGACGCACGACGCTTTCCCGTACTGATTGTCCAGCCCGTCAACCGATAAACACACCCCCAACCTCACATTAACCTCATTTTTTCACCCCAAAATCCCTAACCCGTGGCGCTGCTCCGGCAGCCGGGGCAGCGCCACCCCAATTCCACCCCGACACTCCCATGAAACGCATCAAGATTTTAGGCATCGTGCTCTTCAGCATCTTCATCGCCCTGAGCGTGGGCGACATCGTCAAGAACACCATTAACCATCACCACGACGCCCCCACCGTAGCGTATGCCGCCCCCGGGCCCGGCTACCGGATGGCCGAAATGGAAGACCTCGACGTGGCCGAAACCGACTTCCGCCACCCCGCCTGCGACAGCCTTTACAACCGGGCCACGGGCAGCAAGGTGGCCGTCCGCGTCCAGCAAATCGGCACCGCCATCCGCATCAGCTCCGCCGGCTACTACACCCAGCTGGTCATCAACGGGCTCGCCGCCCTGCTGGCCCTCTACGGGGTCTACTGCCTGATACGGATGTACCTCTCCCTCTGCAAGGGCGAGGTGCTCACCCGCCTCAACGCCACCCGCCTGCGCAAGTTCGTGTACTTCTTCACCCTCTTCAACGTGGTGCTGGAAGTGGAACGCATCATCGCCCTGATGCAAGTCAGAGGGCAGCTCTTGCTGAACGGCCTGCGCCTGAACGAGGGCCTGACCCGGACAGACTGGACCTGCCTGCTGATGCTCATCTTCCTGACCGAGGTGTTCGCCCTGGCCGTCAAGCTGAAGGAAGAGCAGGAGCTTACTATCTGAACCCAGAACCTCATAAAAACCAAAGATATGCCCATTATCGTAAACCTCGACGTCATGATGGCCAAGCGCAAGGTCTCACTCAGCGAACTGGCCGAGCGCATTGACCTCACGCCGGCCAACCTCTCCATCCTGAAAACCGGCAAGGCCAAGGCGGTACGCTTCAGCACCCTCGAGGCCATCTGCCGCGAGCTGGACTGCCAGCCCGGCGACCTTCTAGAATATCGCCCCGAATGACGCCGAAACACGACTGACTCCCTGCCTCATCCGCACACACGAAGCCGGCCCCCTCCCTTCCGCCCACGGCAGAAGGAGGAGGCCGGCCTCAAGGGGATTTTGTGTGCGTACGGCCCTAGCGCCGGTGCAGCCATCGGCAAAAGTGGCCCGACATCCTGCGCCAAAACCCAAACATTCCCTCCACACAGAAGCACGCCCGACTGCCGCTCACTTGCTCCGGTCAGTCCGCCGACTGCACGACCGCAACAACCGCAAGGCCTGCCGCCGTGCCGCCCGCAAGCTGGGCGGAGCATCAGGCGGCAGCACGTCGAGAAAAGTCTCCACCTCGCGGGCCAAATCAGGATACGACCGGCACATCACGGCCATCAGTTTGATCAGATACGCCCGCGTACTGCAGTCCACCGCAGCATCCGTCACGTGGAGCATGGCGTAGTCCAACAGGTCGGGCCGCCACCGGCCGGGCTCATGCAGGTCCACCAGCAAGGCCAGCACCAGTGCCCGCCTTACCGACAGGTCCGGCCGCATGGCCCAGTCGGCCCATTCGTCATAGGTCGTCCCCAACACGCTGCGCTTCACCGCCACCGGCAAATACGCCAACACGCGCAAAATGTTCGTGGCCACCCGGCCGTCAGCCGTATGCCGCGCCACAGCGGCCCACTCCCGTACGGCCCCGGCATCAGCCCGCAAGGCCTGCGCGGCTTCCTGCACCCGGAACTTTGACATACGCCCGCCCAGTCCCCACTGCTCAATCCATCCGTCTGCTGTCGTCATGCTTTTCTGCTGTTTTTCGTTCATTCTCATTTGTCCGCCCAGTCCTGCCGGACGAAGACGCCACAAAATTAGGAAATAAAAGCGGAAATTTGAATATTTCGGTTCTTTCCCATAATCACCCGAAATGGCAGAGTATCGTTATAACAAAAATGAAATTATATACACTGAAGAAAACATATTGGACAGGATCATTGAAATATTCACCCCCACCTCAAACCTTAGCAAAAGCTGCCGGCAAGTCCGGCAGCTTAATCTCAGACCAGTGATGCTGAATCTTTGCATTATTTTTTCAGAAATAATGGAATAGGCAGCGTCGTTTCAAAATTTTAGAATATCTTTGTTGTGGTGTGGTAAAGACCATACCATAATATTTGCATAGAAATAGCATTTTGCTATTGTTCTGGGTTGATAAAATCGCCAAATTAATTAACGCTCCAGCACAATAAGTAGAATGCTCACGTTAGGCGTGGGCTTACTTATTTGGAGCGTGGGTGTTTGGCGATACCTTTCAACCAATAAGTGTAACCCACGCTTTCTTATTTATAGTTATGCGTGAGTTTACAAATGGATTTAATTAACTTTATGTATAACAGACTAAAAAAATTATTATCATGATTATTTCCAATATAAATACGAACTAGTATAAACGGCAGAAACAATATTTGTAATTTGTAATCTATTTATAATTAAAAATCTAAGAAATGAAAAAATATATAATTGGCCTGATAATGGCACTTTCGCTTTTTTGTTTTACTGGATGCAAACCATCGATTGAAAACAAAATTGAGAATGAGTTTATGAACTACGTTCAAGAAAATTTTGATGACCCATCATCTGTTGAGGAAATTACAAATATAGTTTTGGTAGATTCTTTTGATACAAAAGGATTGCTAAATCTATATAAAACCGTTATAAAAACAGATTCTTTTCCAAAGCCTAAATATTCAGTTTATGAAATTAAAGATATTATAGACAAGAAAACATCTGAAATAAATCATCTACCAAAAGAGAAAAGACAAAAATTATCCAGTCTTTTGAAACATGGTATAGAAATTAAAGAAGATTTGATAACCTTTTCATACATAAATGGGGGTGCAATGGCCTATCTAAAAGATAGCATTAAGAATTATATATCAAAAATTGATACTGCCAATTGCAATTTATTCTATACGTACAAAATAAAATACAGGATTAAAGAAAAAGATAATAAAAAACTACTTGAATATTATGCGATAGTTAACGCAAAAAATGGTAATATAAAAATACAAGACCATAAATTGGAAATAAAGGAAGTTCCAATAATTTACGGTATATATGATCAATTTAATCAATATTACAAATTGTGGAATGAATATTCCAATTTAAATTTAGAAGAAACAAAACTATTAAACGAATTTATATGTGAATTAGAAAAATCTTTAAAGATATGATGTGACAAAATAGAAGTATCTTATCATTTTTAATGATATATATTTTTGTCTCCTTTTGTATTTGCAAGATTAAAACGACAAACATATATTGTCTAGGCCTAAATAGTTATTTAGGCCTAGACACACTTTGGTAATATTTTCAAGAAGTGTGGACACTAGAGAAAAATGGTGTAGCGTCATTTATTTGTATCTGTCTATACCCAATAAAAAAGCGGTTATAAATTAAATGATTTATAACCGCTTTGTGTACCCAGACCCGCATTTGAAATAATTAAAGTGGGGAAAATGTGGGTAAAAAGAAAAATGCAGAAAAGCACAGTAATATAACTATATATCAACTATTTACAATCATATTAAATTTTAATCCAAATTAATCCGATTGCAAATTATTTAGCAGATGTGGGGAAAATGTGGGGAAAATATCTATATTTGCATCCAGATAGATATTTAACCTGTAAGCCTATGAAAGTAACTTTCATCATTAAAAAAGCGGCCAAACGGTATGATACCGAATCAACCGCAACTATTTATATCCGTTTGAGAAATGGAAGACAGCTTGATTCTGTTGCTCCTACCCAGCTTTCAATCAACCCCAACCTGTGGGATGAAAAAGCAGAGTGTGTAAAAACAAAAGCTGTCTGCAACGAAGATTTAAGGACTGGCATAAATGAAGAGATACGAAAGCTGAAAACCTATGTGGAAAAATCCTTTCATACGGAAAAAGAATCCGTTGATAAAGAATGGCTAAAACTGACCTTAGACAGATATTATCATCCTGAAAAGTATTTCACACCGGAAGAGATTACCATCAAGCCGACTTTCGGAGAGCTGTTTGACAGTTTTCTGGAAAAGCATCCGTTATCGGAAGTAAGGAAAAAGAATTTCAGGGTGGTAAAAAGAGCCTTATTGCGTTATGAACTGTATGTACGGGAAACAAAAAGAGGGCAAAAAGGATTTGTTCTTGATGTTGATACCGTCACACCTGAAACTCTTCGGGACATGTGGGACTTCTTCG
>ENA-UONW01000392-UONW01000392.1-human-gut-metagenome-genome-assembly--contig:-CS52-NODE-392-length-65574-cov-31.958821_pt1 | contig 65574 bp, 48 predicted proteins | sample MGYA00242463_ERZ724010 | MGnify/ENA metagenome assembly ERZ724010 | reverse complement strand
TCGACAGCATCCAGACCCGCATCACGGCAATATCAGACAGCGTAAAGACCGCTTATGATGCTGTGGAGCTTACCGCCGAGAGCACAATCGACTCATTGTCAGTAAAGGCTTCGATATCTCAGCTTCTCGTAGACGCCAAGGCCGCTCAGGCAGTAGTAGACGCCAACAATGCCGCTTACACACGTCTGACCGCTCAGATTGCTTCACTGCAGACAGAACTCGACGCGGCAAAGGAGACAATAAATACAGAATGTAAGGACGTAGTAGGTAAGTTTACCGAAGTAGTCGACAGCATCCAGACCCGCATCACGGCAATATCAGACAGCGTAAAGACCGCTTATGATGCTGTGGAGCTTACCGCCGAGAGCACAATCGACTCATTGTCAGTAAAGGCTTCGATATCTCAGCTTCTCGTAGACGCCAAGGCCGCTCAGGCATTAGTGGCCGCCAACGATGCCGCTTACACACGCCTGACAGATGAAATAGCTTCACTGCAGACAGAACTCGACGCGGCAAAAGAGACAATAAACACAGAATGTAAGGACGTAGCCGGTCAGTTTACTGAAGTGATCGACAGCATCCAGACCCGCATCACGGCAATATCAGACAGCGTAAAGACCGCTTATGATGCTGTGGAGCTTACCGCCGAGAGCACAATCGACTCATTGTCAGTAAAGGCTTCGATATCTCAGCTTCTCGTAGACGCCAAGGCCGCTCAGGCATTAGTGGCCGCCAACGATGCCGCTTACACACGCCTGACAGATGAAATAGCTTCACTGCAGACAGAACTCGACGCGGCAAAAGAGACAATAAACACAGAATGTAAGGACGTAGCCGGTCAGTTTACTGAAGTGATCGACAGCATCCAGACCCGCATCACGGCAATATCAGACAGCGTAAAGACCGCTTATGAGGCTGGCGAACTTACTGCCGAGAGCACAATCGACTCTGAATCTGTTAAAGCTTCAATATCTCAGCTTCTTGCAGACGCCAAGGCCGCTCAGGCAGCAGTAGACGCCAACAATGCCGCTTACACACGCCTGACAGATGAAATAGCTTTACTGCAGACAGAACTCGACGCGGCAAAGGAGACGATAAATACAGAATGTAAGGACGTAGCCGGTAAGTTTACCGAAGTGATCGACAGCATCCAGACCCGCATCACGGCAATATCAGACAGCGTAAAGACCGCTTATGAGGCTGGCGAACTTACTGCCGAGAGCACGATTGATTCTGAATCTGTTAAAGCTGCAATAGAAAAACTCATTTCAGACGCTCAGGCAGCACAGGCTGTAATTGATGCCAATGAGACTGCTTACAATCGTTTGACTGAAGAAATTGAGGCTCTTCAAGCAGAACTTGACGCTGCTGAGGAAACTGTCAATACAGAGTGTAAGGATGTAGCCGATCAGTTTGTTGACGATATTAAGGCTATTCAGGATGAAATTGATGGAATTTCGGAGAAGGTAGAAAGTGCTTATGATGCTGTTGAGCTTACAGAAGAAAGCACAATAGACTCTCAGACTGTAAAAGATGCCATAGCTAAGCTTCTTGATGATGCTGCAAAGGCTCAGAAAGAGTTTGAAGAGACTACCGGAATAAGCGGAGTAACAATCAATGATATACAAAATGGTAATGTTGAGATCTATGACATTTCTGGTAAGAAACTCAATTCACCAGTTAGAGGAAAGTTGAATATTGTGAAATATTCGAATGGTAAGATCTTTAAAATTCTAGTTAAGTAGAATGCAGGTAGAAGTGTTGAGCGACGTGAGTCGGCCAACATTAATTTCAGATTGCGGCACGGCAGGACTTTTTTCCTGCCGTGTTTTTGTTTTTATTTCCATATGTATTGTTCTCTGAAATGTGTGCTATTGCAATGTAAAAGGTGCTGTTTTGCATGGCGAAAGGCCACGTTTCGCATTGTGATTTGCGTCCTTTTGCAATGTCATCATAGCGGGTTAAAGATAATTAGAAGGTTTATTTTGTGTTGGTATATGAATAAAGGTTATATACCAAAATAATTTTCTTTTAAAACTCATCACTCGTCACATTTAATGATAACGTATTGTAAATCAAAAAGTTATGGTGTGATGAGTTGAAAGTCCAACTCATCACACCATTGTCTTAACCATGATTTTCAGTGTTAATTGTATGTTCTCAACATAAATTTTTTTATATGTTGCAATGTTATTGTGATGAGTTTAAAAATAACTCATCACATTTTAAATAACTTTGTATCAGAGAGTTATGTTCAAATGTGACGAGTGATGAGTTTTTATTAAAAATATTTTTATTTTGTCAGCCGCTTGGCTGTTGCTATATATTTGATTAAAGAGCCTTGCATGCCAGAAGTTTCAGCAGGGCGAAGCCGCCGAGGAGCTGAACCAGCAGACCGGGCCAGCCTAAGCGCAGATCCTGAAGTGCTGCTGCCATTGAGCCGCTGATGGCCCATTCGGCTATTGTGCCTATGCTCTGATATATCACTATTACGGCGGCAAGGGCTATGATGTTAATCTTCTTGCAGCGCGACGCAACGGCAGCTGCGGCAAGGGCGAGCAGTGCCGACTTTATTAATATTATAGGCAGCATTGGTGCCGGCGGCATGCCGAACAGCAGGTTGTTGATTATCGGCGACGCTATTGCTGTAAGCAGTCCGGCTGTTATGCCGTAGCGGTAAGCCGCGATGAGTGTGAAAAAATAAATTGGCAGCCACACAAGTCCGCCCTGCGGAATCATGTGGCACAGTTGCGGCAGCAGTATGTTGCCTGCAATGAATGCTGCCGAAAGGGCATAAGTCTTGCCCTCGCGATAGCTGAGCTGTTGTATCTGTGATATTGTTGCTTCCATGAATTACAAATTATGAATTATGAATTACGAATTGCGGTTTATGAATTCTTTAATCAGCTTCCATGCCTCGTCGGGTGATTTGGCATCAGCTGTAAGACGTTCAATGGGGCATATTCCCGTACCTTCGCGGTTGATGATGTGGTCTACCATCTTACCGTAGTTAAGGCTTATGCCCGCGCTCTGAAGTTCGTTTGCGGCCGGACGGCTTATCACTTCGGCATAAACTTCAGCCACGCCACCCTTTACGAGCAGGAATGCTGCGCCCAGTCCGATAACTTTGTCGGCCACGGTTGCGCCTTGAGCAAGGTCGGGACGACTGGTCACGGCGTTGAACAGGTCAATCACTCCTCTGTTGCGGAACACAAGAGTCTCGCCGTTATTAGAGCGCATCACTCCGCGGCATCCGTCATGGCCGAGCATGCTTATAAGCTTATCCATTCTGTTTCAGTTCCTCCACAAATTTGTCAATGCGTTGCATCTCTTCAGGAATCTTGATGCCCTGCGGACAATGCTCCACGCACTGGCCACAGCCTATGCAGTGAGATGCCTGTCGCAGACGCGGCACGCTGCGGTCGTAGCCTATGAGGAATGCACGGCGCGCACGTCGGTAGTCGGGATCCTGAGCGCCCTTGTTGGGCAGATTGCCCTCCTTGATGCAGCGGTTGTAGTGAGAAAATACAGCCGGGATGTTGATGCCGTAAGGGCAAGGCATACAGTAGTTGCACTCGTTACACGGAATGGTCTTCAGGTTGTATATGTCGTTTGCAATCTCCATCAGGAACGCCTCTTCCTCCTTGTTCAGCGGTTTCAGCGGCGAGAATGTGCAGAGATTGTCCTTCAGATGCTCCATGTATGTCATTCCGCTCAGCACCGTCAGCACTCCGTCGGGTGTGCCAGCAAAGCGGAACGCCCAGCTTGCCACACTGTTCTCAGGTTCGCGCTGCTTCATTTTTGCCACGATGGGGTCGGGTACGTTTGCCAAACGGCCGCCTAACAGCGGTTCCATTATTATGGCAGGTATGTTGCGCTTCTTGAGTTCGCCGTACAGATAAACGGCATCAGTGTTCACGGGATTAATCTCGTTGGCATAGTTCCAGTCGAGATAGTTAAGCTCAATCTGCACAAAGTCCCAGTGATATTTGCCCTCGTCGTGCCATTTGAGCATCAAGTCGAATATCTTTACGTCGCCGTGATATGAGAATCCAAGGTTGCGTATGCGTCCCTTCTCGCGCTGTTCTACAAGCCAGTCGAGTATGCCGTTGTCCATATAGCGGCCGTTGAACGTAGCCAGCGAGTCTTTGCCCTGTCCGATGGCGTGCAGCAGCAGATAGTCAACATAGTCGGTCTGAAGCTCCTTGAGCGAGTTCTCAAACATCTCCATCGAGGCTTTGCGTGTCCATGTCTCGGGATTAAAGTTGGAGAGCTTTGTGGCAATGAAGTATTTGTTGCGCGGATGGCGTTTCAGTGCTATACCTGTGGCGCGTTCCGACTGTCCCTGGCAGTAGGCAGGTGACGTGTCAAAATAGTTGACGCCGTGCTCCAGAGCATAATCTATCTGGCGGTTCACCATGTCCTGGTCTATAGGCGTAACCTCTCCGCCTTCCTTGTTTTTGTCTTTATCCTCAATCACCGGCAGTCGCATCATGCCGTATCCGAGGAGCGACACCTTTTCGCCGGTCTTTGGGTTGGTGCGATAGGTCATCTTGCCTTTGAGCGGCTCTTTGGCCGAGGTGGTATTGTTGGTGTTGCCCTTGCAGGCTGTGAGCAGTGCCGATGTGGCAACAGCTCCGCCTCCGAGCAGTTTCAGAAAACTTCTTCTGTTTATGTCTTTACTCATAACGGTAATTGTTTTTAAGGTTCTGGATAATTAACCAATATATATGTTGAAGCTATACCGTGCGGTGAACTTCATGTCCTTCAACATATATCGCGCTGAACGGACGTGCCGGACACAGATTCTCGCATGCTCCGCATCCTATGCATCTCGCCTCGTTTACGGCAGGAATGGTTATTTTAGAGTCGGTTCCCGCGTGCAGCGGAATCATTGTTATTGCTCCAACGGGGCAATGGCGGGCACAGTTGCCACAACTTACGCCGTCGGTAACGCTTACACAATTCTTTTTTATCCACACTGCGTGGCCTATCTGTGTTGACGACTTTTCCTCGCGTGTTATCGGCTTGATGGCTCCCGCAGGGCACACCTCGCTGCATCGTGTACATTCGGGACGGCAGTAGCCACGTTCGTATGACATGGTGGGCTGCATTAGTTTAGACAAGTCAGACGACGGGCGCAGCACATCATTAGGACATGCCGACACACAGAGCTGACATGCTGTGCAGTGCTGTGCCATGTGGCGGGCTGACATAGAGCCGGGAGGAGTTATCGGAGTGGCGCGTTCGGGCTGAACCTTGTCTTCTATCACGGCCAGTCCGCCGTCCACTTTCTTCTTCTCCTGAGCCAGCGCGGCGGCAGTTGTTGCTATGGCTGCACCGAGCAGGAACGACCTGCGGCCGTTGTCTATGCTCTTGTCTTCGTGTGAAGTGTCGTGACCGATTTCAGTTTTGTGTGCCATCGCCTTATTAGGGTGAACATATTTTATTGCACTCTTGTGGCATTTGCCAATACAGTTGCCGCATACCACGCAGCGATTATAGTCTATTCGTCCTGTCTTTACGTCAATGGCCGACGCCTTACAGTTCTTCTCACAGAGCCGGCAGCTTACGCATTTGTCGCCGTCAATGCTGATCTTGAACCATGAGAAGCGGGCAAAGAAACTAAGAATTGTGCCTACGGGGCATATCGTGTTGCAGTAAGTTCTGCCTCCGCGCCACGCCAGTACGGCAATTATCACGAACGTTACGGCGGCAATTATGAGCGTGGGCAGACTGCGCATCCACACGTCAACGCTGTAGAACGCGTAGCTGTCAATGCGCTCGGCTATAGACGCCAGCACATTGTTGCCTGCCGTCCATATAGGGCGGACAATACTGTTGACCATACGTCCGTAAGAACTATAGGGCGCAAGGAGCGACACGATGACGTTAATTCCGGCAACACATGACGCCAGAAATACAATCAGCACGCCATAGCGAAGCCATCTGTGCTCGGGCGAAAAACTGAAACGGTTGCGCTTGGTTCTGCTGTGCAGTGCCGAGATGAGGTCTTGCAGTATGCCTAACGGACAGATAACGGAGCAATAGATGCGTCCGAATATCAGCGTAAGTATCAGAAGACCGGCCACCACGGCCACGTTCATTGCCAGCACGGCAGGCCAAAACTGTATCTTGGCAAGCCATCCAAGCCAGGCGTGAAGCGAGCCTGTAAGGTCGAGAAAAAGCAGCGTTATCAATGTGAAGGTTACGGCTGCCAGTAAGATTCTTATTTTTCTTAGCATGATTTATAGATGTTTTTTTCGGATAAAGGTTATTTCTTTTCGGTTACTCTCACAATCATTATGCTTGCCTCATAGAGCAGCCATATAGGCAGCGAGACTATAAGCATTGTGAACATATCGGATGTAGGCGTTATCACGGCCGCAAGGATGAGTATCACTATTATGGCGTGACGGCGGTAGTGAGACATCCAGTGAGCTTTGAGAAGTCCGAAGCGGGCGAGCAGCCAGCTTATTATCGGTATCTCGAACACGGCACCCATGACAAGGCTCATGCCCAGAAGAGTGTCCATATACGAGCTTATGGTCAGCATGTTCATCACCGCCGTGCTTACCTGATAAGTGCCGAGAAAACGGACGGTGAGAGGAAACACTACAAAATAGTTGACGGCAACGCCCATGAGAAACATGACGTATGCCCAGAGAGTGATGCTTACAGAATAGCGCCGCTCGTTGTCATACAGAGCCGGCGAGACAAATCTGAACAGCAGGTAAAGAATGTATGGCGAAGCAATGAGCACGCCTGCGGTGAGCGCTGTCTTCAGGTGAATCATAAACTGCTCGGTGAGTCCGGTGTTTATCAGCTGAAACTTAAACGGCTCGGCGCCAAGCAGTCTGTATGTTATGAAGTTTGGGTCGGCAGGCGCAAGCACGATGCCGAACAGTTCTTCCTTGAAACCGAAAGCCGCTGCCGAGGCTACTGCCGCTGCTGCAATCATGCGCAGTATGCATCCCCTAAGCACTTCGAGATGTTCCCAGAATGTCTGCGGTTCGCCGCCGTTGCTCTCACGGTTGCTCATTCGTCTTTCTTCTTGTCCTTATCTTCAGTGGTTTCGTCTATTTTTCCGTTCATGCCGTCTTTAAAACTTTTGACGCCCTGACCCAGACCTTTCATCAGTTCGGGTATCTTCTTTGCGCCGAAGAGCAGCACCAGCGCGAGCACGATTAAAATTACTTCAGGTGTTCCAATCATAATGTTTTTCTTATTTTGTTCGTAATGCAAAAATAATATAAATTATTTATTATCTGTCTTTTATGGCTGAGCGCCGACACAAGTTTATGTTTTTTTTATCATTTTGAAATCTGTCTTTGCCATATAATGAATATTGTGTGCTCATTCTGAAATGTTAACCGGATGTGTGCTTACATTCAGAACGAAAGATTTACGCCACCCATAAACGTTGCCTTTGGCATTGGGTAGCCGTAATTGATCTCATACTTTTGTGCAAGAAGGTTCTCGCCTTTTGCCCAAAGCTGAATCATTCTGCTTGCCCTGTAGTTTACAGTAGCGTTGAGCAACACAACATTCTCTTTCACCTCGTTGGCGCCAGTCTGCGTGTATAGTCCGCTGATATATTGCAGTCCGCCGTTGACGTTCCATCGTCCTGACGTATAGTCGGCTCCGAGCCATAGCTTCGACTCCGGCGCTCCGACGATAGGATTGTGCATGTGCAGCATACTGTAGTTGCCGTTCACCTGCCAGCAGTTGTTTATTCGCCAGCCCAGTTCCAGTTCGGCACCGCTGTTTTCTATTGCTCCCGTGTTCACGTTCATCGGTCTGCCGTCAACCATCTGCTGCTGAATGATGTTGCTGCCCTTCATATAATACAGGTTTACGCCGTAGCTCAGTCCTGCTGTCGGCAGTTTGTGAGTCCATGAGAGCTCGTAGTTCATTATGCGTTCGGGGCGCAGTTCGTCGTTGGCAGGTTTCCAGAAATACATCTCTCGTATCGACGGATTACGGAAACCCTTGCTCACCATTGCCTTTATTTCGCCATTTTTTATTACTCTTGTTACAATACCTCCGCGCGGAACCCACTCTGTGCCCGACTGTGAATGGTGGTCAAGACGTATTCCCGCACTCAGCGTGAGCCATGACAGCAGGTCTTGTCTTACGTCAACATATCCGGCAATCTCGTTCTCATTCTCGTGTCCTATTGTAGAAGTTGTCTCGCCCGAAGCCCTGTCGCTGTTCCATGCCTTGCCATAGATGTGCTGATAGTCGAGTCCGATGGTGGTGTGGTTGCCGGGCAGGAGCTTGAAATTCTGGTATATAGACAGTCCTGCCAGTGCGTCGTTCGACCTGAAATAATAGTCTTTAGGCGACTCACCGTCTTCATATCCGTCGTTAATCTTATGCCGTCCGAAGTTGTAGTAGACGCTTATTGCACCCGATGTGTTGCCGTAGTCGTTGCTAACCACAGCCGATGCCACGCCGCGCGTAATCCATTGGCGTGCGTCATAAACAGGTACTTGAACGCTTCCCGGATAAGACGCGTTGAAGTGGGTGATGTTGATGTCAGCGTATGCCGACCAGTTTTTCGACATGTCATAGCCCAGTTTCACGTATCCGCCATACTGCTCAAAGCCCATGCGAGGTCTGTTGTTGTCGGTTCGGCCGTATTGTCCTGATACAACGCTGTAAAATTTTCCGCTCCTTATGCGATTGGTCAGCTCGCCTTGAAAGGTGCCGTAAGAGCCTCCTCCGAGGTGTATGTCGGTCTTAACTCCGTCTGATTGCATCTTTCGTGTAACAATGTTGATAACTCCGCCCATGGCGTTAGAGCCGTAAAGCGTTGACGCCGGACCACGCATCACCTCAATGTGGTCGGCAAGCATTGTCTGGTAAGAGTCGCTTATTGAATGGCCGAAGATGCCTTGATATTGCGGATGACCGTCGATAAGCACCATGAAACGTCCCTGCGAACTGCTGAGTCCGCGCATGGATATTGTTCCTGCGGCGCCGTCGCTAACGCCGTAGCCGAGCATTCCGCGTGATGTTACAAACAGTCCGGGCACATATTCCGCCAGTGTAGGCAGCACGTTGGTGCGCTGAGTCTCGGTGAGAGTCTTGCGTCCGATGACAGTAACCGTAGCAGGAAGATTATTGATGTCTGCCGTGCTGCGCGTGCCTGTAACCACAATGTTGTCGAGCTGATACGTCAAAGAATCCTTCTGTGCGTGTGCAGAGGTTAGGAGTAGACTTAAAAGTATGGCGGTAGGAAATGTCTTGTTCATTTGGATAAGTATTAAATAATCCACGGCAGAAGCAGCATTCTGCCATGGATCTGTGTGTAATCTTGTTTTAACCGATTGTGCGATGGTCGTGGAAGTTGCCGGAGAACTGTATATCATTTATGACGTCCGACGGTTGAAAATACGATGAAGGAGCTACTGACATGACTTTTTTCCTCAGCCATTTTAAACGTCATGAACATTCCTCCGGCAGGCTTCCTTACGACACATTCTGTTTTTAGAAGAAGCTATTGATTGTCTATATCTATGAGAGTGTAGGTCTTACTGCCGAGACCAATCTTCTCTGCATAGTCAGTTATATAAGTGCCGTGCTGACGGTTAATGCGCTCAATGAGCGGTTTGTTGTCGTCGCCGGCAGTGGCTTTATGATTAAATATTTTGTCGAGACATGCCTGATCGAGAGCCACGGGGTCGAGCGATGCCATTATGCCCATGTCTTTTATTGCCGGTGCGGCAGGATTGCTGTCGCAGTCGCAGTCAACGCTCATGTTGTTCATCACATTAATATATATAATGTTTCCGTTGAAATAGTCGGCCACGGCTTGGGCTGCTGCCGCCATGCTTTCAAGAAAATAATCCTGTACGGGCAGGTTTTTCCACACTTCTTCCTGACTCTGCACCTTTCCGGCAGAATGAATGTAAGCCTTGCCTGCGCTTGAAGCCACGCCTATTGACTGGTTTTTCAGCACTCCGCCGAAGCCTCCCATGGCATGCCCCTTGAAGTGAGCCAGGTTAATCATAAAGTCGTAGTTGGCAAGATGAGAACCAACAATATCGTATTTGATGTGTTTCTTGTCTTTCACCGGGATCCTTATGTCACCGTATTCGTCCATGATGTCAACGGCAAAGATTGAGTCGAAACCATGCTCATGTATCGTTTCCCAGTGAGCTGCAGTAGTGTTGCGCTTGCCGGGATACGCCGTGTTGCACTCAACAATAGTTCCGTTAACCTCGTCGACAAGGTCGCGTATCAGCGTAGGCTTAAGATAATTGTGCCCTCCTGCTTCGCCTGTGCTTATCTTTACAGCCACGCGTCCTTTGGCTTCTTTGCCCAGAGCCTTGTAAATGCGAACAAGAGCTTCAGGTGAAATCTCTTTAGTGAAATAAACTTTCGACTGAGCCTGCGCGCATAAGTTAAACAGCAGCGCAGCTGCTAAAATAAAAAATGTTTTCATATATATGTAGTCTTTTTATGCCTTTATTCATTCTCGGCTGTGTGATGTCTGGGGCATGCAGACGGTAAATATTTGTGCATGCTATTTTTTCATGTTGCAAAATTATTATTAATTTTTTATTAATACATTATCAGAATTACAGAAAATAGTACCACTTTTACATAAAAAGTTCATTTCGCTTTATTCTATAATGGCAATATAGGGCATAAAATACAGTCTTACATTCTTTTTCATAGTTATATTTGTTATAGAGTTCATAATTTTTGTATTGGTATTTTGTAATTAGATATAGTTTAGTGGCGCATCAGAATTTAATTGCTGACGCGCCACTATAATCATGCAAATATCGTTTAGAGCCACCGCTTAAACTTCTTGATATACCATTCTTTTATTAATTGCGTTAGCACACAATACGCAATCAGCGTCAAAGCCAGCCACGGAAAGTAGGAGAGCGGCAGCGGTGTAAGTCCGATGTAAGAGCCGAATTTGGTGAACGGAATAATTATTCCGACTGCCATTATTGCCAGTGTCATACTCATTACGGGCCACGAAGCTCGGCTTTGTATGAACGGTATCTTCTTGGTGCGTATCATGTGAACGATAAGCGTCTGCGACAGAAGGCCTTCAACAAACCAACCCGACTGGAACAGCGACTGAGCCACGGGTGAACTGCAGTTGAACACATACCACATGAGCAGATATGTGGTGATGTCGAATATCGAACTTATCGGACCTATGAATATCATGAAGCGGCTGAGGTCGGATGCGTCCCACCGGCGTGGTTTTCTGAGATAATCTTCGTCCATGCGGTCAAACGGTATTGTGGTCTGCGATATGTCGTACAGAAGATTTTGCACGAGCAGGTGTATCGAGAGCATAGGCAGAAACGGCAGAAAGGCACTTGCCGCCAGCACACTGAACATATTGCCGAAGTTGGAACTGGCTGTCATCTTCATGTATTTGGTGATGTTGCCGAATGTGCGGCGCCCCTCGATAACTCCATTTTCAAGAACCATAAGGTCTTTTTCCAGTAAAATGATGTCTGCGCTCTCTTTGGCAATGTCTACGGCAGAGTCTACAGATATTCCGATGTCCGACTGCCGCAGGGCTGCCGCGTCGTTAATGCCGTCGCCAAGAAAGCCCACCGTGTTGCCCTGACCCTGCAGTATGGTTATTATTTCGGTCTTTTGCAATGGGGTTACTTTGGCAAACACGGTGGTCTTGAGCACCGCTTCCTGCTTCTGCACGTCGCTCATTGCACTCAGTTCTGCGCCGGTTAGCACGTTAGCTGTGTCGATGCCAACCTGTCTTGATATGGTGCGCACAACGGCATCGTTATCTCCCGACACCACTTTCACCTCTATTCCGTGGGCACGAAGTTGCTTTATTGCCTTGGCTGCTGACTGCTTTGGCGGATCGAGGAATGCCAGATAGCCTATTAGCACCATGCCGCTCTCGTCTTCAACGGCAAAATTGTTTTCCTTACTCAGAAAACTCTTTTGAGCTACAGCCAGCACGCGCAGTCCCTGATGGTTCATCTTCTTGCTTATCTCATAAGCCTTTACCCTCAGTTCGGGCGTAAACGGCACAACCTTGTTGCCTACTTCAGTGTGTGAGCATATCTGCATCATTTCCTCCACTGCGCCCTTGGTTATAATCTGCCTCTTGCCGTTAACGTCTTCCACAACTACTGACATGCGGCGACGGGCAAAGTCAAATGGTATTTCGTCAACTTTTTTGTAGCTCTCCCTTACTGACTCCATCTCCAGTTCCTTGACATGCGACAGTATAGCCTTGTCCATAAGATTCTTTAGCCCTGTCTGGAAGAAACTGTTGAAATATGCGTGACGCAATATCCGCCTGCTGTTGTCGCTTGTGCCGTCGGCGTTAATATATTTCTCAAGCACAATCTGGTCGCATGTCAATGTGCCTGTCTTGTCGGTGCATAGAATGTTCATCGCCCCGAAATTCTGTATGGCATTCAGGTCTTTCACTATAGTCTTTTTGCGTGACATGGCAACGGCGCCCTTTGACAGGTTTACCGTTACTATCATCGGAAGCATTTCGGGCGTAAGGCCCACGGCAACAGACACGGCAAACAGAAAAGCGTCGAGCCATTCGCCTTTTGTGAGTCCGTTAATCAGAAACACAAACGGAACCATTATCAGCATGAAGCGTATCAACAGCATGCTGACCTTGGCAATGCCTTTGTCGAAAGCTGTTGAGGCACGGTGGCCGGCTATGCTCTTGGCTATTGTGCCGAGGTATGTGTTGTTGCCTGTCGACACAACAATGCCTGTTGCCGAGCCGCTCACCACGTTAGAGCCCATGAAGCAGATGTTGTCGAGTTCCACTATAGTCCGTATTGTATCGCATTTGCAGTCGGCAACGGGTTTCTTCTCAATTGATTCAGACTCTCCGGTAAGAGTGCCCTGACTGACAAATAGGTCTTTAGTCTCTACGATGCGGATGTCCGCCGGAATCATGTCGCCGGCTGCCAGTTTTACTATGTCGCCCGGCACGAGTGATGATATGCCTGTCTCTTGTTCAGTGCCGTTGTCTCTTATTACCGTACACGTGTTTGTCACCATCTTTTGCAGCGACTCGCTCGACACGCTGGCCTTGTATTCCTGCCAGAAGCGCAGAATGGTGCTGAGGATTACCATCGTGGCAATGATGGCTATCGACGTAAAGTCTTTTTCTTCAGGAGAGGCAAGGTATACATCAAGAAAATAAGATATGATAATCAATACTGTCAGCACTCCGATGAAAGGATTAATAAACGCCATTATGAACATTGTCAGCGGACGTATTTTCTTTTCATGTTCTATTTCGTTTTTCCCATAAATTGATTGTCGCTTTGTTGTTTCTTCACTGTCAAGTCCTTGCGGGGCTGTCTGAAAAAAGTTGAACACAGAGGTTATTGGCTGTTCGGATGCCAGAAAAATTCTTTCGGCATTAAATTCTAATTTCATTTTGCGCGTTTTCTTCCACATAGCGTATCCGTGTTTTTTAGATTAATACTTCATCCAAAATCAGTCATTAGGCTGCATATCGTTTAATGCTTAAAGCAGAATGATGACATGCCGGCTCCTGATGCCCGATTTGGTTTATTAGTTCTTACGCTGCAAAAGTCGGAAATGTTTTTCTGTAACGCCGTTAGAATGTTATTAGAACGGTATTAGAAAATCATTAGAGAAATTTTGGTGCCGGTTTTTATTTGGTACGTCTATAGTCTGTAATGTGTTGTAAGTCTGAAGGTTACGGCTATATGAATTTAAATTTGTTGCCGACTGAATGTTATATGTGCGGAAGCTCAACGATGAACGTAGTGCCTTTTTCTTTTTCAGAATGTACGGCTATCTCTCCTTTGTGCAGATGTATTATCTTTTGCGAAAGAGTCATGCCTATGCCATGTCCTTCGGCTATCTCCTCCTGTTCGCCACGATAAAACAGTTTAAAAAGATGTTGCTTGTCGTTGTCAGACATTCCTATTCCGTCGTCGGAACAGCGCACCACGGCGCTTTTGTCCCAATAAGAAATCTGTATGAACGAAGAGTGGTCGGCCGAATATTTGCAGTTGTTCTCTATGAGATTCGAGAATGCTATCGACAACAGATAATGGTTGCCGTTTACGGTTATCATTCTGTCGTCTTCGGCTTCTTCCTGTTCGAATATTATTTCAACGTGATAGTCGGGATGTGCCCTAAGTATAAATTCTCTAACGTCGAGCAGCAGTTCGTCCAGACGCAGATGCTCCATCTTAATCTGTTCCTGCTGATAGTCGGCCTTGGCAAGGTTCAGCAGTCCGTCGATAAGTTTGTTCATGCGCCTTGCGTCGTTAAGGGCGTTAATTATGGTGGCGCGATATTGCGTGCTGTTGCGTTCTTTCTGCGATGCGATGTCGAGTTCTGCTGTGAGTGCCGCAAGCGGAGTTCTAAGTTCGTGCGATACGTTGCTGACGAACATCTTTTGTGCGTTGAACGATATTTCCAGACGGTTAAGAAGTGCGTTGAACGTTGTGGAGAGTTCTCCAAGTTCATCCTTGCTGTTCTTTACCGGCAGCCGTCTTGATATTTCTGACGCGGTTATTATGTCAGCCTCTTTCACTATCTCTCTTATGGGGCGCAGGGCTGTTCGCGCAAGGATGTAGCCCGTAGCAAACAGCAGGGCTAGGGCTATGACGAATAATATGAGCAAAGCATTCTTAAGTTTTGCCAGGTTGGCATATCCGTATCCGTCGTAGGCGGCAGCAGTTACGATGTAGTTCTTGCCGTTGAGAGTGTAGAGCATGCCTATGCCCTGATATTTGCCGATATAGAAGTCTATTTCCCTTTTGTTCAGTATGCTGTCTATCATCTGTCGGCTTTCCTTTATTATGTCATTCTGCACGGCGTCATGATACAGCATCTTAAAGTCTGGCGTGTAGATGGCAACCTCAACTTCATTGATAAATTCCTTGTTGTTGAGATAAATGTCCTGCATTGTCTTTGGGTCAACCTTGTTTTGCAGAAACAGGTGAGCCTTTGTTATGGCTTCACTTCTAAGGTCGTGAAAGAAAGTGTTGCTGCGTGTGCGTTCGCTGACAATATATACCAATATCGTACACAGCAGAAAAACGGCTGCCGTGGCGCATGTGTTCTTTAATGTCAGTGCTGTGCGTATTTTCATGGCTTGTCGGTGAATATAAAGCCTATACCGGGCCTTGTGTGTATCAGTTTGGTGCTGAATTCCTTGTCAACCTTCTTTCTGAGATAGTTTATGTAAACGTCAATGAAGTTGGTGCCTGTGTCAAAGTGGGTGTGCCATACCTTCTCGGCTATCTCAGTGCGGCTTATCACCCGTTCGGCGTTCTCGGTGAGATATTGCAGCAGATTGTATTCTTTTGGCGAAAGCTTTATCATTATACCGTTTCGCCAAACTTCTTTTCTCTTTAGGTTTATCGTAAGGTCGGCATATTCAAGCCTTTCGGGCTGCTCTGTTGTTATGTTGGTGTTACGTTTCAGCAACGCTTTAATTCGCGCGTTGAGTTCGCGGAAGTCGAAAGGCTTAACCATATAATCGTCGGCTCCGGCGTCAAATCCGTCGAGTTTGTCGTTTGTAGAGCCAAGCGCGGTAAGCATGAGTATAGGCACCGACGCGTTGGTCTTTCGTATCTCCTTGCAGAGTTCAAAGCCGTCCAGCTTAGGAAGAACGATGTCAGAAAGCACAAGGTTGAAGCTGTTTGATGCAAACAGCCGCAGCCCCATTTCGCCGTCGTATGCCACCATAGTCTGATAACCGTTTTCTTCGAGTCCGGTTCTCAGCAGGTCGGCCACTCTTTTGTCGTCTTCAATGATAAGTATGGATTGCATGGCTTGTGAACATTTAAGTTTCTGATGCAAATTTAAGTAATTAATCAAAACTTATCACAGGCGTGGACAAAAAATATGAATTCTTGGAAAATTTTAAGTAAAACGTTCAGATGCCGGCATGTGTGTATGCCTGCAGTGTTTTATGTGTTTGCAATGCATGCTTGTTCAGTTCTTGCACACGGTGATTTTCATCGCCTCTTTGTCAAACTTTATCCCCGTGCGATTAATGAAGCGGCTGAGCGTTCCGTTGTCGGCAAGTGCGTCAGGTGTGCCTACAGACAGAGTGCCGTCCTGTTCCATAACCCAAAGAATGTCGGCAAGCTGAATGACGAGTTCGAGGTCGTGCGACGACATGAATATGGTCTTGCCCTCGTCGCGGCACAGACGTGTAAGCAGCAACATTGTCTCCACCTTGCTCGGATAATCGAGGAAGGCTGTTGGCTCGTCGAGCATTATCACAGGCGTCTGCTGTGCAAGAGCCTTGGCTATCATCATCTTCTGGCGTTCGCCGTCGCTAAGCGACATGGCGTTGCGCTTGGCAAGGTGATATATGCCTGCCAGTTTCATGCTCTCGTCAACTATTGCTTTGTCTTTGTCGCTGAGCGTTCCCCAGAACCCTGTGTAAGGCGTGCGGCCAAGCGCAACAATCTCTTCGACGGTGAAGTTGATCGACGACGGCCTGGACGTAAGCACCACGCTGACAACGCGCGAGAGGTCGCGCGGCTTGTATCCCGACAACTCGCTGCCGTTGATGACTATGCTTCCGCCCAGACGGGGCTGAAATCCCGACAGAGTTCTGAGCAGCGTCGACTTGCCTATGCCGTTGGTTCCTATTAGACAGGTCAGCTTTCCGCTTATTATAGACGCGTTGATGTCCTTTGCCACGGTGCGTATGCCGTCGCGTGTCTTGTAGCCTATGGTCAGGCTGTCGAGCTTTATAGTGTCAGAAGTGTTGCTGTTGTTCATTGGTTAAGGATGTTGCGTGCATATTCTATTATAGTGTCGCGGCCTTTGGCAAAATCGCTGTCGGTGAGCTGTACGTTGTGGTCAGGCTCTATGCCAAACTCGGTGCAGTTCTTGTTGCGGTCGTACATAGGGCATGCACTGAAGCGCACCGACCATCCGTTGGGCAGCTCGCTGCTGAACGGCATGCCTGCGCCTCCGCCCGTCTTGTCGCCTATAATGGTTACGCCGGGGCAGCATTTCATATACTTAACAAACTCGTTGGCGGCACTGAACACCGACCTGTTGGTAAGCACAGCCACGGGCTTGTGCCATCTCAGTCCGCTCGACGGCTTGAGCTTTTGCTCCTCAAGAGCAGAGAAATCGTTGTGTCCGGGACCGGTCTTGTGCTGCATGTAGCCTACGAGTATCTCCTCGTCGGTGAAGCGCGATGCCAGAGTCTCGGCCGAAGTAAGCATTCCTCCGCCGTTGTCTCTTATGTCAACGATGAGAGCGTTGCACGTGGCGAGATCCATCAGAATTTCGTCAAGGTTGCCGCTTCCTATCGTGTTAGAGAACGAACTGCAGTAGATGTAGCCAATGTTGTCGTCGAGCTTGCGGTATTTGATGCCCGAAGAAATCTTGTAGTCGGTGCCGAGATAGCGGCGCTGCAACGAGTCGCTGAAGTTAGACGGATAGTCTTCTTTCCAGCTCCAGTAGCGCGACTGGTCGAACGACGCGTACATGTTGACGTGTCCGTCGCGCAGTTCGCCAAGCATGTTGCCCAATACTTCAAACAGCTGTGTGCTTGTCATGCTGTTGTCAATCTGACGGCTGTAGCGCGCGTACACCTCGTTCCAGTCGAGTCCGTATTCGCTGTTCTTATAGTCGAAGAAGCAATAATGCTCGTTGATAATCTTCCAAAGTGCCTCGAAGTTGCCGCGCGGGTCGTCGCTGTATTCTTCTTCGTCGACACACGACACGGTGGCAAGTGCCACAATGAGCGGAAACAGAAAGTTTAATACTCTTCTCATGGTACTATTTTGGTTATGTTGAACTGTCTGACAATGCCGATAACCAGCATGTTAGAGTAAGAATGATATTTCAGATTGTTGACCTTGGCCTGTCTGAAGTCGCCCAAATAGCCAAGGCGCAGGGTGGTGCGGCCGAGCGAGAAGTCGAATGTAAGCATTTGGCGGAGCGAAGGCGTGCTGCCTATGGTTGTCGGAACGATGTTGTGGTCGTAGTTGCCGCGGCTGAAAATCTCGTAGTACGACTGGCCGTAGTTGGGGCTGAACATCATGCCGATGAGCGGAACGCTCAGCTCATAGCGCAGCGAATAGTTGCGCTGCCAAAGGCGAAAGCGGTATGTCGCTGCTGCCGACGGCGATATGTTTATTGACATGCGTGCCTGAGCAGGGTTGTTGCTGTTGCGCGTGTTGTAGAGAAATCCCACGCTGACATCGGCCTGTGCGCCCGCCTTGATGTTGAGGCTGCCGTCAAAGAAGTTCCAGTTGTAGTGAATGCCGTAGCTGAATGTGTAGTCGCCTGCAATGTAGGTGCCGTTGTCAGCGCGGTTTTTGCTGTAGGACATGTCGCCCTGATGAATAATCATGCGCGACCAGCGGCTGTCGTTGCGCTCGCGCAAGGTGTGCGAGATGTAGCGCAGTTCGGTGCCGCTATACTTCTCGGGCGAGAGATAAGTGTCGAGAATATTCACCGCTCCGACGCCTATCATCTGTGCGTTGGTTATAATCTTGTTGTTCCTAATGGTGTCGGGGGCATAAGTGCCGCCGTCGGCCTTAAGGCTGTGCGCTGCCGGTTCACCGTCAGCTTCGCTGCTGCATGGCAGTGCCTGAGCCGCTGTTGATGCGGCAAACATGGCTGCGAGCGCAAATAGCTTAATTGTCTTCATTTTCATTGAAAAGGTTGAGCTGTCCTGTAATCTCGTCGATAACCTGCTGCTGACTCTTGCCTGCATCGGGGTCGAGGTTCTCCTGTTCGGCTTCCGGCTGTTCAGGCTGTTGCTCAGGTTCTTCTGTTTCAGTCTGAGGCTCGGGCTGCTCAAGCGGTTCGAGCTGCTCTATGCTTTCAGTCTCCCAGGTAGTTATGCGCTTGCCTTTAGCCTTGAATCCCTTCACGCCGACAAACTGTTCGGCATCAATCTCCATAGTTCCGCGGAACGCGTCGCGGCCTCCGAAGGTTACGAGGAATCTCGGATGCGGGTCGTCGGTTAGCGCCACGAGTCGGCTTGCCGGGTTGTCGCTGACATAGTTCTGCTTGCGCTTTGTGGCCTCCATGTTGAATCGCTTCAGGTAAGGATAGCCCTGCTGGTCGGCATCATATAGAACGGCTGTCCACACCTTGTGCTCATCAAACTTCTCAATAATCTTTATGTTGTCCTCATAATGGTTGTTGGCGTCGAAGTTGGTAAGATAGAAGTCGCCGTTGTCGAGCACAACCAGTATGCTGTCGTCTTCGTTAAATTCGCCGAGCAGGCGTCCGTGGTTGTCGTAGTTGAGTCGTTTTACATCCGGATCAAACCATACCTTGCGCCCGCCGAGCGTGCTGTGGCCGTGACTCTTGAGCGAAATGCGGTGAACATTAAAGCGCGTCATCACCACGCCTTTGGCTCCACGGCTCTTGATGGCAACCTCAGAGAAGTCTTTTTCCTTGAAAATATTCTTCAGTCGCGGTGCCGGGTCGAGCGTAACCTTTATCACTTCGGCCTCGCCGTTGGGGTTGGCAGTGAAGTAAACAACGCGCGATCCGGGCGTGCCTTGCGTGAATTCGTATTCGCGGTCGCGCGTAATGCTTGTTACACAGAAGCGCTTCATGAAGTATTTGCCCTGCTTTCCGTCGCGGTAAACCACGTTGTAGACGGTGCGCCGGTCGTTCTTTTTGAACACTGCCACGTGCAGGATGTTCTTGCCGACGAATATCTTGTCGGCCACGCGCACCACCTTGTATTTACCTTCCTTGTAGAAGATTATGATGTCGTCGATGTCGGAGCAGTTGCAGACAAACTCGTCTTTCTTCAGTGCCGTGCCGATAAATCCGTCAGCGCGGTTGATATACAGTTTCTCGTTGGCCTCCACCACCTTTGTGGCTTCAATGGTGTCGAAGTTCTTTATCTCGGTGAGTCGCGGATGCGATGCTCCGTATTTCTCCTTCAGATATTTAAACCAGTCGGACGTAACCTCAACCATGTTGTTGAGCTTACGGTTTATGTCGTCCACCTCGGCCTTTATTTTGGCTATCAGCTCGTCGGCTTTGTCCTTGTTGAACTTCAGTATGCGCGCCATCTTTATCTCCATGAGCTTTAGGATGTCTTCCTTGGTAACCTCACGGATCATCTGAGGATAAAACGGCGTCAGCCTGTTGTCTATGTGTTCGCAGGCTGCGTCCATGTCGGGAGCCTGCTCAAATTTGCGGTCTTTATAAATGCGCTCCTCGATGAATATCTTTTCGAGCGACGAGAAGTGCAGCTGCTCCAGCAGCTCGTGCTTGCGTATCTCGAGTTCCTTGCGAAGCAGAGCCATGGTGCGGTCGGTCGAATGGCGCAGCACGTCGCTCACGGTAAGGAACTTAGGCTTGTTGTCCTCAATGACACAACAGTTGGGCGAGATGTTTATCTCGCAGTCAGAGAAGGCATAAAGGGCGTCAATTGCCTTGTCTGACGACACTCCGGGAGCCAGATGAACCTGTATCTCCACCTGTGCGGCAGTGTTGTCGTCCACCTTGCGTGCCTTAATCTTGCCCTTCTCGATGGCCTTAAGTATCGAGTCGATAAGCGTAGTTGTGGTCTTGCCGAAAGGTATTTCGCGTATCACGAGTGTCTTGCTGTCGAGCTTTTCTATCTTTGCCCTCACCTTCAGCGTGCCCCCTCGCTGTCCGTCGTTGTATTTGCTCACGTCTATGCTTCCGCCGGTGGGGAAGTCGGGATAGAGCGTAAACGGCTCGCCGTGCAGATAGCTTATGGCGGCGTCGCATATCTCGTTGAGGTTGTGGGGCAGAATCTTTGACGACAATCCTACGGCAATGCCCTCGGCACCCTGTGCAAGCAGCAGCGGAAACTTGGCAGGCAGAGTGATAGGCTCGCGGTTACGTCCGTCGTAGCTCAGCTGCCATTCGGTGGTCTTAGGATTGAACACCACGTCGAGCGCAAACTTAGACAGGCGCGCCTCGATGTATCGCGGCGCTGCGGCACGGTCGCCCGTAAGAATGTTTCCCCAGTTACCCTGGCAGTCAACGAGCAGGTCTTTCTGTCCGAGCTGCACGAGCGCGTCGCCTATAGAGGCGTCGCCGTGAGGGTGAAACTGCATGGTGTGGCCCACAATGTTGGCCACCTTGTTGTAGCGTCCGTCGTCCATGCGCTTCATAGAGTGCAGAATGCGCCGCTGTACGGGCTTCAGTCCGTCTTCGATATGTGGCACAGCACGCTCGAGGATGACATAAGAGGCATAGTCGAGAAACCAGTTCTGATACATTCCGCTAAGATGATGCACGGCCGAGGCGTCAAACCTGTTGGCCGGCTTATAGTCAGAATGGCTTTCCGGTTCTTCGTTGCTGTTGTCGTCCTGAATGGGCATGTCCTGCTCTTCTATGTTTTCGGGGTCTTTAATATTGTCGTCCATGATGATGTGTATCTGTACAAAAGATAATGCTAATAGGTGTGGCTTTTCAGCCCGGCTTGTTTTAGCTTGATGCCGGCAAGCGGCTTATCTTGCGCAAAGATAGCTAAAATCGGAGACAATACAAAATAAATATTTTATTTTTTATATATGTGTAGGCATTGCGCCCCTATGTCTGCATGAGGCTTTATGTGCCTGTCGCGAGGTTAAATAACGTTAACGCAGATTGTGCTCAGTCGTCAGTTTAAGGCTCTCAGAATGGCCGTAGTGTCGGCGGAACGGGCTTCGGATGTGAAAAACCGATGAAAATCGTGATTTTTGTAAGTCGTTGTCAGTCAGTTGCTTATAAAGTTATCCACAATGGGACGTATGCGGCGGATATGTAAAAGACGGCCTTTTAGAATGTAAAACATGGCCTTTTGCAGCATGAAAGGCCGTGTTTTGTGTGTCAAAAGGCCATGTCTTGCACCTGAAACGGCAGCATTTTCAGCATAAAACAATAAGAATTTGGCTGAAAAATAAACTTTTTATAGTTGAAAGACGGATATTTTACGGCCGGCGTTTTCTATTTTACAAAATTAAAATGTAATGAAAAATGAAAATCAGTAAGCCTCTGCCGTGTTAAATAAATCTAATGCCCGTGCCCGCATCTGTATACGGCCGTCATGGGCAGACAATAAAATAAATATAATAATGTGTGTGAAAAAGTTTTGTGTTTCGGTAGCTTTGCATTATCTTTGCACTCAAATCGTGTTCATACGGTTACTTTTTGCAGCCCTCATGGAGGGCTTTTCTGTGAATTTAAATTTAAGGTAAATATATAACAATGGCACAAGAAGATGTTTTTAAGAAAATAGTGTCTCACTGCAAGGAGTACGGATTTGTGTTCCCGAGCAGCGACATCTATGACGGATTGGCCGCAGTTTATGACTACGGACAGAACGGTGTTGAACTGAAAAACAATATTAAGGAATACTGGTGGAAGAGCATGGTGCTGCTTCACGAGAATATCGTGGGCATCGACTCGGCTATCTTTATGCACCCGACTATATGGAAGGCGTCAGGACACGTTGACGCATTCAACGACCCGCTCATAGACAACCGTGACTCAAAGAAGCGCTACCGCGCCGACGTGCTTATTGAAGACCAGATAGCAAAATACGAGGAAAAGATAAACAAGGAGGTTGAGAAGGCTCGCAAAAAGTTTGGCGAGGCTTTTGATGAGGCTAAATTCCGCGAGACAAACCCGCGTGTGCTCGACAATCAGAAGAAGCGTGACGCCCTGCACGAGCGTTACAGCGAGGCTATGAACGCCATGAATCTTGACGAGCTGAAGCAGATTATTCTTGACGAAGGCATAGTTGACCCGATCAGCGGAACAAAGAACTGGACCGACGTGCGCCAGTTTAACCTGATGTTCTCAACCGAGATGGGCTCTACAGCCGACAGCACAAGCAAGATTTATCTGCGTCCTGAGACAGCACAGGGTATATTTGTAAACTATCTGAACGTGCAGAAGACAGGCCGCATGAAGATACCTTTCGGTATAGCACAGATAGGTAAGGCTTTCCGCAACGAGATTGTTGCACGCCAGTTTATCTTCCGTATGCGCGAGTTTGAGCAGATGGAGATGCAGTTCTTCGTTAAGCCGGGAACTGAAATGGAGTGGTTCCAGAAATGGAAGGAGACTCGTATGAAATGGCATCAGGCCCTCGGATTCGGCGCAGAGAACTATCGTTTCCACGACCACGAGAAACTTGCCCACTATGCAAACGCAGCAACCGACATCGAGTTTAAGATGCCGTTCGGATTCAAGGAGGTTGAGGGTATACACAGCCGCACCGACTTCGACCTGTCGCAGCATGAGAAATTCTCAGGCAAGTCTATCAAATACTTCGACCCGCAGACCAACGAGAGCTACACTCCGTATGACATCGAGACATCTATCGGCGTTGACCGTATGTTCCTTTCGGTTATGTGCCACTCTTATTGCGAGGAGAAACTCGAGAACGGCGAGACACGCGTTGTGCTCAAGCTGCCTGCAGCTCTCGCTCCTGTCAAGCTCTGCGTGATGCCGCTTGTCAAGAAAGACGGACTGCCCGAGAAGGCACGCGAGATAATGAACGACCTGAAGTTCCACTTCAACTGCCACTATGACGAGAAAGACTCCATCGGCAAGCGCTATCGCCGCCAGGATGCCGTGGGCACACCTTACTGCGTAACTGTTGACCACGACAGTCTGAAGGACAACACTGTCACACTGCGTTTCCGCGACACAATGGAGCAGGAGAGAGTTAACATTGCCGACCTGCGCGGTCTTATCGAAGATAAAGTAAGCATAACAAGTCTTCTTAAAAAAATTCAGTAAATGAGAAAATTTAATATCCTGGCCCTTTTGGTGCTCATGTTTGCACCGCTGTGTTTCATGGCATGCAGCGAGAGCGACGACACGGTGGAGGAGTTTCCCGACTGGAAAAACCGCAATGAGGCTTATTTCAACGATATCTATGAAAAGGCCAAGAGCATCAATGACGGAAGCTGGAAGATAATCAGAAACTACACGCTGGAAGATACTATTCCTACGAGCAATACCGACTATATTGTAGTTGAAGTGCTCGAGGAGGGTAACGGCAGCGGATGCCCGATGTTCACCGACTCTGTGCTGGTTAACTATCGCGGAAGAATAATACCATCGACATCTTATCCCGACGGTTATGTCTTCGACCAGAGCTATACAGGCGACTATAATCCTCAGACGGCAATGCCGTCGCAGCTTTATGTCGGCAGTCTGATAGACGGATTTGCCACAGCGCTGCAGTATATGCACATAGGCGACCGCTGGCGTGTGTATATTCCTTATCAGATGGGATACGGCACCACGGCCACTACGTCGATACCGGCTTACAGCACTCTGATTTTCGATATATCTCTCGTGGCTTATTATCGTGCGGGAGTGTCACCAGACCCGTGGTATGTCAAGCAGGGCAGATGGATAACAAAGTAATCGTTTATATAAATTTATATATAAGGGGCGGACGGCAAATGGCTGTTTCCGCCCCTTTTACATTATTATATATATAGGGGCGTGGCCGATGCGTTTCAGATAATTTGCCGGGCAGAAAGCATGAATGCACAAAATGGATAAAGCTATGTGCGGTATAATGGCCGATTGGGCTTTAATCAGACAGCCGTGCCTGTTTTAGCAGTCTCAGTCGGCGCGTCGTATAGATTTGTGTAATCAAATTATATGTAAAAATCATTCCTGCATGCATTGATTTTGATTTATGTCAAAAAACGTGACGATAGATGTAAAAACACGTCGGATTATTTGTCTGTGTGCGCAAACAGTAGTATCTTTGCATCGTCAAAACAAAACAATAGGTATTAATAGTTAATAGGTATAAAGTTAAGGTAAAGAGAAAGATTGTTTAAAAGAAGGATAACAAAGATGCCGTGAGGCATGAGAAATTTTCATAGGTAGTAAGGTAAAAAAAGATTAGTTTAAGGTAACACTGATGTTAACCCTGTTTGCTGTAAATACAGCAACAGGTATTGGGGGTGAGGGAAAGCATTAGAAACCAATTTGCATGAGCCTCCATTTTTTTGAGAAAATTTAGATTTAGGTTAATAACTTGCGCGAGAGTCTTTGAAAAAAGATTTCCGCGTTTTTTTTGTCATCTATTTTTGTTTTATTTTAGTAAATGTATTAATTTCGCACGATGTTTTCAGCAAATAAAGGAAATGATCTTCTGGCCATGATACGTAACGGCCAGACAATGGACGGCCGTCAGAAGTTGAATCTGATAGTCCAGCTCAGTGTGCCGTCAATCCTGGCACAGCTAACAAACACCATGATGGTTTATATCGACTCGTCGATGGTTGGTTCTTTAGGTGCCAAGGCCTCGGCGTCGATAGGTATAGTGCAGTCAACAACGTGGCTTTTCGGAGGCATAACGTCGGCAGCGGCAATGGGTTTTTCGGTTCAGGCTGCTCACTTTATCGGTGCAAACGACTTTGGCAAAGCCCGTCAAGTGTTTCGTCAGGGCATTATGGCCACGGCTCTGCTCACCATAATTCTTACGTCTGTTTGCCTTTGCATAGCCGGTCCGCTGCCGCTGTGGCTTGGCGGAGGAGCCGACATCGCGCCTGACGCTTCGCGCTATTTCGCCATTTATTGCATGTCGCTGCCTGTGTTTCAGATAGGCATCCTGTCGTCGAGCATGCTCAAGAGTTCGGGAAACATGCGTGTGCCGAGCGCCATGAGCATTCTTATGTGTGTGCTGGACATTGTGTTCAACTATTTTCTTATATTCAGTTCGCGACATATAAGTGTGCTTGGCCACAGCATTTACATGCCCGGCATGGGCATGGGCGTTGCCGGAGCAGCCTTGGGTACGGCGCTTGCATACATCGTAACGGGTGTGATGCTTATATGGTTTGCCACACGAAAGTCGCCGGAATTGTCGCTTAACAAGGAGAAATGGACTTTTGCGCCATTGTGGAATTATCTTCGCAATGCCGCAAAAATAAGCATGCCGATGGGTGCGCAGTATCTCATGATGAGCGGAGCGCAGATTGTAAGTACAATGATTGTTGCTCCGCTTGGCAACTTCGCCATAGCCGCCAACACGTTTGCCATTGCTGCCGAGAGTCTTTGCTACATGCCGGGATACGGCATTGGCGAGGCTGCCACCACGCTTGTGGGGCAGAGCATTGGTGCAGGTCAGCCGCGACTTGCGCGCAGCTTTGCTTATCGCACCGTTTTCCTTGGCATGATAGTAATGGCTGCCATCAGCGTCGTGATGTATATTGCCGCACCGCAGATGATAGGAATAATGACTCCCGTTGACGAGATTCGCGAGCTTGGTGTGGGCGCTTTGCGTATAGAGGCATTTGCCGAGCCTATGTTTGCCGCCTCGATAGTGGTCTACAGTGTTTGCCTCGGAGCCGGCGACACGCTGGTTCCGGCCTGCATGAACCTTGCCAGCATGTGGCTTGTCCGCCTTACTCTCGCCGCTTATCTTGCGCCAATCTACGGTCTGCGCGGTGTGTGGATGGCCATGGCAATAGAGCTTACGCTGCGCGGAGCCATATTCCTTTGGCGTCTGTTTAGCGGAAGATGGCTTAAAGCAAAATTGAGTTAAAATGATTGTTTGCGTTCGGACTGATGTCCGTCGTGATATAGTCTGATAGTTTTATTTGTCATCCCTGACATCATCCGGCAGCGTTGTTCGGCTGCGGTGTAATGATGTTGAGGATGACAAATTGTTTTGTTGGTGTATTTTTTTAGTGGCAGAACAAAAGGTCCTGCCACTAAAAAAGGTAAAAACGAGCGTTGCCGTTTACAGTTGTGCAACTCTTTCTTTAGCCTTTTCAAAGCCGCTGATGAGTTCTTTCATCACTTCGCTTACGGGCTTTATCGTCTTTATGTCAGATGCTATCTGACCTATTTCAAGTTCGCCGCTCTCCATGTCGCCCTCAAATATGCCTCGCTTTGATGCTGCTCTGCCGAGTATCTCGCGCAGTTCGTCGGCTGTGGCTCCCTTGTCTTCAGCCTCTGCAACTTTTGTGTAAAGGGCATTCTTTATTAGTCGGGTGGGGGCAATCTTCTTAAGGCACAGCATGGTGTCGCCTTCGGCGAGCTCTGTGCATTTCTTCTTGAACTCTTCAGATGCCGAACTCTCCTCTGTAAGTGCGAACAATGTTCCGGCCTGTATGCCCTCTGCGCCGAGAGCCATGGCTGCGAGCATGGCCTCGCCCGAAGCTATTCCGCCTGCGGCAATGAGCGGTTTGGTTGTAGCCTTGCGCACCTGCGGTATCAGAGTCATTGTTGTTGTCTCTTCGCGTCCGTTGTGTCCGCCCGCCTCAAAGCCTTCGGCAACGATGGCATCGACGCCTGCCTCTTCGCATTTTGCGGCAAACTTGCTGCTCGACACTACGTGTGCCACCTTTATTCCCGCTTCGTGAAGCATCGGGGTAAACTTCTTCGGACTGCCTGCCGACGTGAATACAACCTTGACGCCCTCGTCGATTATCATCTTCATGAGTCTGTCTATCTCGGGATACATCAGCGGAACGTTTACGCCCCACGGCTTGTCGGTTGCAGCTTTCATCTTGTTTATGTGCTCAAGCAGTGTCTCCGGGTGCATTGATCCGGCTCCGAGCAGTCCCAGACCGCCGGCATTGCTCACTGCAGAAGCCAGTCGCCAGCCGCTGCACCATACCATACCGCCCTGAACAACAGGATATTCAATGCCGAAAAGTTCGGTTATTCTGTTATTTTTCATAAGCATTTTCAGTTTTTATAAAATAAAAAAATATCGCTGCAAAGATAAGGTTTTGCCGCGATATTTTTATGTGGTTTGCCGTTATTTTTTATTTTTCGGCATTCTTGTCTGTCTTGTCTTTAATTGCAGTGAGCGTGCTTTGTCTGTTTTGCTAAAGCCATGTGTCATTTTGCGCCGAACAGCTTTTCAAATAAAGCAAGTCCTGTTGATGTAGACACGGCTCCGCTGTTGACAAAGTGCTGCGCCATGTCTGGTTTGTAATAGCCCTCAAACAGATTTACAATGAGGTCGGCCTCAAACAGCGGTTCAAAGTGCAGTCTGCGTGCCTCGGTCACTCTGTGGTGTCCGCCCACGGCATCTGCGAGCCATGACGTTTCCTCGGCCGTAAAGTCAGGATTGTTGTCGAGCCATTCATGCACCATTCTTTTGCCCTCACATTCCTGGTGAGGCGGTTTGCTGTCGCCATATTTCTGTCTTGCCGGGGGGCAGCCAATGTCGTGCAGCCATGCTGCCTCCTCCATCATTTCGCATGTCTTATTGTCTAAGCCTTCAGCCTCGGCAATAAGTCTTGCAAAGTGTGCCACGCTCTGGGTGTGCATTATCTGACTTGCCACAGGTGCGTTATCGGCATAATATTCAATAACCCTTTGTGATAATCTTTGTGTCCTGTTCATCTCATGTCCTTTTTTATTTCTGCCCAATGGCAGTCGTTTGTATATATGTGCAAAATTAGCTAATTTTTTTGTTACAGGCCAATGGTGCCGGCATATTCTCATCCAATAGTTTATTTATATACACAAGTTACATTTGTTTTCTGTCGTTATCAGTGCAGACCTACTGTTATGTTGAAATCCGTTTTTTACAAAAAATGTTATTATAAATTTCACGTATATATGTCTTTTCAAAGAAATAAATTAATTTTTTAAAATATATTTTCCTAAAAACAATCCAAATTTTTTGTTTTTTTGTAAATTTGTCGTATTCTAATAACGAAAAAACTAATATATGGATTTTACATTAAGAAAAAGTTTGAGAATGGTGAGCTGCATAATATTAATGTGTGCCTTTCATCTTAAAATTGATGCAGCACCGGCTTATCCGAGAATGATAAAATTCCGCCAGCCTGACGGACAGTATGTAAACATTATGTTGCATGGTGATGAGTATTATCACTATGGACGCACAGAAGACGGATATTCGTTACTTCTTGACACGAACGGATATTTTGTATATGCCATGAAAGATTCTGTTGGCAACATGATCTGTTCGCCCTTTATTGCCACAGATATAGCCAAGCGTGATGTGTCGGTAAGCAACTTTCTGAATAAAACGCCCAAACAGCTAACATTCAGCAAGTTTCAAGTAAAGAACATGAATGAAGCTATTAAGAAACGTAACATCACGTCTTTGGAAAAAAACAATATAAGCCGCAGTACAAGGAAGAAAGTAATAGGAGACAGAAAGGTCTTGGTGATATTGGTCAACTTTAATGATAAAAAGTTCAGTTGTACACGAGACGACTTTGACAGGCTGATAAATCAGAGCGGTTATACATCACAAGGAGCCCATGGCAGCGTGAATGACTATTACAAGGAGGTGTCCGGTGGACAGTTGAATCTTATAGGCGATGTGGTCGGTCCTTACACGCTGTCGCGCGACATGGCGTATTATGGAAAGAACATTGACGGATATGCAAACGATGTCAATCCCCAAGAGATGGCAAGAGAGGCGGTAGCTTTGGCTGATGCCGATGTTGATTTTTCACAATATGATTCTGACAATGATGGTGTGATAGACGGTGTACACATAATCTATGCCGGATATGGCGAAGAAGCAGGTGGTGGCGGTGACTGTATATGGGCCCATAAATGGGTTTCTTCAGGCGAATGCGACGGCGTAAGGCTTCGTGAATATTCGTGTTCTCCTGAACTTAGAGGTAATTATGGCACTTCAATGACACATATTGGCGTAATATGTCATGAGCTAGGACATGTTTTAGGCTGTATGGATTATTACGATACTAATTATTCTACAGATGGACAATATTGTGGTACGGGGCAATGGGACATTATGGGAAACGGCAACTGGAATAATGATGGCGCAAGTCCTGCAAATTTTAATCCCTATGTCCGCAGTTATGACTTTGGATGGCATGACCCTGTTGTTTTGGATACTCCACGGTCGGTAAGCATAAGTCCTGGTGAACAGACTGTGTATAGACTTGACACAAAAGCAGAAAACGAATTTTTCTTATTGGAGAACAGACAAAAAACCGGTTTCGATTCTTATTTGCCAGGACATGGCCTTATGGTGTACAGGGTGCGTGTTGACGCAAACGGTATTGTGACAGGAAACTCTGGAAATGTTATCAATTCTACTTATCCACAGAACATGTATCCTATAAATGCCGGAAGCACTTATATCCTGCCAAATTCAAAACCAGAATCATTTGGTGACATTGACTCGCAGGAATGTCCTTTCCCCGGAGTTTACAATAAAGCATCTCTGAGTGATGAGACTATGCCGAGTATCAGGGCATTAAACGGATTATATACAGATCGGTGGATTGCTAATATCATTGAAGACAACGGCACAATATCATTCGATTTTGACGGAGGAAGCGGAAATCCATCCGAATTTACTGCTACAGATGTGACATCGAGCAGCATTACGCTGACATGGAATCCGTACGATAAACATAAAGTAATGCTTTTGTGCAGCACCTCGCCCATTAAAGAAGATGTTGAGAACAGAGAGTATTTAGTGAACGAAATCCTTCCGAACGGAAATACAAAAGTATTATATCTCGGCAATGACAATACATTCATACATACAGGTTTGGTTGAAACTACGACTTACTATTATCGTATCCATACTCTTCTTGATGATAATCCGGTAAAGTGGAGTAAGGGAACAAAAACAAGTGCTGAGACTTGCGACTCTTCGAATCCACAATACATATTCATGGAGAACTTTAATACCATGGACTGGGAACAGCAAATATATCAGGGTGGATACAAATGGAAACACGACATGGATATGGTTTCATCAGACGGAACCAGAGGGGCGGCTTCATGGCATGTCACAGGTAGCATGAACCAACCTAGCGGATTTGACCTGCACTCCTCAATGTTGATATCACCGCAGATTAATCTGTCACGCGCAGAGAATTCTCTTTTAACGTTTGATTACTGCATAGGCAATTATGAGAAGCTATATGTTTACTATAGATTGTCCAACTTTTCAGAATGGGAACTTTTGGAAACTCATACTGCAAGTACAAATGGTTGGCTGTCTTCATCAATAGAATTGCCGAAACGATCGGAGACTGTACAGATTGGATTCCAGGCAATACACAACATTGAATTTGGATCGACTTTGAACGAAGAAGAAGCATTCATAGAAATTGACAATGTGGGTATCGCTTCAGCTTATAAGGCTTTTGCAGTCACAATGGAACCGATAATGATAAGTAATACTAAGGCTATGATTCCTGTAAAGGTATATGAAGGAAACGAATCTATGCTTGAATATGGTATTGAAGTTCAGAACGGCAGTGAGTCTCTACGTTTTGCTTCATCCAGTTCTGACACGATTGCAGTTACCGGTCTGACACCTGGAGCAAGCTATATGTATCGGTCATACGTTCAGACAGAAAGTGACATGATATACGGCGACGAGAAACAGCTTACGACTGTAAACTGGAGTTCGGGCGAAGGCACAGTCGATTCGCCGTTTCTTATAAGTACAGAGAATGATTTAGCAAGACTTTCTTCGGAAGTTGCCAATGGTCAAGATTTTAAAAATATATATATCATGCTGACAAAGGACATTGAGATAACCAGTCCGTTAACAAGTATAGGTGATTATGATTATACGACCAAGAGTCCGTTGCATGCTTTTAATGGTGTCTTTGACGGCAATGGAAATACTATATTAAATCTTAAAGTGCGGTTGTCGGGAAATAACATAAATACGAAAAAACACAGCGCATTATTCGGTATGATAGGACGTTATGGCGTCGTCAAACATTTAAATATTGCATTCGACAAGTTTAGCACAAGCTCCGGTTTAGTTGATTTAGGAGTGGTTGCTTGCAGCAATATGGGAGCAATAGTAGATTGCCATACATATGGTAATGATATATGTGTTGCAAAAACAAATTATGTTACGAATGTAGGAACTATAGCCACATTCAATTATGGCATTGTTGCATCATGTTCCAATAAAATAAATATTAATGGCGGAGGAGTAGCTGCGGGAGGTATTGTCGGAACGAATTTTTCTGTAATAAGAAAATGTGTCAATTATGGCAATATCACATCATACGGAAGTGGCGATATTGGAGGAATTTCAGGATATGGCTCTCTTGGTTCGACGATGCCGAATGGCTACGACCGCAGTTACAATGCTTCTATCGTTGATTGTATAAATTACGGAGACATAAGTTTCACTGGCGATGGAGATATGTTCACTATTGGAGGTATAGCCGGGACGGCTTTTAACGAGATTTCAATGTGTGTCAACCATGGAAACATAAACGCTACCGGAAATGATTATAATATTAATGTAGGTGGAATTGTTGGAGATATGGGTAGAGTCTATTTAGATGATTCACGTTTGTCAAATTGTCTTAATACAGGAAATGTCACGGTGAATGTAGCTGAGTCAACAAGCGACAATGTATCAGCCGGAGGAATTTGCGGCACTTATAATTTATTACGTATGAACAACTGTTGCTTTACTGGCTCTATAACATGTTATGGAGATATTCCATATGGTGCCATAATACCGGATATTGAAGGTGCTACGGCAGTAATGCATAATTGTTTTTATTCTAGTAATAATATTCCAGGCAATTATGGAGAATCATTTATACAAGACGATGCCGTCTCGGTGGTTGATAAGCTTAATGCAGACAATGCGGCCGGTCCATGGTACGCAGACAACGGAATATCTCTGTGCGTACCTGATGACAGCGAACTTTATATAGGCGAACAAATTTACGTGAATCCCAACGGATATACATTACCGATAGTGTATGAAGATGTTGCTGATGCCCAAATAGAGATATATGGTGTCACAGAGGACGGAAAGGAAATGTTTGTCGGAAACAGAGAGCTAGAGGATGGCCGTGAATTTGATATATGTAATGTGTCTGGATTGGAGCCGGGTAACATATACAAACTACGTATAAACGCTGAAGGACGCTATTCTGCATGGCGTGAGACGGCGACAAGTCTGCCGGGTTCAGGCACGGAGCTGGATCCGTTCTGTATAAGCTCATTAAACAATATAAGGGCAATGGCTTTGCTCATAAACACTGGAGCTACTGGCTCAAATAATTATTTTAAACAGACCGCATCCATTAATTTGCAGACCGATTCAATGAATTGTTGGCAACCGATAGGTTGTGCTTCATATAGATTTGAAGGCTTTTATGATGGTAATGGTTATAGTTTGACTAACATGTATGTTGGAGATGATAATTTTTATGCTGGATTATTCGGGTATGTTTTCGGCAGTGTCAGAAATGTCAGCCTGGTTGGAAATAACATAGTCAATTCGCCTCATTCTTTGTATGCTGGTGGGTTAATTGGTTATGTAAGAAATAATGGCCAATCGAAAATTGAAAGTTGTCTGTATCATGGTGATGTTATAGGTAATCAGTATGTCGGAGGTATGTTCGGGTATGTATTACAAGATGTTTATTATTGTGGTGCTGTAGCACGTTTGTCGGGAAATGATCACATAGGTGGAATTGCCGGTGATCTTAGTTCTGATGTCTATGGCAGCTATGCTGCCAGTATAGCAATAAAAAATACTGTCGGTTCTATTTCTGGAATGAAAAAGTCTTTTGGTAGAACGGAATATACGTACTATCAGACAGGAGACAACATTTATGAATCTCAAGGTAAAGGACTGTCCAAGGAGGAAATGACATCGGATGTTCTGATAGATAATATAAATTGTTATGGCAGAGTATGGACACGCGATATCTCTCCGTCCATAAATGATGGTTATCCGATATTAGTAAAAAGTACGGTGGTTGAGCCTAATGTTATAACAGGTGGAGTTGAATTGAATGAAGATGGAACAGTTTCTATGCATGGAACATGCTTCCCGTTATCCGGAAACTTTAACAAAAGTGGTTTTGAATGGAGAGTTATGAAGCAGACGACGGTTGAGGCATATCAGGAAAGCGTGAATGAAAGTTCGTCCCCGATAGACATAATCGTATCAATCAATTGTAACAAAGCAAAAATAGCTTACCGTGCTTTTGCCGATATAGACGGAAAAAGAATATATGGTGAGGAAAAATCATTTGATTATGATATTTTGGCTTCTATTGAAAACAATTATATTGTAAATGACAAGCCTTATACGGCAAACGTTGTTAACGGACATATATTTATCAACAGTGGTGAGGATATTGATTATGTGTCTGTTTCTGCAATGTCTGGTATTGTTTATGATAAAGGAAAACAAACTAAAAGTTGGAAAAGTTGCAAATTGACGTCCGGTATATATATCATTGGGGTATCCGTGAATGGCAGGCTTTATTCTGAAAAAATATTCGTGCAATAGAAAACTATAGATGGTTATATATAATCTCAAGAAAACGTGGGCTTGTAAAACTCACGTTTTCTTTTATTTTAAATTTGTTGTTATTTCAAATCGCATTAGAATTTGGTCTGGATTTTTGTTCTAGATTAAACGTATTTTCGTTATATTTTTTGCAGGAATAGCAGGCTATATCAAGAAAAAGCGGACAAAAAGACGACAATAGCAACAAAAAGACAGGCTGAAAGTATAAATACACAAAATAGATAAAGCTATGTGCGGTATAATGACCACTTTGTGTTAAACAATATGTATGATGGCGAGTTGTTTTTATACAAAACAAGCCGGCATCAGGTATGTTTGGCATTGCAACGATAACCTTCAGCCGGCTCTTGACAAATTTAATATATTGACACTTTAGTTTGTCTTGTTGTGAGTGTGCCGCCATATTTGCGACAGTTTGAGCATTGGGTTTGCTCTTGCGCCAAGGTGTACGCGGTAGTCAGACAGAAGAATGGCAAGCAGGATGATTATGGCTATTATCACGGCCCATCCGTAAACCTCTTTAAGGCTCACCATGAGCATCTGGCGCTGAAACTCGCTGTATAGTGTCTGAAACGATTCGCAGTTGTAGTACATCGGATCGATGTAGCTGCCGAGGTCGGCAATGTTTTCTTGTTTGACGTTGTTGAAAATCCTGGTCATTATGGCAGAACTGAGCGGTCCGCCGAAGCTCGTTCGGATAAATCCGATGACGCACATGGCCTCGAAATAATATTCAAACGTGACGCAGCCGGCAAGGGCGTAGGTGAGCGATGTGTACACAATGCTCACTCCGGCGCCCTTAAGCAGCATGGGCAGATACAGCATGTATTTCTCTGTAGAAGGGTCGATAAGGAAATACAGCATCGTCTGGTAAAGCAGAAAAGAAACGAACCCGGTTAAGACGATGTCCTTAATACGCCATTTCCATTTTGTCAGAGCCATGAAGAAAAAGCCCGTGCCTACGGCTATTCCTGCCGTTATGCCCCAGTTGAGGTCGGCATTATGGCGTGCGTCATATCCAAGAATTGAACTCGTAAATATGTTCTGGGTTGATGTAGCCGTGGCTGACATCAGCGTCATGCACCCGAACAGGATGAATATATAGAGCATGTTGTGTTGCGAAAACGTCCTTATGTTTATGTAAGGATGCCTGATTGTGGCTGCGCGTTGCAGACACATCAGCAACAGAATCACCGCAAACGCTATGGCTATGCGGATTTGTTTGCCGTCGAGCCAGTCGTAGTGTTCGCCATATACACAGATGAATATGATGCAGAACAGCCACAGTGTCCACATTATTCCACCGAGATAGTCGATGCCTTTGAACGGGATGTAGGGACCCTGGCGGAATTTGCTGCGCATGCAGAAATAAACCAGCGCGAAAATAAGTATGAACGCGCCAATGGTTATGCGGTGCATTGCCTGCCAGTCGAATGCATAAATGCTGTAGCCCGTGGCAACGTTGACAAGCTGCACGCTGCCGAGGACAAACGTGAACAGGAATGGAAAGAACACCGCAAAGTCTCTCTTTGGCGTAATCTTCAGCTGGATGCTGCTCCAACATACAAAAGTGCTTACAATTCTAAAGAAACCGCTAATGAATGACAGGGCAACAACAAGCGGGAGAAAGTCGCATATCATGCAGATGTAATCACATATGATAAACACTGCACCAGAGAACAGGAGAACGTCACGTGTTGTGAATCTGAACAGTATCCTGAACAGCAGCGGAAAGGCCATCGTAAGTCCCGTCATTGAGGCATAGCCTGCCATCATTACGTCTTCGTTGATCCAGCCCCATGTTCCCGTCATCTCGGCCACGGCCGACATGTATATGCCGCCGGAGAACATGTAGACAACAATTATAAATATTATCAGCGGAAAGCGCAGGAACTGGGGCACAAAGTCTTTCCATACCATTATGCGCCTTGCGGCTGCTACTTCTTGTGGTGAAGGTGCTGGCATAGGCTTTAGTATTTAACCTCACATTCTACGTTCATTCCCGAGCGCAGGCGTTCTATAGCTTCCTTGCTGTTCTCTTTTGTGAATACAATCTTTATTGGAACGCGCTGTTCAATCTTTACAAAGTTTCCGGCAGAGTTGTCCTGAGGTATTATTGAATACTGTGCGCCTGTGGCATTAGACAGCTTGCCTACCTTGCCGTGATATTCAATGCCCGGCACGGCGTCTACCTTTATGCTTACGGGCATGCCTTCGCGTATGTTGGCTGTCTGTGTTTCCTTATAGTTGGCTATAATCCATACATTGTTGTATTCAACAATCGACAGCAGTGTCTGTCCGGGCTGGATAAACTGTCCTTCCTGCAGGGCCTTGCGTGAGGTGTAGCCGTCGCATGGGGCAACAATCACTGTGTACGACAGATTCAGTTCGGCCAGGTTTTTGGCTGCCTTGGCCACGTCTATGTTTGTCTGGTTCTGCTCAAGGCGCTGTGTCTGTTCGTCTTTTACGAGCGATGTACTTTTCTTTTGTCTAACGAGCATGTCATATTTGGCCTTCGTAGCCTCATAGTCGGCCTTTGCGTTGTCATATTGCTGGCGTGTAACGGCCTTTTGTGCATACAGCTGCTTATATCTTTGGTAGTCTGTTTCGGTCTGGTTCATCCTTATTCTCAGTTCCTCTATGCTTGCGTCAGAAACCGAAAGGTTGTTTGCCGTGGTAGATATTGCCGTTCCCATGGCCGTGTTCTCCATGAGTGCTTTCTGATAGTTTGCCTTTGCCTGTTCTACTTTCAGCTTATATTCAGAGTTTTCGATTATTACGAGAGTGTCTCCTTTGTGTACAAACTGGAAATCATCGAAGCATACCTTTTGTATGAAACCCTGCACGCGCGAGTTTATTGGTATGATGTTTCGTCTTATCTGGGCATTGTCGGTGTATTCAACATTGCCGAAGTGTATGAACTTTGAGCAGACCCATGTCAGTCCGCTCAGAATTATTGCGATTACGATGATGTTGCGCAATATCTTTTTATTTTTTCTGTTCATAATTATTTTAGTTTTTTATTGTATTCAGTGAACCGGTTGAGTAAATGAGCTTATAATAATTGTATATTACGTTTATCTGTGCGTTGACATACTGAACCTCGGCCGACAGTCTGAGGTTGTCGGCGTCTACGAGGTCGGTCACGAGCACAAGGTCGTTGGCATAGCGGTTGGCTATCACGTCGTAGTTCTCGCGTGCAAGTTGAAGGCTCTTTTCCTGTGTCTTCAGAAGTTCAAACGAGTCGAGATATCTTGTATATGCGGCGTTTACGTCGAGCGATACGCTTTCTTCGGCCGACGCAAGTTCGTTGTGCGACTGCTCCACTGAAGAGCGCAGGCGCGACAGGTCTTTTGGCAGCTTGTATATGTTGCCTATGTTGAATTTCAGTCCCACGCCTACGTACCATGTGTTGATGTTGTTGTCCAATACAGGTATTTCATATGTGATAGGACCTTTCAGATTGTCGCCGGCTATGATACTTATCTGCGGCATGTAGCCCGATTTTATCACTTTCTCCTTCTTGCTGAGCATGTCGAGTGCAAGTCTGTTTTTGTTTAGTATGGGCGAATTCTTGTAGGCTATGTCCTGAAATTCGGCCTCGCCGGGTTTCGGCATGTTACTTGACAAGAGTGTCGTGTCGGGCAATATCTCCGTGTCCTTAGGCAGTTCGAGCATCGTTACCAGTTTGTCGTTACAGATGTTTATCGAGCTTACAAGCTCAGTGCGCTTATATTGCAGATTCTGATACTGCACCTCATATCGCGTGATATCGTTGTTCAGTGCCACTCCGGCAGCTTCGCGTGCGTGCATGTCTCGTATCACCTGGCGCGTCTGTTCCATGTTTCTGTCATACACAGTGAGCAGGTTGCGGTATTTGTACAAGTCGAGATAATAGCCTGTCAGCAGGAAGTAAACGTCCTGCTTGTGCGAGGCAAGTTCCCACTCCCTTATTCTCTTTTGTATCTCCAGGGCCTTTATGTTATAGTGGATTGCACCTCCGGCAAACACCACCTGCGAAGCTTCTATTGCGAAGTTGTTGCCAAAATGAGGCGATGAAAATGAATGTCCGTTTGAAAAGTCGCGGTCGGCCACCCATGCGTTGCCGTTGAACGTTGCTGATGCCGAGAACTCCACGCTGGGCAGATAGGCATTCTTTGCTACCGAGATGTCCTTCTCGGCGCCGCTTACAACCGACTCGTAAATCTTTATCGTCTTGCTCTGCGTGTCGGCCAGTGAGAATAATTCATTCAAACTCATGATGCGTGCTGTCTGCTGTGCATGTAATGATGCCGGACAAATCAGCAACAGGCACGTAATAACATTTTTAATTATATTCTTCATCTGATTTTAATTGATAATATAAATCGTTTACAATAGCAACTATTCCTATAAAATAATAAGCTCAAACATAAGGTTATGTTTCGGTCATCTTTTATGTTACTGTCTTTGTTGCCTTTTGTGCCGCAGGTTAAAGCATTGTGTGCCTTGGCGTTTCTGCGGTCCGGGCAATGTGGCCGACTTAAACTTCGGGATGGCTGAATTTGAGATATAACGGCTGATGTGAGCTTTATTTTCCGGATTGCTTGCCTTTATCGCGTTAAAGACTGTTTGTGCGCCTTGATATTTCCTCTACTACTTCGAAGAACACCTCCACCTTTTCGTCGGGTATGCCCTTCAGTAATTCGTAAGACAGCTTCTTCTCAATTTTATGGTATTCGGCAACAACCTGTTCGCCCATGTCAGTAGTGCTGAGCAGATTCTCGCGTCTGTCTTCCGGGTTTACGGTGCGTTTCACGAGACCTTTCTTCTCGAGCGAGTCTATCATGCGCATCACAACCGACTTGTTCTTGCCTGTTGCTATGGCAATGTTTTGCAGAATCTGGTCGGTCTTTGCCCTTATCATTGTCAGGAGTATAAACTCTTCAACGGTAAGTTTTATGTTAGCCTCGGCAGCATATCGCTGTTTCATCAGGCGGTGCAGCTTGTTGCGCAGTTTTCCTATTGTTGTTCCTAACAGTTCCTTTGGCATAATTTAAATTTTTTGCAAAGGTAATATTATATTTCGAATTAGTTGCTATTGCGTACTAATTTTTGTGTTAAATAATTCTTTCATGCCCATGTTTCATGCCTTAAGTCAAGAACGGCTCATCGGCACATGGCATGTTTCTTTGGATTTTATCATCTGTAAAAGTCTTGCGCCGACGCTTTATGCCATGCATTTCCTGCTGTTGGCTTATCCGTGATGTCGGTGTTTCGGTGTATACCGGTTATTTAATTCTGCGTTTGTCTATTATTTAAATGTGTCCGGCAATGTCTTTCAGTAAGTCAACGGCCTGTGGCTTTCTCTTCATGCTCTCCCTAAATGCATCATATTTAGGTGTCTTTATGGCATTGTTGTCAATTTTATACACCTTTAGTTTATGCTGCGTAGAATCCTTTTTGTCAAGATTAACATTGTTTATCGTCGTCATGCCGGCATTGCCCGTTGTTATTTTTATAGAGTCAGCAGGTTGTCGTGCATTCTGTTTAGCTGACGTTTGTGCTGTGGCAGCCAGGATGCAGACGTTGAAGACTAATGTTATTAAATAGAGCTTCTTCATAATCTTGTGCCTTTTTTGCAAAGATAGAATAAATCCTGATTGCTTTCTGATTTTTTTAGTAAAAAGACATAATCATGCTTTATGGCAACGCATCTTCTGATTATGTTTTTTTTGTCTGCCGCAAGTAATGTCCGTATGTCAGTTTTTTCCGTCGGTCAATACACCATCTAACAGCTTTCTCCTTATCCTTTTTGCCCCATTTCAAGCCTGGAATTTCATCATAAAGTAAAAAGTGCGTGAAAATCGTAACTTTTTCGGCTTATTATGTTTAAAGATAATATTTTTATTTCTTTTATATAATGCTTGTGTAATAAAATAGCGTACATTCACTTTCAAACTGTTAGTGGCCTGTTTACGACCCGTAACTCGGCCACTTTTCACTCAAAAGTGGGCCACTTTTTATGCGTAAGTCATAGAGTTTTTTTAGGAAATCAGCGTAGATATTTTAGCCATGCATATTACAAGATAGAGTTTGTATGTGTTTTTACAAAGTGAGGGCTATTTTTTCTGTATATCCACAAGCGCAGAAAGTTTGATTTACTGTTATCGTACAGCTGTCATTGTCATGACAATATATCTTTTACGCTAAATAGAGTATATGTTTTACGTAAAATTTGTCGTTTTTTTTCTTTAACAATACGAAAACACCAAATTTGTGAATAAAATGCTTTAATATGGAATATCCGGTCGAAAATGAGTATCATTCGGTATTTTCCCATGTAAAAATACGTTTAATATGTTAATTTATTTAAGTTAATTGGGCATGTTTGAGAACATTTTAGGTGTAGTCGTTTTCATATAATTGAAGATTTTTTAGTATTTTTGTCTTCAGACTATAGGATCTTGGGTGCTATGTGTAATTTGTTAGACGGGTTCTTTCATTTCATAGAACAAGGTCGTTTATACCACGTCGAGTATGGCGAAGCGATACGAAATGGGCGTTTGGTGTGAAATGTAGTCTTGACATAGTGAATGTGTTTGATTGGTGCTGTATTTGATACAATCTGTAATCTTACAAGTCAATGCAATCATAGTCTTGAGCAATTCAATGATAGATATCCGAAATGTGATATATCATTCCGTGGAGATGCTATAGGTATGAATTGTACCTTTAGGGATACAAAAATCATACAGGTCTTTTAATCCAAATCGGTTATTAGTATTCGGTCTGGATTTTTGTTTTATATTGAGCGGATTTTCTTTATATTTTTCGTATGCATAGCGAACTATGTCAAGAAAAACAAACAAAAAGGCGCTAATAGAAACAAAAAGACGGGCTGAAAGTCTCAATGCACAAAATAGATAAAGTTATGTGTGGTCTAATGACCTCTTTACGACGAATTACAATGAAACATGCCGAATTGTCATTCGAAAAATAAATAATAAGGAAAAATATGATTAGCGGAATAATTAGTGGTATATTGGCTGGCTATATTGCCAGTCGAATACAAAAAGGCGAAGGAAGTGGTTGTTTAATCAATCTCTTTCTTGGAATTATTGGCGGATTGGTTGGAGGCTGGCTTTTTAGTCTTATAGGTATTACTGCCTATGGATGGATTGGTGAAATGATAACAGCAGTTGTCGGTGCTGTCATAGTACTTTGGTTGTTTGCTAAACTGCGATGAAAAAATACTAGCCATATAATTAAAGATTTAAAAAGCGTAATTATCATTTAAGGTATTATTCTTGATTAGCCGTTTTTATGTCTTCCAATTTATTTAAAGTTTACAGAAAATGGAGTTGGGTAAGGTTGTTGTTGTCGCAGTAAATTACTCGTACATAAAAGGTTACTTTATATTGGAGTTATTTATGAATAACAAAATAATTAGAAGTTGCAACTGATACGGATAAGGGTGTAAAACGATTAAACATTCAGTTGTATTACGGGTGCCAAACTGCAGATTGTTAATTCAAACTATAGCATTAATGTATTCAGAAATATATGTCTTTTTATTGGGTAAAAAACATTAATCAAATATTCAAAAAGGGATAAAATAGGATGAAGTGTATCAGGTTGTTCTTAACATTGATGAGTGCTATATTTGTGTTTTCTTCGTCTTCCATATTGCATGCCCAAACACGTAGAGCACTTGTTATTGGCCTTGGGCAGCAGGAGGATAAGGCGTGGGGAAAGATTAATGGTGACAAAGATGTGTTGTATGTGGATAAAATACTAAAGGATGCGAAGTTCAAGGCTGGAAATATAAGGAAACTTGTTAATAAACAGGCCACAAAAAAGGCAATAGTGAATGCTTTCAAGTCATTGATGGCACAATCAAGACGTGGAGATATTATATATGTGCATTACTCAGGGCATGGACAGCAGATGAAGGACGTTCATAATGATGAAAAGGATGGACTGGATGAGTGTTGGATTCCATACGATGCATACCGTAAGCCTTGTAAAAAAGACAGAGGTGAGAAGCATCTTACGGACGATGAGGTAAATTATTATCTGAATGCTATCCGAAATAAAATTGGAGATGTTGGTAAAATGCTTGTGGTGATAGACGCTTGTCATAGTGGTGATGCAACTCGTGGAAGTGATGACGAAGTGGTTCGCGGCGTGGAAGATATATTTGAAGCTATCAAGTCATTTATCTGGGGGAAACCATCTGAAAGAGGTAACGAGAAAGTGGTTAATCCTAAAGCAAAAGAGAATAAAGAACGTTGGATAACCATAAGTGCTTGCAGAAGTGACCAAGTGAACATTGAAATGAAAAGTCCTGTTGTAGGCAAACTGACTTACGCATTATATAAAAAGGTAAAAGAAGCATCAAAGGATGATAATGATGCATTTTTTAGAAAAATAAGGATGTTTGTCAATTCAAATACTGGCAGCAGGCCGCAATATCCAGTAATGACAGGCGAAACTGATAGATACAAAATAACAGATATTATACGATAATGTCAAAAAATATACAATTTCGAACGCCGAAACAAGAGAATGAAGCACGTCTTGTTTCTGGTATGGCAGATAAAGACTTGAGTATGCAATATGAGCTATACGCATACTGTTCAGACTATTTTTGGGACAACTATAGAGGTGTGTTCTTTGCAGACGAGAAGGCTGCTGCAGAGATTCTGCAAGATACGTTCATCGCGTTTTGGGAGAATATTGAAAGAAAAAAAATCTACGTGGATGATGGAATAATAATGGGGAAAGACGCCCAACCACTAAATGGTAGTATCCTTACCTACTTTATGAGCATAGCCCGAAACAAATATCTGGAATATGTAAGAGAACATCCTGTCTATGCAGATCCTGAAACAGAATTGGGACGTTTGTTAAGAAAAGAAGGATTTAATCCAAATGAATATACAGACATGCTGTATGATTCCGGTGAAAATATGATGCTCGAAATAATAGCAGATATCATATCCCATATGTCACCACGTTGCAGTCAGATACTTACAAAATTCTATTATGAGGAGAAAAAATTAGAGATAATATTAAAGGAAATGCCCACAATAGAATCATACGCTGCCTTAAAAACGAAAAAGAATAAGTGCATGAATATGCTGAGAAAGTCAGCGAGAGAAATTTATTACAGGAAATTAAAATCATAAAAGGCTATAGACATGGACGAAAAGTTTCAAGATAGGATAGACGATTACTTACTTAATCGTATGAATGTTGATGAAAAGGAGTCTTTTTTGCATGAGATAGAACAAGATGCTGATAAAAAAGAGCAATTTGAGTTTACACGAAATGTTAAAGCCTCAATCTGCAGTCGTGAGGAGAAGTTACAGGCATTGGCTCAGTTCCAACAAAAGTATGAAAAGGAACGAAAAGTAAGAGAAATGCGTGCTACAGGTACAAGTGAAGTATGCTATTGTTCTACTCCACAGATTGAAGAAAGGAATATACAGTCAAAAAAGAAAATATGGTTGTGGATTTCTGGTGTAGCTGCAGTGCTTGTAGTTGGATTCTTTTCTGTTAAGTTTTTATTCAACAATGGGACTTCCCCGAATGATGAAGCTGCACCAATGGAGAAGATGCGTGGTGGTGATGATGTATTCAGCCCTGTTCCTGCAGACAGTACAGACAAAGATACGATTAGGTTTAAGGTAGAAAAAGAAATAACACCTGATGAATAGAATTCTTATTTTAGTATTTGCTCTTTTCTGTATTACGATTCAAGTAAAGTCACAGAAACTTTCCGAAGCAGAGGTGACTGCTAAAATGACACAGGCTTTTGAGCTTACTAAAGCAGATAAGAAAGCCGAAGCTCTAGAACTGTTTCTGATTGTAGGAGAGAATACAAAGCAGCAAAGTAATGAAATCGAACGGCAGATGTATGTTTGCAGTCAGACAATGGCATGTCAGTGTTATGAGCTGTTGGGAAAATACAAAGAAGGATATCTTTTAGCAAAAAAATTGCTTCAAGGTAAGTTGAATGATGAAGAGCGAAAAGACATAGCTCACCTCTTTGCCTTGAATGGCTATATGTATGCGTGCGAGTTTATCAAACGTGATGAACGAGGATGTGCTGATTATAGTCGTGGTAGAAGTATTTTGGAGGAAATAGCGCCATACGCAGACGGTATAGTCAGGAATTATGTATTGCCAAAAATTCCATTGACATGGTATTTTGAAGGAGCTGATTATTTCATGATGCAGAAGTATGCTGATGCTTTGAAGGCATACAATAAGGCTTTGACTGGTTATAAAGAGGTAGGAAAAGTAAAGGATGTTATTTCTGCTTTAAAAGGGATTGCATTAGCCAAATATCATCTTTATGACATTAATGGCTCTAACAATGCGTATAATGAAGCCTTAATCCTGTCCGGAAAGAATGGAGATATATCTACACAGATGGAGATACTGCAAGATTTGTGGTATCAGAATACTGTTGTTGGTGATTTAGAACAAGCGAGGTTATATGCGTCAGATATGGATTCGCTTATGGAAATAACGTCGGATTCTTTGGCTAAATTTACTTATTATAATAAAAAAGGAAAGGAAGCAAGAAACCATGGCTCATATAATATCGCCGAACAATGGTTTCTGAAGGGAATGGCGATTGCAGAAAGTGAAGCTCATGATGCCATATCTCCAAACAGATATCTGTCATACACAAATCTGAGAGATTTGTATGCCGATATCAAACAATATGATAATGCGTTGATATATGCAAGAAAGGCATTAAAAGAGCATCAAAGACTGACTCCGGTCAATGATTATCGTTTCTATCTTCCATATACGGCAATAGCAGAAATCTACAAACTGAAGGGGGACAAGAAAAAGTGCTTCGCTTGTATAGATTCGCTTTTTTTTAGTGCTCATAGTATGGAAGAACCAAAAGAATTGAGTTGGCTTTATATCACAAGAGCCGGCTGCCATGCGGCATTTAATGATTATTCCGCAGCGTTGGCTGACTATAAGAAAGCAGATGAAATTCTTGCCGTAAAGTATCCGCAATCAGATGCAGATAGAATTGATTTATTGCCACTGATGGGAGCAATGGAACATAGACTTAATAATTATGCAGAGTCAGAGCGGTTGTATAAGTTATATGCTGAGCAACTTGTGGCTCTTCAAGGAGAAAACAGCATAGAAAGCATCAATGCACAAATCTATCTTGCCAATGCAGAAGGCTTTGCCGGTCATACTGATGCGGGATGTTCTGATTATGCAATGGCAGTAAATAGATTGAAAGATTTAATGAAGAAACGGTTACCTTACATGAGCTTACAGGAACGTGAGGCTTTTTGGAAACCGCTCTCATCTCTTTTCACGAATATGACTCCGTTTGCCATTGAGGCAAAAAGATTTCAGACTCCATTTACCAAAAGTTGCTATGATGCACTTGTCATGTCTAAAGCATTCTTGCTTGAATCAGAACGTTCACTGTTTGATGTCGTGAAGAAGGAAGGCACAAATAAGGATATGCAGGACTACATGAGGCTCAGCTTGATGAAGAATCAGATACATGAATGGGAGAAAGATTATTTGCACAATGCAGACAGCATATTAAGTATGTCGCAGAGAGCAGACCGACTGGCTGTTCGCTTGGCAGAGCGTTGCCGCAGCTTCGGTAATATCACCGGCTTTATGGACATAGATTATTCTGCCGTAAAACAATCAATGAAGCCAAATGATGTGCTGTTAGACTTTACGGATTATGTTTCTGAAACAGCTGGACGTAAATATGCAGCCTATATAATAAATAAAAAAGACGAATATCCTTTGCTGAAATATCTTTTTGATGAAAGACAGATAGATTCGCTTGGCATCAGTCGCCCTGATATGTATTATGACAAGGATTATGCTCCAGAAGTTTTAAAATTGCTTTGGGAGCCATTAAAAAGTCACGTTGCAGAAGGTGCAACTGTATATTATGTTCCGTCACATTTGCTGTTTCAGGTGTCATTAGAATCGTTACCTCTTGCTGATGGTTCACTATTGGGTAGTCATTATCATTTTGTTAGATTATCTTCTGCGCGTGAACTTGTAAAAGCGCAATCGGCAACTTTGTCCGCTAAGCCTCAGTCGGCAATATTGTATGGCGGATTGCAATACGATTTGCAACCTGCTGAGATGGTAGAAGAGTCGAGAAAATATGAATTATCTGATTTGTTGGTGATGCGTGGTGATATTGTTCGTGGTGATTCCATTTTCCGTGAACTGCGAGGTTCAAAACAAGAGGTTGTACAGATTGCGTCATTGTTGAAGGCCAAGCAATGGGATGTTACGCCACGAATGGGAATGGAGGGAACCGAAGAGTCATTCCTCAGTATGAACGGCAACGCTCCGCAAGTGTTGCAAATTGCTACTCATGGATTCTATTATACCCCCGACCGGGCTGAAAAGGTTGATTATCTGAAGGGATATTCCGATGCAATGTCGTTGTCGGGCATAGTACTCTCTGGTGCCAATGCTGCATGGTTGGGTAAGAAACTGCCTGATGGCGTATTGAGCGGCGTCCTTACAGCCAACAATATTGCACGTCTTGATTTGGGTAAAACAGAGATGGTTGTGTTGTCTGCCTGTCAGTCTGGTCAAGGCAAGGCAACTTCTGAAGGACTTTATGGTCTACAACGCGCATTCAAGAAAGCCGGTGTCGGCACCATGGTTATGTCTCTATGGAATGTCAGTGACAGTGTGGCAACAGAGTTTATGATAACATTCTACGAGCAACTCGTTTCCGGGCAATGTCAGTGGAACAAGCGTAAGGCATTTGAACAGGCAAAGTCAATCATACGAGACAAATATCCCGATCCATTCTATTGGGCGGCATTTATAATGTTGGATTGATTCTTTAATTTGTAGTGGCTATTTCCTGAAACACCATTTTATAAGCAATCAAAGAGACAATAATAACAATTGAAAGTTGAGTTCGACACGAATTAGAACATCGTATTATGATTATATTTTGTAAGAAGATAAATTTAAGTATAAAGCATTTGATATTAATAGTTTTTTTCTTATTTGTCGCCTCAGTGATGTATGCTCAGAAGAATCTTGGTGAAGCAAAAGTGGAGTGTCCAAATGTGGTGAAGAGTGGTGAACAATTTTATTATAAAATAACATTACCTGTTGATTCTTCATTTCATGAAATTGTTTCACCTCCTTTTATCTCGGCAAACTTGGATATACTCACAGGACCATCATTGTCAGAATCTACAAATTATTATATTGTCAATGGTAAAAGTAAAACAACATATACTAAAACATATACTTATTGTTTAATCGGAAAATCGGTTGGTGAGATATGTATACCATCGTATATAATTAAAAGTAATCTGACTGGTAATTATTATACAGTACCAGAAAAGACAGTCTTATGTAATCAAGGCAATGTTTCTAATGATACTTCAGAGAAATCTTTAACGAAAGATATAGACAAAGACAAACTATTCTGTTTGACATCTGTAGATAAAACAGATATTTGTGTAGATGATTCAATATTGGTTACGACCCGCTTGTATGCATCATCAAATTATTCTCCATCAAGTTTGCAGTTTTCTCAGAGACAATTGCCAGATTTCTGCTTCTGTCAATCTGTAAGTTTAGATTCAATGATAATGAAACAAGATTCAGTAAATGGTATGCTATATAATTCTTGTATAATTGATTCTTATTGGCTACATCCTTGTAAAACAGGTGTTGTGGAAATTCCAACAAATAGTTATTCCGTGCAGGTACAGGTTCGCGATGAATCCGTTGATCCTTTTGAAGCTTTCTTTAATGGTGGTGGCTTTTCTGAAATTACATTCATGTGTAATACAAATCCTGTTAAGGTTAACATCAGAACTTCGCCATTATTAAAAGATAATTCATTAACAGATTTCAATAATAAAGAAAGGACCGGAGCCGTTTTTGCTTTAGATATTTCGGGAAGTATGAATGGTATTTGTGATTTTGGCAATTCTAGATTAGATATCGCAAAATGTATTCTTAAGAAGAGTGTAGACAAAGCTGTTTCCGTTATTCCTTTTGCTGCAATTTTAGAAAATCGAATCAATCTTCCCATGATGTCGGGCGTTTTAGACACAATCATTCATCCAAAAGAAGATGGAACAGCATTATATGATTTATGTATGTCCGTTGTAACAGATACCATTAACAATTATCGTGATATCATTATATTAACAGATGGAGCAGATAATTGTAGTCATGTTTCATTAAATACAATTACAAACGTGCTTCAGAAATATGGAGTTAGAGTTAACATTGTAAATATAAATTCAGAACGAGATTCTGTATTATGTAAAAGCGTTGACCCAGACACCATTTTTACAATAAAAAATGAGATGTCGTTCAAATCAGATTTATTATATATAACAAGAAAGACTGGTGGACTATTGATAAAATGTAAAAACAATAAGGATATAGCTAAAGTGGTCAAACAGATAATAACTATACCAAAACGGCCATATAAGGAAAAGAATTTACGACGAAACGAAGAGATTCTTTATACTAGGCTTAAACGTAATTATTGAAATATCAATCATTTAAATATGAATTTCGCTGCACCGAATCAAAAATATTGATTCGGTGCAGTTTTTTTTTGATAGAATAGGTTACAAAAGATGCTCATATGTCATAAAGGAATAACAAATAAATTGGATATGAGACAAGAAGAAATAGTTAATGAGATTATAAAGAAATGTGGTAATGCAGAAATAATACCTTCAATGGGTTGGCATTTTATGTACAACGGACGGAATTTCTTCTACATTACGGGAAAGGATGATGGAATGATACGCTTTTGTATTCCTCACCTTGTCAAAGCTGATGAATATGACGCAGCACAATTATCAGAGGCAATAAATGACACTAACAGAAGCGTAAAATTCATCAAAGTTGTTAAACTTGACTGTGGTAGCGTTTCATTGAACTATGATCATAAAACGAGCCCTGATGAAACGGCTGCAGATATTGTTTCACATATCATCACAGCTTTAGATTTTGCATCTGCTTATTTACTCAATAAATTGAAAAGAAAATGAAACGGTTTATTTCGATAATATTAATTTCGTTTGCCTTTTTGTCGCTAAATGCACAAAACGGATATTACATAAAACAAGCACAATCGTATCAACGCGAAGCTGAATATTATAAAAATCAGGCATTAAGATATGAACGTGAAGTAGACTATTACAATCGTCAGGCTCAAGGTTATCTGAGGGAAGCGGAATACTATTCAAAACGAAAAAATTATGATAATGTGAATGCTTATCAGCGGCGTGCAAAAAATGCTACAGAAAAAGCAGAAGATTATGCCCGGAGGGCAAGGTCTGCAAGAGAGCGTGCGCAAGACTACATGAAAAAGGCTGAGTATGCATTGAAGAGAGCGAGATAATAAATTTTAATGATAAACAATCAACGAAATACAATAACAATGAGAACAACTTACACACATCTGCAGACCATGGTTCTTCTGGTTCTGTTTTTCTTTACCACAGTGCAAAAGATTAATGCATCAGCAAAAGCCGGAGAAGCTTCGGTGTATGAGGGTTATACCGTGACCATTGAGTTAGCTGATACTTATAAACGTACTCTTATGCAGTCGACGGGTGTCACTTACCAATGGTATTCCGAGAATAACTCGTATGCAACAGTGACAAGCTCCACGCGCTATAATGCTACAGTCAAGGGAATTAAGGCGACATCTTCATGCAAGGTATATTTTAAATGCAGCTATTTTATTGACGGTTTTTATCGCACAATGGATTTCTATTACACCATCACCGTTAAATCGTCAACAGTGAGCGTTACGAGTGTATCGCTAAATCAATCGTCTATAAGTTTGAAAGAGGGCAATACATATCAATTATATGCCTCTGTCTATCCGACAAATGCCACGAATAAGAACGTGAATTGGTCGAGCAGCAACAATTCAGTGGCAACAGTCAACAACGGCCTGGTATCGGCAAAGTCTGCAGGAACTGCCACAATAACTTGTCGTGCGGCAGACGGCAGCGGAAAATATGCTACTTGTAAAGTGTCGGTAGAATCTGCAACTGTATATGTATCAGACATCGTATTGAACAAGACGTCTGCCACTTTGAATGTTGGAGAAAATGTTCAACTTAATGCCAGTGTCAGTCCGAGTTCTGCAACCAATAAGAGTGTCAGTTGGACTTCTGATAACACATCTGTAGCAACAGTTTCGGGCAATGGTCTCGTTACGGCGAAGTCGGCAGGAAATGCCATAATAACATGTAAGGCTAATGACGGCAGCGGCGAAAAAGCTACTTGCACAATCACTGTGAAAGAGCCGGTAAAGCCTGAGTCGATTACTCTCAACAAAAAGAATGCCTCACTGACGGAAGGCGAAACATTGCAGCTGACAGCCACTGTAAATCCATCTGATGCAGAAGACAAGACCATAACATGGATAAGCGACAATACAGGTGTTGCCACTGTCGACGGTAATGGACTTGTAACGGCAATGAGTGCCGGCACGGCAAATATCATTGCCACCACTTCCAACAACCTTGCGGCTGTATGTACAATAACCGTATTGGAGAAAAATGTAGGAGAACCTACGTTGTGGTCTGGGCATTATAGAGTTTCATCAAGTCATGTAGAAAGCAATCCTACGAAAGAATATCAGGATAACTTTGAAATGACAATAGAAGAAAAAGACGGAATGTATTATATCACGTCCATGTTCGGTGAAGATCTGACGCAATACAATGGCGGAGGTTTCAAACTGCATGACAATGGTGACGGCACGGCCAATATTGATGTTTCGTATTACAATATTCTGAAATACACAGATAACGACAGCCCGTTGTATGCAATATATGTATTTGATGAAGATACTGACGACTGGACTGATTCGTGGGTATTGAAAATGAACGGAGACGGTTCAATTGCTTTAGGCGACTTTTATGTAGCTGCCTTTACTTGGAATGAAAGTGAGGAAAAGTGGGTAAACGGACAGTTGGAGGCTTTGTATTACAAAATGACGGCCAACAAGGAAAGCGTGAGCGGTATATCAGATGCTGTTATAGAAATGCCCAAAATCCATATCGACAATGGAGCAATTAGTCTGGATGAAATGGAAAATATAACGGTGTACAGAGACAACGGCATGATGGTCTTCTCCGGAAAAACGGATAGAGTGGAGAATCTGTCAAAAGGATTGTATATTGTCCGGATTGGCAATCAGAGCAAAAAAATTCTGATAAAATAATGTTCTTGCATGGTTACCATTCCTGTATAAGTTTCATAAACAGGCAAAAGAAACAATAATAACAAACTTAGAAGTTGCGCCCGACACGTATCAGGGTATATTAAAATGAAGAAGTTTTTTGCAGTTGCTTTCGGGTATTATCTACAGATCAGACAACAAAAATAGAAAAAGAAACATGAAACGAAACATTAAAACAACTTTCTGGGTCATTGCTGCCATTATTCTACTGTTAGGCTGTATTATCGTCGGACATTACCTTATGAATTCACCATTTGAAGAAACGACGATTTATCCTGATGATAGCAGAGAACGTCCTACAGATACCACATTCATTGTGAATGGCGTTAAATTTAAAATGATTGGTGTTAATGGAGGGAAGATTAAATGTGAAGGACTAAAGAAAGCCATAAATCTGAAGGATTTTTATATTGGTGAAACTGAAGTTACTCAGGAACTGTGGACGGCAGTAATGGGGAACAATCCTTCTGTAAACAAAGACAGTGTTATTTGTCCTGTTGAGAATGTAGATTTGGTAGAATGTATTGATTTCGTTCAAAAACTGGGCTCTATTTCTGGAATTGATTTCTATATCCAATCTTATCCTGAATGGTTGTATGTTGCCTATCTTGGTTCTTTTGACTCTGATGCCTCCTCATATTATGAAGATAGTATGAGCTGGCATAAAGAGAATTCAGGCAATACCACTCATCCTGTCAAGCTGAAACAGCCCAATAAATTAGGCGTATATGATATGATTGGCAATGTGTCCGAATGGACAATCAGTGGTCCTGATCCTTTGTTTTTTGTTATGGGGGGCAGTTTTGAGACAGAGAAAAAGAAACTTGGTGTCGATGCATGTGACGTTTACCATGCAAACGTCAAAATGGGTTCGCTTGGTTTAAGACTTGTCTGTTATCCTAAAGAGCAAAAAAAATAATGTTTTAAATGTTTTATAATCGTTTTGAATTATCGGATTATCCGGCATGTAGTAGATTTAAACAAGAATATAAAAATGAAACAAAAAGACAATAACAAGATGAAGAAGACTCAAGTCTTCAATGTGATTATCCTCGACCGTAGCGGTTCGATGGAGTGTATTCGCCAGGCGGCAGTTGATGGCTTCAACGAGACTCTGGCAGGTATCAAGAAGGCTCAGGAGCAGTTTGCCGAGACACAAGACCATTTTGTATCCTTGGTGACGTTCTGTAGTTGTGATACCAGGTATGTATTTGACAAGACACCAGTGGCAGAATCACATCCTCTTAAGATAGAGGACTTTCAGCCCTGCTGCACCACACCGTTATATGATGCAATGGGAATAACACTTACAGCTCTCCGCAAATATGTTCAGACCATTGATGACTATGTAGTTGTTGTTACCATTATTACAGATGGCATGGAGAATGCTTCACGTGAGTATGACGGCAAGACAATAAAAGAACTTGTAGAGCGATTACGTGGCGAGGGATGGACATTCACCTATATGGGCGCCAATCAGAACTCTGTAGAAGTGGCCATGAAACTTTCAATCCGTAATTCACGAAACTTCGATTATGACAACGAAGGTACACGTGCATCTATGAAAAAAGACATCAATACCCGTATGAGCTTTTTTACCTGTCTTTCAAATTTTAAGCATGAGGCGAAAGAGCGTGCAGAGTCAATGTCAACAGAAGAACTTCGATCTATATATACAAATATGGCCGATAAGGCTTTTGATGAGGAGGAAGAAAAATGAAAACAAAGATAACATCAATGAAAAGAGCTTTTATTTTGTTTTGGCATGGCCTGACAGCTCTTTTGGCAGGCATCGCCAATTGGTTTACAGTAATATTGGGAATGAGGGACGACTCCAAATATGGAAAATTCCTCCGTCGTATTGTAGGTAGCTGTTTCGCTTTTGTCTTTATTGTGTTTACTGTAGCTGTAGGTATCTCTTTTTATGATGCCTTGAGTAATAAACTGGAAATAGACAACGATTCAGACGACTCATATTATGACCAGCAATATTTGTCACGTAACGCGATGTTTTATATTAAATATGGCGAGGATGGTTTCGTAAAGACAATTGATGGGGAGACAACGATCAAAGGCATAAAGTGGATTGCAAAACCTTTGGGTATGGACTCTCTTGTATGTTATAGCGATGGTGAAAAACGAGGTTATTTCAATAAGTTTACGGGTCAGCCTGTCATCAAGCCTCAGTATGACCATGCCTGGGTATTCTCCGACGGACTTGCTGCCGTGGATGATGACGGCTGGATTAAGTTTATTGATGCTACAGGCAAAGTGGTAATCGACCCTAAGATTCCTTATATTCCAGACTGTGAGGGTTATGTATTCCATAACAACCTTTGTGTAATAAGCAATGACCGCCTCGACCGCTTCGGAATGATTGACAAACATGGCAAAGTGGTTTTAAAACCTGAATACTTTTCAATTTTTCCTTCCGGAAAATATTGGATAGTTGATAATGGCGACGGAAAGTGTGTATTGGATAGTGCATTGAACACCGTCATCCCATTCTTGAAAGGTTATATGTGGGTTAATGACGATTATATCAGCGTGACCTTAGACAACCACATCATGCAGCGGTATAGTTTAAGCGGAAAACTCATCAATGATTTCTATGTCAATGATGTAAGCTATCTTACATACGAAACAAACGAATTGCGCTATATCACCTCGAAAACCTATAATGATGACGGTACATTGGCAAGCGAAACCGAAGATACTGATCCACAGCCGGTAGAAAGGATGGCTAAATGCAAGCGCTATGAAGCTGAAAGCGGATGGTATGGCTTGATGACGGCTGACGGAAAGGTTATCACGCCGCCTTCATACTGCGATATAAAGGCCATCGGTTATGATGCTTACCTCTGTAAAGATAATAACGAAGATGGCGTGATTCTGAATGGCAAGGGCGAAAAAATACGTTAATATTTTGCGCAGAATGTTGGTATAAGAAAAACATTTCAGTATATTAAAATTTTATGTATCTTTAAGATAGGGCTGTTTCCTTTTGCAGGATTCAGCCCTAAATATTTACTTCGCTTTTCAACACAAAATACAAAAGGCTAAGTGCCAGGCATAGGCATTTTAGCTGACAGGTGTTGCTTTTTGAGGAGATTAAATTAGTTTACAGATAAAAACATTCTTATATTCAGCTGCTAAAGCTGTAGTGTATGTCATGCTTTATTCACGTTGATGTTATAATAATACCTCCGGCGCATGCTACATGTGAAGTCCTTGTTGCTGAGCCTCAGAAAAAATACGGCGACGATAACAAATGTCAGTTTTAAAAGCATCTGTAATAGCCTTTAAGTTGCCATAGTGCATTTCCTAAACAATAAACTATCATTTAGATGATTTTATCCTGCCGAAAGTAATGTCCGTATGTCAGTTTTTGCCGTCTGTCAATACTCCTTCTAACAGCTTTCTCCTTATCCTTTTTGTGCCATTTTAAGCCCAGTATTTCTTCATAAGGCAAAAAGTGCGTAAAAATCGTAACATTTTCGGCTTATTATGTTTAAGGTTAATATTTTTATTTCTTTTATACGATGTTTGTATAATAAAATAGCGCGCATTCACTTTCAAACTGTTAATGGCCTGTTTACGACCCGTAACTCGGCCACTTTTCACTCAAAAGTGGCCCACTTTTTATGCGTAAGTCATAGAGTTATTTTTAGAAAATCAGCGTGAACATTTTGGCCATGCTTTCTGATGCTTTAAATTTACCTGTATTTAATCATACATAAGGGTAGGCGTAAGAAAATAATAAATGTGAATTAGAAAAATAAAATCATAAATGTTGCATGTTGCCGTTTCAGAAATATGCTTGTTGTAAAAATAAAAATTTAATTTTGTAATAGAGCATGTCAAATTAAAAAACATACTGTATGAAACAACTTTGCGTCTTTTTCATTTTAAATCTATGATAGTCTTGTCAGTTATTATTAAAACCATGTAATATAAACGTTCAACTGCTTGTGTGGCAAAAGAAATAAAATAGTATGTTCATGTCCGTTTTTTCCATGAGAAAAGCTACAGAATAATGCCGGCGGCGTAGATATTCTCATGGAATTTTGTCATCCCGCAAATACTGTTCATACGTTTTATCAGGCTGTTTGTAACAAGAGTTTTCAAGAACATACCGAACAGACACCTCCCGGCGGTATGCCGAATTGACGCTTGAATGCGCTTGAGAAGTGGGAGCGGTTCTTGAAACCGACGGCCAAATACACATCCGAAGGTTTGGTGTTGCCGTTGGACAACAGTTCGTATGCCTTGTCGAGCCGCTTCTTTATAAGCCATTTTTCGGGTGACAGGTCGCTCACCTTGGCAAAGTCGCGCTTAAATGTGGCAAGGCTGCGTCCCGTGTAAGTGGCAAACTCGTCGAGTGTCATGTCCTGTGTGTAGTTGGCTTCCATGAAAGGTAACAGGTCTATTTTCCACGACTCGTTGAAGTCGAACAGCGTAGGATAGAACCGCTTGTCTGTATCGAGCAGACAATAAAGAGCCTCCTGCATCTTTAAACGGATAATCTCATCTTTCGGCTTGACGTTGGCGTCAGTATATGGAAAGAGCGAGAGAAACAGACTTTGCAGCGCCGGCGTTTGAGGCAGCAGGATGGCGGCTTCGCGTATTCGTCTTACGTCGTTAGGCAGCGTTTTTTTGTCTAATGTGCTGAAGAAATTGCGCAAAAAATTGCGTTCAAAACGTATGCTTATTGCTTTGTAAGGAGCATTCTTCACGGTATGCTTCAGTAGTTTTACCTGATGGTCGCGTTTTATGAATACGTAATTGCCTTTGCCCACTTTCAGTGTGCGTCCATTGTCGTTCACCACCATCTCTCCCGAATAGACATAGATGAGAACGTGGACAGGCATTTTGTGTTCAGACAGCATCTCTTGTGGCACGAAGCAGCTGTACACGATGTCCCAATAGTTATATATTTGTGATTCTTTTATCATGACGGTACAAAATTAAATGTTTACCACCAGTTTAACAAACTTTCTCTCCTTTCATGCAATATGAAACGTTGCATTTATCTGCCAAAGCCATAATTTGCATTAGCTATAGCTGATGCATTATTTTCAAAATGCAGTCTTATAGCTAAACAAATTAAGCCTGGCATAAAATATAGTTTATATTCTTATCATTGCCACTCCTGCCATCATTAGTGCAATACCGGCAAGCTGGACGTATGAAATCTGTTTTTTTACAGATTCCATCCAACCATATTTTTCCATCAGCAGACTGAGTAACATCTGTCCGAGCAACAGAGCCATAAAAAATGCGCCTGCCCCAATCTGTGGTATCAGCCATGAATTGCCAAATACGGCTATGGCTCCGCATAAGCCGCCAACCCACATCCACCACGGATTGCCTTTTTTGAATGCCAGGCGTATGCGTCCAAGTTTGCCGCTCACGATGCATACAGCAGCAATAACAGTGGTTGCTACGAAGAATGATATGGTGGATGCTTGTACTGCCGAGCCTAAGCTGAGGCCTAATCTGCCGTATATGGCACCGATGGATGCCGTGAGACAGCCCGCAACAATGGCAGACAGCTGCCAAAGCAGAACATGACTGCCGGCGGTAAGCGGAGCTTCTTTCTTCTTTTTAAAATTCGGAATTACCACTACTAACAACACGCCGACAACAAGCAGAAGCATTGCCACCATGCGCATGGCGGAAAACGGGATGCGTACAGAACCGAAAAGTCCAAAATGGTCGATGACAAGGCTGAACAGCAGTTGACCGAACAGCGGAAGAATGGTGGTCTGCAGCTGCCCGAGCGCACGGACCAGGCAGATGGTTATGGTGATGGTACACAAGGCGATGATGCCTCCCGTCCAGCCCCACCAGGGTGTTGTGTTGATTTGCTGTGCTGATGGCAGTAACGGTATACCGGTTACTGTCGAAACAGCTGTAAGCATAAGCGACGACACCGTGAATGAAATGAGTGTAACTGTCAGAACCGGGCCCACGCTCGTCCGCATCCGTGCGTTTGCCGCTGTCTGTACTGGGACGAGCATGCCCATCAATAATGTTATAATTATAATGCCCATATATAAAAGTTGCTACTACTTGTGTACACCCGAACTGCCGTAAAGTCTGGTGCGCAATTCGCCCAATTCGGCAATCTGTTCATCAGTGCGGTTGCCGTACACCTTAAGTTTGTTAAGCTCTGCGGTGAGTGTGTTATATTCATCATCGGTAAGCAATACATCTGCTGCGCCTAAGTTCTCCTTAATACGGGCATCACTCCGCATACCGGGAATGGGCACTATGTGTTCTTGTTTCATTACCCATGCCAGTGATATTTGTGCCGGTGTGCATTGCTTTTCTTCGGCATAGCGCATCACAAGGTCGATAATAGGCTGGTTGGCCGTGACATTTTCTGGCTTGTAACGCGAAATCACCCGGCGTATGTCATCGCCTTCATAATGTTGTTGCGCAGTATATTTTCCGCTTAGCAGTCCTCCCGCCATAGGAGAGTAAGCCACAAAACCGATACCCAGTTTATGGCAGAGTGGAATAACATCGTTTTCCCACTGTCGGGCCATCATTGAATATTCACTTTGTACAGCTGTTAGCGGTGTTACGGCATTGGCTTTGCGTATATCTTCGGCTGTAGCTTCTGATACGCCCCAAGCCAGAATTTTACCTTCACGGATAAGTTCGCCAAACCATTCTGCCATTTCTTCAACGTCAGCTCCATCGGGCACGCGGTGTGCGTAGTAAAGTTCAACATGGTCTGTCTGAAGTCGCTTCAGACTGTTCTCAATGGCAACGCGCACACCGTTACGGCTCAGTTTTCCTCCTTCTATGTGTTCTTGTCCCATAAGGGCTGTCGGTGAATACTTTGTGCAAAGTATTATTTCGTTACGGATAGGTTTCAGGGCTTTCCCAACCAGTTCTTCGTTGCGGTAAGTGGCATATATTTCTGCCGTATCGTAGAAGTTGCAGCCCATATCGTGTGCCTCGCGCATCAGTCTTATTGATTCCTTTTCTTCAGGAATTTTGCCGTATGCAGTGCTGAATCCCATGCAGCCCATGCCCACGGCCGACACCTCCAGATCTCTAAGTCGCCTTGTCTTCATTATTTTCTCCTCTTTTATTTGTTTGTTTCAGCGTAAACTATTTCACAATCGTTGCGTTCGTTGTACATTTTCCAATAACTGTCGGCAATGCGTGAGGGCGCAAAGAAGTCATTGCTTCCTATTGTTCCGCATACTGTCACGGTGCCTACAAAAATACCTTGCGGCTTAAATTCGTCATGCAAGGCATACGCCATAGCCCTAAGCGCAGCCTTGTCGAGCGATAAAGGCAGGTAAGCCGCACTTGGCGAGAGAGCAAGTCCGCCGCCGGTCAGGATTATTGTGCCGTTATTCTGTCCAAACTCTTTATTGGCAACCTGGCGTACACAATGGTAGGCACTTGCAACGTCCACCTGATAATGGCGCATAAGTTTTGCCGCGTCTGTTTTTCCCGGCTCGTCGGGTGTAGTTATACCTACATTATAAATAAATACGTCAGGTGTTCCAATCTTGTTTTCTGCCTGATGCAGAGCATCTGTCAAAGTCTCAGGATTTGCGGCATCCACACAATATGTATATGTTTCTATGCCTTCAGCTGCAAATTCGTGTTTGTAATCTTGCAGCGACTGTTCGTTACGTGCCATAAGTATAACACGAAAGCCTTCTTTTCCGAATCTCTTTGCTATGTGGTTGCCCAAACCTTTTCCTGCACCAACCACTACAATAGTCTTTTTGTCCATAATCTGCTTGATAATTATTTAGTTATAAGTTAATTCCTAACCTTTCAGCTTCATTTCTGCTTGTCGCCATTCCATGATAGCGTAGACCGAACAGACGGCAAAATATGCCCATCGTATAGTTGCCGGCTTCGAGCATTGCCGATGAAGGGCCGGCACCTTGGAAGATGAAATAGAGGTCTTTATTTTTGAGCTTATGCTTTAGGGGCGTTTCATATATGCGGTCGAGCAACGTGCGGAACTGTCCTGTCATTGAATGCCAGTATACAGGACTGCCCATAACAAGCACGTCCGCTTTCAACATACGTTGCATTACTTCGCTGAATTGGTCGTCGTCGAAATGCTGTCCCAAGGGATAAATTTTGTAATCAACAAGATTCAATGTCTCATATTCTTTGTCTGTCAGCATCCGTTTGGCCATTGCGGTTGTGTTGCCGTTACGGTTAGGACTTCCGTTTATGAATAATATCTGTTTCATGTGTTTCTGGTTTATTTGTTTTACGGTTGCAAAGTTATGGCAGAAATGAGATAATACAGTTGCTGTACGGCTCAAAGGCCTGTTGTCCTGTAGCTCAATTTTAATGACATAAAGAAGGTGTTGGTCATAACGTTTGAGAGACTTTAGAACCATAAACCAAAACGTGTCAAAGATCTTATGTTCGCAATAAATAATTTTATCAACAGTTTTGCCGTTTTCTTATAATAGAAAGATAAAATATTTGCTGTTTTGTTGAGATCCTATAAAAGGTATATTGTGATTATATATTTCCGCAGAAATTAAAAATTTCTTGCGCAACTTCTACCTTTATACATTGTGATGACATTAGAAAACATACTGTTTTCTGCAATTTTCAGTATTTCCTTATACAGAATTCACTTTGAATTAATGTGAATAAAATAGTTTTTTGTATTTTTGTAAGGCTTTATCGCAAGTTCTTAATCAGAAGAGCGAATTGGATATTTTCATACGGGCATATTTATGATGCCGTCTGACGACATAATTGACTAACCATATTACGATTGAAAAGCATGAAAATATGGAAAAGATTAATAGGAGGAGTAAAGGCTGAAGATAAGAATGAAATCTTCGGCAATGAGACTGCGCCTGAACCATATAGCCATGCTCCGCGTTATGTCGTTATAGATACCGAGATTGGGCTTAATGACCATAAGGTGCATGATATTGGTGCGCTGCGCCATGACGGAGCAGTGTTTCATAAGTCATCCAAAAGCGAACTGCTCAGTTTTTTGAAAGATGTAGATTATTTGTGCGGCCATAACATCATACACCATGACATAAAATATATGTTTGAAGACGAGCCGTGCCCATGGATTTTGGTAGATACGCTCTATGTATCGCCGTTGCTGTTTCCCGAGCGTCCATATCACAGGCTTGTGAAAGACGACAAGCTGGTGAGCGATCAGATGAACAATCCCGTGAACGACTGCGAGAAGGCAAGAGACTTGCTGATGGACGAAGTGGCACAATGGAATTCGCTGCCCGATGAAAAGCGCATGCTGTTCGCGTCGTTATTGAAAGATAAGCGTGAGTTTGAAGGATTTTTCAAGATGGTAGGTGCAACGGCTGTCGACGACAGACCGGCTGACCTTGTGCGCAGCATATATAAAGGAATGATTTGCGGCCATGCAGACTTAGACATGATGATAAGACAGTATCCATGTGAACTGGCGTATGCGCTGGCGCTGATAGATACTACAGATTACCGCTCGGTTACTCCCGGATGGGTGCTTAAGAATTATCCTGCCGTTGAGTTTGTCATGAAATTGCTGCGTGAGACAAGCTGCAGCGAAGGCTGCGACTACTGCAACACAAAGCTCAACGTGAGATATAGTCTAAAGACTTTCTTCGGATACGACGGCTTTCGCACTTACGACGGGGTGCCGCTTCAGGAGCAGGCTGCCAAGGCTGCGATAGACGGCAAGTCGCTGCTCGCCATATTTCCTACAGGCGGAGGCAAGTCGCTTACATTTCAGTTGCCGGCACTGATGCAGGGCCGTTCCGTTCACGGACTGACTGTTGTAATTTCGCCTTTGCAGTCGCTGATGAAAGACCAGGTGGACAATCTTGCTGACCGTGGCATAACTGATGCCGTTACAATTAATGGGCTGCTTGACCCTATATCGCGCTCGCTTGCAATAAAAAGAGTGCAGGATGGCGACGCGTCACTCCTGTATATTTCTCCCGAGACTCTGAGGTCGAAGACAATCGAAAAGATATTGACAGCACGCAATGTGGTGAGGTTTGTCATTGATGAGGCCCACTGTTTCTCTTCATGGGGGCAGGACTTCAGGGTTGACTATCTCTACATAGGCAAGTTTATCAGCGAATATCAGAAAAGAAAAAGGTGCAAGACACCTATACCCGTGTCGTGCTTTACTGCGACGGCAAAGCAGAAAGTGATACAGGACATCTGCGATTATTTCAGCAAGACGCTTAACATCAATCTTGAACTTTTTGCCTCTGATGCCTCAAGAACCAACTTGCGCTATTCGGTAATATATGCCGAAACCGACAATGACAAGTATATAAAATTAAGATCACTTGTGTCGGAATTCAACTGCCCTACTATTGTATATGTGTCTCGCACAAAGCGCACTGTCGACCTTGCGCGCAAGCTGACTTCCGACGGGCTGAAGGCTTTGCCTTTTTATGGTAAGATGGATGCAGATGAGAAGATAAGCAATCAGGATGCCTTTATGAGCGGCAGGGTGCGCATAATTGTTGCCACCTCGGCCTTCGGTATGGGAGTAGACAAAAAAGATGTGGGGCTTGTTGTGCATTACGACATATCCGACTCGCTTGAAAATTATGTTCAGGAGGCCGGCAGGGCAGGGCGCGACCCCGAACTGACGGCACGCTGCTACGTGCTGTATAATGACAACGACTTGGACAAGCATTTCATATTGCTTAATCAGACAAAGTTGAGCATAAGCGAAATCCAGCAGGTGTGGAGAGCCGTGAAGAATCTTACCAAACTCCGCACTAAGGTAAGCTGTTCGGCATTGGAGATAGCTCGTTGCGCCGGATGGGATGATTCGGTGTATGACATAGAAACACGCGTGCGCACGGCACTCGCCACGCTGGAGCAGAGCGGATATCTGATAAGTGGCAATAACGTGCCGCATGTTTATGCTACAGGCATCACCGTGAAAAACATGGACGAGGCAAGAATGCGCATATCATCGTCGGTATTGTTCGGCAGCGACGAAACAGAGACTGCCGTGAGAATAATAAAGTCGCTGATTTCGCAGAAGAACATAGCCAAGGCCGGAGACGCAGAGGGCGAGTCGCGCATTGACTATTTGGCAGACATATTAGGACTGAGCAAGAGCGAAGTGGTGTCTGTGGTTGAGCGTATGCGGCAGGCGGGAATCTTGGCCGACAGTAGGGATATTTCGGCATACCTGCTTGACGCAGGCGACTCAGAGCGTAAGGCAATGCTGTTGCTGACGAGATTTGAGAAACTTGAGAAATACATATTGAGCTGTCTGCCAGATGAACCGTTGCGCATATCGTGCAAGCAGTTTAACGATAATGCCTTGAATTATGGCATAACCACTTCTAAAGAGAAAGACATACGCACGTTGCTTTATTTCCTGACAGTGAAGGGATATGTGCGCAAGAAGGAGGACGCACAGCATAACATGGAGTTGAGGCGCGTTGGCGATATGGAGTCGACTGTTAAGCGTCTTGAAAAGCGTATGGAGATATGCCAGGTTGCGATAGAATGGCTTTACGGGCAGGTGGATGATAAAGACGGCGACAAGTCGGGCAGCAAGCCGGTTATGTTCTCTGTTGTGGGACTCCTTAATTATATAAAGCAAAAACAAAAGTCGTTTTTCACCGAGTTAGATAATGTAAAGCTCGATGACGTGGAAGAGGCTCTGCTGTATCTGTCGAGGATAGGCGCGCTGAAACTTGAAGGAGGATTCCTTGTTCTTTACAACGCGATGAACATACAAAGAATAAAGGACACCAAATCGAGGTTCAAGCAGGAAGATTACCGCATGCTCAATGAGTTTTACAAGCAGAAAATACAGCAGGTGCATATCGTAGGCGAGTATGCCAACCTGATGGTGAAAGACTATAACGCGGCCCTGCAGTATGTCAGCGACTATTTCCGGATGGATTATAAAAAGTTTATATCAAAATATTTCAAGGGTGAGAGAGTTAACGACCTGCAGCGCAATCTTACGCCAAAGAAATACAAGCAACTTTTTGGACGGCTGTCGGAGCGGCAGATGGAAATTATATCTGATAAAGAGTCGCGCTGTATTGTTGTGGCAGCCGGTCCGGGCAGCGGTAAGACGCGTGTGCTTGTTCATAAGCTGGCATCGCTCCTGTTGCTTGAAGACGTGAAACATGAGCAGCTCTTGATGCTGACTTTCTCGAGGGCTGCGGCTACAGAATTTAAGCAACGACTGATGCAGCTGATTGGCAACGCAGCCCACTTTGTTGAGATAAAGACATTCCATTCTTATTGCTTTGATTTGTTAGGGCGTATCGGCAATCTTGACGATGTTGACAATGTTGTTGGGCGCGCGGCTCAGATGATTGTCGACGGTGAGGTGGAGCCGTCAAAGATAGGCAAGACGGTGCTTGTTATTGACGAGGCACAGGACATGAGTGGCGACGAATATAAACTTGTAAAGGCACTTATGGATGCCAATGATGACATGCGCGTGATAGCCGTTGGTGATGACGACCAGAACATTTACGAGTTTCGCGGGTCTGACTCTAAATATATGTATCAGTTGACCAAGGAAGAGGGGAGTCGTTTTATAGAAATGACGGAGAATTACCGAAGTGAGCGTCATCTTGTTGATTTCTCTAACGACTTTTTGCATAACGTAAGCCGGAGAATGAAGGTAACGCCTATAAAGTCGATGAAAGAAAATGACGGCAGAGTAGAGGTCGTCCACTGCAATTCTTTGTATATGTATAAGCCGCTTGTGGACTGCTTGGTGTCGCATAAGGGCAAAGGTTCGTCGTGCATACTCACACAGACCAACGAAGAAACCGTTACGCTTGTCGCCATTTTGCGCAGGAACGGCATAAGATGTAAACTGATACAGTCGATGGAAGGCCTGTTCTTCTGGAACATGGTTGAGGTAAGATACTTCATGAAATACATAAGCAAGCATGTTACTTCACCATTAATTCAGGATGACTTATGGGAAAAGGCCAAACATAAAACATTCTCGCTTTATGAAAGTAGCAAGAGTCTTGCATATCTGAAGCGTTGTATTGAACTGTTTGAGCAGACCAGCAAGACTAAATATCTAAGCGATTTCAAGGAGTTTGTGCTTGAGTCGTCAGTCGAAGATTTCTGCGACATATCAGGAGCCGATGTTGTTGTATCGACAATACACAAGGCAAAGGGACGTGAGTTTGACGATGTGTATATGCTTATTTCCGGCAATTATGCGAAAGACGACTGTCTTATGCGCCGTTATTATGTAGGTATGACCAGGGCAAAGCAGCGCTTGTTTATCTATACCAACGGTAATTGTTTTGACAATTTGAGGACTGACATGTATATTACGGACAGAGAACGATATGACATGCCAGAAGAAATAGTCTTGCAGCTTTCGCATAAAGATGTCTATCTTGAGTTTTTCAAAGGACGTAAGAATGATGTGCTTGCGTTACGCAGCGGTGACACTCTGACTTATGCCAAATACCTATTATATAATAAGGTGGGCAAGCCTGTGGCAAAATTATCCTTAAATATGCAAAAGAAATTGGCCGAGTGGGAGAGCAAGGGATATGAAGTTAAGTCTGCATCTGCAAGATTTATTGTTGCATGGAAGCCAAAGGATGCTCCAAAGAATGAAGCTGAAACGGCTGTATTGTTGGCTGATATGGTTCTTTCTGTGTAGCGGGAAAATATACTTATAGTTGATTGATGTCAGCGTGATTTGGTATTTTTGTAAAAATCTTAAATGGTTTTATTTATCAATCTCTTTCCTGTTTTGAAATAAATATGATCAAAATATAGCTTTCTAAGCAAAAAATATTACAAAAATTAAAATTAGAAGATAAAATGTTAATATTAAAAAATACTAAAATGTGAAGATTTAACATGCATAATTCTTTTATTTTAAAATATTGTATATACCTTTACACGATGTAGAGGGAAATTAATCAATAATATTGTTAGCCTAAAAAATTAAAATTAACCTTAATTCCGCAACACATATTGTTAGAAATAAATTTAAAATACTGAGTAA
>ENA-UONW01000384-UONW01000384.1-human-gut-metagenome-genome-assembly--contig:-CS52-NODE-384-length-66229-cov-15.933886_pt1 | contig 66229 bp, 53 predicted proteins | sample MGYA00242463_ERZ724010 | MGnify/ENA metagenome assembly ERZ724010 | reverse complement strand
CACGACATTCAGAACCACAATCTGACGCTCTAACCAACTGAACTACGGCCACCATTTGTTTTGTCCGTGCTTTCGTTTCCGAAAGCGAGTGCAAAGATACAGCATTTATTTGAATTGCGCAAATAAATGCTGCACTTTTTTATCACTTAATATTATTTTGCAGGTGTAGCCGGTGCTTTCGGGGCAGCTTTCTGTGCGCCGTTTCCAGCCGGAGTCTGCTGCTGACTTGCTCCGAATCCCTGTGTGTTGGTCGGGTTTGTTGTCTGTGTTTCAGTAGCTGTCTTCTCGAGAACGCTCTGATCGCTTGTTGCTACAGGCGCTGTGTAAGAGCAGATAACGCTGAATACAACCATTGCTGCAGCAAGAGTCCAAGTTGCCTTTTCTACGACGTCTGTTGTCTTGCGTACGCCCATGATGGCGTTAGAGGAGGAAAAGTTTGATGCCAGACCGCCGCCTTTTGACTCCTGGATAAGCACGATGCCGATCATCAGCAACGATGCTATAATAATTAAAATTACGAATAATGTATAAACCATTTTATTTGTTGTTATTTTTGTTATTTATTATCAATTTCTTTAAAAATCGGATTTGGTCTGCAAAGTAAGCATTTTTTTTTGGATAATTCAAATTTAATCGTTGAATTATTTCAAGAGCCTTGGTATATCTTCCTTGTTTGATGTATATTTTTGCCAGTGTCTCTGTGAAATAGCCTTCGTCCATTTCTTTTTTGTCATCGTCCTGGTTTTCAATGTGTGGGAGATATTCCGGCTCATCCTTAAGTTGTATCTTGCCTCCTTCGTTGTTTATGAAATCGTCGATAAGATTCTGTCCGCGCAGCTGCGGTTCCTCTTTTTCGTTGTTCTTCTCGTCCTCGCTTTCGGTTTCAAGCAGATAGGACACATAGTCGATGGCGGCATCGGCAGGTGTAGGTTTTCTCTTTTGTTTCTTTTCTTCTTTGTCGTCCGGTATGGAGTCGAGGAAAGAATTGATGAGCGATATTGTACGGTTTTCGTTTTTCTCCTCTTTCTTTTCTTCCTGCTGTACCGGCTCTTTGGCGCGCTGGTTTTTCAGTTTGTAATGCGCAGCCTCCACCAGTTCGAATATCTTCTTTCTGTCGGTTATGTATATGGCGGCACGTCTTAGTTCTTCGTCAAACGACGAGTCGTGCAGCAGATACATGTTCTGCAGCATCAGCAGTCGTGCTGTCTGGTAGTAGGGATACAACGCGGTGAGACTCCGGAGCTCGTAAAGAGTTTCCTTGTTCATTTGTTCCGGATGCTCAATAAGACGCGTCAGATCCATATACCTTATTTATATTATATATTGTTAGAATTATTCCGGTGTCGTGTTTGATGTTCCGGAGATTACCAGTTGGCCACTGTTGCGTTGAATATCTGGTCAACAATGTCCTCTATCATCTGTGTGACGAGTTCTTCCTGCACGGCAGTCAGACTCTGTGTTGTTTCGTATGATGATGTTGCTGTGAACTGTCTTTCGAAGTCCTCCTCGTGGTTCGCATTGTTGGTGAATCTTACGTTCACGGTGATAGACAGTTCTGTCTGCGCCGAGTGTCCGTCACTCGAAACCGACTTGTTGCGCTGTGAGTATTGTGTTATCTCGCCTTCGATCTTCAGGTCGCCGTTGCGTTTCACCTGAATCAGTCGTGTGTTGTTGGCAAACTCATCCTTCAGCTTGTTGTTGAACATCGGTCCCATCGGTCCCCAGACATAACTTGAACGTATGGGGAAGTCGGCTATCTGTATTGTTTTTGTTTTGGAGTAGTCTATGCTTGCGCCGTTGAACTTATACGAAACGGAGCATGACGCACAGAATGCGATAATACATGCGATGGTTGCAAAGACAGCAGCTCTGTGTCTTTCCATAAACCGGATGTGTCTTTCCGGTGAATTCTGTATAGCTTGGCGTTTGTTTTTATTTTTCAAGACCATATTGTTTTATTCTTCGATAGAGCGTTCTGTCTGAAATGCCCAGTTCCTGTGCGGCTTTCTTTCTGTTGCCGCCGTTCCGTTCGAGGGCTTTCTCGACTGTCTGGCGCCCTATGTCGTTGAGGTTGAGACTTTCGGCCTCGCTTATCTCTTCAGCTTCCACGTCTTCTATCGACGGTTGTCTTTGCGGTTGCGTGTTCACAGCGTCGTAGTGGTTGTTGCCAGCCAATGCCGGCAGGTTGCTGCCGTATGTCGTCACGCTGTCTATCTTTCTGTTGTCGTCTATCTGTTTGCGCAGGTTGTTCATTTCCCTCCGCAGGTCGCTGATGTTGCCTCTCAGCTCATATAGTATTTTGTAAAGAATGTCTCGTTCGCTTTCGTATGAGTGCGAGCCCGAACCTGCTATCTTTGCCAGCTGTGTGCTTTCCGGATCCTGCGGGATGAACTGCTGCAGTGTCACTGCGTCCACCTCACGCGTCTTGCAGAGTATCGACATCTGCTCGGTGATGTTCTTCAGCTGTCTCACATTGCCCGGCCATTTGTATTTAAGCATCAGAGCCTTGGCCTCGTCTGTGAGTGTTATTTTCGGTATTCTGTACTTCTCGGCCATCTGCATCGTGAACAGCCGGAACAGCAGCAGAATGTCTTCGCCTCTGTCGCGCAATGGCGGAATCTGCACTGGAATGGTGTTCAGTCGATAATACAGGTCTTCGCGGAAACGTCCTTCGCTTATGGCCTTGCGCATGTTCACGTTGGTCGCAGCCACTATTCGCACGTTTGTCTTCATTATCTTCTGGCCGCCCACGCGTATGTATTCGCCGGTCTCAAGCACTCGCAGCAGTCTTGCCTGTGTAGCCATGGGCAGTTCGCCCACCTCGTCGAGGAATATTGTGCCTTTATCGGCTGTTCCGAAGTAACCCTCGCTTTCGCCTATGGCACCCGTGAACGAGCCTTTCTCGTGTCCGAACAGTTCGCTGTCTATTGTTCCTTCCGGTATGGAGCCGCAGTTGATTGCGAAATACTTCTCACGCCGGCGTGGCGAATTGTCGTGTATGAGTCGCGGAACGATTTCCTTTCCCACGCCACTTTCTCCTATTATGAGCACGGAAAGGTCGGTCGGTGCCACCTGAAGGGCGACATCCAACGCATGGTTCAACGCATCGCAGTTGCCCACGATGTTGTAGCGTTGCTTTATCTTCTGAAGTTCAGACGTGTTCATTGGATGACAAAATTACGCAATTTCTTCGAAATAAGTGCAATACTTACTGATTTTTAAGTGATTTTTAGCTATACTCTTCCGTTGTGCGCCGTCTGTCAGCTTCGGCCCTTTCTTTCGGCCTTCATCAGCAGCAGACCAATTCCTGTCCACGCCAGTTCGCGCAGTCTCACTATCAGTGCTGTAAATATTCCTGCTCCGCCACCCAGTCCGAGGTTTGCCGCCGACATGAGAAATCCGCCTTCGCGTCCGCCTATCTGCAACGGCATGAAGAACAGCAGGTTGGCAAACAGGCTTGTAAATGCCAGTATCAGGATGCACTGCACATAGGTCACGTCAGGCGCCATCAATGTCATTATGATGTAAATTTCGGCCACTGAGCAGAAGCGGCACGCAAGTTCCAGCAACACCGCAGCCGCAAAACGGCTCTTGCTCTGTGTGTGAAGGGCGGCAGTCTGCCTGTCGATGTTCTCTATTTTCTCACGGTTGTGCTCGGCGAAGGCGCTTATCCGCTTTTTCAGCAGGGGCATGCGTCGTGTCAGGTTTATCAGTTTTGAGGCCAAGCCTGTGCGGTAACACGATATGAAAAACCACAGGCCGAGCACACAGAACGCTGTTGAGGCCGCAAGCACCCATGCTGTCAGAGTGTCGACAGACTGAGTCAGCAGACAGATGAACACCGAAAGCAGCCAGAACCAGAAATGGCTGAAGATGTGCGTCATCACGTACAGGATGACCGACGACGATGCTCTCTCCACGCCTATGTGCGGTGTCAGTTCCATGACACGATATGGTTCGCCTCCCATCAGTCCGCCAGGCGTGGCATAGTTGAGCGCAAATCCGCTCACCGTCACCTTATACAGCCATCCGAACTTTATGCCGCTGCGTCCTCCGGCGTTTATTATCAGATACCATGCGGCAGTGTTGAAGATGTAGAGCAGGGCCCAGAGCACAATGATGACAGGAAATCTGTAGCTTGCGCTTCTGAGCGCCTTGAGTGCCTCGTCCATGTCGATGCCGGCAGTCATTAGTATGAGTGCCGCAATGCCGAAGACGAAGAAGATGTTGTTCCACTTACGGCTCATCCTACTGCTTTCCCTTTTCCGTGTTCTCGTGTTTCGGAACAGAGAAGCGCACCTTGTCGCTGTCGTCGCGCTTTTCGTGATAAAGTTTCTTCAGCGGATTGGCCAAAGGCTCATCGTATGTGTGGCGGTTGCGCAGCACATCCATTGCCTCGAATATTGCATGTCTGAACGGATTTTCGTCAGCCTGCCATGTTCCGGCTATGTCGTGACATGCTCCGTGTGCCGTAGTGGTGCACACCAGCGGCAGTCCTGCCACATAGTTTGTGCCGCATTCTGTGGCAAGTGTCTTGAACGGAATGAGGCCCTGGTCGTCATACATGGCCACGATGCCGTCGAACGATTCATAAAGTGTGTTGCCGAAAAATTCGTTTGCAGGATACGGTCCGAACACATACACCCCTTCGTTGTACAGTTTCTCCACAACAGGAGCTATCACTTCGCTTTCTTCCTGTCCGTCGGCTGCCGGATTGAGAGCCAGCACGGCTATGCGCGGATTGTATAGTCTGAAGTCGCGTTTGAGGCTTTCGTAGAAGTCTCTCATCAGTTTTTCCAGTCTGTCGGCGGTTATTCTGCCTGCCACATCCTTTATCTGCAGTCCGGCAGTTGCCGTTGTGATGCGCATTGAGTCGTTTGTGAGAATGCAGTATGGAGTGTGTTCGTGTCCGAAGTGTGCGGCCAGACGCTCCTTCAGCATCTCATGACATCCGTCGCCGTTGCCCACAGGGCCTGCCACAAGCACGTCGAAGCATCCCTTGTCAAAGTCCTCCAGTGCTCTTTCCATGGCCATCCTGGCCGCTCTGAGCGAGTCGGATGTCTCGTTGCCCATGTCCACCTTTATCTCCTCATCGAAGCATGCCAGCATGTTTATGCGTCCCTCGCATGCTTCCTCGGCGCTGTTTATAATGCTGAAGTTCGCCTGAATGTCGAGCGCCTTGCGGTGATATGCCGCAGTCTTAGGCGAACCGTAGATTATCGGAATGCACAGGTCGAACATCTGCGGTTCGGCGAAAGCCTTGAAAATAAGTTCGTATCCTATGCCGTTAGTGTCACCGTGCGTTATGGCAACGCGTATTTTTTTATTTTCCATATCTGTATAGTTGTATGTAAAAGTGAGTCAATCCATGACTGTCAGTCCAGCGTCAGCAGCGCCGCTTCCAGTCTTTTCATCATGTTTCTTTTCTTTTTTCCCGGGGCGTAGGCGAAGGCCGCGGCTACTAGTGTGCGCCCTTTGGCACTGTCGCCGGTCATAAGTGCAGCGAACGGTCCGCCCATAGCGTCGCCCTCCATCTGCCATAATCCTCTCATCATGGCCTGCTTTCCGCCGCTTCTGTTTATCCGTGCCACAGTCAGAGTGCCCGTGCACAGTCTGAAATTCATGCCGTCGCGCTCGCCCGGTATGTTGGCTTTCATAGCGCTGTCGCACATCTCCGCCCAGCGTGCCGGACTGTCCTGTGGTATGGTGAACACGCAGATGTTCTGCATCTGTTCGGCTCCGTTGTCCGAAATCCAGACAAAGTCCTTGCCCTTCTTCATGCTCTTCAGCTCAGCCGGCACGTTCATTGTGCGTCCGCACACTTCTTTCACGGCTTCCGCAGCCTTGCTTCCGGCGGCTGATTTCATTGCAGCCGTGTAGCGTGAGCGTTCAGCCAGATTGAGCAGACCGGCTATTGACGTGAGCCGTCCGGCGTTGTCGGCCAGACTTCTGCGCGAAGGCGCGCTGATGTATATCATCATCTGCGGTTGTGCATACACGTTGCGTTCGTATTTTATGCTTACGTCCGTGCATGTCTTCGGGTCGATGTCCACTATCACTATGTTGCGCATCATGCGCAGTGACCGTCTGTCGTCCAGACTGCCGCATGCCGTAACGTCGAACATCGGTTCCGCTTGGGGCAGCCCCTCTGCGGGTTTTGACAACAGACTACACACAACGCTGTCGGTATCGCCTGCCACTACCACCTCGTATGGAGCGCCTCCGCTCTCCGGCTTTCCGCCTATGCGTCTGTCGCCACACGCTGTGAGTGAGGCCGCCGCGAGTGCCGTCAGGGCTATGATGAGTTTACTTCTCAATTTTCTCTTTCTTCTCCAGACCCTTTCTGTGGGCGGTGTTCAGCAGTCCGCATGCCGCGAATATGTCCTGTCCGCGGCTTGCCCTGATGGTTGTGAACACGCCGTGCGCCGTGAGATAGTCGCGGAACGACTCCATCTTGCGTTCGTCGCATCCTCTCAGGTCGACGTCGGGTATCTTGTGAAATCTTATCAGATTCACCCTGCAGCTCAATCCTCGGGTGAGTCTTATTATCTCCTTGGCATGCTCGGTAGAGTCGTTCACTCCGCCGAACATGATGTATTCGAACGACAGACGGCGCTGGTGGCTGAAGTCGTAGTTGCGCAGCAGTTCCACGACGCTCTCAATGGGCATGGCCCGTTCGGCCGGCATGAGCTGCATGCGCTGCTCGTGGAAGGGAGAGTGCATGCTTATGGCCACGTGACATTCGCTCTCGTCGAGAAAGCGTTTCAGCTTTGTCTTCACGCCCACACTGCTCACTGTGATTCGCTTCGGACTCCATGCGTAGCCGTAGGGAGCGGTGAGAACCTCGGTCGCGCGCAGCACATTGTCGAGGTTGTCCATAGGTTCGCCCTGGCCCATGAACACAATATTGGTGAGCTTTTCGCGCTCCGGCAGCGAGTATATCTGATTCAGGATGTCGCTTGCAGGCAGACTTCCTTCAAATCCCTGCTTGCCCGTCTGGCAGAAAAGACAGTTCATCTTGCATCCCACCTGCGACGATACGCATAGCGTCGCCCTGTCCTTGTCGGGAATGAACACAGTCTCCACGCTCTTGCCCGAGGTGGTGGGGAAGAGATATTTCACGGTCCCGTCTTTCGATTCCAGCCTCTCCAGATGCGGCATGCATCCGATGACGTAAGCCTCTTTCAGCTTCTCGCGGCCGGCTTTCGATATGTTCGACATGTCGTCGATGCTCTTCACGTGCTGTGTGTAGATCCATTTTGCAATCTGTCCGCCTGCAAAGGCAGGCAGTCCGATGGCTTTTGCCACTTCTTTCAGCTCGTAGAGCGACATGCCCAATAACGGTTTTCTGATGTCTGACATTTTATTGTGTTTTTGATGGCAAAGTTACGGAAAATCAGCGTAACAAACGAAAAAAAACATATAAATACGGTGTGTCGTGTCAACGTATGCGTGTTGTGAGGCATGCATAAGGGTTTTGCATTATTATGCAAGAATAGCCTCGGATTTCTGTATATTTATACATTCCGTTGCAGGGTAGGGCAGACGTCAACTCGTCAGGAGTCGATTTTTTTCGAGCAAGAGGACATCCGGCCACAAATACGCGAGTTTTGAGAGGGTTGGTTAATTTGTTGTCACACAGTGGCTTATGCAAAATCGACGTGCAGGATACTTAATCCGGGCTTGCGAAACAGGCTTTATTACACCCTGATTAAGCCCATTTCGTGTGGTAATAAATGCTTAATCAGGGTGTGAAACAGGCCCCGTCAGACTCCCGAACAGGCTTTATCGCAACGGGGTGGAGATTTTTTCAGTTCCGTGATTGTATTTTTGTACCGGTTTTATACGGTTTTGACGCCTCTCCGTTTTCTATTTTGCGAAAAATTTTTGTCAAAAAAAAGTCAAAGCAAAAAGCGTATATTTATTCATTTCTCTCATTGCAGTCTTACGAGAACCGAGCCCTTTGTGCCGTCCTCATGACCGTCTGTCTGCACCACATATACTCCGTCCTTCAGCGTGTCCATGCGCTCGCTCAGACGTGTTGTGCCACATGGCATGACGCGTTTTGCTGCCAATCGTCCGTCAGTGGTGTATATGCGTACCTCGGCCGGCTGCGTCAGCGGAATGTCGGTCTCGATGTTCAGAGTCCTGTCTGTGCCCGGCCATATCTTCAAGGCAGTGGGATGCTTGTGCGATATGCCCTCTATGCCGTCGATGCCCAGTATGTCGAGCAGCCCGCGGTAGGCGTCTATCTGACCGTAACCGTATCTGTTGTCCTTCGTGCCCTCCATGTCGTCGTAGCGCCGGCTGGTGCGTTCTATCACGCCCATTATGTCCTGTGGAGTCAGGTCTGGCAGTGCCTGGAGCCACAGGGCTATCACTCCTGCTGCGGCAGGCGACGACATCGATGTGCCCGAACAGCTCATCCAGCCGTAGCTGCGGCCGTTGAAGTCGGAGTAGTTCACAACTGTCTCCCTGCCGTCTTCGTTGTTCTCGAAGTAGTAACTGCTCGTCGATGTCAGGATGTTTGTGCCCGGTGCCAGTACGTCGGGTTTGGTGCGTCCGTCGTATGTCGGCCCCATCGACGAATAGAACGCCCATTCGCAGTTGCTGCCGCAGTCGTATACCTGCAGTTCGCCTTCGCTGTTTATGTAATGGGTGCGGTATGATGTCGCTCCTACGCAGATTATTCCAGGCGCGCTCGAAGGCGAGTTGATGCCGTGGGAACGGTCGCCGTCGTTCAGCTTCGGGTTCTTTGCGTTCTCGCACATTTCGCTGTTGCCGCGGAAAAATTCTATGTTTACGTCTGTGCCGGTCATTTCTACAGACAGCGGCACGGCCACTCCTATGTGCTCAGGACCGGACAGATAGACGTCGTAGGCCGTTTCGCGGCTGTCGTAACACGACGGATAGGCCATTATGTCGAGCGTATAGCTCTGTCCGTTCACGGTTCTCTCAAATATCAGTGTAGAGTCGGTCGCGGCGGTCACGTCGGCGGTGTTCACATTGATGGTGTCGTTGCTGTTGCCGTATATCACCAGACGCATACCGAACTCTTCGGCCGACTTCATCGTGAAATGCAACTGGTTGTGATGCCACAACCGCAGGAATGTTCCGGCCGAAGGTTTTCCCGCGGGCTTCATAATGTAGTTTTTTACGTGTCCGGTGTTTCCGGCCGACGACACAATGATGCGTCCCGGACCGGTAAGTCGTTCGAGCATCTCGTAGTAGAGCAGGTCGTCGCCGTGGAAATCCTGGCTCGAACCCTCGCTGAACGATATGACGCACGGTTGTCCTACGGCCTCTGCGTAGTCCATGATATATTTGAAGCCGAGCGCATCGGTGGCGTAAGTGTATTTGTAAATGTCGTCCTCTTCGATGAATTCAAGGTCGTCCGTCACGGCGTTGCTCACCAGGCAGAGGTCGCTCTCGTAGGCCATGCCTCTGAACTTCGTGTCGTATCCGCTGCCAGCAGCTATGCCGGCTGTCAGCGTTCCGTGGAAAAGTTTCAGGCCGTCGCGTGAGTGGGCGTGGCCGAGTATGTCGTCCTGAGTCTCATAAGTCCTGCCCACGTACATCTCTGCTCCGTCAGATGTGTTGGCCAGCTGGTCCCAGAAGCGTTTTATTCTGTATTCTTTTGCCGTTGCATCGTAAAAGTTGGGGTGGGTTAGGTCGAACCCCACGTCCTGTATACCCATCACCACTCCGCGTCCGGTATATGCCTGCGGAAGGGCGCGGCCTTCGTATACAGGTGTGGCGTTCAGATTTATTGCCATTGAGTCCATGCTTGCCGTGTTGCTGCGGTTGGCTTCGATGCGGCTCACTTCTTTTGCCGCTGCCAGTGTGTTCAGTCTGTCGAGCGGAATGTCCGCAATGCAGATGTCACCTTCCTGAGCCAGAAGACGGCAGCCGTTGGCCGTGAGCAGACTGTCGGCATTGCCTGCCGCACGCACAAATGCGCATATGCTGCCTTTGCCCTTGGCGTGTGCGGCCATTACGCCCCGGGCTTCACCTGCGTTTCCGCGGGCTATTGCCAGACGCCTTACCAGTGGCGACATTTTTGAAAGATTGTCTGTTATGGCTTCTGTCGGACACGACATGAAGACTGCCAGTGACAGCGTTAAGAGTGTTTTAAGCATGATTACGTGTTTTGGTCTCTACAAAATAAGGCAAAATATTCTACATATACAAGTGTGTGAATAATAAATTGTGTGACACCCTGATATGCAGAATGAATTAAAATTATTAACTTTGCGAGCATAATTAAAAATAATACGGACAAATGGACAAGAAAGCAAACAAATATGTGGCCGTCGCTTATAAGCTGTATGCCACTGCCGACGGTAACACCGAACTTGTGGAGGAAGCTACCGAGGAGAAACCGTTTCAGTTTATAACAGGCTTTGGAATAACGCTCGACGAGTTCGAAAACCAGATATATGCGCTCGAACAGGGTGCGGCGTTCGACTTCGTTCTGCCGAAGGAACAGGCTTACGGCGAATATGAGGACGCCCGTGTGCTGAAGCTGGACAAAAGCATGTTCAGCATCAACGGACACTTCGACCACGACAATATATACAAAGACGCCATCGTGCCACTGCAGAACGAGGACGGCAACCGCTTCCTCGGACACGTGCTCGAGGTGACCGACGACACTGTGACAATGGACCTCAACCATCCGCTTGCAGGCATGGAGCTCAACTTCAAAGGCAAGGTGGTGGAGAGCCGCGAGGCAACCAATCAGGAGATAGAGGGCATGGTGAACCGTCTGAGCGGTGAAGGATGCAGCTGCGGTTGCGGAGGCGGATGTGGCGGCGGATGCGGTCACGACCATGAACACGGCCACGATCACGAATGTTGCGGTCATGGCCACGGTGAGTGTCACGGCGATCATGAGCATGGACATGGCGGATGTCATGGCGGACATGGTCATGGACACGGTGGCGAAGGCGGTTGCTGCCACAACAAGCACTGAACAGAAACGGCTGCCCAGACGGCTGCCGGAACATATAACACAACGAAATGAGAAATACATTCGGCAACATATTCAGGCTCACCACTTTCGGCGAAAGCCACGGTGAGGCCGTAGGAGGTGTGGTGGACGGTATGCCTGCCGGCATAAGTATCGATGTGGAGTTCATCCGCAGCGAACTGCGTCGCAGGCGGCCCGGACAAAGTCGCATCACCACAGGACGCAACGAACCCGACGAAGTGGAGTTGCTCAGTGGTGTGTTCGAGGGCCGTTCTACCGGTGCGCCCATCGGTTTCATTGTTCGTAATACCAATCAGCATTCCAATGATTACGACAACCTGCGCGACGTGTTCCGTCCGTCGCATGCCGATTACACTTATTTCGAGAAATACGGAGTGCGCGACCACAGGGGCGGAGGCCGTACGTCGGCGCGCATAACGATAGCCCGTTGTGTGGGCGGCGCGCTTGCCAAGACCGTGCTCCGGCAGATGGGCATAAGCATTACAGCCTACACTTCGCAGGTGGGTGATATTGCCATCGACCGCGACTATCGCAAGTATGATCTTGCCACAGCCGAGAACAACATAGTGAGATGTCCTGATGCAGAGGCTGCTGAGCGCATGATCGAGTTGATAAGTCGCGTGAAAGCCGAGGGCGACACCGTTGGCGGTGTCATCACATGCGTGATAAAAGGTTGTCCGGCAGGGCTTGGCGAGCCGGAGTTCGGCAAACTTCACGCCATGTTGGGAGGGGCCATGCTCGGCATCAACGCCGTGAAGGGTTTTGAGTATGGCGACGGATTCGATTGTGTGACGGGTCGTGGCAGTGAGCAGAACGATGTGTTCGATACCGATGATGAGGGCCGCGTTGTGACACTTACCAATCATAGCGGAGGCATACAGGGTGGTATCAGCAACGGCAACGACATCTATTTCCGCGTTGCTTTCAAACCGGTGGCAACCATATTGCAGCCGCAGCGTACGATAGATATCAACGGACAGCGCACCGAAGTTACGGCGCGCGGACGACACGATCCGTGTGTGCTGCCGCGTGCGGTACCTGTAGTGGAAGCCATGGCTGCCATGGTTATTCTTGACTGTTGTCTGTTGGACAGGACTGTGAGAATGTAGCATTCTGGCAGAAACGAGCCTAATGTCATTTCGTTGAGGCACGGAAAAACAAGGAAAAGAGTTTTTCTTTCCTTTCAGAGGAAGTAAGGATATAAAAGAAAAGCCGTTTCGCATTACTTGATACATTGCGAAACGGCTTTCTTTTTTATTTATATATCAGTCTGATCTGATGTCTTACGGCATTGCGGAGCACTGTTGCTCCGTGGCGGTTTATACGTTGAGCGCGCCTATTATCTCGCTTACGGAAGCACAGCCGTGACGGTCGAGCCATTCGTTAATGCCGTCTCTCACTTTCACTGTGACTGCCGGATCGAGGAAGTTTGCCGTACCAATCTGTATTGCAGTGGCTCCTGCCATGAGGAATTCTATGGCGTCGGCGGCGTTGCAGATGCCTCCCAGACCTATCACCGGTATCTTGACGGCTTTGGCAACCTGCCATACCATTCTCACGGCAACGGGTTTCACGGCCGGACCGCTGAGCCCTCCTGTGGCTATACTGAGCATAGGCTGACGCTTCTCAATGTCGATAGCCATTCCCATGAGCGTGTTGATGAGCGACACGCTGTCGGCACCTTCGGCCTCACAGGCCTTTGCTATTTCGGCTATGTCGGTGACGTTGGGCGACAGTTTCACTATAAGTGTCTTGTTGTAGCGCTGTCTCACGGCTTTCACCACGCTTGCCGCGCCGGCACATGTAGTTCCGAATGCCATACCGCCCTGCTTCACGTTGGGGCATGAGATGTTGAGTTCTATTGCCGGAATCTTGTCGAGTTTGTCGATACGTGCCGCACATTCGGCGTATGTTTCTGGCGACGAACCGCTCACATTGACAATCATGTTGGTGTCGATATCCTTTATCTGAGGATATATATGCTCGCAGAAATAGTCCACACCTTTGTTCTGCAGACCCACACAGTTGAGCATGCCCGACGGTGTTTCGGCCATTCTGGGATAGTCGTTGCCTTCACGCGGCTGTAGGGTTGTGCCTTTTACGATGATACCGCCTATCTGGTCGAGGCTCACAAAATCGGCATATTCCAGTCCGTAACCGAACGTGCCGGAAGCTGTCATTACGGGATTCTTCAGCTTGAGCCTGTTTATTCTTACACTTAAATCTGCCATAACAATTTCTTGATGTTAATAACCGGACCTTCCTTACATACACACACATTGCCTTCGGTGGTCTTTTCCACACAGCAGAGACATGCTCCCACGCCGCACGCCATCTTGTTTTCGAGCGACGCTTCACACTCTATACCGTTCTTGTAGGCATAGCGTGCCATTGCCACCATCATGGGTTTGGGGCCGCACATGGATATCTGATCGAATTTCTCAGAGGAAAGGGCGGAGTGGTTTGTCACAAATCCTTTCTCGCCGAAAGAACCGTCTTCGGTGGTCACAAGCACGCGGCCTGTCTGGCAGAACATGTCGTACTCGAGCAGATCAGCTGCCGAGCGTGCACCGAGAAGGAATGTCGGCGTTATGCCTGAAGCCTTGAGCTGCTGGCCGAAGAACAGTAGCGGAGCAACTCCTACGCCGCCGCCGACAAGCAATACCTTGTCTGACGGATTGGCGGGCATGGTGAAACTGTTGCCCAAGGGAAGAACGCAGTTGAGTGTGTCGCCGGCTTCGAGTCGGGCGAGAGCTCGTGTGCCGTCGCCGATGGCTGCCACGAGAAGCCACATTTCGTTGCGTTCGGTGTCTACATAATTTATGGAAATGGGGCGTCGCAGGAATGTTGTGGGCGAGCCGTCGACTCTCACTTCGACAAACTGGCCGGGCATCATCTGCGGCAACGGTTTCTCGTCGGTGAGCTTGATGAGCGTGTATTTGCTGTTGAGATGCTCTACGGCGGAAACCTTAAGGTCAAGAACATATTTCTTCATATTCTCCTTCTATGTGAATAAATGGTTTTGCTTGATGAAATATATCAGTGTGACATGTGTTTGACATGCATCCACAAAGGTAATCAAAATTATGTTTTCGTGCAAAAATATCATTGTTTTCTTTCATCAGTAACTACCTTGCCGTGATGCAGGGAAGGGGCGTGCGGAATGTGAAAACACCGCAGCCGGACAATCTGAAATACGGGTCGGACGGATATTCGGATTTTTCTTCATATATTTGCAGTTGGAACCAAAAATGTAGTTTTATGACCGAAACAGACAAAAGAAAATATATACTCCCCGCAGAATGGTACGAACAGAGCGGCGTGCAGCTCACATGGCCGCACGAAGACACCGACTGGCGGCCCTATCTGGACGAGATAACAGAAGTGTGTCTGAACCTTGTCAGGGTGATAGCCGGGCATGAGAAGGTGCTCGTTGCGGCTCGCGACGCGGAGAAGGTGAGGCAGCTGATAGAGTCGGCGACGGATGAAAGTCTGCACGACAACATCAGAGTGTATCAGTGTGAGAATAATGACACATGGGCACGCGACCATGCTTTCATAACGCTTGTGCCGGAACAGGATGGCGCTGACGGCGAATGCCGGTTGCTGGATTTCCGTTTCAACGGATGGGGATGCAAGTTCCCGGCCGATATGGACAACCGCATCAATGCGTCGCTTCATGTGGCAGGCGCGTTCAATGGCGTGCGTGTGGACAACGACGACTTCGTGCTCGAGGGCGGATCGATAGAAAGCGACGGCCGCGGTACGGTATTCACCACGAGCATCTGTCTGCTTGCGCCAAACCGTAACCAGCCGATGACGCGTGAGGAAATAGAATGTCGGTTAAAGAAAGAACTGTGTGCCGACCGCGTGGTGTGGCTCGATTATGGCAGTCTGGTAGGCGATGATACCGACGGACACATCGATACAACAGTGCGCACGGCGTCTGACGACACTCTGGTTTATGTGGGTTGTGACAGCAAGGAAGACGAACAGTACGAGGATTTCAGAATGCTCGAAGAGCAGTTGCGCGGCTTGCGTACAACCGACGGCCGACCTTACAGACTGCTGCGCCTGCCCATGCCCGACGCCGTTTACTACGACGGAGAGCGTCTGCCTGCCACTTACGCCAACTTCCTTATAATAAACGGTGCGGTGATAGTGCCCGAATACGACCAGCCTGAGAACGATGCCGAGGCGCGCAGAGTGATTGCCGAGGCGTTCCCCGACAGAGAGATAGTAGGCGTGAATGCGCTTGCCGTGGTGCGCCAGCACGGTTCGCTGCACTGTATGACGATGCAGTTCCCCAAGGGATGCATGCGTTGACAGCCGGTAGGTGCGAATATATATAAATAAGAACAATAACGAAAAGGAAACGATTATGAAGATAGGAATACTCCAACAGCGTGTCAGCGATAACGTGAAAGCCAACATGCAGCATATAGCCGAAGGCATAGAGAAGCTGGCGAAAGACGGTGCGCAGCTTATAGTGTTGCAGGAACTGCACAACTCTCTTTATTTCTGTCAGACGGAGAATGTGGATAATTTCGATCTGGCGGAGCCGATACCCGGCCCATCAACGGAGTTTTACGGCGATCTGGCACGCCGCCTTGGTGTGGTGATTGTCACATCGCTGTTTGAGAAACGCGCCGCAGGACTTTATCATAACACGGCAGTTGTGATGGAGCGCGACGGCAGCATAGCCGGCAAGTACCGCAAGATGCACATACCGGACGATCCGGCTTATTACGAGAAATTCTATTTCACGCCCGGCGACTTAGGCTTCCATCCGATAGACACAAGCGTAGGACGGCTCGGCGTATTGGTATGCTGGGACCAGTGGTATCCGGAGGCAGCAAGGCTTATGGCGCTTCAGGGTGCGGAGCTCTTGATTTATCCGACAGCCATAGGTTATGCCGACAGCGACACGCCCGACGAACAGGAGCGTCAGAGAGAGGCGTGGACAACTGTGCAGCGCGGTCATGCCGTGGCCAATGGCGTGCCGGTGATAACCGCCAACCGTGTGGGATTTGAGCCTGACCCGAGCGGTCAGACTAAGGGAATCAGTTTCTGGGGCAGCTCAATGGCTGTAGGTCCGCAGGGTGAGATGCTGTGGCGCGCCGGACGCGACGAAGAGGAAAGCGTGGTGATAGACGTTGATATGTCGCGCTGCGAGCAGGTGCGTCGCTGGTGGCCTTTCCTCCGCGACCGCCGCATAGACAAATACGGAGATATCCTCAAAAGGTTTATTGACTGACGAGGATGTCGTGCAGGTGGGGCAGAAAACGGGATGGAAGCAATCCGGCTGCAATCGGTTGCGGGAAAAGGATGCGCATCCGATTCCGAAACGGCGCCGTTTCTTTCTGCTTGGATGAAACAAAATGGGCGACTTTCAAATTGTAAGCGGATTTTGTTTTTTCCGTCTGAGTTTTCTGTTCTACCCCAAAAATTAAGCGAGTATTTGCGGACCGACTTTACTTCGGACGCAAATACTCGAAAAATAAAAGCATTACGCAAGTTGTTGAACACCAACGACTTATATTTAAAGACTATTTTTTCGTCCTGCAATAAGCACCATTTCGGCATGCAATATTGCCTGTTTCAGGGCCTGAAATGCATAATATCACACCCTCAAATGGACGGAACCACAGGCTAAAACGGGCATAATCGGAATGTCGGATGAATCATTCCGGATCGCACTACAGGGTATGTGGTAATGTGGTACGGGTTGAAATGACCTTTGTTGTGTCTGATTTAACATTCCTTTACATCTCTTTTTCGATTTTATTTTGTCAAAATAAAGTCAAGAAAATCCGTAAATCCGACGTCTGAGTTTTCATTAAAAACACTGACATGAGGCGTAAATAAAAACACGGAAAATGTGTGCCGTGCTTGCGTTGCAGATTTATCGGTTGTGACAACATGAATTTGTCATTACGCGTGGAGATGACAGTCGCGGTTTATATGGCTCTGCACTGTCTGGAAGTTTTCTGAAAATCCGTGGTAATTCACGAATAAAAACAATCTTCAGATAATTTCCATTGACCCATGGGAAACTGTCTGATGTGGGATAAAAACAAAACCGCCATGGCGCCGTAATAATTTTCAAAGTCGGCGACATGGCGGTTTTTATTATATTGCTATGCTGTTCCGGTCGGACGTCATTCCTCCTGTTTCTTTCCGAAGTCGGAGTCAATCTTGAGGAACCACGACACAACGAACGTGATGGCGCAGCTTGCCATGACTATGTTGAAGAACATGCGGTAGCCCACGGCCTCCTGCAGCGCACCGGCGAAGAGTCCCGGAATCATCATCGAACAGGCCATGAAGGCTGTGCAGATGGCGTAGTGGCTTGTCTTGTACTGTCCCTGGCTGTAATAAATAAGGTAGAGCATGTAGGCCGTGAATCCGAATCCGTAGCCGAACTGCTCGAAAAATACGCACACGTTTATCACTGCAAGGCTTGACGGCAGGGCGTAGCTCATGTACACATAAACTATGTCAGGCAACGTGATGGCGCACACCATGGGCCACAGCCAGCGCTTCAGTCCGTCCCTTCCGACAACCATTCCGCCGAGTATTCCGCCCAGTGTAAGGCCTATTATGCCCACTGTGCCCTGCACAAGACCGTATTCCTGCGGCGACAGACCTATGCCGCCGTTGCTCGGGGCATCTATAAGGAAGAGGGCGGAAACTTTTGCCAGCAGTCCTTCGGGCATACGGTAGAATATCATGAAGAGCAGACCTGTGATGACAAACGGTTTCTGGAAGAATGTCTTTATGGTGTGGATAAGATTTATCCAGATGGTTCCGGCATTGATGCCGGAGCGTTTGCTGTCGTCCTTAGGCCGCGGAAGGATGTATCCGTGCCACAGACACAGGGCGATGAAAAGGCCCGTCATGCCGTAGAACGTGAGGCTCCAGGAGAACGAAATGCTGTTTCTGAATATCACCTGAAGGTTTCCCGCTATCATCACGAGCACTCCCTGGCCGAATATTGTCGCCAGACGGTAGAAGGTGGAACGTATTCCCACAAACAGCGCCTGGTTGTGTTCGTCGAGTCCGAGCATGTAGAATCCGTCGGCGGAGATGTCGTGTGTGGCGCTTGCAAACGCCATTACCCAGAAGAAGAAAAGCGATCCTTGCAACCAGAACTCAGTAGGTATGGTGAAGGCGACGCCTCCCAGAGCCGCACCAATGAGCTGTTGCATTGCGATGATCCACCATCGTTTTGTCTTTATAAGGTCAACGAAAGGACTCCACAACGGCTTTATCACCCACGGCAGATACAGCCATGAGGTGTAGAAAGTGATTTCGGCGTTGCTCAGTCCCAGCTGTTTATAAAGCACGAGCGATATTGTCATCACCGTGACATAAGGTATTCCTTCCGCGAAATAGAGCGTGGGCACCCACGCCCATGGATTCTTCTGCTTCATCATCAGATTGTTTTAGTGGTTACAAGTGTTTTGTTTTATTGTGTCTTACGGTCGTTCTATTCGTATATCTTCTTTATTTCGGCGTTGTGATAGTAGTGCAGCAGTATCTTGTCATAGCTGTATCCTTTTTCTCCCATCACCGCGGCGCCTATCTGGCAAAGGCCTACGCCGTGGCCCCATCCGGCTCCTGTGAGTTCGAATGTCTGCGGAATGCCGTCTCTGACGTCTTTCTTGTCCACAACGAAAGCGCTGCTGTAAAGATGTGTGTTGCTGAGCGCGCGTCTTATCTCAAGTTCCTTTCCGATGGTGAAAGTATGTTTTGAGCCGACTATCTTCAGGCGGCATATACGTCCGCTCTTGCCGCGTTCCAGAGGTATAAGGTCTATGATGTCGCCGAAGTCCATCTTCAGTTTCTCATGTATGAGGTCTGCCAGCTGTTCCTGTGTGTAGGTGACGTGCCAGCGGTAGAAGTCTTTTGTCTCGCGGTCGTAGTCGTTGAGCACCTGCGATAGTATCTTCTCGTCGTCGGTATTGCAGAATGCATCAGGCGAAGACATTATCCATCGGCGTGCGTTTTCCTCTATGGTAAGGTCGGGCAAAGCCTCTTCCGTGCCGTCGGCATTGTCGCGCACTGCCGTGAGATACTCCATGTTCTTGTTCTCCCAGCAGTATTTGTATTCTTCGCTCACACCGCCGCAGCACTTGCTGAAGCGTGCGTCGCATATATCGTTGTCGGACATCAGTATTTCTCCACGTGTCTCTTTCACGGCCTGTGCCACATGTACGCTCGACGCTTTTGTTATGCCCTGATAGCGCTGACAGTGGTCGTCGGCGCAGACATCGAATATGGCGTGGTCGCCTCTGTCGTACCAGCGTATGAGTTCGTCGTCCTTCTTTATGAAAGAGAAGAAGTTGTCGCTGCGTCCCTGCTGCTTGTTTCTGCGCTCGATCTGTGCGAGCAGCCAGCTGCGCGATATCACAGCGTGAGCCTTCAGCAGCTCTATGCTCGACGTGGCGCACATCTCGCTGGATATGACACTTTCGAGATAGCTTTCCACCGGCAGCTCGTTGATGGCACACATGCTGTCTGCCTCGACAACGAGATGCAGTGTTCCGAGGAACGTCTGTGTCTCTGTGCGTTCCCAGTGGAAGTTCACTCCGATTGTGACATTGTGCAGGGAGAACGATGCGTCGGGCGATTGCGGATGGAACGTAAGCTCACGATACTGGTTGCCGTTCCACAGTATGCCGCCTTCAAAGAACTCCACAGTCTGCTCGCCTTCTATCAGCTTGCCTTTGGCGGAGTAGGGCTTGTTGAGCGAGAAGCATATTTTCGCACCGCTTACTATTCCAACCGAAACGAACGGTTGCTTGCCGTCGAAGTGCGGACAGCTGCTGTTCTCTTTCATATTGAGCTTTTCGAGAGCCTTCACCGTTTGCGTTATCATCTCCTCGGTAGCGCCACATTCGCTTATTATGGAGGCGGCCTGTTGCGGTGTTATGCGTTCGAAGTCCTCGTGACGCGGTGTTATGAGCAGTCCGGCCATGTCGAGTGCGCCCGGGCTCACAAGCATACGTACGTTCTCGTCATCGGCTGTGTAGCAGTCAGGACGATGCTTGGTGCGTGGGATTATCACCGTGCAGAAAGTGTCGTCTTCGGTCCATGCCAGAATATTCATCATCGGTTCGGTGTCGCCATCGTTCACAGGCATTGCGTCATACAGTTTTGCAAATAGTGCCTCTCCCTTTGCCGCATCGTTTGATTTTATGACGAATGCCGGACAGATGAAGCTTCTCATCAGAGCCAGCCAGTTGTCGTCATCGCATGACACCATCGGTTTCAGGTCGTGGCTCAGGCGTTGCCAGTCGTTCATCAGTGGCAGTATGCCGCCCATTCCGGCCTGGAAGTGCATGTGGTCGGGTGCAGAAGCTCCGCAGCGTGGCCCGTTGTAGAACACCGTAACAGTAGGGTATGCTCTGAGTATTCTGTATATCTCACCGTAATTGCCGCGTATGTTCTGCGGTTCGTGGCTTTTCATCGGAATGGTGAAATGCACGGGTAATATCGGGAAAGGATTTACAAGAATCTGGAAATTGTCGTCCATAGACTTGGCGAACTGTTCCTCCGGCCTGTTCTCCTGACACAGGAAGCACGGCCGTTTGGCTATGGATTTTTTGGAAATGTCGGCACCTGTCGATACGATGCGTGCCGGATTGTGCTGTACCATTATTATATTGTCGCCGCAAGGCAGCTCGCGTGTCCTTACGTTCTTCATCTCGTTGTAGCGCATTCTTGTGTCATCCCATTTTTCGAGCTGACGGTTGAAGAATCTCAACAGCGAATTGTCGGATGCTATGTCGGCGCGTCCCTCTCCTAGAAGTTTTCTTGCCGATATCTCCATTGTGCGCAGCCTGTCTTTGTAGAGGTTGTTCGCGTTCACTTTCTCTATGCTCAGTGCTGCGTCGCTGTTGCCTCCCCAGCGGCGGCAAAGATACAGTTCCTCATATATGCGTCCTATGCGATACTTGCGGCTGAATATCAGTCCGAGTGCATAATCTTCGCCGTAGCTTGTGTTGGGAAAGGTGATCTGGCGCAGCAGCGGAGTGAAGAACGCACGCGGTGCTCCCAGTCCGTTTATGCGCAAAGCGTTGTTCGGACCGTTGTTGTCGGTCCACTCCTTATGGTCGATTATTCCGGGCGGTAGTGTGTTGAGCTCAAAATCACACATGCGGTAGCTGCCGATTATCATGGCCGCCTGCTGTCTGTAGAAAGCGTCAACAATGCGTTGTAGCGTGTGAGGCGAGGAGTACAGGTCGTCACTGTCGAGTTGTACGGCGAAGCGTCCGCAACGGTCGTCGGCCACAGCTGTGTTCCAGCATCCGCCTATTCCGAGGTCGCGACGTTCCGGAATGATGTGTATTAGTCTGCTGTTTTCTTTTGACAGTTCGTTCAGAATGTGTGTTGTGTCGTCTGTTGAGTGGTTGTCCACTACGATGACGTTATATTCGAACGATGTGTCCTGCTTCAGTGCCGAGCGTACGGCGTCGGCTATTGTCTTCTCACGGTTGAATACCGGAATTATGACAGAGGCTTCTACGCTGAACTCCTGTTCGTCAAAGTCGGGGCTTTTATATTCGGATGTGTCCACAAGTGCGCCGATACACTCGAGGTGATGAGTCACGGCGTGCTCCATTTCTTTCTGTACCTCGCGGTTGCGCGGGTTCACGTAGTCGAACTGTTTTACACCGCTCTTCCTGTTGTCGGTTTCCTTTTCTGTGTACAGATATTCGTTTATATGGAATATTCCGCCCTTGCGGCTTATGAAAAGCCGGAGGTCGTAGAGACCGGCCCATGTGTAGTCGGGGTGGGGATCAGCCGCATATTCGTGTAGCAATGCAGATTTTATGAGCATCAGCTGTCCGAAGTCGAAATCGTCTCTGACGCTTCCCTCCTGGTAGTCAATGGCCGGATGAGGCACCGTCTGTCCTTCGGCAATACTGTAACGGTCGCTGTAAACCAGGGCCGCATCAGTGTCCGATGCCACGCGCAGAAATCTTTCGGGCGCATTCTGTCCGAGTATGAATGGTGTGGCTTTGGTGCTCAGCAGCACGTATTCAGACTCCGTGTAGCGTTCTATTTCGGATATTGTCTGTACCGAAGCCGGATTGTCTGTCACTATCACATTGCAGTCCTCCGGCAGTTCCTCATTATGTATGAAGTCTCTGTTTACTATCAGATTTATGTTGCTTATGGTCTTGTTGTGGCGAAGAGTCTCGAGCGTGCCGCTCATTTCCGCCAGATCAAGGCAAGGCAGGAAACAGTCTATTTTTCCTCTCATTTTTTTACGGTATTATTTTAATCCAATCAAATGACATGCAAATATAATATAAAAAACGAACTTAAATAATAAAACCGTCTATGATTTTATTCCCCGTAAGGTCTGTCGGGCGGACATGTCATGTTTCCGTGCTGCGAAGTTGTGCCGACGTCGCGATATTCCGTATGCCGCATCCTTTGTATTAACTGTCTGTTGCGTCGGATGTAGCTTGTTATGATGCCTTTTTTCATGTATATCATGCCTGCATGGCTGTCTTTGGTGTTTTCATTACGTATGAAGGAAATATGCTTTACGCAAAGCCGATTGTGAGCGTCCGTATATCGGTCAACCGTGATATTTGCGCTTTTAGATGTATATTTTGATATCATTGTGTATGAGGACATACACTGACAGCAGTCCATACGGATTATTTGCATACCTTTGTCTTCGGCCGTTATTATGATGCCCGCTTATATTTCTCTGAATTTTAATAGTATAAAGAGGTTTGAGCCGGAACATCATTACGCCGTTTGATATTTACCTGCGATACTTGGAATTTACATTAAAACTTAATTATTTATACTAACTTGTTATGAAAAAAAAGTGTTTGACCTTTGTTGTGCTGTTCATGGCATGCGTCATTAAGACACTGGCACAGTCGGAACCGATGAGTCTTTCCGGATTTTCTGCTCCGTCGATGACGTGGCGTCCGGTCCCGCTTTGGTTCTGGAACAATACTGAAGTGAAGGAAGACGTCCTGCAGTCGCAGCTCAATGACATTCTGACAAAAGACAATTATGGCGGTTGTGCCATACTGCCGTTCGGCCAGTCATTCCGTCCCGGATATCTTTCTGAGGAATATTTCCAGCTTTACGGCAAGGCTATCGAGACTGCCAAAGCCCATGGTGCCAAGATGTCGCTGTACGATGAGTACGGTTTCCCGAGCGGAAGTATGGGCGCGATAAACGGTTCGGGCGAAACAACATTCAAGAACAACCACCCGGGAATGACTATAAGACGTCTGGACAAGTCGGAATATATCACAACGCCCGGACAGTCGCTGCGCCGCAGAATAAATGCCAGCGGCACAATAATGGCCGTTGTCGCTATGGAGACAGACACTAAAGAAATAATATCACTGAGGGATCATGTCAATGGAAACATACTTACATGGGATGTACCGGAAGAAGGAAAATGGAAGGTTATGTCCTTTGTGTGCGTGGAAGACGGCGATCCTAACGTGAATTATCTGTCTCCGGAGGCAGTCAGCCTGTTTGTGCAGGATACCCATGAAGCTTATTACAAACGTTTCCCGGAGGCATTCGGAACAACCATCACCACCACGTTCTTTGACGAACCCACAATGTATCGTGCCAATGGACGCATGTGGACTGATGACTTCAACGAGAAATTTACAGAGCGTTTTGGTTTTTCGCCAGAAACAATCTATCCGGCTTTGTGGTATGACATAGGTCCCAAGACCGCAGCGGCACGCAATTGTCTTTTTGGTCTGCGTGCGGCTCTCTACGCCGAAGGATTTATGAAGACCATCAGCGACTGGGCTGAGGCACACGGCATAATATCTACCGGACATCAGGATCAGGAGGAAATTGTGAATACCGTGAGTGTTTCCGGTGACCTCATGCTCGACGGAAAGTATATGGGGATGCCTGGTATCGACAAGATTGGCGGCAACCGTCCGGCCGAACATTTCTATAAGGTTGTGTCGTCGTCGGCCAACAACTGGGACAAGACATACGTAATGTCCGAGACCTACGGAGACATGGGCAACATAACGATGGAGACAATGTATCGCATTGCTACGGAACAATACACCAAAGGTATCAACCAACTCATACCTCATGCCGTGTGGTATGATAACGGCAATGTGACCTTCCGTCCGGAACTGTCTTACCGTAATCCACTTTACAACTACGGTCTTGCAGACTTCAATACATTCCTTGCACGTCTCAACTACATGCTTGCGCGTCCGGGACGTCATGTGGCTGATGTGGCGATGGTGTATCCTATAACCACCATGCAGGCCGGACATTATCTTGACGGACCGAAAGGTTACTATCAGGGAGGAGTGGATATACCGGGCATAGACTACAACGTGGTGTCGGAAATACTCACCGACCAACTCGGCGTTGACTTCACATACGTTCACCCAGAAGTGATTGACGACCGCTGTGACGTAACGGGCGGACGCTTCGTGATGAGCAACAAAACCAACAGCGAGTCGTTCTCCGTTATCATTGTACCGGGCTGCAAGGTCATGACTATGAGCAACATGAAGAAGATAGAGAAGGCTTGGGAGAACGGAGTGAGAATAATCTTCACCACACAGCTGCCGCAGCAGACTGCCGATATGAACGGCTCGGACGACGATATTGCGTCGATTGTGAACCGTATGCTTGTCACAGAGAAAGAAAAGGGTAGTGCCGTGTTTGTGGAAAATCCTACAGACGAAACTCTCCGTGAGGCACTTGCCGGAGCAGAACTCGATGTAAGATTCAGTAACGCGCAGCAACCGTTCAACTATATACATAAAGTTATTTCGGGCGGCAACGTATATTACTTCGGTAACATAGACAATGCGACTGCCGAAAACAAGATAACCCTTAAGGGTGAACTGTCAGCCTGCACTTTGCTTGACCCGCGTACGGGCAAGAGCGAAGCGGCAGAGATAAGTCATGAAGGCGGTAACACCGTGATCACTCTGAAACTTGCGCCCGAACAGTCGGTCTTCCTTGTGGAGAATAAGATACTTGATACCACCGAACCGCCTGCTGTTGAGGAAAAGGGTTACACCGTGGAGATGAAGGTGAAGATAGACCAACTCTCTGCAGGTGTGTGTCTTGCAGGCCGCAATACCAACAACTATTATATGTGGCAGATCAATCTTGAGAATCCATCGGAACCAAAACTTCGTCCTCACCGCTGGTTTGACGGACGTGTGGAACTGCTCGGAGAGGTTGACCTGAAGGACAAGGTGACAATCGGTACAGATGCCGCTTTCGATTTGAAGATAGAGATTGTTGACGAGAAACTCGCCCGTACATACATCAACGGTGTGCTTGTCGATGAGCGTTATGGTCAGTTCGCATATGGCTTGATAGGTTTCCGTCAGACCCACAGCGACGCTGCCGGATGCGAGGAGATAGCACGTTTTGATGACATAAAGGTTAGTTCGCAGGACGGCAAGGTACTTTTTGCCGAAGATTTCTCCGGTGACAACACGTTCTCGGAAGGCAGCGTGGAGGATGGATGGCTCTGTGTGACAGGTGCGATGGCGCGCGACGTGTATGCTTGGCCGCTTGGATTCAGAAAGCTTTGGTACACCGTTGAGGCCGACCTCACACTTCTTCGCGACGACGCATGCCTGGTGTTCTCTTCCATAGACGACAATAACTACTACATGTGGGCTGTAAACATATTCGACGGCAACCTGCCACGCATACGCCGACATGTGTATAACGGAGGTAATCTGACATGGAGTGACACTGAGTTTGACTCGTTCTCGAAAAGTGATATTGAGGGACAGGAGCGCCGGGTAAAGATAGAAGTGAAGGGCTCGCTCATAAAGACATACATCGACGGTGTTCTTGTGGATACGTTTGTGGATTTCTCCGACAATCTCGTGATGGGCGACATAGGTTTCAGAATAGACGCCAGTGGTCCGCAGAAGGATGAGGCTTATTTCGACAATGTCGTAGTGACGCAGTATGCCGAGGACGGAACTCCAAAGGTTGTGCTTGAAGATGACTTCGAACCGGGCGGTCCGACATGGTTCAGCAAGGGTGAGACAGTGGATGTGGATGGCAACCGCAAACTGTGGATGCACTCCACCGGTCTTTACAAACTCATGCAGGACGAAAGCCCTACGACCGGGATTGGCGACGTGACTGCCGACAACAAGTCAGGCAACGACAATGTTTATACTCTTGGTGGTGTTCGTGTTGACAAGTCGAATATGACTTCGGGCATATACATAAGCAATGGTAGAAAGGTAATCGTGAAGTAAGAATATAGTTTTAAAGTAGTTTTTTTGAGGTTCGGATGCCGTGGTGGCATTCGGACCTTTTTTATTCTTTGTATGGCGCATGATACTGCTGTAAGTTTGTATAAACATAGTGTTTTGACAGGTTATACCGGCATATATTGTGCTGTACGCTATCGTATCATGGGATGATATGCGTTATGTATAATTATGCATTTTCTGTCGTGATATTCTGAATTTTCATATATCGTACTCTCGTGAGAGTAGCGTATTTGCGCAGAAAAGTATTGCCGGTCGCAAATACTCGATTCTTAGAGCGTTTTGTTATATTGTTGACAGATTACGGTTTGTCTTTCTCTGCGATGCTGTATGTATCTTTTTGCACTGCGGAACAGTCTGTTTTGCAGTGCAGAAAAGGCTTTTTCGTAGTGTATTATGGGCCGTTTCGTGCAGTGAAAAAAGCTTTTTCATGGCTCGAAACGGGCTTTTCTGAAATCCGGATGAGTATAAAGTATGTCTCTGGTAATTTCCGTACGTTGTGAAAAAGACTCTGATGCAGCGGTCTGTCCGATTTTCCTTGTTTTCTTTTTTCTATTTTGCAGAATTATTCAGACAAGATATTTTACTGTCGGAATTGTATAAATATACGTTCCGAAGTTCTTTTCCCGTTATTCATAGTGCATTGTCCGATGGTCTTCACATGCGGTTACGGCAGGATGTCGTGCTTTCCGCGTTTGTTTATATACAGTTGCTATGTTTATGTATGTTAAATATTTCTGCGCATAAAAATAAAATACTAACTTTGAGAAATAATTATAACCAAAACAAAAGAGTATTACGTATATGTCATTTATAGCTGAAAACCTGTGGTTGTTCTGGACCATTGTGGCTGTTGTATGCCTCGTACTGGAGATGACATCCGGCGATTTCTTCATAACATGTTTCGCTGTCGGTGCTCTGTGTGGCATGGGAGTATCTCTCATTGACGCACCATTCTGGCTTCAGGTGTTGGTGTTTGCCGTGTTCTCCATGCTCTCGTTGAGACTTCTCAGGCCGAGACTTGTAAAACTCATAAGGCGCAATGCAGACAAACGTGTGAGCAATGCCGACGCCCTGATAGGACGCATCGGTGAGGTGAGCGAAACGATAAAGGCCGATGGATATGGTCGCGTGAAGATAGACGGTGACGACTGGAAGGCCGAGACCGACGATGAAGACGATATCGCTGTGGGCGAGAAGGTGAGAGTGACAGACCGCGAGAGCATCATCATCAAGGTGAGAAGGATATAGAGTTCCGCCGTTTCATACATGCCGGTGCGGTTAGTATACGCGGTGTGGTGATTGTTTTAGAATATTAACCAAAAGAAAAACAGAATATGTTTACAGCTACAACATGGTTTCTTATCGCGGTGGTAGTGCTTGCGATATTGTTTGTTAAGATGGCGGTTGTTATAATCCCGCAGAGTGAGACGAGAATTATTGAACGGCTCGGACGCTATCATGCCACGCTGCAACCGGGTGTGAACATCATCATTCCGTTCATCGACAAGGCGAAAACCGTGATTGCCGTTGTGCGCGGACGCTATGTCTACACAAGCGTGATAGACCTGCGCGAACAGGTGTACGATTTCGACAAGCAGAACGTCATCACGAAGGACAACATCCAGATGCAGATCAACGCACTTCTGTATTTCCAGATCATGGATCCGTTTAAGGCTGCATACGAGATAAACAACCTGCCCAACGCCATCGAGAAACTCACGCAGACAACATTGCGTAACATCATAGGTGAGATGGAGCTCGACCAGACGCTTACCTCACGCGACACCATCAATACCAAGCTGCGCGCTGTGCTCGACGATGCAACCAACAAGTGGGGAATCAAGGTGAACCGTGTTGAGTTGCAGGACATCACTCCTCCGGCAAGCGTACTGCAGGCCATGGAGAAGCAGATGCAGGCTGAACGAAACAAACGTGCGACCATTCTGCAGTCGGAAGGACAGAAACAGTCGGCCATACTTCAGTCAGAAGGTGAGAAGACCAGTATGATCAACCGTGCCGAGGCAGCCAAGCAGCAGGAGATTCTGCGTGCCGAAGGTGAGGCACAGGCACGCATACGCAAGGCCGAGGCTGAGGCCATCGCCATAGAGAAGATAACCGAGGCCGTGGGCAAGAGCACTAACCCGGCCAACTATCTGCTCGCCCAGAAGTATATACAGATGCTTGAGGAACTGGCACAGGGCGATAAGACAAAGACCGTATATCTGCCGTACGAGGCCACAAACCTCATGGGCAGCATAGGAGGAATAAAGGAATTGTTCAAAAATGCAGACTAAATGTCTGACAAGATGTGGCGAGACGCAACGCATAGACGGGCGTCACGCCATATTGCATGATAATTAACAATAAGGTAAAAGGATAATGGAAATATGTATTGTAGCGGGCGCAAGACCCAATTTCATAAAACTTGCTCCAATCGTAAGAGCCATTGACAGTGCGCGCGACGGCGGCAAGGACATTCGTCATCATCTTGTATACACGGGCCGTAAGGACGACCCTACACTGGAAGCGTCGCTTTTCGACGATTTGCAGCTGCCTCAGCCTGAGGTGTATCTTGGTGTGGACTGTGAGAATCTTAATGAACTTACAGGACAGGTGATGTCGAGTTTCGAGCTGTATCTGCGTCAGCACAAGACCGATGCCGTCATTGTTGTGGACGATCTTGCCTCGACAATGGCAGCCGCCATCGTGGCGAAGAAGCAGGGACTTACGCTTGCTCATCTTGTGGCCGGCACACGCTCTTTCGACATCAACATGCCGAAAGAAATCAATCGTCTTGTTATTGACGGACTGTCCGACCTGCTCTTTACAGCCGGATACAAAGGTACCAGCGCTGCGACGCGTGAGGGTGCGGAGCAGTCTAAGATATACATGGTTGGCAATATTCTGATGGACACGTTGCGGTTCAATCATCCACGTCTGTCGCGTCCGGCTCTGTTTGACAGCCTCGGACTGAAAGAGCGTGGCTATATTGTGTTCACTCTCAACCGCAAGGCGCTGCTGGCCAATCGTGATAATCTGGAGGCAATGGTCTGTATGATGCTTGAGAAAGCTGGTGATGTGCCTGTGGTGGCTCCGCTGCGGAAAGCTGCCGCAGCTGTAGTTGGCGACATTCTGAAGAATCATCCAGTGGAGGCCGGACGCATGCACGTGGTGGATTCGCTGTCGTATCTCGACTTCGGATATCTCACGGCCAACGCTCTCGGAGTAGTTACCGATTCTGGTAATGTGGCTGAAGAGGCTACGTTCAACGGTGTACCGTGCATCACGCTTAACAATTATACCGAACATATAGAGACCGTAACCATCGGCTCCAACGTTCTTGTGGGCGAGGATGCCGGAGCGCTCGGCGAGGAACTCGAACGCATGACGGCCGGAGAGTGGAAAAAGAGCAGTGTGCCCGAGCGTTGGGATGGCCGTTCGGCCGAACGTATCGTGCGGATATTGATGGAAAGGGGAAACGTTATATGAAAAGAAAAATAGCAATGATAACAGGCGCCACAAGCGGAATAGGAGAGGCTTGTGCGCGTCGTTTTGCAGCATCCGGCTACGACCTGATACTTACAGGACGCAATACGGAGAAACTTGATAGTCTGAAAAGCACTCTTGAAGGTGAGACAGATGTTCTCACTCTGACTTTCGACGTGCGCGATGTTGAGGCTGCCGCTGCGGCTGTAGGTTCGTTGCAGGGAAAATGGAGCGAGGTGGATGTGCTCGTGAACAATGCCGGACTGGCTCTCGGACTGGAAAAGGAATATGAGGGCGACACCGAAGACTGGTGGACGATGATTGACACCAACATCAAGGGATTGCTCACAATGACTCGCCTTGTGGTGCCGGGTATGGTGGAGCGCAACTGCGGCCACGTGATAAACATCGGTAGTGTGGCCGGTGATCAGGCTTATGCCGGAGGCAATGTATATTGTGCCACAAAAGCAGCCGTGAAGACTCTGACCGACGGTCTGCGCATAGACCTTGTGGACACATGTGTGCGTGTGACAAACATAAAGCCCGGACTGGTGGAGACAAACTTCAGTGTGACACGCTTCCACGGTGACAAGGAAAGAGCCGACAATGTGTACAAAGGCATAAAACCGCTCACTGGCGACGACATAGCCGACGTTGCTGTTTATGCAGCCAACGCGCCGCAGCATGTCCAGATAGCCGAAGTGCTGGTGCTTGCGACACATCAGGCCAACGGATACACCATAAGCAGAAAAGACAGTTGAAGGTAAGACCGGAGCATAACTTCGAATACCGTTTCTTCATAGTCTGATATTGCCGGACCGTATCCTGTCTTATTGCAAGATAACAACATTAAATAACCAAATTAAAGAAAGGATTGCTGTTATGAAATGGAACACGAACGGGCGCATAGCCGAAGCTGCGCTTCTGGCCCTGAGCATCGTGGTGCTGGGCTTGTGCATCAAGTGGGGGATTGACGATTTTGTCGATAAGGACAGAAAAGTCACTGTGAAAGGACTTGCTGAAAAGGAGGTCGATGCCGACAAGGTGACATGGCCTATCCTTTCGAAAGAACTGGGCAACAATCTGCCTGACCTGTATGACAAGATAGAACAGACGCAGGGTAAGATCAAGAGATTTCTTGTGGAGAACGGTATAAAGGAAAACGAGATAAACGTGAACGCTCCGGTGGTGATCGATCTGAATGCAGAGAGATATCTGAACAACCAGAGTCAGTACAGATACAACATAACTTCGATAATCACTGTTACCTCGCGTAATGTGAAACTTGTAAGGAGCATCATAGCACGTCAAGGCGAACTGCTGAGAGAGGGAGTCGCCATAGTTGACGGAGGTTATGAGAATCCGGTGAAATATGAGTATGTATCGTTCACGGCAATGAAGCCTGCGATGATGCAGGAGGCCATAGCCAATGCCGAGAAGACAGCAAAACAGTTTGCCGACAACAGCCACAGCCGGTTGGACAAGATACTGACAGCCGACCAGGGGCAGTTCTCGATAGACGACCGTGACTCAAACACACCATACGTGAAGAAGGTGCGTGTTGTGACGACGGTGACTTATTCACTTAAAGACTGATGACGCACAGACACACCGATAATTACACATTTCTCACGCAGGCACCTGCCCACAGAGTGATTCTGACCATGGCCGTGCCGACGATAATCACAATGCTCGTGACGAGTTTGTACAATATCGCCGACACCTTCTTCGTAGGACAGCTCGATACTCAGTCGACTGCAGCCGTGGGAATAGTGTTTCCGGTGATGTTCTTCATACAGGCTTTCGGGTTCTTTTTCGGACACGGAAGCGGCAACTACATATCACGCGAGCTTGGAGCCAAGCGTCACGGCAATGCCGAGACGATGGCTTCAACCGGTTTTGTATATTCTCTTGTGATGGGAAGCCTTGCTATGATAGCAGGGCTTCTCATGATAAAACCACTTGCAGTATGGCTTGGCAGCACACCGACAATATTGCCTTATACCGAGCGTTACATGTCAATCATACTGCTGGGAGCGCCTTTCATGACGGCTTCGCTCACCATCAACAACCAGATGCGCCTGCAGGGCAATGCGTCGTATGCTATGTATGGCATTATAAGCGGAGCGGTGCTGAATGTTGTTCTTGATCCGATATTCATCTTTGTTTTCGATATGGGTGTGGCCGGAGCGGCCGCAGCTACTGTCACCGGTCAGATTGTCGGCTTCTGTGTGCTGTTTGCCATGAGCCGCAGAGGGGAGAACATACGTCTGAGTATAAGACGTTTCTCGCCGCGTCTCACCTTTTTCAAGGAGATCGTCTATGGTGGCTCGCCTTCACTTTCGAGGCAGGGACTTGCGTGCATTGCCGTGATGATGCTGAATGTTGCGGCGAGTGAATACGGCGATGCAGCCATTGCGGCCATGTCTATCGTAAGCCGCATCACAATGTTCATCATGTCGGCAGTCCTCGGTTTGGGACAGGGATTCCAGCCTTTCTGCGGATTCTGCTATGGTGCGGGGCTTTATTCGCGTCTGCGCGAAGGTTTTTCCTTTACCGTGAAAGTGGGCACAGTGTTCCTTCTTGTGTTTTCTTTCGCAGGTATATTTTTCTGTAACGACGCTATCGGCATATTCCGTGACGACCCGGATGTGATAAGAATTGGCACCGCGGCATTGTGCTGGCAGCTGGCAAGCTATCCGTTCAACGCTTTCACTATGGTCGGAAACATGATGCTTCAGACCACGCGCAAGCCCTTGCGTGCAAACATTCTTTCGGCTGCAAGACAGGGATTGTTCTTCATTCCGCTCATTATTATTCTTCCATACTTTTTCGGTCTCACCGGAATAGTTATCTGTCAGTCGTGCAGCGACGTGCTGAGCTTCTGCATAGCCATTCCTATTGTGCTCGGCGCTTTCAGGGAAATGGGAGAAAACGTATAAATATACAGACATTCAGACAAACAAAAATATTATTGCTAAATAATGATAAAAAGTAGATGAATTGTTTTGTTTTGTCGAATATAATTTATAATTTTATTGCGAAAACAAAAGTTTTCAATGTGTGGCATAAGAGTTCTGCAACAATTATGATTCAATCAAAAGGGATGGTGTCTCACATCCTTTAATAATAATACATTTAAAAGCGGACTGAGGCGGTCTGTTAGAGAGGAGGAACTATGAAGCCGGTTAAGAGATCTTATGACGAAGAGTCTTATGAATTAGACAATGTCTATAATGAGACTGACGATCGTTATTATTACGTTGCAGTGGATTCATCCATTTGGTACAATTGAAATAATATCTGAACAGCATGGCTGGGTATATATTGCCGGAAAAGGAATATATACCCAGTTTTGTGTATGGGCGTTATGATTCGGAAGCCGATGCACGGTTCTGCAGAAATAGAGTGGAAACAGGTTTTGTCCGTGAAATATCATAGAATAGCGGTAAACGCCCCGGCGACGAAGGACGGTATAAACCGTGACAGCATTTTCCTTACATGATGACAGATTCATGTTGCCACAACCGATAAATCATCGCCACAAGTCCGACGCATATTTCCCGTGTCTTTCATCACGCCTATTCTCAGTGTTTTTTAAGAAAACTCAGACGACTGACTTACGGATTTTCTTGACTTTTTTTTGACAAAATAAAATCGCAAAAGAGATGTGGGGGAATGTTAAATCTGACACAATAAAGGCCATATCTGCCTGTACCTCATTGCCACATACCCTGTAGTGTAATCCGGAATGACTCATATGACATTCCGATTATGCCGGTTTTAGCCTGTGGTTCCGCCCATTTCAGGGTGTGATATTACGCATTTCATGCTCTGAAACGGGCAATATCACATGCCGAAATGGTGCATATTGCAGGACGAAAAAATAATACCTGAATATAAGTTGTTGGTGTTCAATAATTTGCGTAACGTCCTTATTTTTCGCGTATTTGCGTCCGAAGGTGAGTCTGTGCGCAAATTCTCGCTTAATTTTTGGGGTAGAACAGAAAACTCAGATGGAAAAGTCACGCGATACTGAAAATCTGTAAGTGGCCCATATTGTTTTCGTTTCAGCAGAAAAAACAGTGCTGTTTCGGGATTGAATCCACTGCTTCTTTATTCAAACCTGTCCGCACATAATTTCTATTTACTCCATGCAATGTTAAAGAAATTCCTGTGTGATGTTTTTTTTGTAATTTTGCGGGACAGTTTATTTATACGAAACGATAACATGACCGTATGGAATCATTACGGAAAAAGGAAAATGAAGCAATGGAAAAAAGAACAATACCTGTAATAGGAATGATGTGTGCCGGATGTGCGGCGAATGTTGAGAAAAAGATTAATTCGCTCGATGGTGTGGCGGAGGCTTCCGTTTCGCTGCCTGGACGTACGGTACTGGTGGAATATGATCCGGATGTAATCACGCCCGGCAAGATGCAGGAGGCGTTGAGAAGCATCGGTTATGACCTTGTGACGGAGGAGTATCGCAATGTGGAGGAGATAGAACGCAAGGCTTACGCCGTGTTGCGCAGGAAGACAGTGATGGCATGGGTGTTCTCCGTGTTGACCATGTGTCTTTCCATGGGATGGGTGCATACAGGCGGCAGGATGGTGTCTAATGTCATCATGCTTGCGGTTGCGTTGTGCGTAATGGTTTTGTGTGGGTCGCAGTTCTACCGAAGCGCATGTTCTCAACTGCGGCACGGCATGGCCAACATGGACACGCTCGTGGCCATGAGTACGTTTGTGTCGTTCGTCTTCAGCGTGTTCAATACGTTCTGGGGCGATAGCGTATGGGGCGCGTACGGTATGGAGTGGCACACGTATTATGATGCCACGGTGATGATAATAGCTTTTGTGCTGACAGGACGTATGCTTGAGGAAAAAGCCAAAAACAGCACATCGTCGGCCATACGCTCGCTTATGGGACTAGCACCTAAGATGGCACGTGTGGTAAGTGGTGGCGAAATAAACGAAGTGCCGGTGGCTACGCTTGAGAAGGGTGACGTGATTGAAGTGAGAGCAGGAGAGAAAATACCTGTTGACGGATGCCTTACCGGCGGTGAGGCTTATGTGGATGAATCGATGATATCGGGCGAACCTATGCCTGTATTGAAGAAAGCGGGCGACAAGGTGCTTGCCGGAACGGTGACAAAACGCGGTGAATTCAGATTCAAGGCAGAAGAAGTGGGGCAGAAGACTGTGCTTGCCGGCATAATAAGAATGGTGCAGGAAGCACAAGGATCAAAAGCTCCCGTGCAGAGGGTTGTTGACAAGATTGCCATGGTTTTCGTGCCCTGTGTGTTCGGTATATCGCTGCTCACTTTTGCTGTATGGATTATTGCCGGTGGTACACAGTCGCTGCCTGACGCCATATTGTCGGCTGTGGCGGTGCTGGTCATAGCCTGTCCGTGTGCCCTCGGACTTGCCACGCCTACTGCATTGATGGTGGGCATAGGAAAGGCGGCGCAGGAGAATATACTGATAAAGGATGCGTCGGCACTTGAAAACATGCGTATGACGGATGCCGTAGTTATCGATAAGACCGGAACTCTGACTGAACCTTTCAAGGATGTGGATTTCACAAAGGCGTCATCTCTGAAACCCGAAGAGAGGGAACAGCTCAAACCTCATGCCGCAGAGGCTATGGCGATGCTTGCAGACAATGGCATAGAAGTGTATCTGATGAGCGGCGACAATGATGAAGCTGTGGCTTATTGGGCGGAAAAGGCTGGAATCAGACATTATCAGAGCAAGGTGACACCGCAGGACAAGGAGGACATCGTAAGAAAATTACAGGGCGAAGGACGGCACGTGGCCATGGTGGGCGACGGCATAAACGACAGTCAGGCGCTTGCGGCTGCCGACGTGAGCATTGCCATGGGGCATGGTACGGACATTGCAATGGATGTGGCACAGGTGACACTCATGGGCACTGACCTGAGAAAAATAGCCGGTGCGTTCAGACTGTCAAGAAAGACTGTCGGTATGATACGGCAGAATCTGTTCTGGGCTTTTATATACAATGTTGTCTGTATTCCGCTTGCTGCAGGACTGCCTCATGCTTTCGGCATCGACTTCGCTATAACTCCGACATGGGCAAGTGCCATGATGGCGTTCTCAAGTGTGAGCGTCGTGCTGAACAGTCTGCGCCTGAAATATGTAGGTTAAGGGTGCGGACCGGGTGCGACCGGAGGTTCAAGAAATCTTGGTTTGCGGTTTGGCATCGATACACTTTCAACCGAAATCTGTATGCTCGTGCTCTCATTGAAATTGTATTTCACGGCAGCACCGATGCGATCACCAACAGAATTCATGTCGTATAGACAATAAGGCATGCGGTGGTTGTCCACAAGTGATTTGTGGCCGTAAAGGTATGCTTCCCAATGTTCGTCAAACTTGTAGCCGATGACGGCTGAAAGTCCGGCGTCACGGTAAGCGTCGTGGCCCCAATATATGTTGTTGAGATATCCTCCTAAGGCTACCGAAAGTTTGTTGTTCACCGGTATTGCGTACATGGCGGAGATGTTTTGGCTGAATCCTGCGCCGTGACGTGCGTTCTTGCCGAACTGTGCGAATACGGATGCTCCGGCACTTATGTTCAGTCCGGGATGCAGTTCCCACGAGCTCCATCCTCCGTAATAAAGCGGATAAAGATTGAATGGCGTCACGCGACCCTGTGAATCTAGAACCGGCAGATGTAGGCTGTTCTGTGCTGTCAATGGTGCCGCTGACATCATGGATGGTGTGGAATATTCGAAATTATACGGCTGTTCGCTTTCTGATTGCACCGTTAGTGTGGAGTCGGCATCAGACAGTATGGTGTTTTCTTTGCTGTTGCCGGTTTCTTTGTTTATCTCCTGTGCATTCAGTATTGAAGAAACAAAAACTAATATGATAACTGATAAGAATCTCGTCATAAATCCAAACATATCTTATGCAAACATAATCATTAATCGTGAAAGATTTGAATATTTCATTCAACTTTAACTATTGATAATTTTTTTGCATCTTGATTTTAAGTTATCTTTGCAGACAAAAATACCATAATGAATATATTTAAAGCTTTGTTCGGGGGAAAAGAGGAAACCCGTGAGGAAAGAAAAAAAGAAGAGCAGGCACGTAACTTTGATGTGCTTAAATACGACGGCGTGAAGGCTCTGAAGATGCGTCAGCCGGCTTATGCCGTACAGTGTTTTACACATGCGCTCGATTTGAAAGACGATCTGGAGTGCAGGGATTATCTGTCGCAGGCGTTGATTCAGAACAATGAGTTGCCAAAGGCTTACGAACAGTTGCAGAAACTGTCTGAGGCTCAACCTGACAATCCGAGAATCCTTATGCGTATGGCCGAGGTGGCTTATATGATGGAGGATTATAATGTTATGGCTGACGCATGCGAGAAGGCTCTGATGATAGATAATGAAAATCCTCTGACATATTTCTTCTATGCACGGGCATGCCGCGGACAGGGCGATGACAACAACGCTGTGGCCATGCTCACAAAAGCAATATCACTGAAAGAGGATTATTATGACGCGTATCTGTTGAGAGGAGAGATATTGTTTGAAACGGGAGATGTGGAAAGCGCCGATGAAGACGTGGCATATCTTCAGGAACATGTTGACGGTAATGAAGACATAGTGTTGCTGAAGGCGAGAATAGAAGTGGCTAAAGGTAACAATGAACAGGCCATTGACATATATAATAAGGTGATAGAACTTAATCCTTTCTGTGTGTCTGCTTTCCGTGAAAGAGGTAAAGCCAGAATGGCAGTGGGTGACGAGAACGGAGCTGCAGAAGACATGAAGATGGCGGATGAACTCGAACCAGACCAGGACAAAGACGGTGATGCGAACGCACAGAACATGGAACAGCAGGTAAAACAGATATATAAGAACAATGATCCGTACGGAGTTTTCAGCAATAACTGAATAATTTGACGGCATTTTGATTGATAAGTGAACATTTTATTGCAAAAATTTTGGAATTAAAAGTTTTTTGTTATATATTTGCACACAACAAAAACAACTGAAAGTTATGAACATGTCTTACGCATCTTTTTTTAGCTTTTACTTTTACTTTACAAGGAATTGTGAAGCGGGAAGATGCGTGTAAATTTTTAGACAAGACATAAACGAGAATACAGCCCCGCTTCACTTAGGTGACAGCGGGGCTTTTTTTATTAATACAAAAACAAAGATGAAAAGAATAGCGATACAAGGCGCGCACGGATCATTCCATGACATTGCGGCACATCAGTATTTCAAGGGCGAACAGATACAGCTTATATGCTGTTCAACATTCGAGCAGGTGTTTGCTGAAATGGGGCATGATCCTACTGTTATCGGAATGCTTGCAATAGAAAATACGATTGCCGGCAGCCTGCTCCACAACTATGAACTGTTGCGGGCTTCAGGTGCGACGGTGGTGGGAGAGCATAAACTCCATATACAGCATTCCATCTGTTGTCTGCCGCAGGACGACTGGGACACAATAACGGAGGTGCACTCTCATCCGGTGGCATTGATGCAGTGCAACAAGTGGCTGGCCAATCATCCAAGACTGAAGATGGTTGAGGCTGAGGACACTGCAGGTTCGGCAGAATATATCATGAAGCATCAGTGTCGTGGATGGGCTGCTATTTGTAATGCATCGGCCGCAGAAATGTATGGTATGAAGGTTCTTGAGGATCAGATAGAAGACAACAAACACAATTTCACACGCTTTCTTGTGGTATCCAATCCGAACAAAGCCGATTTCCTCAGACCTTTGGAAAAAGCCGACAAAGCGAGTCTTGTATTCCTTGTGCCTCATGAGGAAGGAAGTCTTTCAAAGGTTCTTACAATACTTTCTTTTTACAATATCAATCTCACGAAGATACAGTCATTGCCTGTCATAGGACATGAATGGGAATATCTTTTCTATGTGGATGTATCGTTCGACAACCTTACCCGATATCGTCAGAGCATTGATGCGATAATGCCTCTAACACGTTCGTTGAAGATATTGGGAGAATATATAGAAGTAAAATAGAATTAATATGGCAACAACAGTGAATCCGGCCGACAGACTCTCGGCTGTACAGGAATATTATTTCAGTCGTAAGTTGAAAGAGGTGGCAAAGCTCAATGCAGAGGGAAAGGATATTATTTCGCTTGCAATCGGTTCGCCTGACATGCCGCCGTCAGACCAGACAATAGACAGACTCTGCGCTGTAGCACGTGATGCCGGCGCTCATGGCTATCAGCCTACAATGGGAACACCGGAGCTGCGTCAGGCCATGGCTTCGTTCTATAACCGATGGTATGGTGTCGAACTCAATCCGTCAGACGAGATATTGCCGCTTATCGGTTCGAAGGAGGGCATTCTTCATATAACTCTTGCCTTTGTCAATCCGGGTGAGAAAGTGCTTGTTCCCAATCCAGGTTATCCGACCTATACATCGTTGAGCAGGATTCTCGGTGCAGAGATTGTGAATTACAATCTGAAGGAGGACAATGCATGGCAGCCTGATTTTGACGAACTGAACCGCATGGATCTGTCAGGCGTGAAACTGATGTGGACCAACTATCCAAACATGCCTACCGGCGGAAATGCCCGGCGTGAGACATACGAGCGCTTGGTAGAGTTTGCCCGTACCAACAATATCGTGGTTGTGAATGACAATCCTTACTCGCTCATCCTCAATGAAAATCCGATGTCTTTGCTTCAGATACCTGGTGCGAAAGATTGTTGCATCGAACTCAACTCAATGTCCAAAAGCCACAACATGCCGGGATGGCGTGTGGGAATGTGCGCTTCAAACTCTACATTCATATCGTGGATACTGAAAATAAAGAGCAACATCGATTCCGGAACATTCCGTGGCATACAGCTTGCTGCAGCAGAGGCTTATTCCACCAATACGCCGGAATGGCACCGCGAGGCCAATATAGAAACTTACCGCCGCCGTCGAGCTATAGCCGAACAGATAATGACCGAGCTTGGATGCACTTATGACGCATCGCAGGTGGGAATGTTCCTTTGGGGACGTATTCCCGACAAGTATTCCGATGTAGAACAACTCACCGAGCGCGTATTGCATGAAGCACGTGTTTTCATTACGCCGGGCTTCATTTTCGGTTCCAACGGTTCGCGTTATGTACGTATAAGTCTGTGTGCTAAGGACGAGAAGATGAAAGAAGCGTTGCAGCGGATCAAGAATATAAGTCTATAACATTTATAAATATACAAGTGCCGCATCCGTGACAGAATAATCAATATAGGAAATCCTATTCGGTGACAACGGCCGGCATGAATTATTAACCAGAAACTTAAAACACAATTACTATGGCATTGAATTTAGAACCATTACGCTTGCCGAGTGACAACAACGAACGTCCCTTGGTCATAGCTGGCCCATGCTCGGCCGAATCAGAAGAACAAGTGATGACAACCGCACGCCAGCTGGCTGACAAAGGCTGCCGTATGTTCCGTGCCGGAGTGTGGAAACCACGTACCAAACCGGGTGGTTTCGAAGGGCAGGGCGAGACTGCATTGCCGTGGTTGCAGAATGTCAAGAAGGCTACAGGAATGCTTGTTGCTACAGAAGTGGCAACGCCCGAACACGTCGAACTGGCTTTGAAATACGATATAGACATCCTTTGGGTGGGTGCACGAACTTCTGCCAATCCGTTCGCAATGCAGGCACTGGCCGACAGTCTTAAGGGTGTTGACATTCCGGTTTTGGTGAAAAATCCTGTAAATCCCGACCTCGAGCTGTGGATTGGAGCGCTCGAACGCATCAATCAGGCTGGTATCACACGTCTTGCGGCCATTCATCGCGGATTCTCAAGCTATGACAAGAAAATCTACCGCAACCTTCCCATGTGGCAGATTCCTATCGAGTTGCGCCGTCGTTTCCCCTCTCTGCCGATACTCTGTGATCCAAGTCATATCGGAGGAACACGCGAACTGATTGCTCCTCTCTGCCAGCAGGCAATGGACCTTGGTTTCGACGGACTCATCGTAGAGAGCCATTGCTCACCCGACTGTGCATGGAGTGATGCCAAGCAGCAGGTTACACCAGACGTTCTCGATTACATTCTGAGCCTTCTGGTAATCCGTGATGAGAAAGTGACGACCGAAGGTATACACACACTGCGCAAGCAGATTGACGAACTGGACAATCAGCTTATCGAGCTCCTTGCAAAGCGTATGAGAGTATGTCGTGAGATTGGACAGTACAAGAAAGAACACAATATGACAGTGCTTCAGACATCGCGCTACAATGAAATTCTCGATAAGCGCGGTGCGCAGGGCGCCTTGTGTGGTATGAGTTCAGACTTCATACGTTCTGTCTTTGAGGAAGTGCACGAAGAGTCTGTAAGACAACAGATGGAGATAATCAATCAGTGATGGTCTGAATCTCTTATAAAACACCCCTTTAAACATTTTTGTCATAAAATAATAGAAATCATGCTTGTGTATGATTTTTATGTAGTAATTTTGAACAACGATGAGAATATTGGTAATGGGAGCAGGTAAGATGGGAAGTTTTTTTCTCGACCTGCTCAGTTTCAGTCATGAAACGGCAGTCTACGAGAAAGATCCTCTCCGCATGCGTTTCACATATAATTGCCGGCGTTTCACCAGTCCGGAAGAGATACGGGAGTTTTCTCCTGAACTGGTCATCAATGCAGTGACAGTAAAATACACTATTCCCGCATTTGAGGAAATCATGCCTTATCTTCCTTCTCAGTGTATGCTGAGCGACATTTCGTCTGTAAAGACCGGGTTGCAGGCATTCTATGAGCAGTGTGGTCATCCTTATGTGTCAACCCATCCCATGTTCGGTCCTACGTTCGCAAACCTGAGCCAGCTCAGCCACGAGAACGCAATAATCATCAGCGAAGGCTGTGCTGAGGGGCAATCTTTCTTCAGAAAGCTTTACGCCTCGCTTGGACTGAATATCTACGATTACACTTTCGATGAACACGACCGCACTGTGGCCTATTCGCTCAGTATTCCTTTCGTCAGCACATTTGTATTCGCAGCCGTCATGAAGCATCAGGATGCGCCCGGTACAACGTTCAAACGCCATATGTCGATAGCACGTGGAGTGCTCGGCGAAGACGACTATCTGTTGCAGGAGATACTGTTCAATCCTTACACCCACGATCAGGTGTCACAAATACGCGACGAACTTAAAGAGCTTCTCAATATCATTGACAGTAAGGACTCTGAAGGAATGAAAGCCTATCTCACCAAGATTCGCAACAATGTCAAGCCCGACATTGACAAGATAAAATAATAAAAACAATTCATGGCAAGCATACTTATTGTAGAAGACGACATAACATTTGCCACGATGATCAATTCGTGGTTGCGCAGAAAAGGTTTTGTTTCGGAAAAGGTGAGTTCTGTATCTGCTGCAAAGTCAAAGATGCAGGATTCCGGTAACGCATACGACCTGATACTGTCCGACTTGCGTCTGCCCGACCACGACGGCCTTGTGCTGCTCGAGTGGATGCGTCAGTGTGATATAGACATACCTTTTATCGTCATGACGAGTTATGCCGAAGTGCAGAATGCTGTGCTTGCCATGAAGTCGGGGGCTGCCGACTATATTGCAAAACCGCTTCAGCCCGACATCCTTCTTCAGAAAATCAACGACGCGCTTGCCAAACGTCAGACTGTAGTCAGACCTGTGGCAGAAGCCGCTCCTGCACCGACCGCATCGCAGTCGGTGCCGCGTCATATAGAAGGAAACGACCGTGCTTCCAAACAACTTTATGAATATATCTCGCTCGTGGCGCCGACACCAATGTCTGTTCTCATTCTCGGAGCGAGCGGCACGGGCAAGGAATACGCTGCCCGTCGCATACATGAGTTGAGCCGTAGGGCCGGCAAGAGATTTCTTGCCATCGATTGTGGAGCTATACCTAAGGATGTTGCGGCATCTGAGTTCTTCGGACATGTGAAGGGAGCCTACACAGGCGCCGTGACCGACAAGAAGGGAGCTTTCGAAGAAGCCGACGGAGGAACATTGTTCCTTGACGAAGTTGGCAATCTCGCTTACGATGTCCAGGTGCAGCTTTTGCGTGCCTTGCAGGAACGGCGCATACGTCCACTGGGTTCGACAAAGGAAATAGAAGTTGACATCCGCCTTATATGTGCCACCAATGAAAATCTTGCAGAACGCGTCACTGACGGTGGATTCCGCGAAGATCTCTACCACCGCATAAGCGAGTTCACCATCCACATGCCCGAGCTCAAGGAGCGTGGCAACGACCTTTTCCTCTTTGCAGACCTTTTCGTCAAGCAGGCCAACGAGGAGCTGGGACGTAATGTGCTCGGCTTCGACGACAAAGCCTCCGAGATGCTGGCACGATACGACTGGCCGGGCAACCTGCGCGAGCTTAACAATGTGGTGAAGCGCGCCACGCTGCTTACGCGCGGACAATATATAGGTGCTGACGAACTGTCGCAGTCGCTTGGTCCTGTCAATCATGAGAACATGGCTCTGCGTGATGAGAATGACGAACTACAGCGCATCAAGGCTGCCTTGCGTGCTACGGGAGGCAATAAAAGCAAGACTGCACGTCTGCTTGCTATTGATCGCAAGACTCTTTACAACAAAATGCAGAAATACGGCATCGAATTGTAGACGATTCCACAAAAAGGTGTGGAATTTTTCCACACCATCTCCACACTTTCCCCAATATTGTTTTTAGTTATTATTTTATGTATTATCCTCATTATCAGTGTAATACGGTTATTTGGCACGTTTTGGCACGCACGTTGCACTATTACTTAGCGGATAAACGAGAATAATATTCACAAAATTAAAAACAATAAGATTATGAAAAAGTTATTTTTTGCAGCTCTTGTAGCAACAATGGTAGTTTCAGTAAGCAACGCATTTGCAGGTTATGAATCTTCAGTATCGGCTCCTGTTTCTCTTCAGGACGAACCGGACAGCGTAGCAACCCCGGTTGTACCGGCCGACAGCAGCGTCGTAAGCGACAGCACTGCACAGACAGCGCCAGCTACTATCGTTCTGCAGTAAGCTGAATGAAATCAGGCACTATTTAAAAACATTTTTCTGACATGACGGTTTTGAGAAAGCATTAGCAGAGGACGGTTCCGGTTGTTGACATTGTCGACGGCCGGAACTTTTCTTTTTTACCTGTCGTGTTTGTTCTTCCTCTGCCGGCATTGTCTTTTTTTAATAACGCATTTTGCTGCCGTTATTCATTATATTGCTATTTTTGCAACAGTAAACAAGAAGCAGACACGAGATGAGAAGAATCAGCGTTCCGCTCAAGGTAGCCCTGGGGTATATATTTGTTGTGTTCATTCTGGGCCTGTCCGCATGGCTGGTCTATGGCAATACACGTTCGTTCATCAGTATGAATGAGGCCGAGCGCACGTTCATGCAAAGACGCAATGTGGCCGACAGTCTTATCTACAGTTTTCTCGAAATGAACAACAACGAGCATTCTGTCTATTTCGGCATAGAAGGCAGTTGGCCTGCGTTCGACCGCTCGGTGACTGTCACGCAGAACATTGCCGACACTCTCAGTACGCTGGTCGCTGATTCTCTGCTGCGTGTGAAGATTGAACAGCTTGTTCTGCTGCTCGAACGCAAACGCGAAAACACACGTACCATGATGGGTGTGATGTCACGCAGTGGCGGCGGAACCTATCTCAACAGCAAACTGCACAATCTGCATACCGGCCGCGACTCGCTCGTCATTCATCCCGAAGGGGCCGAGCTGCGAGAGAAACGGGAGACGGTGTATGAGGTGGTGAAGACCAAAAAGAACTTCTTCGGCCGTCTGGCCGACGCTTTCCGCAAGTCGCGCAACGACACGGTGAGCGTGCGTTCCAACCGCGGCACACTCAAGGCTGACAGCGTGAAGCGTAGTCTCAACATCGGCGATACGGTGGCCGGCGTGCTTGCCGAGATAAAGAAGGCTGAGGCAGAATACCGACTCGAACGAATGGCCGACATGGACCGCAGTGAGAAAGACATGCAGCTCGTGGGCGTACAGCTTGCCCAGCGCATAGACCAGTTGCTCAAAGACATACGCACCGACGCCTATCTGTCTGTCCAGGCATCCTTCGAACGCGATGTGGCCGAGCGCCGTGCCGTGATGAACAAGATAATACTTCTCTCGGCAGTGGTGCTTCTCTCGGCCGTGGTCTTGCTCGTGAACATACGTCGCGACGTGCAACGCGACAAGGAATACAGTGAGAATCTGGAGAAGGCAAAGAACCGCAGCGAGCAGCTCCTGCAGCAACGTGAGCGACTGTTGCTCACCATCACTCACGACATAAAGGCCCCCGCGGCCTCCATTTCCGGATTCATCGGGCTACTGGGCGAGTATGTTGATGGTGGCAAACCGGCCCTCTATCTGAAGAATATACGCAATTCCGCCGCCCATCTGCTGCGTCTTGTGGGCGCTCTGCTCGACTACCATCAGTTGGAGAAAGGTCGTGTGGAAGTGAAGAACATAAGTTTCCGCCCGTCGCAGCTTGTGGCCGATTGTGTGGATGAGATGCGACCGCAGGCCGATTCGAAGGGACTGAAGCTCGTCTGTGTCACGTCCGACTGTGGTTCCTGCGTGTGTCTGGGCGACGCTTTCCGCATACGTCAGATACTGGACAATCTGCTCAGCAACGCTCTGAAATACACATTCGTCGGCGAGGTGCGCGTCACGGCCGGTGTGAGCAACGGCCGTCTGCTGCTCAAGGTGGCCGACACGGGACAGGGCATGACGCCGGAGGAGAGCCGCCGCGTGTTTGATGCCTTCACACGTCTGGACGGTGCACAGGGCATAGAGGGCGTCGGACTCGGTCTTTCCATCACTCGTGAGCTCGTCAGTCTGCTTGGTGGCAATGTGTCGCTGAAGTCTGTCAAGGGGCAGGGCACCACGTTCTTCGTCACACTTCCGGTGGAAGTTTCGCAGACAGCAGACGAACCTGCGGAACAGCCTGTTGCGAAAGAAGTGCCTGTGTTGCCTCCGTGCGAAAGTCTTAACATCATCATCATCGACGACGACAAACTGCAGTTGCAGCTTCTCACGGAGATGCTCTCGCGGCTTTCCGGCGGTAGATGGCATCTTACTGTGTGCCACCGCATAGCGGAAGTGCGCCGCCAGCTCGCTTCGTCTAAGTTCGACATACTGATAACAGACATCGAGATGCCCGAGATGAACGGTGCCGACTTCATTCGTTCCATAGACCGCAGCCACATGGCCGTGGTGGCCATGACCGCCCATGACAAGGGTGCGCGCCCGCAACTTGAGGAGGCCGGATTCGACGCATGCCTGTTCAAGCCGTTCGATATGGACACTCTGGCAGGTGTCATCATGTCGGTTACGGGCCGCAAGGTGGATACAGCCACAGCCGGACCGAAGGCCGACGAGGGTCGCTTCGCACCGCTCACGGCTTTTGCCGCAGGCGATGAGGAGGCCGAACGCGAGATTCTCACAAGCTTCTATGGCGAACTGACAACCCATGAGGATGCCCTGCGTGCAGCTGCCGAAGGTTGCGACCGCAAGGCTGCCGCACGCGTATCGCACAAGGCTTTGCCCGTGCTCACTATGATTAAGGCCGACGTTGTTGCCGAACTCGACAGATTGTCGGCCGCAAAGGTAGATTCTCTTTCCGAACAGGATTTCAAGGAATGCTGTTTGGCTGCGATAGAAGGGATGGAGAAAATACGCCTTGAGCTGGAGACATTATTACGGTCTGGAGCCTGATCGTGCTACGTATCTCCACCAGTAGTTGAGGCTGTTGTCCGGCGACTGGCATTATTGCATAAATATGCATAATTCTGTATATTTATGTAACACGCCGGGACCGTCAACTCTTCATAGCTCGAATATTTTCAACCGAAGACGTAACCGGTCGCAAATACGCGAATTTTGAGAAGATTGGTAAATGCTTGATAAACAGGGATATATGCATTACTGCGTGCCGGTTGCCTTTTCTTCGTCCTGCGATATAGTTCGTTTTGCCTCTTGATTAAGCCAATATTAGGGTGTCAAATGCTTCATTTCGTGCCCTGATAAAGTCCGTTTCGTACCGTGAAACAGGCTTTATCGCAGACGCTGTGATTTTCTACAGCAATTCCGTTCTCGCGTTTCGGGCTTTTCGGTCTCTTTTTCCCTGTGTCTGCTTTTCTATTTTGCGAAATTTTATTGTCAAAATTTTTTACTTTTTGTATTGCATATTTATTCATTTTATCTTGCAAAACCGCCTCCCGTGTGTCAATGTGTCACATTGTAGTCATGCCGTAACAGGGCCGTAAGTTGAAAAAAGTTTACGTATGTTTAAAATCACACTATGCAATGTTTAACGATGTTTGCACGAGTGTTAAAAACTCCGCCATCGGGGCTGACAATGCGTCATGCGGGCACGTTTGTTGCATATGCATAAGTGAGCGTCTGAAGTCCAGACAACGGAGGATGCTAGGAAAGCATAGTGTAACATAAAATAAAAACAGGAGGATTGATTTATGATGCCTATCAGAAGATTTTCAGATCAGAGTTGGTTTCCGGATTTGTTCAATGATTTCTTTGACAACGACAGGATGATAAAGGCCTGCACGACGGCTCCGTCGGTCAATATAGTCGAAGAGGAAAAGGACTACAAGATTGAGGTTGCCGCACCTGGTATGACCAAAAATGACTTTGATGTGCATCTTGACGATGACAACGAGCTTGTAGTGGGTATGGAGAAGAAGACCGAGAAAAACGAGTCGGATTCTAAAAACAGGAAATACCTGCACCGCGAGTTTTCTTATTCACAATTCAAACAGTCGTTCACACTGCCCGACAATGTCGACAGAGAACACATAACGGCAAACGTCAGCGACGGTGTTCTGACTGTCTGCCTTCCAAAGAAGGAGGAGTGTGATAAGAAAGAACAGGGCCACAAGATTGAAATCCAGTGACCTTCCGGTCATCGCATAACGCAAACTACGGCGTCCGCATACATTGTGCGGGCGCCGCTTTTTTGTTTCTGCGGTATGTCATAATGCTGTTGTTGCGCCTCCTCTCCGGTGTGTCTTTTTCATGAAGTGGCGCATGTCTGAGGCCGGCCTTTGCGGTTGTCTTTGCATACGGATGTGTAGCCGTTTCTTTCTTATGCTTCGCAATAGATCTGTTTTGTTGAAAAACAATGGGCAAACAGTACGAAGGCATAGTTTTTTTCGCTATATTTGTAGAGGACAATATGCGCCGGCGGTGGCCACAGAATGTGGCTGTATGTTCTCTTTCAGTTGTCTTCTGTCTCCGCCTTACGCTTGTCTGTAAATCTATCATGCCGGTTGCTGAGGCCATATTGCTGCACAAGGTACCGTTGCTGCTGCCATCGGCATTGCCAATACATAATCTGAACAATCATGTATGTGTCTCTATTGCTGTTTCTATCGTCCTTTCTCACGTTTGTGGAACTCAATTGTGAGAATCTCTTTGATTGTACCCATGACTCTCTGAAGAACGACACCGAGTTTCTGCCTGAAGGTTCCTACCGCTGGACACGCACACGCTACTGGCGCAAGCTCAACCACATCGGGCAGGCTGTGATTGCCTGTGGTGAAGGAGAGAACGGATGGCAGTTGCCCGACATTGTGGCATTGTGCGAGGTGGAGAACGACACTGTGATGCGCGATCTCACCCGTCGCTCGCTTTTGCGCAGTGCCCGCTATGAGTATGTGATGACCGATTCGCCCGACGAACGCGGCATCGACGTGGCTCTGATGTATTCGCCTTTTTCCTTTGCATTGATAAATCACCGCAGCGTGCGGCCGTCTCCGTTGGAAGGAATGCGCCCTACGCGCGACCTGCTGTATGCCTGCGGGCTGACGGCTGGTGGTGATACGCTTCACGTGATAGTCACTCACATGCCGAGCCGACGGTCCGGCGAACGGCTTACCGACCGCTATCGCGAACATGTCGCACGCTCTGTGATAGCCGTAGCCGACTCTGTCCGGCGACTGTCGCCCGATGCGCTCATCATCGTTGCAGGCGATTTCAATGAATATCCGGGCAAAGGTTGCGTCGCTACAATCTGCGGTGCGGGCTTTAAGGATGTATCAGAGGGTGCCGTGGGGCGCAACGGAGCCAAAGGTACTTACCGCTATCACGGAGGCTGGGGCAGTCTGGATCACGTGCTGGCGAGTCGCGCTCTTGCCCGTCGTTTTATGGACTGCAGGGTGGAGGATGCGCTGTTTCTGATAGAGGACGACGACAAATATGGAGGTGTTAAACCGCGCCGCAACTATCTCGGTCCGCGCTGGCTCGACGGTTTCAGCGACCATCTGCCTCTGGTGGTGAGGTTCGGCATCGGGCCGTGAACATCGCGATATGCGGCCGGCTGATGTGAACAGTTGGTCAAAACGATGTATGGCAGGGAGTTGAACCGCATTTATGCACACCGAAAGCATATGTGTGCGCAATTTCGGCAGCAGTGTTTTAAAATATTTTAAATACCTCGGTTTCGTTGGTTTTTCTCATTATAATTACTTAATTTTGTAGTCAACTGTAACATTTCTCGGGCTGTTTGGAGCTACGGTGGTTACAGAAATCTTAAATAACAATGAAAAAATAACAACACCAGAATAAATATGTTTGAAAATCTAAGCGACAGGCTTGAACGCAGCTTCAAGATACTCAAGGGTGAAGGTAAGATAACCGAAATCAACGTAGCCGAGACTCTTAAGGACGTAAGAAGGGCGTTGCTCGATGCCGATGTGAATTACAAAGTAGCTAAAAGCTTCACCGATGAGGTGAAAAAGAAAGCGCTGGGAATGAATGTGCTGACCGCTGTGAAGCCGAGTCAGCTCATGGTGAAGATTGTACACGACGAACTTGCCGAACTCATGGGAGGCGAGGCTGCCGAGCTCCATCTCACCGGCAAACCGGCAATAATACTTATGAGCGGTCTGCAGGGTTCGGGTAAGACCACCTTCAGCGGAAAGCTCGCCAACATGCTGAGCAAGAAGCAGCACCGCAAACCGCTGCTCGTGGCGTGCGACGTTTACCGTCCGGCGGCCATCGAACAGCTCAAGGTTGTGGGCGAACAGGTGGGAGTGCCTGTATATTCAGAACCGGGCAACACCAATGTTGTGGAGATTGCACAGCATGCCATAAACGAGGCGAAGGCCAAAGGCAACGACGTGGTGATCGTCGATACAGCAGGACGTCTGGCCGTTGATGAGGCCATGATGGACGAGATTGCCAATCTGAAAGATAAACTCAACCCGGACGAGACACTGTTCGTTGTTGACTCTATGACCGGTCAGGACGCCGTTAACACGGCTAAGGAATTCAACGACCGTCTCGATTTCGACGGAGTAGTACTCACAAAGCTCGACGGTGACACACGTGGCGGTGCCGCGCTGTCTATACGCTCGGTTGTGACGAAGCCTATCAAGTTCGTGGGTACAGGCGAGAAGATGGACGCCGTGGATGTGTTCCATCCTTCGCGTATGGCCGATCGAATCCTCGGTATGGGCGATATCGTGAGTCTCGTAGAGCGTGCACAGGAACAGTTTGACGAGGAAGAGGCACGCAGACTGCAGAAGAAGATACAGAAGAACAAGTTCGACTTCAATGACTTCCTCGGTCAGATAGAGCAGATCAAGAAGATGGGAAACATCAAGGATCTCGCAGCAATGATCCCCGGGGTGGGCAAGGCATTGAAAGATGTCGACATAGACAATAACGCTTTCAAGGGCATAGAGGCCATCATACGCAGTATGACGCCGAAAGAGCGTTCCAATCCTGAGATTCTCAACCAGAGCAGACGTATGCGTATAGCAAAAGGAAGCGGCACGAGCATTCAGGATGTGAACCGGCTTATAAAGCAGTTCGACCAGACTCGCAAGATGATGAAGATGGTAACAGGCAGCTCAATGTCGAAGATGGCTGGAATGATGGGCCGTATGAAGGGCATGCCTAAATTTTAAATACATATTATGCAACTTATAGACGGAAAAGCTACGGCAGCGGCCATAAAGGCCGAAATTGCCGAAGAAGTGAAAAATATAGTAGCCGGAGGCGGAAAGCAACCGCACCTGGCAGCAGTGCTCGTCGGACATGACGGTGGCTCTGAGACTTATGTCAAGAACAAGGTTATAGCGTGCGAGCAGTGCGGATTCAAGTCGACTCTCATACGTTATGAGGACAATGTTACGGAGGAGGAGCTTCTCGCATGTGTCGACAGACTCAACAAGGATGAGGATGTTGACGGATTCATTGTGCAGCTTCCGCTTCCGAAGCACATTGACGAGCAGAAAATCATCGAGGCGATAGACTATCGCAAGGATGTCGACGGATTCCATCCGATAAACGTAGGACGCATGGCTATCGGACTGCCTTGCTTCATTTCTGCCACTCCGCTGGGCATACTGACGCTGTTGCAGAGATATAACATCGAGACATCGGGCAAGAAATGCGTGATTCTCGGACGCAGCAACATCGTGGGAAAACCTATGGCCCAGCTCATGATGCAGAAGCAGTATGGCGACTCTACGGTGACTGTCTGCCACTCACGTTCGAAAACTCTGAAGGAGGAATGTCGTGAGGCCGACATCATAATAGCCGCTATCGGACAGCCGAATTTCGTCACCGCCGACATGGTGAAGGAAGGTGCAGTTGTCATCGACGTCGGTACTACACGTGTGCCGGACGCTTCGCGCAAGAGCGGATTCAGACTCAACGGCGATGTGAAGTTCGATGAGGTGGCTGAGAAATGTTCATTCATTACACCGGTTCCGGGAGGCGTAGGTCCGATGACGATATGCTCGCTCATGAAGAATACGCTTGCTGCCGGCAAAAAAGAATATTACAGATAAGTGACAGCTGACGAATATTATAGGCTCGGTAATGAATACCGGCGCCGCGGCGACTGGAAACATGCCATCGACAATTATCTTGAGGCAATCGAACTTGATCCGCAGTCGCCTGCGGTTGAGGCAAAACAGATGATTGACGATATCCTCAATTTCTATTGTAAGGATATCTATAATCCTTGAACGGAAACCAGGAGGCATACCCTTTGCGACTTGCAGGGACTAACGTAAGGCGTTTATGGTAATGCCGCCTAATAAAAAATATAGACAATGGGAAAATTTAAAGGTGCTATTGTTGTAAATACCGACCGGTGCAAGGGATGCTCACTTTGCGTGGAAGCCTGCCCGAAGGATGTTATTGCTTTGGCACGTAAAAAGGTGAACGTGCATGGTTATCCATTCGTTGAGGTGGTTAATCCGGACGACTGCATCGGATGTGCGTCGTGTGGAATTGTCTGTCCCGACGGTTGTATCACGGTTTACAAGAAAAAAATGGAGGAATGAATACTATGGCACAACAGGAAGTAACACTCATGAAAGGCAATGAGGCCATCGCTAATGCCGCCATCAGATGTGGCGCCGACGGCTTCTTTGGCTATCCGATAACTCCTCAGAGTGAGATAATAGAGACGTTGTCGGAACTGAAACCCTGGGAAACGACCGGAATGGTGGTTGTGCAGGCCGAAAGCGAAGTGGCTGCCATAAACATGGTTTACGGTGGAGCAGGCTCCGGCAAGCGCGTTATGACCACATCGTCAAGTCCGGGCGTGGCGCTCATGCAGGAAGGTATATCCTATATGGCGGGCGCGGAGATACCGGGAGTTGTTGTCAATGTGCAGCGCGGAGGTCCCGGACTGGGCACCATCCAGCCGTCACAGAGCGACTATTTCCAGGCTACGCGCGGCGGCGGTAACGGCGACTATTATGTCATCGTGCTTGCTCCGAACTCTGTACAGGAGATGGCCGACTTCGTGGATCTGGCTTTCGAACTGGCGTTCAAGTACCGCAATCCGGCCATGATTCTCTCCGACGGTGTCATCGGACAGATGATGGAGAAGGTGGTTCTGCCTCCGCAGAAGCCCAGACGCACCGAAGAGCAGATTCTGAAGGAATGTCCGTGGGCTACGACAGGTCGCGGTGCGAACCGTCAGCCCAATATTCTCACATCGCTAGAACTGAAACCTGAGATAATGGAAGTGCGCAACCTCCATCTTCAGGAGAAGTATCGTGAGATCGAGGAGAATGAAGTCAGATATGAGACAGTGATGACCGACGATGCCGATTATATTATTGTGGCATTCGGAAGTGCGGCGCGTATAGCCGAGAAAGCCATCGAACTGGCACGTCAGCAGGGCATCAAGGCCGGACTGTTCCGTCCGATCACCTTGTGGCCTTTCCCGAAGAAACCTCTTTGCTCGGTTGTCAACGGCAAGAAAGGTGTGCTTGTTGCTGAGATCAACGCCGGCCAGATGGTCGAGGATGTGCGTCTGGCATTGAATGGAACGGTGAAGGTTGAGCACTACGGCCGTCTTGGCGGCATCGTGCCTGAGCCGGAAGAAATGGTTAACGCAATAAAGGAGAAACTGTTATGAATGATATAATATCACCTGAGAATCTGGTTTACAGTAAACCAAAGCTGATGAATGACACCCAGATGCACTACTGTGCGGGTTGTTCGCACGGCGTGGTGCACAAGCTGGTGGCAGAGGTTATCGAGGAGATGGGCCTAGAAAACAAGACCGTCGGAGTATGTCCGGTGGGCTGTGCTGTGTTTGCCTATCGTTATCTTGATATCGACTGGCAGGAAGCGCCTCACGGTCGTGCACCGGCGTTGGCCACAGCTATCAAGCGCTTATGGCCCGACCGGCTCGTCTTTACTTATCAGGGTGACGGCGATCTTGCATGCATCGGAACGTGTGAAACCATACATGCGCTCAACCGTGGTGAGAATATCGCAATAATATTCATCAACAACGCCATATATGGAATGACCGGAGGACAGATGGCACCAACCACTCTCATCGGTCAGAAGACAAGCACCTGTCCTTACGGACGTGACCCGAAGCTGCACGGTTATCCGCTCAACATAACCGAGATTGCGGCTACTCTTCGTGGCACTTGCTACGTTTCGCGTCAGAGTGTTCATACAGTCGGTGCGATACGTCAGGCCAAGAAAGCCATCCGCAAGGCCTTCGAGGCATCCATGGCCGGCAAGGGTTCGTCGCTGGTAGAGATTGTTTCGACATGCAACAGCGGCTGGAAACTCTCACCTGTAAAGGCCAACCAGTGGATGGAAGAGAATATGTTCAAACAATATCCAAAGGGTGATTTAAAAGACACGACAAACGAATGAAAGCAGAAATAATAATATCAGGATTTGGTGGTCAGGGTGTTTTGTCCATGGGCAAGATACTGGCTTATTCGGGACTGATGGAAGGCAAGGAAGTCACATGGATGCCGGCATACGGTCCTGAGCAGCGTGGCGGAACGGCCAACGTGACTGTCATTGTGAGCGACGAGCGCATTTCGTCGCCTATTCTCAGCCACTATGATGTGGCAATCGTGCTCAATCAGCCTTCTCTCGACAAGTTCGAACCGAAGGTAAAACCCGGTGGCATATTGATATACGACTCTTTCGGAATAATCAATCCGCCAACTCGCAAGGACATCACGGTCTATCACATTGACGCGATGGAGAAGTCTGCCGAGATGAAAAACGCCAAGGTGTTCAACATGATTATCCTCGGCGGTCTGCTCAAGGTTTGTCCTGTTGTGAGCACCGACGGTCTGAACTCAGCCCTTTACAAGACTTTGCCCGAACGTCATCATGATCTTATCCCGCTCAACATGCAGGCTGTGGATGAAGGAATGAAGTTGATCGAGAAGATTTAACGTGTGTCCTCTCTAACGCATAAGGCCGGAACCACCGGTAAATGCGGCATTATAATACAGTGTCAGAACTGCATCCGGTATTAGTATTGTACCGGATGGATGTTCTGACACTTTTTCATTTATATCCGGAACGGTGTTTCCTGCGGTGCGGCAGACGTCTCTCATGCGATGGCGTGGGCTCATTGCAGATTCAGTGTGAATTGGTTTCAACGGACAAAACGCAGCTTCAGTCCCGAATCGGTATCGTTTTCTTCTGTCGAAATGAAAGCAATATTGGCCACTTACAGATTTTCAGTATCCGATGATTTTTCTGTCTGAGTTTTCAGTTCTACCCCAAAAAATAAGCGAGAATTTGCGGGCGGACTCATCTTCGGACGCAAATACGCGAAAAATAAGAGTATTGTGCAAGTTACTGAACATCAATAACTTATATTTGTACGCTATTTCTCTGTACTGCAATAAGCACCATTTCGGCCTGTGATATTGCCCGTTTCAGGGCCTGAAATGCATAATATCACACCCTGAAATGGGCGAAACCGCAGGCTCAAACGGGCATAATCGGAACGTCATATGAGCCATTCCAGATTGCACTGTAGGGTATGCGGCAATATGGTACGGGCAGATATGGCCTTTATTGTGTCTGATTTAACATTCCCCCACATCTCTTTTGCGATTTTATTTTGTCAAAAAAAAGTCAAGAAAATTCGTAAGTCAGTCGCCCGGGTTTTCTTTAAAAACACTGATATGAGGCGTTAGAAAATACATGGAAAGCATGCGCCTCTATTCCGGTGGTGATTTGTCGGTTGTGGCAACGCGGATTCATCACCACATGAGGAACGTGTCTGCTACGGTTCATACCATCCACGTGATGTCACAAAATTTTACAGAATACTCTGTTACTTCATGCATAAAACTCTCATCATTGAATATCCGATGAGCTGTTGTGTCGGCTGTATATGCCTGTGAATGTGCTATATATACCCTGCATAAACAGAAAATAAAGGCGATAATCACAATTTTATGTTGTCATAATGACAAAAAAATAATATCTTTGTAGAAACTTAATACTATCACAATAACCCAAAAACCTGCTATACATGCGTAAAACACAACTTATTTTCGGGGCATTGATGATGCTCTCGTACCTTAATCCTGTCTGTGCGCAGACAACAACCCAAACTATGTACATTGATTTCGGAGAGCCGGACAACGATTCGCGTGGTCATCAGACAATAGGCGCGGACGCCAACGGACATTACTGGACTAATGTGAAAAGTTCGGGTAACAATTATCTTTATCCCAACACTTCGTTCGACATTGTCAACTCGAATAACGAGCCGACCGGATACAATGTCTTCATAAACACGCGCTTTATGACCAACGGACTGAACGGCGGAGGCGGTCTTATATCGCCGTCGGCCGGTCTGCTTGGCGACCTTGCTGTTGCTACAGCGACCGAGGATTACATATTTCTCGAGTCGTTCCAGAACTATAATTACATAACGTTCCGCGGTCTTGACAAGAACAAGGGCTACCGTTTCCATGCTTTCGGAAGCCGCAATACAGACGAAGTGCGCGCGGCGGAATATCTGTTCCGTGGCGAGAACAGTTGGAGCGGATATCACCAGATGTCCGGCGACGGCATAGGTGACGGCGGTTACAACGGCAACAACAATAAGATATTGGAGAGTGGAGTGGTGTTCCCCGATAAGGACGGAAACATAACTTTCACCATCATAAAGAAAAACATCAACGGCATGGTGCATGTCAACGCCATGAAGATAGAGGAAATAGAAGGGCTGGAACGTCCTAACACCAATCTCCGTCTGGCGCAAAGCATGTATATAGACCTTGGTGAGACTGAGAACAACTCGCGCGGACACCAGACCGTGGGAGCCGACCGGAACGGCAACTATTGGAATAACCTCACTTCGGGAAGGGCGTCGAGCAACCAGATACCGAAGGGAACGAAACTCAGTCTTGTCAACTCCGACAATGCCGGAACTGGCATAACGGCCGAGACTCTGCAGATGATGGAGACAAACGGAGTGGATGCCGGAGGCGTGAACAATCCTACGGAGGAAAACCTCGGCGACCTTGCCATACAGACAGCTACCGAGGACTACGTGTGGGTGAACGACGACAACCAGCGTCAGATACGCTTCTCCGGACTAGACAAGAGCCGTTGCTACAAGTTCTATATATTCGGCAGCCGCATCGTTGACGAGACGACAGACCGCAACAGCATCTATACTGTAGACGGACAAAGCTCGTGGAGCACATGGCTCACCACAACAGGACGGACCATCGGAGGCTTCGACACCAACGGAAAGGCCATACAGGGTAATGTGAGAAACGTGGCCGTGAGCGATTACATCTATCCCGACAAGGACGGAAACATACTCTTCACGTTCAAGCGGGAGAGAGGTATGGCTCATGTCAACATAATAAAGATAGAAGAATATGAGGGCGGAGAACGTCCGGCAGATCCGCGTGAATACAGGTCGATGGTCATTACGGGCACAGCGTCCGAAGACGGCAAGGATGTGGCCATGCGTGAGTTGCGTCAGGGAAGCGGCCGCACAGGAATATTCGAGGCATATCTGCGTCTGCAGCCGGGCACATACAGCATAAGCGCTGTCGATGTGAACGGTGAGAGAGTGACGCTTGGTGCAGGTGGTGCCGAAGGCAGTCTGGCAGAAGACGGAACACCTGTGGAAGTGACAGAGACACAGGTCGTACGCATGAGATACGACTCGCGTAAGAATGAGTTCAGCGTTATGCCGCTCGTACTTTATGTCAAAGGCAATATTGTTCCTGCCGGCACAACTATCGAATATGTTGGCAACGGCGTGTGGAGCCAGGAAGTGGATCTGAACGAAGGCTACGTTTATCTTTTCTCCGACAAGTATTTCTATTTTGCGTTCAACAACAGTGATGAACTGGCAGTCAAGCGTCTTTCGGGCAGCCGCACCAAAGTGGCTATGCCGTCGGAGGGATACAACGTGGAGAACATACGCCTTAACCGTGGCACATACACAGTATCGCTCGACATGAACAATTATGAGTTCGGTCTCGATGCGCCGATCGACGAGTACAAGATATCGGTCTTCGGCTCGTCCGTAGCCAACGGACAGGGAGCGAGCGGCAATCATGGTTACGCCTATCTGTACGGAAACCTGATGCGTAAACGCTATCAGACGAAACTGACCGAAAATGATTTCAACATCTCCGGCATATCAATAGGTGGAAACACTACGAAGAACCTGCTCGACCGTTATGACGAACTTATCCACGACTTCGGCCGTTATGTCATCATCGGACTCTCCATGGGAAATGAAGGAATACACGAAGCTACAGACAAAGAGGCGCTCATGCAGCAGTTCAGCAATAACATGCAGACTATAATAAATAAGGTGCGCAGCGACGGAAAGATACCTGTTGTTATGAACAACTATACGCGTGGCGACTATACTCTGGAAGACTATAAATACATAAAACGCATGAATCTCATGATACATGAGTGGGATGTTCCTTCTGTCAATACGCTCGGAGCCATTGACGATGGTACAGGCAAGTGGGCTACAGGCTATATGGCCGACAACGGTCACCCGACAACCGACGGCCACAACGAGTTCTTCTACGCCATGCAGCCATCGCTGTTCGATGCTCTTAAGGACGGAAAACCGCAGCCGGTGCGCGATATGAGTGGTGAGACAACACTTGCGGGTGGTGACGTAATAGAGTTCCGTGGCGAGAACATTCTGCATCCTTTCACCGTGAGCATCCGCTTCAAGGGTGGCAGTGCCGGCCGTCTCTTCACCGTGGAGAACACAGCCGGAAGCATCATTGGATATGTTGATATAATGGATGACGGCCGTGTGAGATATACATCATATAAAGGCAATAAGATAGAAAGCGACGTGTCTGTTGACGACGACGCATGGCACACCGTGACAATATCCCATTACTATGCTCAGAAGCGCATCATACTCTATGTGGACGACAGTCAGTCGGGCGAACTTGCCGAACGTCTCACTCCAGGCAAGATGACCATCGGCGACGCCTCAAGCGACGTAAGCCGTACGCTGAGCGAACTGTTCTTCTGGCGTTCGGCGTTCAATCCGGAGGAAGTGGAAGCACTTATTAGCGGACGCATGCTCAAGTCGAGTCTTGAGATTTACTCACCGCTCAACAATGTGGAGGCCGGTGAAATAGTCAATCTGGCACAAAGCAAGAACGCCGCAGTGTTTGTGGACAATACGTCATTGGGCATCGGAGGTGCGAGTTCTGACAACAACGGAGCACTCAGCATCAGTACGTCAGACAGCACTATAATTCTTGCTGCAGCATCACCGGTGGATGTACGTGTGGCTACAGCGGACGGCAAGAGCGTGTTTTCGGGCAGAGTGAATGGCCGCACCAATGTTTCCGGACTCGCACCAGGGATGTATATTGTTAACGACATGAAGGTAGTGCTCCGCTGATTTCCTCCGTACGGTGTCGGCAGACAGTACCTTCCGTACACAGCGGATGATATATTAGATATAAAGATAAATGTCCCCAGCAGTCATAAGTATTGCCGGGGACATTTGTGTTATCCTCTTTTCCTTCCCGGCTTTCTGCACAATGTGCGCCTATTTCTCTCTACTCCCTTTACATACAGTGTGTAGTACGTTTTGCCATTTATATTATTTTTTGAATTAAAATGTATTTTTATAGCATTTATATTTGGAGTGTATTTATTATTTTCGTTTCTTTGTGATGTAAAGACTTTTTACAGATAGTATTTATTTGTATATTAATTTAAATTATTACAGAGATGAAAAGATTTGGTTTATTGGCAGCGATTATTGCAATGGCAATGTCGGTTTCTGCCCAGACAGTAACAGAAAGCAAGACATTCGACAACTTCTATATCGGCGTTAACGGTGGTGTTGCAACAGCAACAAAGGGACATGGATGGCTCAAGAACCTCCAGCCTAATGCAGGTATCCGCATCGGCCGCAACTTCACTCCGGTATTCGGAATGGCTGTCGAGAGCAATGCTTACTTCAAGAACACCAATGGTTATACAACAGGAACCGTAGTAAATGCACTCAACACATCGCTCCTCGGAACAGTGAACCTCACAAACTGGTTCGGTGGATACAAGGGAGAACCGCGCCTCTTTGAGGTTTCGGCAGTTTACGGCCTTGGTTGGGGACACGTGTTCGGCACACCTACGAAGGAATACAAGACCGACATGCTCACATCTAAAGTGGGTGTTGACCTTGCCTTCAACTTCGGTTCGGACAAGCAGTGGCAGTTCTATCTCGAGCCGGCCATCATCTATGCGCTCAACGGTAACGGTTATCAGGGCGTGAAATATGATGTAAATCGTTCGGCAGTACAGCTCAATGCCGGTATTGTATACAAGTTCAAGAATTCCAACGGAACTCACAACTTCAAGATTGCCGAGCTGCGCGACCAGTCTGAGATCGACGCTCTCAATGCACAGGTGAACAGTCTGCGTGGCGAGCTTAGCGGCAAGGATTCTGAGCTGGATGCTAAGAATGCAGAACTGGATGCCAAGAATCGCAGAATTGCAGACCTCGAGAAAGCTCTGCAGGAGTGCAAGGACAGCAAGCAGCCTGTATACGTAAGACCTGTAACGGCTACCAATCTGCAGCCTACAGTGCTCTTCCGTCAGGGCAAGAGCGTTATCGATCCTGCACAGTACGCACCGATAGAGCTCATCGCAACCTACATGAAGAATCATCCGGAAGCAAAGGTTGAAATCAAGGGCTACGCTTCACCGGAAGGCTCTGCAGAGATCAATCAGAAACTGTCTGAAGCTCGTGCAGAGGCAGTGAAGAACGCTCTCGTTAAGAAGTATAAGATCTCGGCAAACCGCCTCACCACAAAGGGTATGGGCGCTACTGACAAGCTGTTCGAGCAGGTAGAGTTCAACCGCGTGGCAACATTCAACGACAACACCAAGGGTGAGTGATTGTTGATGTGAATAATGACATTCCCCGGTGCCTCAGGCATCGGGGATTTTTGTTTCTATGAGGCTGCGGCAGTTTACGATGACGGTAGAGTAGATGTGTTATATGACGTACACGGCGGACGCGTATGGAGGTATCGGAGATGTGAATATGTATTCTCCGTAATTCAGGACAGTATTTTCCGTATTCTTGTAAGGAATGTGTGAAGTGCTTGTTTTTGGTGAATGTCTGACTGATAGCCGTTTGGTTCAATCTCTCAAAACTCGCTTGTTTGCGGTCGTATAGCATTTTGTATGTGTAGAGACGGTTCCCGTTGAGTTGAGGATGTATAAATATTCAAACGGCGACGGGCGCTCTGCATATTTACGCAAGGCGCCCGTCGTAGAAAAACAGAGTCACGTAACCGGTCTTCAGTGCGTGGTGATGTGGCGTCGGATGATGAAATGGCCCAGTCGGTGGCTCACTCCTTTGCGGCCGAGTGAGCGTAGCACGTACATTCCTTCTGGCAGACGGCTCACGTCGGTAGTGCTGCCTTTGTATGGACGTGTGGCCATGATGTGGCCTTGGAGTGTCTCAATGGTAATGAATGATGCGTCGAGCACATTACTCTTTTCGGGTAGACGGAGAGTTTTCCCGTCACACTTTAGCAGTCCGTCGGGCAGTTTCGTTGCCGGCGCTGTGTTCTGTACGTGTTTCTCTTGCAGCGGTTTACTTTCGTTGCCATAGCGGTCGAGTGCTGTCACCGCGTAGTAGCGTGAAGGGTCACGTGGTATGATGATGCTTGTCTTCTGCAGTCTTGCCATCATCAGATTGCATGCGTCATCGGTATTGACTGGATATTCGCGCGAACAATATACGTTGTACATTATCTTTGTAGTGTCTTTGTCCACCGGTCTCCACGACAGCATCTCCACGTCTCCAGAGTGTTTTTTGCGGTTTAGGGCAGACGGTGTTGCAGGAATGGTTGTGCTCTCCCATGTCATTGGTGGTATGAGGGCAGGGTGGCGGTTGAATGTCTCTTTGGCGAAGTCGTAGATGCCTTTCACGTTGTCAGTGAAGAATTTGCTGCGGAAGTAGGCATGTCCCATTCCATAATGGCGCAGGGTGAGCATCTCGCGTGTGATGTCTGAGAGCGGCCAGTCCTTCTCACCGGGCGACATGAAGTAGATGCCCAGTCCGGGTGCCACGATGCGTCCGTAGCTCTGTTCGCTCCAGTCGAGGGCAAAAGGATAGAACTGGTTGCCGCGGAAATACATCATGGGGAAGAGCGCATCCATAAGTCCGTCACGCAGCCATGCCTGTGCGTCCTGGCATACACGTTCGTAGGCATTCCATCCATAGCTGCTGAAGCGGCTCAGATCCTTGTATTTCCCAATCGGTGAACAGCTCATTTTTACCCACGGTTTTATCGATTTCACTCTGTGGCTTATGGCTCTCACAATGTTTGTGATGTTGGCACGTCCCTGTCTGCGCGACACTTTCATTGGCCACGTTTCGTGATAGCGTATGTAGTCGAGGTGTATTCCGTCCACATCGTAGTTGCCTGTTATTTCGGCGCAGAGGTCAGCCAGATATTCGGCGGTCTGTGGTTTTTCCGGATCCATATAGCCTTCGGCACCTATCTTCTTTACGAGTCCGGGGTGGCGTTTGCGCAGCCTTGCGCATCCGGTGGCATTCCATTTGCCTACGGGAATGGCCACAACCCATGCGTGGAGCTCCATGCCACGGCGATGGCATTCGTCTATGGCAAACTTCAGCGCGTCGTAGCCGGGACTTTTGCCAGGTTTGCCCGACAGACATCCGTCCCACGGTTCGTATTCAGAGGGATAAATGGTTGTGGCTCTGATGCGTGTCTGCAGCAGTACTGTGTTGATATTGGCACGCTGCAGGCGGTCGAGAATGTTGCGCAACTCGTCCTTCTGCCGTTCTATGGAATAGTTGGAACTGGCATAGCTGTGAGGCCAGTCTATGCCTCCGATTGTTGTGAGCCATACGGCTCTTACTTCGTATTTTGGTTGTGCGGCGAGCGTGAGAGCTGCCGTAAGTATTGTCAACAGAAAGGTGATTCGTCTGATCATCTGGTGCGGATATTAAACATATAAAGCGTTGTTGCAGCAGTCGCATGCCCGTGTGGCGGCGTCTGTGCATGATGTTTTAAATATCGAACAAAGATAATGATATTTTTCGGTTTCTCAAATATATTGTGTATTTTTGCAGCGTAATGGCGTCTTTCCGCAGAAGGGTGTTTCTGTCGGAAGTCGCGTATGGTTTGCCTTACACCTTGTGGGTATTCCTCATGTTTATTAATAATGTTATTTTTATTATTATGAGAAAGAAAGTGATTGCGATGATTGCGGCTCTTTTCATGGCCGTGACGGCAAATGCTCAGTTCGAGCAGGGTAAAGTTTATCTCGGTGGTTCGCTCACCGGACTCAACCTCAAATATTCGGGTATCGACGATCTGAGCCTCGGATTGCAGGCACAGGCAGGATATATGTTTGACGACAACCTGATGTTGCTCGGACAGGTGGCTTATGACCATAAGGGAGGAGACCTGAAGGAGAACCTCGTCAGCCTTGGTGTGGGCGGCCGTTACTATATAGAACAGAACGGAATATATCTCGGTGTGAACTGCAAGTACATACATGGCGAACACGGCTACAATGATGTTCTGCCTGGTGTAGAAGTGGGTTATTCGTTCTTCTTGAGCCGTACGGTGACAGTTGAGCCTGCCATCTATTATGACCAGTCATTTAAAAAGCACAGCGATTTCTCCACAATCGGTCTGAAGATAGGCTTGGGCGTATATCTTTTCACAGACTGATAATGGACAGCTCTTACCCGTCTCAGCTTCTTGACAAGGCTGTGGGAGAACTGGCAAAGCTGCCGGGCGTAGGACGAAAGACAGCCCTGCGGCTTGCCCTGTATATGCTCAGACAGACAGAGGAAGATGTTGACAAACTGGCCTCGTCGCTCTCGGAGCTGAGACATGACATAAAATATTGCCGCATTTGCCACAACATCAGCGATGAGGACGTGTGTCCGATATGTTCGGACAAGCGTCGCGATTCGTCCACAGTGTGTGTGGTGGAGAACATACGCGACGTGATGGCGGTGGAGAACACTCAGCAGTATGGCGGCCTCTATCATGTGCTCGGTGGTATAATATCGCCGATGGACGGCATAGGACCGGCTGATTTGGAGATAGATTCGCTTGTGGAACGCGTGAAGGCAGGCGGAGTGAAGGAAGTTATTCTGGCCCTCAGCTCAACTATGGAGGGCGATACCACCAACTTCTATATATCCCGCAAACTTGCCGGCGAGAATGTGAGAGTTAGTGTTATTGCACGCGGCATTTCCGTGGGTGATGAACTTGAATATACGGATGAGGTGACACTCGGAAGGGCAATCCTCAACCGCACAGTAGTAAATGAAAAATGAAACATACGCAAAGACTTCTGATGACCATTTTTCTCACGGCAATTGCCCTGGGACTTGTCATAGTGACACTCTTCGAGACTGATGTGCTGCCTTGCGGCATAATGACATCAGAAGACAAAAGCACGGAGTTTGTGGCGGCATTCGTAATGGAACTGCTCACCATCTGCATCATACCGGTGGCCATGCGTCTCTTCCGTTTCAAACGCATCGGCGACAGACTGATATCGGCCGGGGCATTGAAGGTATGGGGAATGACACGGCTTCTCATGCTGTGTGTGCCGATGATTGTCAACACAGTGCTTTATTATGTGTTTATGAATGTAGCTTTCGGATATATGGGCATAATTCTTTTCCTGTGCCTGTTTTTTGTCATGCCGACCATGGATCGTTGCCTGTCGGAGATAAAAGAGGAAGCATAAAATAGTTTGATGTATTGAAACTGTCTGTAATAATAGTCAATTACAACGTAAAGTTTTATCTCGAACAGTGCCTGCATTCACTCCAAAGGGCGACAAAAGGCATTGAATGCGAGATTTATGTTGTGGACAATCATTCGCGTGACGGTTCGGTGGATTATCTGTCATGCCGTTTCCCGAAGATCAAGATGATAAGCAGCAACCGAAATCTCGGTTTTGCGCGTGCCAACAATCTGGCCATCAGACGCAGTTTCGGAGAATATGTGCTGCTACTCAATCCTGATACTATAGTTGGCGAACACACCATTGCGGACGTTATTGACTTCATGCAGGAACATCCGCAGGCCGGTGCAGTGGGTGTGAGAATGTCGCAGTGCAATGGTGCTGACGCAATGGAGTCAAGACGCGGTGTACCCACACCGATGACGGCTTTCTACAAGATGTCGGGTCTTTGTGCGCGTTTTCCGAAAAGCAAACGCTTTGCCCATTATTACATGAGCTATCTGCCGTGGGACCAGCCAGGGCGCATCGAAGTCGTGAGCGGCGCTTTCTGTATGCTCAGACGATCAGCCATAGACAAGGTGGGTTTGCTCGATGAGGACTTCTTCATGTACGGTGAGGACATAGACTTGTCGTTCAGACTTATAAAAGGAGGATTCGAAAACTGGTATGTTCCTTCGCGCATACTGCATTACAAGGGAGAGAGCACACAGAAGTCATCCTTCCGTTATGTACATGTGTTCTATGGAGCGATGCTGATATTTCTGAGCAAGCATTACGGCAATATGGGATTGTTGCTGAGTCTGCCGGTGAAGTTCGCCATATACGCGAAGGCTCTGGTGGAGCTTGGACGCATGCAGATTCGCCGTCTTAGGAAAAGTCTCGGCTTTTTCGTTGTCAGCAACAGGAAGGATCCGTCGTATGTGTTTGTCGGTTCGCGCAAGGCTATTGCACAATGCCGAAATATCGCACGCAGGAAAGGTCTTGAGGCAGTGTTCTATGAGCGCAATGCGGAAGACAATCCGGAGGGACATCTCGGACTGGAATTGCCGAAAAACAACATCGTATATGTAGTATATGACGTTGAGGCTTATTCGTATGACGATATTCTGAACATATTTGCAAAGGGTGTGACCGACAATGTGTATATAGGAACATACAACAGCCGGACCCGCATAATAATAACTCCTGAAGAAATATTCAAATGAACATCGTGAATGGCGGAATGCCGTCTGTCAGGCTGAGAGCCATTGAGCCTGAGGACCTCGACACTCTGTATCTGATGGAAAACGATGCGGAGATATGGAATGTAGGTACCACCAATGTGCCTTATTCGAGATATGTGCTGCATGATTATGTGGCAAATGTTTCAGGAGACATATATACTGACAAGCAGGTGAGACTGATGATAGACGACGAAAACGGCGAAACGGTCGGTATGGTGGATCTTGTCAATTTCAATCCTCAGCACAGAAGGGCAGAGCTCAGCATTGTGGTGAAAAAAGAAAAACGCCGGTGCGGATATGCTATGGCGACTGTAATGCAGATTAGGAAATATGCACTTGAAATACTGCATCTGCACCAGATATATGTGGTGGTGGACAAAGAAAATGCTGCATCAGTGGCGCTATTTACAAAGATGGGATTTTCTGTGCAATGCGAGTTGTCCGACTGGTTGTTTGACGGCAAAAGCTATAAAAATTCATTGGTAATGCAAAGTTTTTTGTAAAAAGTTTCATTATTATTTGGTGAATTGAAATTTTATATGTAATTTTGCACTCGCAAAAAACAAATGACAGCCTTGGTGCGTTAGTTCAGTTGGTTAGAATACATGCCTGTCACGCATGGGGTCACGG
>ENA-UONW01000382-UONW01000382.1-human-gut-metagenome-genome-assembly--contig:-CS52-NODE-382-length-66327-cov-13.241278_pt1 | contig 66327 bp, 52 predicted proteins | sample MGYA00242463_ERZ724010 | MGnify/ENA metagenome assembly ERZ724010 | reverse complement strand
GGAAAATTTTTTAGGTGCCTTCTAAAAAATTTTCCGAGTCGCCGAGTTTTTTGGGAGGTGTTTTCAGTCGCATTCTCTTGCTAGGTCGAGGGATACTTATGGCGTCGCCGGAGTGGTGGGTGCGGTCTGATGTAGTACTACAGCTGCTTGCACGGGAGGTGCAGACTCTTAATTTTCGGGAAAATGCAAAAAAACTTATCCTTTTTGGGCGCATCATATTCTACATATTTTGTAACTTTGCAACTTGAAATTCAATAAATCTACGATTATGGCTGAAACAAAGAAGATTAAAACCGCTTTGGTTTCCGTTTTCCATAAAGACGGACTGGACGAGTTGCTGAAAAAACTGCATGCCGAGGGCGTAAAATTATTGTCAACCGGCGGTACGCAGAAATTTATCGAAAGTCTGGGTTTGCCCTGCCAGAAGGTGGAGGAAGTCACTACTTATCCTTCAATTTTGGGCGGTCGTGTAAAGACCCTGCATCCCAAAATTTTCGGTGGCATTCTCGGTCGTCGCGAATTGGCTGAGGATCAGGCTCAGATGAAGCAGTACGACATTCCGGAAATCGACCTGGTCATTGTGGACCTGTATCCGTTTGAGCAGACCGTGGCCAGCGGTGCTTCAGAAGCCGACATAATCGAAAAAATCGACATAGGCGGTATTTCTTTGATACGTGCCGGAGCCAAAAACTTCAATGATGTGGTTATCGTACCCTCCAAAGCTGAATACCAGCCGCTGCTCGACCTCTTGCAGAAGAACGGCGCGCAGACGGAAATTGAGGACCGTCGCTGGTTTGCTACCCGCGCCTTTGGCGTAAGCAGCCATTACGATACGGCCATTCATGCTTACTTCGAGAAGTCTGGCAAGTAAACAAAAGACAATATGCGTCGGGCTACTTGCCTCCACCGCGGGGTGAGGCGGCCGGACGTACCATCTGTGTGATTTTATTCAGTTCGTACACATTTAAAAGATATTCAGACAAAAGAACAGCATGAGCTTATTCAGTTTCTTCTCTTTCAATCAAGAGATTGCCATGGACTTGGGTACGGCCAATACCATCATCATTAGCGATGATAAGATTGTGGTTGACGAGCCGTCGGTGGTAGCGCTCGACCGCAATACGGATAATATGATAGCCGTGGGCGAACGTGCTAAGTTGATGTATGAAAAAACCAACGACAAGGTGCGCGTCATACGTCCGTTGCGCGATGGTGTCATTGCCGACTTCAATGCTTGCGAGCAGATGATGCGCGGACTCATCAAGATGGCGCCGCGTGGCAAGCACTTTTTCTCACCGTCGCTGCGTATGGTAATCGGTGTGCCCTCCGGTTCAACTGAAGTGGAGCTGCGTGCCGTGCGCGACTCTGCCGAACACTCCGGCGGACGCGATGTGTATCTGATTTTCGAGCCGATGGCGGCTGCCATTGGTATCGGACTCGACGTGGAAGCTCCTGAGGGAAACATGATTGTGGACATAGGTGGCGGTACCACGGAGATTGCCGTGATTTCATTGGGCGGCATCGTGTCGAACAACTCCATCAAGATGGCCGGTGACGACTTGACGGCCGACATTCAGGAATACATGAGCCGCCAGCACAACGTGCGGGTGAGCGAGCGTATGGCTGAGCGCATCAAGATACATGTGGGTGCGGCGCTGACCGACCTGGACGATGCGCCCGAGGATTACGTGGTACACGGGCCGAACCGTATTACGGCCCTGCCTATGGAGGTACCCGTATGCTATCAGGAAATTGCCCACTGTCTGGAAAAATCAATCGCCAAGATTGAAACGGCCGTGCTCAACGCTTTGGAGCGCACACCGCCTGAACTGTATGCCGACATTGTGCATAACGGTATCTACCTGACCGGAGGTGGAGCTTTGCTGCGCGGACTCGACAAGCGTCTGACCGACAAAATCAGCATTCCGTTCCACGTGGCCGAGGATCCGCTTCACTGTGTGGCCAAGGGTACGGGCGTAGCGCTGAAGAATGTAGAGCGCTTCTCTTTCCTGATGCGATAGTCAAAAAAAGAAACGTCCGGCCGCAGGCGCGGCGTGGCATCTCCCCGTTTGGGAGGAGGCTTGGCGCGGACAAGGCCGGAACGAAAACCATAAGATTCGGGGCACAGCAGGGTGACATCAACACACCATCCTGGAGGCCCCGTGTTTTTTATGCGCAGGTTTTTACGTAAGGAGGCGGCACTGTCTTTCCTTTTTATTATAGAGCGGCGTAATGCCCCGTTCAGTCAAAAGTTTTTAGGAGAATATGCAGAATTTGCTGGATTTTATCCGGAAGTATCACGACTGGTTTCTGCTGGTCATCCTCGAGCTGGTGAGCTTTTTCATGCTTTTCAGCTTTGAGCGCTATCCGCACAGTGTGTGGTTTACGTCGGCCAACCGGTTGTCGGCCTATGTCAACGGACTTTATGCCGATGCGGTGTCTTATTTCCATTTGCAGCAGGTCAATACGGCACTGACGCAGCGCAACGTGATGCTGCAGATGCAGGTGGACAACCTGCGCGAGCAGTTGCGCGATGCCAAGGTGGACACCACGCTGACCAATGAGCGCATGGCCAGCAGCTTGGCCGGCTACAAGCTGATTGGAGCTCGCGTGGTGCAGAACAGCATACGCGACAAAAATAATTATCTGGTAATAGACAAGGGCGAGGCCGACGGCGTACGTCCGGAAATGGGTGTCGTTTCGGGCACGGGCGTGGTAGGCATTGTTTACCTGACCGGTGCACGCTATTCGCTGGTGCTCCCCATTATCAACAGCAAGTCGAGCATCAGCTGTCGCATCCGCGGCCAGCGCTTCTTTGGCTTCCTCAAGTGGGAGGGCGGCAGTCCCGTCAAGGCTTATCTGGACGACATCCCACGCTATGCCCGTCTTAAAGGCGGCGAGTTTGTTGAGACAAGCGGCTATTCGTCCATTTTCCCGCCCGGACTGTTTGTAGGCAGGGTGCGCAAGGTGGAGAATTCCGACGACGGCCTGTCGTACAGGCTGGACATCGGACTGGCCACCGACTTTGCCAATCTGCGCGATGTGCTGGTGATTGCTTCGGAAAACAAGGCTTCCATTGACACTCTGCGCGTGCATGCCCTTGAGGCTACCGAAGCGCTCGAGCAGTAAAAGAGGGGCTGAGGCGCTTTTCTCCCGTTTATGCTAAAAGCCGTTATCCAAAATACGAATCCGTCATGATGCAAAAGATTATTTCGCAAACAATCTGGTTTGTCTTGTTGGTGTTGCTGCAGGCCCTGGTTTTCAACAACATCCACATCGGCGGCTATGCCATTCCGATGCCCTATCTTTATTTTCTGCTGACCTTGCCTTCCACCCTCGACCGCGGCTACCTGCTGCTTTGGGCGTTTGGCTTGGGCTTTTGTGTGGATTTGTTTTCCAACACGACCGGCGTGATTGCGGCTTCGCTCACCCTGGTGGCCTTTGTGCGGCCCTACGTGCTGAACATCTTCGTTTCGCGCGAAAAGGCTGAGGACGGATACGAGCCGGGAGCCGTCGACATGAAGTGGGGCCCGTTTTTCCGCTATGCGGCCGTGCTGACTCTGCTCCACTGCCTGCTGGCCTTTACGATTGAGGCCTTTTCGCTGGCCAACTGGGAGGAGCTGTTGCTCCGCATCGGTACCAGCTTCGTGCTGACTCTGCTGATTATCTGTGCTTTTGAGAGCATCCGCTACGGCGGTGCCAAGTCGAAAAAGGCATAGCGGCCGGCTAAACTTTTCATTTTATGGCTACAGCATTCAATCTTTCAAATCGTAAATATATCATCGGAGGCGTTGCCATCGGCATCATCATCGTGTTCCTGATACGCTTGTTCTCGCTGCAAATCATGAGCGACGACTACAAGAAGAATGCCGACTCCAATGCCTTTCAGAAAAAGATACAGTATCCCTCGCGCGGTCTGATACGCGACCGCTATGGCCGTTTGCTGGTGTACAACGAGCCTTCGTACAACATCATGGTGGTCATGAACGAGCAGTTGGGTATTGACACTCTCGACTTCTGCCGCACGCTGGGCATCACACGCGAGTTTTACATTGCCCGCATGAAGGAGATTAAGGATTCCAAGAAGAACCCCGGCTATTCGCGCTATACGCCCCAGGTGTTTCTGAGCCAGATCCCTAGTGAGGAGTGCTCCGTGTTTCAGGAAAAACTGTTCCGTTTCAAGGGCTTTTCGGTAGACAAGCGCTATGTCCGTCATTACGCTTACGCGCAGGGGGCCCATTTGCTGGGTGATGTGGGCGAGGTTTCGGAATCCGATATCGAAGACGACAAATATTATCAGAGTGGCGACTACATTGGCAAGCTTGGCATAGAGCGCTCGTACGAAAAGGAGCTGCGTGGCGAAAAGGGCATGCAGATTCTGCTGCGCGATGTGCATGGCCGTATTCAGGGACACTATCTCAACGGACAGTATGACACTAAGCCCGTGCCGGGCAAGAACATCATGCTCGGTATTGACATGAAACTGCAGATTCTGGCCGAGCGTCTGCTTGAAGGCAAGAAAGGTGCCGTCGTGGCCATTGAGCCCAAGACGGGACAGGTGCTTTGCATGGCGTCGGCGCCTACCTACGACCCCCGCCTGTTGGTGGGCCGCGAGCGCGGAAAGGTGCACAAGGCTCTGAGTCAGAACCCCAACAAGCCGTTGCTTAATCGTGCCATCATGGGACAGTATCCTCCCGGCTCTACTTTTAAGCCCACGCAGGCGCTGATTGGCCTGCAGGAGGGTATCATTAATCCGACCGTGGCCTTCCCCTGTCATCACGGCTTTAACTACAAGGGCCTCCACTTGGGCTGTCACGGCCACTCGTCACCTATTGCCTTGGTGCCGGCGCTGGGTACGTCGTGCAACAGCTATTTCTGCTGGACGCTCTATCGCATGTTCAGCAACCGCCAGAAGTATCGCAATGTGCAGGAGGCCATGACCGTGTGGAAGAACTATCAGGTAAAAATGGGCTATGGTTACAAACTGGGCATAGATTTGCCCGGTGAAAAGCGCGGTATGATTCCTAACGCTGACTATTATGACAAAGCCTACCGCAAGCATTGGAACGGTCTGACCGTAATCAGTATCGCCATCGGACAGGGTGAGGTGACTGCCACACCGCTCCAGATTGCCAACCTGGGAGCAACCATTGCCAATCGCGGCTATTTCTATACGCCCCACGTGGTGCGCAGCATACAGGGCGGCCGGTTGGCTTCGCAATATACCACCCGTCGCTATACGGGTATCAATGCGCTTTATTATAATTACATAGCAGCCGGTATGCGTCGGGCCGTATTGGGCGGAACCTGTACTTCTGCCAATATTCCGGGCATCGAGGTGTGCGGCAAGACCGGCACGGCCCAGAACCGAGGCGTAGACCACTCGGCATTTATGGGATTTGCCCCGATGAATAATCCGCAGATAGCTGTGGCTGTTTACGTAGAAAACGGCGGATGGGGAGCCGATTATGGTGTACCCATTGGCGCCCTGATTATTGAGCAATATATTAACGGAAAACTTTCTGCCTCCAGTGAAAAAAAGGCAGAGGTAATGCAACATAGGCATATTAGTTATGGAGTCGCAAAGTCTAGATAAAAATGTAAGTCCCTTGCGCTCAGTCGACTGGGTGGTGATAGTGTTGTACCTGCTGTTGTTGGCGGCCGGATGGCTGAGTGTATGTGGTGCCAGCTATGATTTTGGCAATACTGATTTCTTCAGTTGGGATAGCCGCATGGGTAAGCAGTTGGTGTGGATAGGTTGCTCCATCTCGTTGGGCTTTGTTATCCTGATGCTGGACGACCGGATTTTTGACAGCATTGCCAACATCTTTTATATAGGTATGATGGCCTTGCTGCTGATTACGCCCTTTGTCGCTTCTGACATCAAGGGGTCGTACTCGTGGATTAAGTTGGGGCCGGTCAGTTTGCAGCCGGCGGAGTTTGCCAAGTGTGCCACGGCGCTGATGGTGGCCAAGGTAATGGACCGCTATGGGTTTGATCTCTCAAAGAAAAAAGATTTTTATCAGGCAGTGGGCGTGATTCTGCTGCCGATGGTGCTGATTGTCATGCAGCGCGAAACAGGTTCTGCTCTGGTGTATCTGGCTTTCTTCCTGATGCTCTATCGTGAGGGTATGCCTGGTTGCTTCCTGTTTGCCGGCGTGGCGGCGGTCATTTATTTTGTGGTCGGTGTGCGCTTCAGCGCCGATTTGCTGCCGGGTTCCATGACCTCTATTGGTGAGTTTGTTGTCTTGCTGTTGATCTGGATTTTTTCACTGGGCTTGTGTCTGGTTTATGGGCACGATAAGCAGTTTTGCAGTCGGCAGGCCATGATAGGTGCCGGTGCTGTAGTGTTGGCCATCATTATTTCTGAATTTGTTATTCCGTTTGATATTTCCTGGATTTTGATTGGTGTGTGCGTGTATGCCGCTATTTGTTTCTTTTTCAGGGGACTGAGCGAACGGATCAGTAACTATATTTATATCGGGCTCTTTACGATTGGTTCGATGATATTTTTCTATTCTTCCGATTACGTCCTCAACAATGTTTTGGAGGACCACCAACGCACGCGTATTTGTGTGCTGCTCGGTATGGAGCAGGACATTACGGGTGCCGGCTACAACGTCAACCAGAGCAAGATTGCCATTGGTTCGGGTGGATTGGAAGGCAAAGGATTCCTGAACGGTACGCAGACCAAGCTGAAGTACGTGCCTGAACAGGATACCGACTTTATCTTCTGTACAGTCGGTGAGGAAGAGGGCTTTCTGGGTTCGGCCACGGTGTTGCTGCTGTTCCTGACCCTGATTCTGCGGCTGATTTATTTGTCGGAGCGACAGTCGTCCGTTTTTGGGCGGGTCTATGGTTATTCGGTGTTGAGTATTTTCCTGTTTCACGTTTTCATTAATGTGGGAATGGTGATGGGGCTAACGCCGGTAATCGGTATTCCGCTGCCCTTCTTCAGTTACGGCGGTTCCTCGCTTTGGGGATTTACGCTCCTGTTGTTTATATTTTTGAAAATTGACGCCGGCGATCGGCAACGAGTAGCATAATTTTTTAGAAAGAACAACCATGAAGTTTGATGATAAAGTAGATAGAAGCCGTCAGCTCAAGTATGTCGTGCTTTTGTTGTGTTTTTTGGTAGTGGTGGCTGTTGTCGCACTGAAAAAAGCCTCGAACAAACCCAACCTTCCTGTGGATTATGATGCTGAGGACTCGATGAATGTGTCGTCGTCAATGCCGGATACCACTACGTCTGACAATAGTTCGGATGCGATTAATGACTATGTTCCCGTAACGCCGGTTCCTTCTGACTCTGTGGTACAGAAAGACCGTCGTGCTCCTTCCGATGCTGGTTATGAGGACGGCTACAACATGGGTGTGGAGGACGCCAAAACCCATGTTTACAAGGCCAATTATGACGAGAGTAGCGAGTTTAGCAGTGCGGCCGACCAAGCATCCTATGCTATGGCTTACCGTAAGGGATATGATGAGGGATATGAAGCCGAAACGGAGCATCCGGAAACAGCAGAGAAGGCAGATGCCGATGTGCCAACTAATGAAAACGAATAGATTCAGATCATAAGATTTTTATAGAGGAAATATATGCAAAATGCGAAAGTTAACAATTTCAATGAGCTGGGCGAAAAGCCTGTAGGTCGTTTGCTTTGCGATTATGCCTTTCCAGCCATTGTAGCTATGGCGGCCTCGTCGGTGTATAACATTATCGATGGTATCTTTATTGGTCAAGGCGTGGGAGCCGAGGCTATTATGGGACTGGCATTGACTGGCCCTGTTATGTCGCTGACGGCTGCTTTTGGAGCAATGGTAGGCGTGGGCGCTTCCACCTTGATGTCCGTACGTCTCGGGCAGCGCGATTATGATACGGCCAAGCTTATTTTGGGCAATGTTATTCTGATGAGTGTAATCATTGGTATCACGTTGGCTATTGTGCTGCAGATTTTCCTTTCGCCTATTCTCCGCTTTTTTGGGGCCAGCGACGTTACCTTACCGTATGCTCATGATTTTATGACTATTATTTTGAGCGGCAACGTGGTGACGCATCTTTATTTGGGACTCAATGCCTTGTTGCGTTCTACCAATCGCCCGCGTAAAGCCATGTATGCTACTTTTGGTACTGTGATTATAAATTGCATTCTGGCACCGATTTTTATTTTTGTGTTCCACTGGGGTATACGGGGAGCAGCGTTGGCTACAGTGAGTGCGCAGACCGTTATGTTGATGTGGCAGATACGTCTTTTTTCCAATAAAAATGATTTTATACATTTTGAGCGTAAGCTCATCCGGTTGCGGCGCAAGATTGTTAAGGAGTCGTTGCTCATTGGATTGCCACCGTTCCTTATCAACCTTTGTGCCTGTCTGGTAGCCGTGACGGTAACACGTAGCATGACACAGTATGGCGGTGATGTGTCGGTAGGCGCTTTCGGTATTGTCAATCGCTTGTCGCTCTTTATCGTGATGATTTGTATCGGTCTTAATCAGGGTATGCAGCCCATTGCCGGCTACAATTTCGGAGCCCGAAAGTACGACCGCCTGATGCAGGTGCTCAAGCTGGCCATTCTGGTGGCCACCTGCATTACGACCACGGGCTTCATTATCGGTACCTTCTTCTCCGTGCCGTGTGCTACGTTGTTTGCCAAGGATTCGCCTGAACTGATTCTAGCTGCTTCGCGCGGTTTGCGGGTGGTGGTAATGATGTTTCCGTTTATTGGTATGCAGATTGTGTCCACCGCTTTCTTTCAGAGTATCGGTTATGCCGGCAAGAGCATCTTGGTGTCACTTTCGCGTCAGTTGTTGTTTTTGCTGCCAGCTTTGCTTATTCTGCCGCATCTTTTTTCCAATCCCATTATGGGCGTGTGGTACGCCATGCCGTTTGCCGACGCCTTGGCTTCCATTCTGTCGGCCACGCTGCTCATTCTTGAAGTTAAACGATTCAAACGGAAAGCTGCTGCCGAGCGCCTTAATGCTTAGTTTGGTTTGTACACAGCTTTCTGACTCAATAAAATTTTGAAATATGGATTCTCATAAAACTTATGTAATAAATATCGGTCGTCAGTTGGGTAGTGGCGGCCGCCAGATTGGTCATTTGCTGGCTGATCGCTTTGGCTTTGCCTACTACGACAAGGAAATTCTTTCGATGGCTTCAGAGGATAGTGGCTTGTCCACTGAGATTTTTGAGCGCAGTGATGAGAATAAGGGCCTTTTTCGTTCGGTGTTCGGTTCTATCGTACCGTTGTTAGCCGGCAGCGACAATATTTACGGCAACCAAATCAGTGATGAGTCGCTCTTCCGTATTCAGAGTGATTCTATTCGCCATGCTGCCGAAACCAAGAGCTGTGTTTTTATTGGTCGCTGTGCTGACTATGTGTTGCGTGACAAGCCTGAGTTGGTTAATATTTTCATTTCGGCCGATTTGGACGACCGTATTCACCGCGTGGTGAGCCACCTGAACATTGACCGCAAGAGTGCTGTGAAAATGATAGAGAAGGGCGACCAGACCCGTGCTGATTATTATAACTTTTTCAGTGGAAAGGTGTGGGGTGCCGCTGCCAGCTATCACTATTGCATCAACTCCAGTGTGCTGGGCATAGAGCGCACGGCAGACTTTATTGAGTCCTTCGTGCGTGCTAAGCTGCATTTGTAGGTCTTCACGTTGACTTTTTTTAAAAGAAAATTTTATGAAACGCATCGGACTGCTTTCGGATACGCATGGTTATTGGGACGATCGCTATCTCCTGTATTTTGAGTCTTGTCAGGAAATTTGGCATGCAGGCGACATCGGTTCGCTACTGCTGGCGGAGCGTCTGGCGGAATTCCGTCCGTTTCGTGCCGTGTGCGGCAATATTGACGGTTACGATATTCGCCGCCTGTATCCGCCCATGCTGCGCTTTAAGTGTGAGGAGGCCGATGTGCTGATGACGCATATTGGTGGTTATCCGGGTCATTACGACCGAAGTGTGGTGCGTCGTATTGCCGAAAATCCGCCGCAACTTTTTATTTCCGGCCACTCGCATATTCTGAAAGTGCTTTATGATCAGCATTATCATCTGCTCCATATCAATCCTGGAGCTGCCGGTCGTCAGGGCTGGCAGACGCGCCGCACGCTGGTTCGTTTCGATGTGGATGGTAGCGCGTTTAAGAATTTGGAAATCATTGAGCTGGCCTGATATCTGACTTGTATAGTTAAGCCCCTCTTTTAGAGGGCTATTATCTTATTTTTGTGCAGGGCTCGCGCCAGTGCCCCGTTAGGAAAACGCGGGGCCTACTGCGTAAGGCCTGCTTTTTTTGTGTTATAACGTTTGGACAGGTTTCTTCAGATTTTGTCCTTTTTTGTTTTGCCTTTCAGTGCCCTTGACGTAACTTTGTACTGGTTTTATTCCCGAATCGAAATCAAGAAAATTTCCATGATGAAAATTGTGAAACGTAACGGGACAATAGAGGTCTATTGTCGCGAAAAGATAGCTGTCGCCATGCAAAAAAGTTTTGCTAGTGCCGGCAGCACGGTGGAGGAGTCGCGTTTGGCGGCCATGGTGGACGCCGTGGAGCAGTGGCTGCTGGCCGACGCTTCGCGCTGCAGCGTAGAGCGCATTCAGGACCAGGTGGAACGCGTATTGATGGAGAACGGCTTTTACGATGAGGCCAAACGCTACATTCTCTATCGCTATCAGCGTACGGCCATGCGCGATGCCGTGCAGCAGCTGGTGGCCCTCAGTAGATGGCCGGCGCTTCACGACGTGCTGACCCGAGTGCAGCGTGATTTCCCCGACGAGCGCTATTCCCTGACTCGTCTGTCCGAAAAGTTTTCGGCTTTTTGTAAGCCCGACATGAAGGCAGCCGAGCGTTTGCGGGCGTTGACCAAGGCAGCCGTGGAGCTAACCACACAGGATGCCCCCGACTGGGAGTACATTGCCGGCCGGCTGGTAACCTTTGACATTCACGAGCGGCTGCAGCAGGTACAGCAGGAGCACGGCTTTCAGAGTTTTTACGACAAACTGCGCTACCTGACCGACGAGGAGTTGTACGGCCGCTACATTCTGGAGCATTACACGCGTGAGGAAATCAATGAGGCGGCCACCTTTATGGATGCCGACCGCGATTTGCTCTTCAATTATTCCGGCATCGATCTTTTGCAGAAGCGTTACCTCATCATTTCCCGTCGCGGGCAGCTGATGGAATCGCCGCAGGAAATGTTCCTGGGCATTTCGCTCCACTTGGCCATGCCCGAAAAGAACGACCGCCTGGGTTGGGTGCGCCGCTTTTACGACATGCTGAGCCGCCTGCAGGTAACGCTGGCCACGCCCACCTTGGCCAATGCGCGCAAGCCTTACCACCAGCTCTCCAGTTGCTTTATCGATACCGTGCCCGACAGTCTCGACGGCATCTACCGCAGCGTGGACAATTTTGCCATGGTCAGCAAGTTTGGCGGTGGCATGGGGCTTTACTTCGGCAAGGTGCGGGCCACCGGTGGCACCATTCGCGGTTTCAGCGGTGCAGCCGGTGGCGTGGTGCGCTGGATTAAGCTGGTCAATGACACGGCCGTGGCCGTCGACCAGTTGGGCGTGCGCCAGGGCGCCGTGGCCGTCTATTTGGACGTATGGCACAAGGACCTTCCCGAATTTCTGCAACTGCGCACCAACAACGGCGACGACCGCATGAAGGCGCACGACGTGTTCCCCGCCGTGTGCTATCCCGACTTGTTCTGGCGCATGGCCAAGGCCGACCTCAACCAGCCCTGGCACCTCTTCTGCCCGCATGACATCCTGACCATCAAGGGCTACAGCCTGGAGGATTTTTACGGCGAGGAGTGGGAGCGCCGCTACATGGACTGCGTCAACGACGCCCGTTTGCCGCGCCGCACCCTGACCATCAAGGACATCATCCGACTGGTCCTGAAGTCGGCCGTAGAGACCGGCACGCCGTTCACGTTCAACCGCGACCTCGTCAATCGCGCCAACCCCAACAAGCACGCCGGGATCATTTATTGCTCTAACCTCTGTACCGAAATTGCGCAGAACATGTCGCCCGTGGAGCACGTGTCTACCGAGGTGCAGACGGCTGATGGCGACACCGTGGTCGTGACCATCACGCGCCCGGGCAATTTCGTGGTGTGCAACCTGGCCAGCCTTTCGCTGGGCCACCTGCCGCTGGAGGACGACGTCACCATGCGCCACATCATCCGCACGGCCGTGCGTGCGCTAGATAATGTTATTGACCTCAATTTCTATCCGCTGAAATACGCCGAAATCACCAACCACCGCTACCGCAGCGTCGGACTGGGCGTGAGCGGTTACCACCATGCTCTGGCCCGCCACGGCATTTCGTGGGAGAGCGAGGCGCACCTGAAGTTTGCCGACGAGGTATTTGAGCGCATCAGTCGCGCGGCCATCGAGGCTAGTGCCGACCTGGCCGCCGAAAAGGGCAGCTATTCCTGCTTCGAGGGTAGCGACTGGCAGACGGGTGCCTATTTCAAACAGCGCGGCTATACGGGGAACGACTGGGACCGCGTGGCCCGCAAGGCGGCCTGCGGTATGCGCAATGCCTACCTGCTGGCCATAGCCCCCACCAGTTCCACCAGCATCATTGCCGGTACAACGGCCGGCATCGACCCGGTGATGAAGCGCTTCTTCCTCGAGGAGAAGAAAGGCGCCATGCTGCCGCGTGTGGCCCCCGAGCTCAACGACCACACCTACTGGAAGTATAAAGGTGCTTATCTCATTGACCAGAGTTGGAGTGTGCGGGCGGCCGGTGTGCGTCAGCGCCACATTGACCAGGCCCAGAGCCTGAACCTCTACATCACTCACGACTACACACTGCGTCAGGTGCTGAACCTCTACATCCTGGCCTGGGAGAGCGGCGTCAAGACAATCTACTACGTGCGCTCCAAGTCGCTTGAGGTGGAGGAGTGCGACAGCTGCTCAGCCTGATACGTGAACGAGAAAACAAGAAAAAAGGAAGCCTGCGGGCTTTTTTACAAAATACTGATTGACATGGACAATAATTTGCATAAGTCGCCGCTTTTCAATCCCGATGGCGACACCGATGTGCGCCTGCGCCGCATGGTAGGCGGACATACCACCAACCTGAACGACTTCAACAACATGCGCTATAATTGGGTGGCCGACTGGTATCGTCAGGCCATGAACAATTTCTGGATTCCGGAGGAAATCAACCTGACGCAGGACGTGCGCGATTATCCGCGCCTGGCGCCGGCCGAGCGCAAGGCGTACGACAAGATTCTGAGCTTTCTGGTGTTCCTCGACTCGCTGCAGAGCAACAATCTGCCTACGCTGGGCGAGTACATTACGGCCAATGAGGTGAACCTCTGCCTGCACATCCAGACCTTCCAGGAGTGCATCCACAGCCAGAGCTACAGCTATATGCTCGACACCATCTGCAGCCCCGAGGAGCGCAATGACATCCTCTACCAGTGGAAGACCGACGAGCACCTGCTGGCCCGCAACACGTTTATCGGCAACTGCTACAACGAGTTCCAGCGTGAGCCCAACCTCTTCCATCTGATGAAGGCTATGGTGGCCAATTACATCCTCGAGGGCATCTACTTCTACAGCGGCTTCATGTTCTTCTACAACCTGAGCCGCAACGGCAAGATGCCCGGTTCGGCCCAGGAAATCCGCTACATCAACCGCGACGAAAATACGCACCTCTGGCTCTTCCGCAACATCATTCTTGAAATGAAGAAGGAGTGCCCCGAGCTGTTCACCCCCGAGCGCGTAGCCGTGTACGAGGAGATGATGCGCGAGGGTGTGCGTCAGGAAATTGCCTGGGGCCAGTACGTGATTGGTAACGACGTGCAGGGCCTGACGGAGCAGATGGTGCATGACTACATCACTTACCTGGGTAACCTGCGCTGGAACAGTCTGGGCTTCGGCATGCTGTTCGACGAGCAGCAGGAAGAGCCCGAAAACATGCGCTGGGTGGCACAGTACAGCAACGCCAACATGGTGAAGACCGACTTCTTCGAGGCGCGCAGTACGGCCTATGCCAAGAGTACGGCGCTGGTGGACGATTTGTAACTTTGTGTTGTACTTTTCTGTGGAATTTGCGGAATTGTTGCACGGCCTGACAGTTGCTTGCTTTTAAGCAGGAAACCGTCAGGTCATTTTTTTTGTAGTGTTTTCCTTGTGGAAGGCGGAAAAAAGAAAAGTAGCTTTAAAATAGAAAAGGTCGGAGGAAAGAAATTTAAGGTGGGAGGAAAAAATTTTTTCTTCCCACCTTTTTGTAAGAAGGTTTGCCCGGGGCTGATTGGGGGAGACTGTCACGAAATCCGTCATGTCGGCATGTGTGTTTTTCCTGTAGAAAGCGATGAATTGTTCGGTAAAAATGACCAATATGACAGAATAAATGACTAATTTTGCGCTTTCATTTTTTAATTTTATATCATGAAAATTCGAAAAATCATTCTTTCCTTGTGGGGATTCTCCGTGTTTGTTGTGCCGATGATGGCAGGCGGTTTGCTTACAAATACGAATCAGAACATTGCTTTTCTGCGCAATCCGGCTCGCGATGCTGCTATTGGCATTGACGGTGTATATAGCAATCCTGCCGGCTTGACTTTTTTGAAACCAGGCTGGCACATTTCGCTCAATATCCAATCAGCTTATCAGACGCGTACGGCCGAATCGTCTTTTCAGGCCGGAAACGTGATGCCTCTGGCTTTGGGTGAGGGAAATGCGGCCGATGGCTGGAAAAAATATGAAGGTCGGGCCAAGGCTCCCGTTATTCCGTCAATTCAGCTGGCCTGGGTGGGCAAGCGCTGGGCTTTAAGTGGTGGATTTGCCATTACCGGTGGTGGCGGAAAGTGTACTTTTGATGACGGACTGGGGTCGTTTGAGAGTCAGGTGGCCATGCTGCCGGCGCTGCTCAATGGGTTGGTGCAGCAGCAACCCGGAATGTCGGGCGTGAACCTGATTGACGGCTATCGGGCCGACATGTATATGAATGGCCGGCAGTACTATTACGGCATGCAGTTGGGTGTAGGCTATCGCATCACGCCGCAGCTTTCAGCTCACGTGGGAGGTCGTCTGGTGCTGGCTGACTGTAACTACTATGGCTACGTGCGCAATATCCAGTTGCACACCGCTCCGGCTGCCGCTGCCCTGGGGCTGCCGCAGGGATACGTGCCTGCCGGACAACTCATGGCAGGCATGGGGTATCCGCATTTTGCCTCACTCGTGGCCGACCGTGCGCTCGACTGCAATCAGAGCGGTTGGACGTTTATGCCTGTCGTTTCGGTCAATTATAAGCTGCCTCGTTGGAACTTTGCCGCGCGCTATGAGTTTAAGGGTCGCATGCATTTGAAAAACCAGTCGAATAATACCAGCGGTGTGGCTGAGTTTGACGACGGACAGAAGGTGTGGGCTGAAATTCCAGCGCTGCTTACGCTGGGGGTAAGCTACGACGTATTGCCCAATTTGCGGGCTTCGGTAGGTTATCATTACTTTTTCGACCGTCAGGCCGCGCAGTATGAACACCGTGAGAAGAAACTGAAAAGCGGAACGCAGGAATTTCTGGCCGGACTGGAGTATGATATTAACAAACGCATTACTGTGTCGGCCGGTTACCAGAGCACCAATTACGGACTGGGCAGCAATAGCAAGTTTCTGAGTGATATGAGTTTTGTGACCAGTTCCAATTCGGTTGGGCTGGGTGCAGCGTTCCAACTGACGCCTACCATCAGTATGAATGTAGCTTACTTCAAGACTTTCTATAAGACCTACACCAAGCATCACGATGATTTCAATCAGATCAAGTCAACACTGTCCGGTTCTATGCAAGCCCTGGTGGGCAGTGGGCAGCTGACCGCCAATGAATTGCAGGCGGCTGCAACTCTTGGCGTGATGTTACCGCAAATGAATACGGAGGGTACAGACCGTTTTCATCGTACAAACGACGTGTTTGGCGTTAACTTGAATTTTGATTTTTGACAAAAGTTCCCGAATGTAAGTCTTAGAGTGCATCTTTTGGCGTTTTATTGAAATACTTTTGCAACATGGCTTTTGTACCTTTGTGCCGTCAAACCAAATCGTAGAGTTTCATGAAAATGGTAAAGTGTATAGGTCGCTGGTTGCTGGTGAGCCTCGTGACGGCGGTTCCGGCCGTGGCACAGGTGGTGCAGCGTCCACGCCTGGTGGTGGGCCTGGTTGTCGACCAGATGCGCTGGGACTATCTCACCCGTTATGCCGACCGCTACGGCAAGGGCGGTTTCAAGCGCCTGCTGCGCGAAGGCTACAGCTGTCCGCAAACATTTATCAACTATTTGCCCTCGGTGACGGCCGTGGGCCATACGTCCATCTTCACCGGCAGTGTACCGGCCATTGACGGCATCGCCGGCAACGACTTCTACACCTCTCCCGAAGGCGGGCGTACCTATTGTACGGCCGACAGCACCGTGCGCAGCGTGGGGACCACCTCGGCTGCCGGACAGATGTCGCCGCACAATCTGGACGTGACCACCGTGGGCGACGAGCTGCGTTTGGCCACCAACTTCCGCTCCAAGGTGGTGGGCATTGCCATCAAGGACCGCACCGCCATTCTGCCGGCCGGACGCTCGGCCAACGGCGCCTATTGGATGGACAGCCGGCAGCCGCGCTTCATCAGCAGCACTTACTACATGGAGCGCCTGCCGGAGTGGGCCGAGCAGTACAACCGCACGCTGGCCCAATACGACACCTACCGGGCTGCCGACTGGAAGTGGCTGCAGGACTCGGCCGCTTACGTGCAGAGTACACCCGACGGCCGCCGCTACGAAATTGCGCCCAACAATCAGATTCAGAATTCATACCTCGGCAATACCGTCACACTGGGCATGGCTCGTGCCGCCATTGAGGGCGAAAAGCTGGGACAGGGTCCGGAGACGGATATGCTGACCGTCAGCCTTTCTTCCACTGACTACGTAGGCCATCGCGTGGGGCCTAATTCCACTTATATTGAGGACGTGTACCTGCGTCTGGATGCCGAGCTGGCGGACTTCTTGACCTATCTCGACCGGACCGTCGGCAAGGGGCGTTACCTCCTGTTTCTGACCGCCGACCACGGCGCGGCGCACAATGCCACCTTCATGGCCGACCACAAACTGTCGGCCGGCACGTGGAGCGGCAACCGCCTGCATCAGCAGCTTGACAGCCTGACGCAGCGCATGGGCATCAGCGGTTCGGTGGTCAAGGGCGTGGAGAATTTTCAGGTCCATCTGGACTATGCCCGCCTGAATCGGGAGCAGTTGCCGGCAGACAGCATCCGCCGGGCCATGATTGCCTTCTTGCAGCGCCAGCCTGAGGTGATGTATGCGCTCGATGTCCGTCAGTTGCCGGCTTACCTGCCCGAAAACTTGCGCCGGATGGTGGCCAACGGCTACCACGCCAAGCGCAGCGGCGACATCCAGCTGATTATGCGCAGCGGATGGGTGGAGGAGTACGATGCCCACTATCCCGGCAAGGGTACCAACCACGGCTCGTGGCTGCCTGACGACACGCACATTCCGCTCATCTTTTTCGGCGCGGGCATCAAGCCGGGCATAGACTACGCCCGCCATTACATTACGGACATCGCGCCCACTGTGGCCGCCCGTTTGGGCATTCAGATGCCCAACGGCAGTGTGGGCGAGGCGATTCCTCTTCCTTAATCAGACCTTCATCCGGGTAGTTTTTTTAATATTCATGTCACGTGACACTCCGCTGCTTTTCGCCATGGGCAGTGGAGTGTCTTTTTATACTACAGGCGGGAGACGGCTGCCGTAGGTGACGCGGTACAGCCATCTCCCGCCTGCTTTGGGGGGGGAAAAGTGAGGGCGGCGTTGGCTTAGCCCAGCAGTATGGACAGGGCCAGCATGATGCCGAAGAGCAGAATGTTTTTCGAGGTCTGGCCCAGAATCTTGTTGAGCTTCCGGCCGCTGTGTATCTTGACCATGCGGCGCCAGGCCATGGTGTGCCAGCCCAGGTAAATCAGTGGCAGCACAATACACCAGCGCAGCTCGCTGCTCATCAGTCCGATGGTGGCGCAGCAAAGGTAGGCCAGGGCGCCCTGAATCAGGTAGGAGTAGCTGCCGAAGCGCTCGCCCAGCACGACCACCAGCGTGCGCTTGCCCGAGCGGCGGTCGGCCTCGCGGTCGCGGTAGTTGTTGACAATGAGCAGGTTGTCAATGGCCAGTCCGCATCCCGCAGCCGTAATCCACGCTTCGGCCGTCAGGTGGTGCATCTGCACGAAGTAGGTGCCCAATACGGGGACGAACCCGAAAAACAGCCACACCAGCACGTCGCCCAGTCCGCAGTAGCTCAGCAGGGTGGTGTAGAGGAAGGCAAAGATGACGCAGGCCGCGCCCACCAGCAGCAATTCGGCGCCCGCGTGGCTCAGGGCCAGCAGCAGCAAGCCCACGGCGCAGGCCGCCAGCAGCGTGATGATGATGCCCCGCTGCATGGCGTGCGGCGTAATCCATCCCTGGGCGCAGGCCCGTTCGGGGCCCAGGCGGTCGGCACGGTCGGAGCCGCGCTTGAAGTCAAACAGGTCGTTGATAAAGTTGGCCGCAATCTGCATCAGTATGGCAAACAGCATGCAGAGCAGGGTCAGCCGCGTGCTGAAGTGTCCGTCCTTCCAGGCCATGGCGGCGCCCACTACCACTGGTACCAGGGCTGCCGACAGCGTTTTGGGTCGGCTGGCCAGCCACCAGGCCAGGGCTGAGTTGGTCTTGACGTCTTGTGTGTTCATGATGTGTGAATGTGAGGTTTCTTTCCGCAAAAATAATAAGAATTTGCCAAACCCCGCCTTTGCCGTTCCCTTTTTGCGGTGCGGCGGACCGCCTGTCCCGAAAAGACGGGGCCACTTTGGCGGTTTCCGCTTTTTGCCGTATCTTTGCAACCAGTCAACCCCGCAGGCCGTCAGGCCGGTCGGGATTTGTTTTTTTAGAAAGAAAAAATGCAGAAGGAAGATTTTGAAATCATGGCGCCGGTGGGCTCGTGTGAGTCGCTGGCGGCCGCCATAAAGGCCGGTGCCGGTTCGGTATATTTTGGTGTGGAGAGCCTGAACATGCGGGCCGGTTCGGCCAGCCGTTTCACGCTTGACGACCTGCCCGTCATTGTCAGTCAGTGTGCTGAGGCGGGCGTGCGGGCCTACCTGACCGTGAACACCATTATTTACGACGAAGAGATAGAGCTGATGCAGCGCATCTGCCAGACCGCCAAGCAGGCCGGCATTACGGCCATCATTGCGTCGGACACGGCCGTGCTGACCTATTGCCGCGAGATTGGCGTGGAGGTACATCTGTCTACACAACTTAACATTTCCAACACCGCGGCCATGCGCTTCTATGCCCAGTATGCCGACGTAACCGTGCTGGCGCGCGAGCTCAACCTCAAGCAGGTGAGCCAGATTTACCGGAATATTCAGGAGGAACCGATTTGCGGTCCCGGCGGGAAGCCCGTGCGCATTGAGATGTTTTGCCACGGCGCGCTGTGCATGGCCGTGAGCGGCAAGTGTTATCTCTCGCTCGACAACCTGGGCAGCTCGGCCAACCGCGGAGCCTGCCTGCAGGTGTGCCGCCGCGCCTACACCGTGCGCGACCGCGACAGCGGCGTGGAGCTTGACGTGGACAACAAGTACATCATGAGCCCCAAGGACCTGTGTACCATTGGCTTCATTGACCGCATGATGAAGGCCGGCGTGCGCGTGTTCAAGATTGAAGGCCGTGCGCGCGGTGCCGATTACGTGTACACCACCGTAAGCTGCTACAAGGAGGCCATCAATGCCGTGCTCGACGTCACCTTTACGCCGGAGCGCGTGGAGGAGTGGAAAAAGCGCCTGCAAACGGTGTTCAACCGCGGTTTCTGGGACGGCTACTACCTGGGCCAGCGTCTGGGCGAGTGGAGCCGCAACTACGGCTCGTCGGCCACGGAGCGCAATGAATACGTGGGCAAGGGCGTGAAATACTTTTCCAAACTGGGCGTGGCTGAAATTCTGGTGGAGGCCGGCCACATTGACCAGGGTGACCGCCTGCTCATTACCGGTCCGACTACCGGCGCGCTCTACGTCACGGTCGACGACATCCGGCTGGACGACCGCACCGTGCCGCAGGCCGTCAAGGGCGACCGCATCTCGCTGCTCGTGCCCGAAAAGGTGCGTGCCTCGGACAAGGTGTACCGCATTGTAAAAGTAAAACACGATGACGATGAGATATGATTTTGATGAAATAGTGGACCGGCGGCATACCGACTGTCTGAAGTACGAAATGATGCGCCAGCAGACGGGGCGCGATGACCTGTTGCCCCTGTGGGTGGCCGACATGGACTTCCGCACGCCGCCTTTCATCCTGCGCACCATCAGTGAGCGCCTGCAGCAGGGCATATTGGGCTATCCGTTCAAGCCCGCGCGTTACGACGGCAGCATCATCCGCTGGCTCGAGCGTCGCTATGACTACCGCGTAGAGGCCGAGGCCATACACTACCTGCCGGGCATCGTGCCGGGACTGGCCTTTGCCGTGGCCGCCTTTACGGAAATGGGAGACGGCGTACTGATTCAGCCGCCCGTCTATCACCCGTTCCATCACGTGGTGACTACCTCCGGCCGCCGGCTGGTGGAGTCGCCGCTGAAGCTCACCGAAGCCGGGCGTTACGAAATGGATTTTGACGACCTCGAGCACAAGCTGCCGGAGTGCCGCCTGATGCTGCTCTGCAATCCGCACAATCCCGGCGGCTTTACGTGGCCGGCCGACGTGCTGGCGCGCCTGGCGGAGCTGTGTGACCGCTACGGCGTGACGGTGGTGTCGGACGAGATTCACGCCGACCTCACTCTGCCCGGACACCGGCACACGCCGTTTGCCACCGTCAGCCCGGTAGCCCGCCGCATCAGCCTGACCATGATGGCGCCCAGCAAGGCCTTCAACATGCCGGGCGTGGTGGCAGCCTATTGCGTGGTGTCCGATCCGGCCCTGCGTGAGCGCTACTTCAGTTTTCTCGACGGCAACGACCTGGCCTTTGGCAACATTTTTGGCTATGAGGCCACCGTGGCCTGCTATTCGGAAGAGGGGGAGGACTGGCTCAACCAGATGCTGCAGTACGTGGACGCCAACATAGACTTTACCCGTCAGTATCTGGCCGACCATTGTCCCGGCGTGAGCATGCTTCGCCCCGAGGCTTCGTTCCTCGTGTTTCTGGATAACCGTGGGCTGGGCCTGGGCAGTCAGCGCGAGTTGGTGGACTTTTATGAGCAGCAGGCGCGTCTCTTCCTGAACGACGGCACCATGTTCGGTCGCGAAGCCGAGGGTTTCATGCGCCTCAACGTGGCCACGCCGCGCGCCATACTGACCGAAGCGCTGCGCAGCCTGTCGGAAGCCGTCAGTCGCTTGCCTCGCCATTAAACAACTTGATAAGGAAAAAACCAATGAAGGCCGGAGCTTATGAAAATAAGGTTCGGCCTTCATTGGTTTTCCGAGCCGCGGAGTTTATTTTCCGAGCCGCGGAGTTTATTTTCCGAGCCGCGGAAGTTTTTTTTCGAGCCGCGGAAGTTTTTTTTCGAGCCGCGGAAGTTTTTTTCCGAAGTCGGGTTCTGTTTTTGCCTCCCGTATGCCCGAAAAAATCAGGAAGCTGCGGCCTATGTGGGGCAAAATTTTTAATTTTGTGGGGCAGCGCGGCTGCATCCTATTCCTTTACCTGTGGACGCCTTGGATAGGGTGTCCCTCCAACAACCTCATTTATGACGCGGCAAAACCACATTGACCTCATCAAGTGCGTGATGATTGTGCTGATGGTGGCCTTTCATTTGCAATACATAGAACATCTGTATCCCACGGCCAAGCAGGTCGTGTTTACCTTCCACATGCCGGTGTTCCTGCTCATTTCCGGCTTTTTTACGTCCGTACGCAAGTCCGGTCCCGACTTTCTTCATCGACTGGGGCGCATAGCGCTGCCCTACGTACTGGCCGAGGCGGCCTATGTGGTGGCGTCGGCCTATATGCCGGTGGCCGGTGGCGTGGAGCGGCTTTCGGTGGGCGTGGTGCTGGACAAGGTGTTCCTCCATCCGCTGGGGCCCTATTGGTATCTGCACACGCTGGCCGTGGCCACTACGGTCAGTTGGCTGGTGGCGCGCCTGAGACGCCTGACCGAGGGGGCGCAGGTGGTACTGACGGCCGGTTTGCTGCTGGCTCTGAGCGCCTGGGGCGGATGGCTCTCGCTGACGGGCGCGGTGTACTTTTCCATCGGGCTGGCACTCCGGCAGTGGGGCTTGGGGCTGTTTTCGGTCAGTCGCGCCACGTTGTGGAGCCTTCTGCCCGTAGTGGGCCTGTGCTTGTTTCCCGAAAACCGCAATGCCCTGACCCTTGGCGGCTTGGGCGTGAGTCTGTTGGTGGGCAATTCTCTGACCGCCCTGTGCCAGCGCCTGCCGCAGCGCGTATTGCGCGGGCCGCTCTGGCTGGGGCGCAACACGTTGCCCATTCTGCTGTTTTCGCCCGTATTCACCATGGCCGTCAAGCCGCTGGCCCGCTGGCTGGAGCCGATTGACGCCACGGGGCTGCTCTTCCTGCTGCTCGCGCTGGTGATTGCCGTGGGCGGCAGCGTGATAATGGCCTGGGTGGCCGACCGCCTGGGCCTTTCGCGCCGGCTGTTCCTGGGCAATCTGCTGAGCCGGTAGCTTCCGGTTCGGTTGTAGATGTTTTTCCCTTCTCGCCCGGGGATGTGCTCCGGGCAAGAATTAAATTTTACAGACAATGAAAAAAAGATTTTTTTTGACGGGAGTTCTTGCGGTGATGTTGTCGTTTGGCGGACGCGCAGCGGATACCGAAGAAGCTATACATTTTATTTTTGACGGGCATTTGTTTTTTCAGGTTTCGCTGAACGATACCATTCCCGCAACCGTTATTTACGACACGGGTGCGGACTTTCTGTATCTTGATGAAGATTTTCTGAAACTTAACCATCTTCAAAATGCTTTTGGCAAAAAAGGCAGGGCTAAGATGGGCGGAGCTGGAAACAGTGACCCGCAACCTGTGGATGTATTCTTTGAGCCTGTAAAAATACATTGCGGCGGACTGGACTATCGGAACAAGATTACTCCTGTAATTAAGTTGCGCGACATTTTGGGCCGGCATACCGACGGTTTGCTGGGAAATACACATCTTTTGAAATCTCCGTTGGAGATCAGTTTCAGCGGCAGGTACATCAAACCGTTGAAAGAACCGCTTTCGGACGCAGCACTTGGAAAATATCAGCGGCTTGAAGCGCGTTTTGAGGACAACCGCATAGATGTGAAGGCCAGGTTGCAGATTGATTCCGTCAATATTCTTGAAGGGTGGTTCCGGTTGGATTTGGGTTGTGGCCCTTCTGTGGTTCTGACAAAGGAAGCGGCGGCTACTCTTCATCTGGACGGCGTGCCCAAGGTATGCTTCCGTACACAGGCCGGAGGTGTGGGCGGCAGTTCAGAGGAGGTCCTGTTAAGAGCCGGGCGCTTGAGTCTGGTCGATACGCTTGAAAATGTGGTTATTAAATATTCGCTTAATGACAAAGGTGCCTTGTCTTCAGAACGGCCCTATCTGGGTTTAATGGGCAACAGGGTATGGTCACTTTATGATATGATACTGGATCCCGTAAATGCTGCGGTGTGGGTAAGGCGGAACGGGGCAAAAGGCTCTTATTCCGAGTCGTCCACCACGCATATGGAGGTCTTCGACCGCACGGACATTGATGAGGGGTGGGTAGTGAACGGCTTATACGAAGGGGGCATTGCCGAAAAGGCCGGTTTTGAAATTGGAGATGTCATCCTGACTATCAATGACCGGCCCGTGAAAGAAATTTCGTGGGAGGAGCAGCGCAAAGGTTTGGGACTGAAAGGACAAACAAAATATACCGTCAGGAAGGCAAATGGCGATGTGGTGACTTATGTCCTGTTTATTCAAGAGCAAATTATTTAATCCGTACTTTGTCCTGTTGATGAACGGCGTAAAGATATAGTGCATCTGTCTTATCAATTTCAGAAAGGCAGAAACAGAAAGCACCAGTTGAGTCAACCTGTTGAATTTAGGAAAGAGGCAGTCCTGGCGCTTTGTGGTTATGGATAAACCGCGAATAGCATTAGTTGGGCACTTTCACCTTTTTGGCCGTGGTGTACGATGTGCCGCTGGCGGTGGTGACGTAACCCTTCAGATAGTAGGTGGAGTTGGCCGACAGACTGATGGAGCGCGTGGTGGTCAGTGTGCCGCGTGTGCCGGAGCGCTGACCGGTGGCCGAACTCGTCTTGCCCCAGCTGACGCCGATGTCCTTAATTGAAGCGGCCGTTGCTCCGCTGGCTTTTACGGTTACGTGGTAGTTGTATTTTCCGTTGCGCTTGGTGCCTTGCGAAACGCTGGTAATTTTGACGGAAGCCGAGGCGCTACCTGAGCTGCCGCCGTCGCTGTCGTCGTCATCGCTGCATGAGGCAAGGAATACGGGTGCGCAGAGGGCCAGCGCCATTCCGCCCAGCAGTAATTTTCGTGTCAGTAGGGTAGGATTGAGTTTCATGATGATAGATTTTTATGAGTTTAAGAACTATAAAGTTATCGGAGGCCTTTTCGGGGGCCGTAGTCCGATAAAATAGTTTAGTAGTGCAAAAATACGGAAAAAAAGTCTATTGGCCTCGTGCATGAGGCCGAATCCGGCTTAGTCTGTTTCGGCTGGTCTCGCCGCGGGCTATTGACTCGCCAGGTGCGTAAAAAACTCAGGAGGCTGCGTCAGGCGTAAAAGTATGCTGACGCAGCCTCCCGAATTATGACGTTTCCTCCTTACGGGGAGGCGGGAATTATTTCTGTGCTTTGGCCTTGTGGCGATAGGCTTTCCAGATGAGCAGGCAAATGCCGATGGCGCAAAGAATGAGAATGACATCGCTGATGATGCTGTTGTAGCGCTCAATTTGCGTCATGAACATTTCGGGCTTCAGGGTCTTGCCCAGTACGAAACCCAGTGTGGCCAGTATGGAGTTCCATACACCGGCACCCAGCAGCGTGTAGAGCAGGAACTTGCCGAAGTGCATCTTGGAGAGGCCGGCCGGAATGGAGATGAGCTGACGGATGACGGGCACGAGACGGCCGATGAGGGTGGCCAGGGCACCGTGCTGCTCAAAGTATTTTTCGGCCTTTTCCACCTTTTCGCGATTGATGAGGCACATGTGCCCGAGCTGGCTGTCGGCAAACCGGTAGACGATGGGGCGGCCCAGCCACCACGAGATGGCGTAGTTGAAAATGGCACCCAGCGCAGCGCCCAGGGTGGCAAACAGCAGGACGAGCCAGATGTCGGCCCGCTGGTTGGCGGCCAGGTATGCGGCTGGCGGTACTACGATTTCAGACGGAAAGGGAATAAAGGAACTCTCGATGGTCATGAGCAGCATGACCCACAGATAGACTTGCATTTCCGGCATTTCTAAGAACCAATTGATAATGCTGGCAATGTCGAATGATGAAAACATGTTGGATATAAGATTTTGTATAACAAATATTTACTTCAGTCGGGCAGTGGGGCGGCCGCAATGGGGGCGGACCGCAGGGTCTGCTCCGCAAAGTTAGTATATGACTTTCGGAGAACAAAGGAAAAAGCAGATTTTTTACACGCTCCGGGTGGCAGATGCCGTAAAAAACGGGCTGACGTTTCGTTGTACGGAATATTTTATGTAAATTTGCGTCCGAAATAAGCACTTGTGGCGAAATTGGTAGACGCGCCAGACTTAGGATCTGGTGACTTCGGTCGTGTAGGTTCGAGTCCTATCAGGTGCACAAACGCCTCAGGGGCGGGAGTAACAAACGGTTGCTTCCGCCCCTGAGGCGTTTTGGCGTGGAGCAGTTCCACAAGCGGGGAAAAATAAAGGGGGAGAACGGGCGCGTGGGCCTGTCCTCCCCCATGAGGGATATTTTCAGGAGAAAGTCTCCAGGTTATGGTTTATTCCAGATCAACCACTGTAATGCCGGCCCCGCCAAACTGCACGTGCTCGTCGTGATAGTCGGCTACACCGTTGACCGTGCCCAGATATCCGCGCGTCAGCTGGCGCAGGGCACCCGTGCCCGTGCCGTGCAGGATGCGCACGCGGGGCACTTCGAGTAGAATGGCGTCGTCAATAAACGTGCGCAGGGTGTTGAGCGCCTCATCGGCCCGGAGGCCGCGGATGTCGATGTCGGGCTTGAAGTGGAGCTTCTTTTCGTAGATGGAGTCGCGCGTCTCCTTGCTCAGGTAGGTGGTCACGCGGCTGATGCTCTCCGTTTTGGGCGGCGTGGCGGCCTCCAGGCGGTTGAGCTTGACGTTGGTGCGCATCATGCCGAAGAGCACAAAGGCATTTTGGCCCTCGATGCTCTCAATGGTGCCCACGGTGGTCTGCCCCTTGATGCGTACCGTGTCGCCCGGCTGCAGCGGCTTGTCGGACTTGGGCTGCTGCGCGGGTTTCGGGGCGGCAGGCTTTTGGCCGGCGGCCTGCTGGCGGGCCTGGTCGCGTTGTTCCTTTTGCTTGCGGCGGCGCTGTATCTGCGCCATCTTGCGGGCAATCTTTTCCTCCTCGGCCAGACGCTGCTCCTCGTTGAGCGAGTCCTTGAAGGCCGCCAGTTCCTGACGCGCCTCACGGGTGCGCTCTTTTTCGGCCTGGGCCTCCTTGATTTCGCGGATGGTGTTTTCAATGCGGGCGTTGGCCTCCTTCAGCAGGTTCTGCGCCTGCTCCTTGGCCTTTTCCATCACCAGCTTGCGCTCCTCGCGCAGGGCCTGGGCGTCGCGTTCGTAGCGCGATACGATTTCCTCAAGTTTCTCCTCGCGCTGATGGATGTTGCGGCGCTTGTTTTCCCAATATTTCTTGTCGCGGACGATGTCGAGCAAGTATTTGTCAGACATGACGTAGTCCTTGCCCACAATGTCGGAGGCGTAGGCTATGACGCGCTCGGGGATGCCAATTTTGCGGGCTATCTCAATGGCGAACGAACTGCCGGGGCTGCCGATTTGCAGGATGAAGAGCGGGCGCATCTGCTGGCGGTCGTAGAGCATGGCTGCGTTGACCAGCAGCGGCGTGGCGTCGGCAAAGTGCTTCAGGTTCTGATAGTGCGTGGTGATGACGCCGTACATTTTCTTCTTGGCAAATTCGTTGAGGATGGCCTCGGCCAGGGCGCCGCCGATTTGCGGTTCGGTGCCGCCGCCGAACTCGTCGATGAGCAGCAGACTCGTTTCGCGGCCGAACTTCATCATCTGCTTCATGTTGAGCAGGTGGCTGGAGTAGGTCGAGAGGTCGTTTTCGAGGCTCTGCTCGTCGCCAATGTCAATGAAAATGTCTTCAAAAATGCCGGCCTTTGAGCGCTCGCCCACGGGGATGGGCATACCCGTTTGCAGCATGTACTGCAGCAGGCCCACGGTTTTCAGGCAAACCGACTTACCGCCGGCGTTGGGGCCCGATATGATAATAATGTGTTGCTGGTCGGTCAGGGTGATGTCCAGCGGTACCATCTTCTCGCCGTGGCGCTGCAGCGACTTTTGCAGCAGCGGGTGAATGGCCTGATAGAAATCGAGCTGCGGATGGTCGGCCAGGGTGTGGATGACGCCGCCGATGGCTTCCGTAAAGAGGGCCTTGGCGCGCAGGAAGTCAATGATGCCCAGAAAATGGAAGCCCGAGAGCATTTCGCGCACGTGGGGGCGGATGAGGGTGGTGATTTCCTGCAGAATGCGGATGATTTCGCGCTTTTCGGCTGCCTTCAGCTCACGGATGCGGTTGTTGGACTCCACGACGACCGACGGCTCAATGAACACCGTTTTACCCGTGGCCGACTCGTCGTGAATGATGCCCTTGATACGGCGCTTCATGGCCGGAATGACGGGAATGACCAGTCGGCCGTCGCGCATGGTAGGGGTGACGTCGCGCTCAATCAGTCCCTCCGACTGCGCCTCGCTGATGATGCTGCGCAGACTGTGTGAGATGCTGCGCGAAACGGTTTCGCACTCCCGGCGGATTTCGGCCAGTGCTTTCGAGGCCGTGTCCTTTACCTTACCGTATTTGTCGAGTATGGTGTTGATTTTGCGGATGATGTCCGGGAAGGTCAGAATGTCGCACGCTGCGCGGTGAAGGGCCGGATACTTGTATTGCAGCGTCTCGGCGTCCTTGTCGATGGGTGTATTGAAGAATTTGACAAAGTTCAGGATGGTCTCCAGCGAGCGTTTCAGGTCATACAGGTCATGCTCTTCCATATAGGTACGTTCCGGCCGGATACGCATCAGCGCTGGTCGCACGTCGAAGAAGTTTTCCTCAAACAGCTCGTCCTCTTCCTGCATGAAGCGCGTGTATTCCTCCACCTGCGTCAGGGCCTCCACGATGTCGTCGCGTTTTGTCATAAACGCCATCTCGTCCACCTTTTCCGTGCCGAGCGAGGAAATACAGCGTCCTTTCAGTTGGGTGCGTATCTCATCGAATCCTATTTTCTTCTCAAAATTTTCTGGATAAATCATGACCAAATGTCTCTTAATTACTGCAAAATTACGAAAAAACGATTTTTTTTGAAAAAAAAGCCCCGAAAATTTGCTGGTATCAAAAAAACGCATTACTTTTGCACTCGGTTTCAGGAAGTAACCGACAACCATTGGAGAGATGGTAGAGTGGTCGATTACAGCAGTCTTGAAAACTGCCGTGCTGAGAGGCACCGGGGGTTCGAATCCCTCTCTCTCCGCAATAAAGGGTGTAAATCAAGCTTTTGCAAGATTTACACCCTTTTTCACGCCTCAAAATCAACTACGTGGGTGTAGTCTTTATATATGCTTTACTTTTGTTTCTGTAATCAGAACTACCCTACAGGGTAGTGGAAAAGTCTCGCGAAGTATGGAACTTTGCAGCAGAAAACTAAAAAACTATCATACAATGAAGAAGAATATTAGAATTGCAGCGAAAGCTGCTTTATCCCTTTTGATTCTTTTGGTATTGGGATTCATAGGATTGGTCATTTATGCAAAGTACTTCTATAATCGGGATGTAAAAGTAGTCTCTTATTATGCCGATGAACTATGTCTTGGAAAGGAGGCTTTTGAAGCGGAATTTGAAGAAATCTATCAAGTTACTCTGGACGAGTATTCATTGTATCCTTCCAAGCATTTGAACATGGATAGTTTGCATCAAGAGTATGTACGACGAATAGCAAAAGAGGCAAATACACCTGTTGATTTTGGCAAGATATTGAAAGAATATTTTGCTGCACTGAATGCGGGTCATGCCTCCGTTTATCTAAACGATTATACGGCCAATTATGCTCCATTGTATATTGAAGGAAGAGTTTTTATTAATCAGCCTAATTTGTATATGCGTGAAAATGGCTTCCAAGATAAGGATGAAATTATAAGTATAAATAAAATTCCGGTTACAGAATGGATTGCCACGAACGAAAAATATACTCCTGCTTCTACCGAAAAATACCGAAGATTGATGACCGCCCGTAAGCTATTTTGTTCTTGGAGCGATACTATTGCAACCTATCAGGTAATTCGAAATCAAGATACGGTGAGCCTGACGCTCAATCTGAAAAAAGCATCTGCCTTTCATGAAAAACAAAACCCTACTGTGGAATGGACTGTATTACAGGATAGCATTGGATATATTCGCATATTGTCTATGATGGATCCGGTTGTTGATGAATTTGACAGAGCTTATCAACAGGTAAAGGACTTTCCAGATTTAATCGTGGATGTCCGTGAGAATGGAGGAGGAAATAGTGGAAACGGTAAAAAAATATGCGAGTACCTCATCCATAAGCCACAGCCACATTGCGTATCGCCGGATTGGGAAATAATTCCTCGGAAAGATTCATATAAGGGTAAATTATTTCTTCTGACTAGTACATATACCTTTTCTGCCGCTGAAAGTTTCACATTGGATTTAAAAGAAAGTGGTAATGTGACAATTATCGGTGAAGGGACTGGTGGGGATACAGGAAATCGTCCTCGTACATTCCATACTACGCATGGAATTTATTTTCGTTTGCCGACAAGAGAGCCTTTTTTTTCACCAAACGGATTCCCAATGGAGGGAAAAAGTATCATGCCTGATTATAAAGTTTGTCAGAATGTAAATGATTTTATGAAAAACCGTGATACGGTATTGGAGTTTGCCTTAAAAATGATTGGTACTAATAATCAGTAATGAACTTGAACGGAAGAAGATGGAGGAATACATCACTACCCATCCTCCAGTTGCCACTCTGCCGAAGTTCTATATCGTCTTCCTAAATCAGCCTCAGATTGGCTGCGATACCCACGGCCTCAGTGAAGTTTTCTGCGTGTAGTTTCTCGAAGAGTTTCTTCTTGTGAAACTTGACGGTATTGGCATCAATAAAGAGAGTTTCTCCAATCTCCGTGTTCGACATTCCTTTGACGGAGAGCTGGAGAATCTCTTTTTCACGGTCGGAAAGAATCAGTTCAGACTGTTTTCTCCATCTTCTGCCCTCGAACGAATAGATATACCGGTCAGTACATGTATGGTCTGAAATAACTACATCTCCGATAGTTTTCTCCGGTGAAAGTGAAACGGTACATAGCGCCAGCCATATATCTCCATTGTCACTCAGCAAGATGGGGGTCAGCTTATGATGGATGAGGTGTGAATGTTTTTCCGAGGTACGGATATGAAAGTTATACTCAATGGACAAGTCAAGTCTTTTTTCTACCGGCTGGTCATAATAGAACCGGAATCCGGCCTCGTTGATTTCCATCAGACGGCTTATCTCGTCAGATGGAACCACCTCAAAATAAAAGGCATAACCTTTCTGTTGCACTTCTTCCGGTGACCGGCCGCAGAGAAACAGGGGGTTGGACGATACGTAAAGGAAATTCTTGCGGTTATAATCTATGATATACAGACTGTAATTTGTATTGCGTGCCAGAGCGTTGGCCATAGCTATACAAAGTCCGGTTCGGTCGTATTCGCAGTCGGAAATGCCCATTTGCTGATTGATGGGATGGAAAAAGCGTGTTATATCCTTTTGCATAACAGATTGCGTTTTAACTGCAAAATTAGGGAAATATTTCTGGAGTATGTGTAAATGCTTGTTTTTATTCGAATCAGGAAAAGCAATCTGAGTTTATGATGTGGAACTTAGGGTATAAATTTCATGTTTATTTTATTCAACGAATTTATTTCTTACATTTTGTGTAGTATTTGCGGAATATAGAAATAATTTGTAATCTATTTCGAAAGTTTTAAGGAAAAATGCAATTTTGCAGTGAAAAAATAAACGCAACATCATGACCATTAAAAGTAAGTTATCTAGATTCCTTATTATAGCCCTTTCTTCCATTCTGATACTGGTGCTTTATCACCATGCGTACCGGATTGTGGACCCGCTGCATTTGCAGGTGACTTGTGCTTATGTGCTGACGAATCTGATTATCTGCTTGCCTATTGTCATTGTTTTGCTCCTGTTGCACAAGCCCAAGGACTTTTTTCATCAGCTGGGACTGGACGGCAACTTCGTGACGGGAATGGTTTTTTCCTTTGTCTGCACATTGCCGCTTTTTATAGGCTTCCCGATTATCGGAACACTGAATCATGAGCTGACATGGGAGCACTTTATTCGTACCGATGCCCTGGCCGCTTTATTTGAGGAGACCATTTTCCGAGGCTTTATCTTCTGCCAGTTTTTCCGTTACAGTAAAATCGGTTTCGCCTGGTCTGTACTGATTCCGTCAGTCGTGTTTGGCTCGCTTCACCTTTATCAGGGGCACGACTTGATGTCATCCCTCATGGCTTTCGGCATTACCCTGGTGGGCGGAATTTATTTCAGCTGGATTTATTGGAAGTGGAATTTTAATCTGTGGTGCTCCATCGGGCTGCATTTCTTTATGAATTTGTCGTGGATGCTGTTTGTGGTAGAAGGCAATTCGGTGGCCGCAGGTGGCGTGCTTTCCAATATCTTCAGACTTTTATCCATTATGATTGCCGTCATCCTGACGCATTTTTATTCGCACAAATTTACAAAGTCCGGTTGCCCGATAACGACGAAGCCATAGCCACTGTGCGGCTTGGGAGAATTTTGTGTGGGAATTGTGCTGAAGGCTGTTGGCATGCAGGAATTTTTGTCATTTCCCTTTCTGTATTTTTTCGTGAAGCTATAATTTTGCAGAATGCTAAAAGTAAAATTGCGATGTGGAAATATTATGCTTTGTTGTCCGCTTTTTTTGCTGCGCTGACCGCTATTTTCGCCAAGATTGGGGTACGGGACATTAATTCCGACCTGGCTACGGCCATCCGCACCACGGTGATACTCCTGATTACGTGGGGCATTGTGATTTTTGGCTCACATGTGGGCGAGATTAAAACCATTCCGCACCATGCGTGGCTGTTCCTGATTTTAAGTGGTGTGGCCACCGGGTTGTCATGGCTGTTTTATTTCAAGGCCATGCAGTTGGGCGATGCCTCGCGCGTGGCACCGATTGACAAGCTGAGCGTAGTCATCACCATCTGTCTTGCCTTTTTGTTCTTGAAGGAGCCAGTCAGTTGGCGGGTGGTGATCGGTGCTCTCCTGATTACGGGCGGCAGCATCGTCATGCTGGTGTAAGCCTTGTGCGGCATGCGGCACGAGGCTTTATTTGTTTCAGAAAATTTATTGAGCTTATGGTGACAAAAACAAGGTCCGACCTAAATTTTTCTAGGTCGGACCTAAAATTTTTTTGGAGGCACCTCGTAAATTTTTCGAGCCGCCTTGTTTTTTGAGGGGTATTGTGGGCGTGATGTCTGGCTTGTTTCAAAATGAACGTAATCCCCCCGACAACTTGAATGGTCGAGGGGATAGGGTGGGGACTGGGATTAATTTTTTCCATGATGATGGGGCACATCGGCGTCGAACTGGTGCAGGAGTTCGTTGCATTTTTCCACGTGTTTTTTGTAGTAGAGCAGTGTGATTACAATGCTCGTGGCGGTGGAAATGATGCCTGCTGCAGTAATCAGCCAGACGGCCGTGGAGTTTGAGGCTTGGGCATACAGGGTGATGAAGATGTAGGTAATCATGGCAACGAGGGGGATCAGGCCGGCTGTGAGCGAGCGGGTATAGAACTTGCGGTAAGCGGTGATTTTTTTCGTTACAGTTTGCACATCGTCATTGAGCAGATTACGCATGTCCAGCTTTTTGTATATCCACAGGCTGGCGCACAAATCGGCCAAGGCCCATAATGATACCAGAAACCCGAAAAGCATGGGCCAATGGATATTGGCGCAGATGATGAGAATCATGGGTATGGTGATGATGTCGCCCCACATCCGGTTTTTGATTTCCTTGTTTACAGCTGTGGCCGGGCGCTTCCTTAATGATTTCAGGAAAGTTTCGTTCAGCGTTTTCTGCTGTTCCAGTTCGGCTTTGAGCAGGTTATAGTCGGACCGCAATATTTGCAGGTCTTTTTCTACAGGGGTTTCCATAGAATTGAAGTTTTAGATGTTTGACAATTTTTTGAGTTGTTCTTTGATGCGGACCAGTTTGAAGGAGACATTCTTGACAGAAATACCCAGGATTTCGCCGATTTCGTCGTAGCTCAGGCCTTCAAGCCACAACAGAATGACGCTTCTGTCCACCAGTCCCAACGTGTTGATCCGTTTGTATAGTTGCTTGATTTGCAATTTCCTTTCCAGTGCGCCTGCGTCCGTATGGCTGTCGGTGGACGGCGTCAGGCGTTTGCAATGTTTCCGCTTTTGGCTGTGACTGAAATTGATGCAGTAGTTCAGGCTGACCCGGTATATCCAGGTCTTTGCGCTGCATTTTTCCTTAAAGTCCTCAAAGCCTTTCCACAGCCTGACCAGAATGTCCTGATACAGGTCGTTGACTTCGTCTTTGTCGTCAGAAAACATGTAGCAGATGGTATAGATGGTGCGCTCGTGCTTTCTGATGATGTCTATGAATTGTTGTTCCTTTGCGTTCATGTTGTCTTTTCTGTCTTTAACCTATTAGACCGCCAACCGTCCGAAAAACTATATTTTGCGTACCAATTTTTTTGGCTCGACTCTTATGCCAGTCTGTATGGGGTTCCAAAGATACACAAAGGCCTCGGTTGTTTGTGAGGTTTGCGGCCTGTACTTTTTCAGCTGAAGGGCCTCCGAATCCGCCTTTTGTTATTTTATTTCAATATTTTCCTTTGGAAATTTTGTCATGTCGAAAGAAATAGTTTTCTTTGCAAAAGATTTCCAATGGAAAATAAACGAAATAGATTAGCGATATGAAATACCTTATTATTGGAGGAGTGGCCGGAGGCGCCACGGCAGCGGCCAGAATCCGCCGCAATACGGAACAGGCAGACATCGTGCTGTTTGAAAAGGGAGAGTACATTTCTTATGCCAACTGTGGCTTGCCTTACTACATTGGTGGGGTGATTACCGACCGCGACCGTCTGTTTGTGCAGACGCCGGAGGCGTTTGGCCGCCGTTTCAATATTGACGTGCGCACCCGTTCGGAGGTGACGGCCATTGACGTGAAGCAGAAAAAGGTGACGGTGACGACGGCTGACGGACAGACTTATGAGGAGACGTACGACAAGCTGCTGCTCTCGCCGGGCGCTTCGCCTGTGCGGCCGCCCCTGCCGGGCATTGACAGCGAGGGCATCTTTACGCTGCGCAACGTGAACGACACCGACCGCATCAAGCAGTATATGGAGCAGCACAGGGTGAAGCGCGCCGTGATTGTGGGCGGAGGCTTCATCGGTCTGGAAATGGCCGAGAATCTGCATCATGCCGGTGCCGAGGTGGCTGTGGTGGAAATGGCCAACCAGGTGATGGCACCCATTGACTACTCCATGGCCGCCATGGTACATGCCCATTTGCAGCAGAAGGGCGTTAAGCTCTATCTGGAGCAGGCCGTGTCGGCTTTCGAGCCGCAGCCGCAGGGCGGCGTCAGGGTGAAGTTCAAGTCGGGCATCAGTCTGGACTCCGATTTGGTCCTCCTCTCCATTGGCGTGCGGGCTGAAACGCGGCTGGCCTCGGAAGCCGGTTTGCAGCTGGGCGAGATGCACGGCATTTATGTCAATGAGTACCTGCAGACCTCGGATGAGGCCGTCTATGCCGTAGGCGATGCCATTGAGTTCCCGCATCCGCTGACGGGCAAGCCGTGGCTGAACTTCCTGGCCGGTCCGGCCAACCGCCAGGCGCGCATCGTGGCGGACAACATGGTGTTTGGCAACAAGGTGAAGTACGAGGGCTCCATCGGTACGTCGGTGGCCAAGGTCTTCGACCTGACCGTAGCCGCTACGGGACTGCCGGCAAAACGGCTCAAGCAGTTTGGCATGCCTTACCTGTCGGCCACGATTCATCCGTCGTCGCATGCCGGCTACTATCCGGGTGCCGTACCGATGAGCATCAAAATCACTTTTTCGCCCACCGACGGCAAGCTGTATGGCGCACAGATTGTGGGTTGCAGCGGCGTGGACAAACGTATTGACGAGTATGCCCTGACCATTAAGCGTGGCGGTACGGTGTACGATTTGGTCGAGCTGGAGCACGCCTATGCGCCGCCCTTCTCGTCGGCCAAGGATCCTGTGGCCCTGTCGGGCTATGTGGCCGGCAACATTCTGAGCGGCAAGATGAATCCGCTTTACTGGCGCGAACTGTATGAGGCCGACCTGAGCCGCGTGACGCTGGTGGATGTGCGCACGGCCGATGAGTTCGGACTGGGCCATATCGAGGGCGCCGTCAACGTGCCGCTCGACGACCTGCGGGAGCGCCTGAGCGAGATTCCGACCGACAAGCCCGTGTGGGTGTACTGCGGCGTGGGCCTGCGCGGCTATCTGGCCTCCAACATCCTGAAAGCCAACGGCTACAAGGAGGTGCGCAACCTGATTGGCGGTCTCAAGACCTATTCGGCTGCCGTAGCTCCCGTATTGCCGCCTGAGGAGGTGAAGGCTCCGTCCTCCTGCGCGTCAGCTTGCGCACCGGCGGCCGAGAGTGCACCGGCGGCTAAGGTGCTGACGGTGGACGCCTGCGGTATACAGTGCCCCGGTCCGATTTTGAAACTGAAAAAGAGCATGGAAACGCTGGCCGACGGCGACTGTCTGGAGGTAAAGGCTACGGATGCCGGATTCCCGCGCGACGCCGAGGCCTGGTGTCGCACTACGGGCCATCGGTTCCTGTCGTCCTCTTCGGCTAACGGTGTTTACACGGTACGCCTGGAAAAATCCACGCCCTGCCGGGCCGAGGCCACCAAGGTGGTGGAGACGGAGGAGAAAGGCAAAACCTTCATCATGTTCAGCGACGACCTCGACAAGGCCCTGGCTACGTTTGTGCTGGCCAACGGTGCCGCCGCTACGGGTAAGAAGGTGACCATCTTCTTCACCTTCTGGGGCCTGAACGTTATTAAGAAGGAGCAGAAGCCGCAGGTTGAGAAGGACATTTTCGGCAAAATGTTCGGCATGATGCTGCCGTCCAATTCTCATCACCTGAAACTGTCCAAGATGCACATGGCCGGCATAGGCTCGCGCATGATGCGCTACCTGATGCGTAAAAAAGGCATCGAGTCGCTGGAGTCGTTGCGGCAGCAGGCCATTGAGAACGGCGTGGAATTCATTGCCTGCCAAATGTCAATGGACGTCATGGGCGTGAAGCGTGAGGAGTTGCTTGACAACGTTACCGTGGGTGGCGTGGCCACCTATATGGAGCGGGCGGAGCAGGCCAATGTCAATCTGTTTATCTAAAAGGCCAATGGAAAAAATAAAGTGTATCTGTGTGATGAGAGAGCTGTTTCAGGCTCTCTCATCTTTGGAATCCAGTTTACAGGAGTTGTACGGTCTGTCGCTGAACGAGGCCATGGTGTTGTGCTGCATTGGGCAGGAAACGGTGACCGCCGGCACCATTGTGGAGCGTACCGGACTGACACCTTCTCATGCTTCCAAAGTTATCCGACAAGCCGAGAAAAAGGGCTTGCTGCTCCGTGAGCTGAGCGCGGAGGACCGACGGCAGATGCGCTTCACGCTGACCGACAAGGCCCGCCGGTGTCTGGAGGTCATGAAGGAGCGCGGTGTGGAAATTCCCGAGCTGTTGCGACCCCTTTTCGAGGGAGCTGAAATGTAGCGGTCGGTGAGTTCTGCAGAGGAAAATAGGTAGAGGCCACCATGTGGCCCTTGGAATGCACAGGCCAGAAGATGTGGATGTGGCGAGAGAATTTTGCTGCATCCTTTTAGGCGTAAGGCAGGTCGTAAAAACGGCCTGCTTTACGCGTATATGCTTGGTTTTGAAAGAAATAATACTGATTTATGGCCTCAAGCGGCCAAAAACCGAAAAAAAAGCTTATCTTTACGTCGATATTCACCTAACTAATGTCGTTTTTTATAATCTGATTATGAAAAAAAACACCTTTATTCTGGCTCTTTTCACCTTTGCAGCCATATCTGTAACGGGAAAAGCGCAGCAAGAGTTTACTCTTGTCAACCAAAATCTTAGCAATCCGGACAATGAGCCGGCTGCCGTTCATCCCGTGCCGTCTGACCGGCAACTGAAATGGCAGGAAACCGAGTTCTATGCCTTTTTTCATTATGGCATGAATACGTACACCAACCTGGAGTGGGGATACGGCAATGAGGACGAAACGAAGTTTGCCCCAACCGCAGCCCCTAATCCGCGCCAGTGGTTGGAAGCGGTGAAAGCAGCCGGTATGAAGGGAGGTATTGCCGTGGTGAAACATCATGACGGCTTCTGCCTCTGGCCCACGGCTACTACGACGCACAACGTCACCCGAAGCGGCAATGAGTATGGTCGCCAGACCAATATTCCGCGCGACTTTGCCGCCGCAGCAAAGGATTTGGGCATGAAGTACGGTTTTTACGTATCGCCTTGGGACCGCAACAGTGCGCTCTATGGCACACCGCAGTATGTGAGCGAGGTGTTCCTGCGCCAGTGTGCCGAGTTGGCGCAGTATGGCAGCGACCAGTTTGAGATGTGGTTCGACGGCGCCAACGGCGGCGACGGCTACTATGGCGGCAAGAATACGACCATTAATATCGATGCCTCTACCTATTATGACGTGCCCAACCTGCGCGACTCCGTTCATAAGGTTTGCCCCAACTGCGTGTTGTGGGGCGTAGGCGGTGAGGCCCGTTGGATTGGTAATGAAGAGGGCTGGGCCGGCGAGACCAACTGGTCGACCGAAAATCGTGGCTATGCGCCGGAGAAGAACGGTATGTACGGCACGGAAGACGGCTGGTTCTGGTTGCCGGGCGAATCGGATGCCAAGGGCACCCGCAACGGCTGGTTCTGGCACTCCAACGTGTCCGACGGCCCGAAAGACCTGAACACGCTTTATAAGATGTATTTGGAGACGGTAGGTCGCAATGCCACCCTGATTCTGAATATGCCGCCTGACCAGTCGGGAAGCCTGAACGAATCGGTGGTGACCCGCCTGAAGGAGCTGGGTGACCTGCTCCGCACCCGTTTGGGTAACGACCTGGCGCCGCAGGCCACCGTGACGGCTACTCCCACCCGTACGGCAGGTGCTTCGCGTAACTATGAGGCAGCCAACCTGACCGACGGTGACAAGGATACCTACTGGGCTACCAACGACGGAGAGAATACGGCGGTCATTACCCTTACCTGGGACCAGCCACAGACCATTCACTACGTTCAGCTGATGGAGTACATCAAGCTGGGCCAGCGTGTCAAGAGCTTTAAGATTGAAATCAGTGCCGACGGACAGACCTGGCAGGATACGGCAGCGGGCGTGCAGTGCACGACGATTGGCTACAAGCGCATTATTCCGCTCAACGGCAGCACTTCTGACTACGGTAACGGCTATCAGGCCAAGGCCGTACGTATTTCCATCACCGACAGCAAGGCCTGCCCCTTGTTGCAGTCTGTTTCAGTATTCTAATCTTTCCGGTCATGAAAAATCTTAAAAACTATATTTCGCTGTGTGCCTGCTGCACACTTCCGGTTCTGGCCTTTGGTCAGGCCACAAGCGGTGTCGATTTCGAAACCACCGACAGCTACAAAGCCATCGGCGTGTACGACACTTGGGAAAATTCTTCTTTCCGCACGGGTAAGCTGCAAGGCAACGTGCAGGTTGTCAACAACCACCTGAACGGGATGGACGAGGAATTGGGTATCGTGCCCAACGGTACGAACAAGATACTGGCCGTACAGCGCTCGCGCTTCGGCAGCAATACGTTCGGCGCCCGTATCGACTTGAAGAACACCTTTGAGCTGACCACCACTACGCGCTATGTGCACGCGTTCATCTGCACCCCCACGTCGGGCCGCGTCATGCTGGTCGGGCTGGGCAAACGTACGGAACGGGCCGACCAGTCGCCCGAAGCCGAGCAGTTTTGGGTCTTGTCCACCACGAAAACCGAGCCGGGCAAGTGGTTTGACGCCGTGTTCCCGATAAAGGGAGCCGGAGGCATCGACATCCACAGCCTGGTGGTGATACCCGACTGCGAGTCGCCTCATAATCTGACGGCTGATTTTGCCGCTTATATTGACGAGGTCGAAATCAATGACGAGTCGGCACCCCGTTTCCGCCGTGGTGACTACGTGCTGAATTTCGACGAGGATGCCGCTTCCAGCAAGTCCGGCAATTATCTGAATGCCGTTGCCCTCAACGGTTCGGCCGACGGTAACCAGAGCATCAGTGTCGGCAGTCTCTCGCCGCAGCTGCTCTACCGCTCCATGCTTGACAAGATGTTTATGGCCAAGCCCGGCGAAAAGCTGACGCCGCAGTTCAATTTCTCAGCTTCGTGGATGAACGGCTACGTCTATCTGGACCGTGGCAACGACGGCAAATTCTCCTACGACCTGAATGCGGACTACACAATACCGCAGGGTAGCGACATCATGAGCTACTCCTATGTAGAGACGGTGGAGAACACCGAGGGGTACACCAGCGACGGTCGCAAAATCAGTGGCAACGCCCGCAATTTCATCAATCCGCCTGCCTTTACGTTGCCGTCCGACCTGGCCACCGGTTTCTACCGTATGCGCTTTAAGGTGGACTGGGGAAGCGTTGACCCGGCCGGCCGCATGACCGCGACCAACTCCATCCAGAGCAACGGCGGCATGATTGTGGACGTGATGATGGATGTCCACGGTGACCAGGTGAGCGTCAGCACCGCCAGCCGAAACGGTGAGGTGATGACTACCGACGATCAGAAAATCAACAACCTGCAGCTGCCCTATAACGAGCCGTTCACCATCAAGATGCGTCCCGAAAAGGGCTTCACCTACGAGGGCGTCAAGGTGACCTATGGCTATAACCTGAATGGCGACAGCCTGGTGCACAACAATCCGCAGTACTTTACCGTGACCTATCCGGCTTACCTGTTCCGCAACGACGAGTTGACGCTGCCGGGCGAGGTGATGCGCGGTGCTTCGGTAAGTATCGAAGGCCTGTTTGTGGAGCAGAAGGGTGATGTATCGGAAGTAGAGCCGGGGCAGGAATATCCGGTGAATTTTGAGAAGTCTGCCACCATCAGCCGCACCGACCGCAAGCTCAATTCCTTTACGGTGAGCGGTACGCAAGGCGGTTCCCGCACCATTACGTTGCCTGCTACCGATTTGCACGTTTTCCATAGCATGTTGCCCAGCGAGGTGTCGGTGGTGCCGGGAGACGAGGTCAACGTGGCCGTGGACTATACGGGCCACTCCATGCATGAGTATCTGTATGTCGACCTCAACCAGGATGGTTTGTTCAGTACGGCGCTTAATGCCAACGGCACGCCGACGGTAAGCAGCGAACTGCTTTCCTATACTTATTACGACGGCAAAAACAGTGCCGGTACGGCCATTACCACGGCTGCCGGTCAGGTTTCCATGACCAGTCTGCCGGTTTTTACATTGCCGGCTAATTTGCCCACAGGCGTCTATCGCGCCCGTTTGAAAGTGGACTGGAACGACATCGACCCGTCGGGCAACAGCACCGGCCAGTCGCTCGCAGATAATGCCGGCTATGTAGTAGATTTTTTGATGAACGTACACCAGCCTACCCAGCCGGTTGAAGTCAATACCACCAACGGAAGCCTGAACGGGGCCAACTATACGGGACTGCCGCTGGCGGCCACCTGTTTTCAGAGCCTGACCGTGGTGCCCACTCCGGCAGCCGACGGTTATACGGCCGACAGTCTGGTGATTCGTCACGGACACAATTTTGACGGGCCGCAGTACGTTTACGGCAACCGCCAGTGGAGCGAGTATCGGGTACCGGTCACCGGTTCCTATACCATTCCGGCCGACAGCGTCAATGGCGATTTGCAGCTGACCGCTCATTTCGAGCCGACGGCCAGTGCCGCCTACAAACTGGTGTATGCCGACGAGTTCAACGCCCCCGACGGCAGCCAGCCTACGGATTCCGTATGGCGTCGCTGCCAGCGCATGAGTTCTACCTGGAACCGCTGGCTCTCCGACAGCGAAGAGGTGGTCTACCTGAAGGACGGTAAGCTGGTGACCCGCGCCATTCCCAATCCTGACCAGGCCACGGACAACGTGCCCATGATTACGGGTGGCATCCAGAGTTCGGGCAAGTTCAGCTTTAAGTACGGCAAGATTGAGGCCCGCGTGCTGACCAATCCGCACACCGGCAACTTCCCGGCTTTCTGGCTGATGCCTGAGGACCAGAGTGCCGGTTGGCCCAAGTGTGGCGAAATTGATATTTTTGAACAGATTGACAACGAGAACAAGGCCTACCATACCGTACACTCCAACTGGACCTACAACCTGGGGCACAAGACCGACCCGCAGTCGTCGTTCAACGAGACCGTCAGCATGGACCGCTACCACACCTACGGCTTTGAGTGGACGGATACGGAAATGAAGTGGTTTGTCGATGGCCGCCAGGTGGGTAGTTATGCCAAGAAGACCGGCGATGCCAATGCGCTCAGTCAGGGCCAGTGGCCGTTTGACAAGGCGTTCTACATCATCCTCAATCAGTCGGTGGGCAACGGTTCTTGGGCGCAGAATGCCGATGTCAGCCATACCTACGAAACCCTGTTCGACTGGGTACGCGTGTATCAGAAAGATGCCTGTCAGGTAGGTATTGGGCAGGTCGAAGCCAAGGGCCAGACCGTGGAGGTCAGCACCGAAAAGGGCAAGCTGAATCTGCGGACCGTTTTGCCGGTCAGTGTGCAGGTTTATGACGCTGTCGGCCGCTGCCTCTATCACGAGGTGCTCAACGGGACCAAGAGCCTTGCGTTGACTTCGGGCACTTACCTCGTCAATCGCCAGAAGGTGCTCGTGCCTTAAAGTTGTTGTTTCCATTTTCTCTCGTATAAGTTCTTCCTCCGTTCGGAAATCAGTGCCGGACGGAGGAATTTTTTTTTCGTGCCTCCCTGTTTTTTTAGACGTCGGTGGGGATGGGGAAAAGTAAAAATTTCGCCTGGGCTTGTTCTTCTGCGGGGCTTTGCGTATCTTTGGATAAAGACCGTGCACGTTAGGCGTTAAGGCCGTGTGGGTCGTTTTGTTTTTTCATCTCCTCGCCCGGTACGCCATCGGACCGGTAGGGCGTGGACATCAACACACAAAAAAACAGCATGAAGCAGTTAAGATTGGGAATACGCGTTCTTTTCGTCCTGGCCCTGTCGGGACTGGGCGTTTCGGCCGGCGCAACGGAAGCGGCCGGCTGTGCGGAATGTGGTGGCGGCATTGGACTGCTGCCCCAGCCGCAGCAGGTGGTGTGGACCACCGACAGTTTCGCACTGGCCCGGCAGGCCCGTTTCAGTACCAACCTGAAGGGGCGCGACCGCCGCGATTTCGTCAGTTATGTCCGTCAGTCGGATCTGCCCCTGCAGGAGCACCGGCAGGCGTTGGTCCGCTTTCGTCTGGTGACGGATGCCTCCCTGGGCCCTGAGGCCTATCGGCTCACGGTGTCCGGGCGGGACGGCGTGCTGGCCGAGGCCACTACGTCGGCAGAACTTTTCTATGCCTTTCAGACCCTGCTGCAGCTGGCTGAAGGGAGCATCCGGCTTGGGGCCGACACGTTGCTCCTGCCCGGCGTGCAGGTGATGGATGCCCCGCGCTATGCCTGGCGCGGGCTGCACCTAGATGTGTCGCGACACTTCTTCAGCAAGGCGTTCGTGATGAAGCAGATTGACGCCATGGCCCGCTATAAGCTCAATCATTTCCATTGGCATCTGACCGACGGCCCGGGCTGGCGGCTGGATATCAGGCGCTACCCGCAGCTGACGCAAAAGACGGCCTTCCGCCCGCAACACGACTGGAAAAGTTGGTGGAACAGCGGGCGCACCTATTGCGCGGCTACGGACTCGGGGGCTTCGGGTGGCTACTATACGCGCGACGACGTGCGTCAGGTGGTGGAGTATGCCCGTCGCCGGCACATTGAGGTGATTCCGGAAATTGAGATGCCGGCGCACAGCGAGGAGGTGCTTTATGCCATGCCCCAGCTGGCCTGCGGGGGCAATCAGAAGCCGGGCAGTGAGCTTTGTGTGGGCAAGGAGCAGACGTTTACGTTCCTGACTGAGGTGCTGACTGAGGTGATGGAGCTGTTTCCCTCCACCTATATCCACATTGGAGGCGACGAGGCCGACGTGAGCCACTGGGCCAAGTGCCCCGACTGCCGGGCCCTTATGGCGCGCGAGCATCTGACCGAGCCGGCCCAGCTGCAGGGCTACTTGATTCGGCGCATCGGAAAATTTCTGCAAGCTCACGGTCGCCGCCTGCTGGGGTGGGACGAGGTGCTCAGTGATTCCGTGGCACCCGAGACTTCGGCCCTCATGGTGTGGCGCGGGACGGACAAGGCCACGTCCGCTCTGCGGCGCAGCATACCGGTTGTGCTGACGCCGGGCAGCCATTGTTATTTTGACAGTTATCAGGATGCGCCCGCCACGCAGCCCGAGGCCATAGGCGGCTATTTGCCTCTGGCCAAGGTCTACGGCTATAATCCGGCCGAGTATTTGCCTGATACCACTGGCGTACTGGGTGTGCAGGCCAATTTGTGGACGGAATACATCACCACGCCCGAACATGCCGAGTACATGCTCTATCCGCGCGTGCTGGCGTTGGCTGAAGTGGGGTGGACGCAACCCGGGGCCAAATGCTGGAAGCGGTTTCACCGTCAGGCCCTGACGGAAGTGGACCGCCTGCGGCAGTGGGGCTACCATCCCTTTGATCTGGCCCATGAGCAGGGACCGCGACCGGAGTCTGTGGCACCCGTCCGCCATTTGGCCTGCGGGGCCAAGGTCACTTACCTCACGCCCTATTCGTCCTACTATCCGGCTGGTGCCGACTCGGCCCTGACCGACGGTGTGCAGGGCGGCTGGACCTATACGGACGGACGCTGGCAGGGCTTTTCGGGCAAGGGGTTAAACGTCATGCTGGATTTGGGGAAAGTGCAGGATATTCATGCGCTTTCGGTCAGTTTCATGCAGCTGACGGCGCCCGGCGTGTGGCAGCCGCGCTGTGTGAGGTTTATGGCTTCGGCCGACGGGCTGCACTTTGATTTGCTCTGCAAAGAGCCTACCCGTGTGCCGGTGTCGGAGGACAAGCTGGCCATACAGCGCTACGGCTGGCAGGGCGAGGTCAGGGCCCGCTATGTGAAGGTGCTGACCGAGCCCAATGGCATTCGCGGGGCGTGGATGTTTGCCGACGAAATCATCGTGAAGTAGCCGCCTCTCTCAGGCGAGGACAGAAAACGAGGAAGGGAAGTCGTAACCCGCATCAGGTCGTGGCTTCCCTTCCTCGTTTGTCGTTAAAGTTCCGGCGCTTTAGGGCTGCCAGAACGCCGGAGCCGGCAGGTGCATGCCCGCCATGATGAGGTGATGGCTGCGCACGTAGTCCAGGAAGTAGCGGCGTGTGCTGACAGCCTGGTCGGGTTGCTGGTCGTAGGAGGCGCAGAATTCCGGGTGTGGCATCTGCAGGGCTGCGCCGTGCATCAGGTCGCCCACAATCAGGAAGCGTCCGATGGCGTATACCGTATGGCCCGGCGTGTGGCCCTTGGCTTCCATGGGCTTGATGTTTTCAGGCAGGGCGTCGGTGTAGCCAAACAGATGAAGTCGGTTGCCATAGGCCGCGCGGAGCTGTTCCACCTGGGCGCGCTGTGCCTTTGGCATTTTCATCCAGCCGTCGTATTCCGCCTTTGAGGCATAGACCTGTGCCTTCTTGAATACGGCTTCGCCCGACGGCGTGAGCAGTCCGCCAATGTGGTCACCGTGAAAGTGAGTGAGGAAAATGTACTGGATGTCGTCTGGCGAGAGCTGTAGCGATTGTAGGGCCGGCAGCAGGCGGCTGTCGGGGGCACCGAGGCCGGCATCGAACAGCAGGTTCTTTCCGTCGACTTGTACCAGAAACGTGCTGATGGTGGCGGGGATGCCGCTTTCCGTCATGCCCAGACTGTCAATGACGGAGCGGGCTGCTTCCGGGAAGAGCGAGGCCGGCATGGTCTTGGGCTTGTGGTTGTCCTGAATCCAGGTCACGGCAATCACGTGGTCCTTCAGGGTCTTGATGCAGGAAGTATCGGCCGGAGTCGCTGCCGACCGGCTGGTGCACGACGTATGGCCTGCCCCGGTCAGGGTCAGGGCCAGCAGGCAGCTGATAAGTGTAATTTTTTTCATTGTCTGTATTTCTGTGTGTATGATGAAAACAAATATAGCGAGAAATGATTACTAAAACAAGTGATGACTTTAGATAAAATAATAAAAGCGGTTTCCTACACTTATTTAGGAAACCGCTTAAATATAAGGCAAATCGTACTTTTATGGAACCGTTTTGATTTGAGCCTGACGCAGGGCTATGCTTTTGATGGCCACACCGGTCTTTCCGCTCAGATTGAAGAGCATGCCGACTGATACTTCTTTTGCTTCATCAAGCACGAACGTAAGTCGTCCTTCCGAGAGGCTGCAGCTGGCAATGGCCTGATCGGTCTGGTCAGCGTTGGGCAGGCCCTTACCCTCAGCAACAATCATACTGCCACCTTGCAGGCCGGTTCCCTGATAGGGCGTAACTTCAAATTCATATTTACCCGGTTGCAGCTGCAATACGCAATAGCATTTGTGATTTTCAAGACGGTTGGCAAATCCGTCCCAACCGGTGTATACACAAAGGGCATCCTGTTTGTTGCGGTCCACGTAGAGTCCAGTGGTGATGCTGTCACCCTGGTTTACGTAGTTTTCTATAATCCACTTGCGGTCGGGGTGCAGACTGTCGGCTGCGTTGAACGCGCGGAATCGTTTGGCATCTTTTGTGTTTACCGTTTGTCCGGCAGCAAAGGGCATCTTGGCTTGCGGCAGCATTTGTTCCGTCAGGTCGTGTAGTGGCAGATTGAAGTTAAGACTGAAAACTCCGGTTGAGTGCCCCCATGCGTCACCGTCGGGGCCGAATGCCGTGCGCTTTCCGTGATGCTTGCCATTGGTGCGATCCTGAACGTCACCGCCGTTTTGATTGAAGTCGTAGTAAAGCAAAAGCCGGTCGGCCTTTTCAGCACTGTCAATGTGCTGAATCGGGGCGTTGATGTAATGCTGTAACGTTGTTTCGGACAAAGCCTTTTGCCAGATTCTCAGTTCGTCAATAACGGCGTTCATCGGGGCTTGTTTTCCGCCCAAACGAAGCGTGTCCGCTGCCGGAATGCTGGTGATGGGTTGTTTTACGGTTCGTTTCTTGTCCTTGCCTGTGTTCTTCAGTGTACGTGACAGTGAGGCGGAACTGAAAATCTCGCCATCGCGGTAGAAACGTACAGCACCTTGGTCAAAGCTTACGGCATAGTGATGCCATTGGTTGGGTTGCAGGAATCCGGCGCCGGCATCGCAGCTGGCGCTGTCGGCTGTAAATACGAGCGAACCGTTGTCGCGTCCCGTAATTTGCCAGGTGGCGGCGGAATAGCCAATTCCTGATGCAGCACGCTGGGCAGACGGATTCATCCACCATTCAATGGTCACTTGTTCTGTTGAGTCGGCCCAGAGTCTTTGAGGTATGCTGACGGTGGATTCCTCACGGCTGAAATTCAGTCCGTTCTTGCTGTCGGCATTGCATACTATCAGTGCGTGTCGGCGTGTGGCTACATTGTTTCCCTGAGCATTTGTGGCTGTAAGCGTAATGTCGTAGGTTCCTGGTTCGTCCATGAGGATTTGCGGGTGTCGCCCCTCTGTGCGCAGACTCAGGCGGCGGCTGTCCAGTTTCCAGCTCCATTGAGTGGGAGCGTAACGGCTCTTGTCGGTGAGCGTGACGGTTTCTCCTTTCAACAGGCTCATCGGATTGCATTCAAAGTCGGCAATCGGAGCAACGGGCTTGATTAGCAGGGGCATTCGTTCCGTGGTATGACGGCCGCTGAGCGGATCGGTCACCTTGAGCTGTACGCGGTAGTGTCCCGGCTGTTCGTAGGTAGCCCCGGCATTCAGGGCATAAACGGTCGGGCGGTCGGCACCTTTTAACGTCCATTCGTAGCATGCGCCGGGTATGGGGACTGCCGGACGGAAACTGAGGCGCTCGCCGGCTCGTCCGATGATGTTCGATGAGGTTATGTCGGCTGAAATTCCGGTTTGCTCTACTTTAATGGTGTCCGTATCGTTCAGCACTTGACCGTTTTCGGTCTGGCCGGTAAGTTGCAGCAGGTAAGAGCCGGCGTGCAGGAAGGATATGGTCGGATGCAGGACTTCCCATTCTTCCGGTTGGGTCATGTTTTTATGTTTTCCTTTTCCGTTTTCCAGTGGTTTCAGTGTCCAGCGAACGCGGTTCAGATCCGACGGTCCCGTATAGCTGAAGTTATATTCGTATCCGGCTTGATATGAAGAGTCTGCAGGCACAATTTGCAGGGCCGCATTCCGGTTGTTCGTGCGGTGCAGGAAGTCGGGTAAAGGTGCAGGCGTGTAGTGATGCGACAGTGAAGCGTGGTGTTTTCCGGTCAGGTCGCGCCACAGTGAATCTGTTTCTTCCTTTTCCGGTCCGGACTTGCCGTTTCCGGTGACAATTTGTCCGGGGAAATAGGCTATCAGTGTAGATGGAAGTCCGGCCGGAGTGTATGAGTCATACATGTCTGTGGCAATTTCTGACGGCGTGCGGGCTTCGCTCCAGATGCGTATTTCTGCCAGCTGTCCGTCAATACCGCCGCTTTCTCCGCGTCCCCAGGGTAGTGAGCCGAAGGCCGGCATGCCGTGTCGATTGGTTGAAGTGACGGATCCGATGGACTTGCCGTTAATGTAGCCTGTTAGCGTATGACCTGCTATGACAAAGGCAAAATGATGCCACTTTCCGGGGCTGACGAGAGCCGAGTCCGAGTTGAGGCGGCTGTCACTGTCCCATCCGGCAGAGAGCGACCCGTTGTTGTTGGCATGAATCAGGAAATTTCCCCATCCGGGGCCTACGTTTTGGTTCCAGTTTTTCCAGGAATCAGGTCGCAGCCAATATTCGATGGTTACGTTTTCGTAAGTCGTGTTGAACAGGTTGGGGATGGTGAGCTTTCCGTTTTTCAGTTGCAGGGCTTGTGCTGTTCGTGGAGTTGAAAGGAAAGGGAATATCGGCGACGAAGCTACCGAAGTGCCCTTGAGTTCGGTGTGTGTCCAGTGTTGCGGCAGCCATTTTTTCGCTGTATCGGTTTTTATTGCGGCTGAATCTTTTGGATTTAGGCCGGCTGTTTTGGTTAGATCGTAAAGTGCAGCTACGGAGTAGGACGTAAGGTCGGTTTGTTCGTCGTGTGTGCCGATTGCATAACTGCATTTTTGATTGGTCATCAGCGTGTCGATGGGTTGTCCGTTCCGGTTGATGACGTACCCCAGTAAAGGTAAATGTGATGGTTGTGGCGCATCCCATATCAGGCTTTTGGCGTCTGGAGAAACATGCAGATTTTTGGGCGCAAACAGTGGCTCACCCCATACAACGGCAGTCAGCACGGTGGTTTGCTTTCCACCAGGGCGCAGGTAAGTATGTACGCCGTCAGCTGAAATATTGTTGCCTTGTTCGTTGCGGAATGGCGTTTCCACACCTTTCAGGTCGTGCCGATAGTCCATGATGGATGCCTGGTATATCGTGCCTTGGCCCACGGCTCGGCTGCTTTGCTCAATGATAAAGAAGTATTTAAGTGGTCGGCTCATGTCGAAACCGGCTGTCAGGTCGGTCAGGTCGTAGCCAAATTCCATGGGTTCTTGGTGTAGTTTTCCGTCGGCCCATTTGCCGAGCATCGGGGTGGCTGCATCCGGCGTAATGGGGTTGCGCCGTGTGCGTCCGTCGCCGGCAAATTTGAAATGTTCCAGTTCGATTGTGGCTTCGGGTTTGGTGGCTGAGGGATCAGAGGAAATACCCACCATCAGTTTGAGCTCGCTGCGGTGGTCATAGTCCATGTTCAGTTTGAGGGTACGCAATGGGCGGTAGTTTTTGCGTACATGGTAGAACTCTGGTTTCCAGGCTCCACCCTCGTGTTGCCGTACGGGGAAGCTGTATTTGTATGGGCAGTAGATGAATCCCTGGTTGGCCCAGCGGTTGCCCCAGGAGTTGACTACGATCCATGCGCCACGTTCGTCTTTGTCGCGTTCGCCATATACCTTGTTGCTGTCCAGGTCGAATACGATGCGATCGTCATAGCCCACGATGGTCAGGGCGTGGTCAACGCCGTTGCCCCAACGGGTGACGTATTTCTGTCCCACAACGCCGGCTGCCCGGTTGGTGCCGTCGGGGTCATCGCCGATTTCGGCTTGCTTGCAGGCACTGGCCACACCAATTCCGCAGATTCCGCCGGCAATAAACTGGTTGTCACCCTGGTGGTTCCACAGCCAGTCTTTAAGATATTCGCGGCCTTTTTCCGTATCCAGTCCATAGGGGGAGAATGAGTTGCGCTCAATACGGTTGAACATGGCTGAATACCATTTGTCATAGCCTTGCATCCAGCCAAAGTCGGGATCGGCACAGTCCTGATTACCGAACAGACGGGAGTATGTGTTTCCGCCGTATACTACGGAGTTAGGCACACCATTGGCACGGGCCATGCCCTCTTTACCTGAATGGCTGTTGGTGAGCAGCCAGGTGAAGTGGGTGGGGTAGATGTTTTCGGGAAGCGAAGCATCGGTGCCACGGTAGGCGTTGATTTCGTAAGTAAACATATAACCGATGCGTGAGGCTGAACCGCAGGAACCGCCGTCCTGATTGAACACGGGGGGAAAACAACGCAGATCTGCGTTGTTGACATGGTCAGGACGTTGCAGAGGTGTCGGAGGTTGTGTTTTACGCATCTGGGCGTTTGCCGGAAGGCCCGGACACAGGCAGAGCACTGTAAGACATATGCTGAGCCGCGCAGGAAAATAGGTTTTGTAATTCATAGTTTTTGAGGATAAGTAGATTCCTGTTATGACAGAGATAGATGAACACATTCTTCTTTCTATGCAGATTTTAGCGTAAAAAATGGGGATTTTATTCTACGCATCAGAATGTATATGATTGCAATAGATTAAGGTATGTGTTTAAGGCAAAGATATTAAAAATGGTTGGGGCAGTTACGCTACGACTTTTTAAAAAAGTATAAAACGAAGCTATTGGTTATATAGTGGTTCTGTGTGGGCTGAAAGGACAGCGAAGACATAATTTGAAGTTAAATCATGTCTTTTCCTGTCTTGAGTACTTTAACGCGTACCGTCTTGTGGAACGGAATGAAGCGCGACACGATGGCAATGACCAGCGTGGCAATGAGCAGGATGCCCAGCATCTGTTTGAGCGAGAGCAAGAGGCTCTGTTGATAGAGGGTGTTGTAGAGCGTGGTGGTGGCCATTTGCTCCGCTTCGCTCATGCCGTGTCCCTGCGCCAGGGCGCTTTGTAGCGACGACTGGTAGTCGCCGGTGGCCAGCGGGTCGGTACCCGTAATGTAGGCCGAGAGCAGGTTGAAATTCTTTTGCTGCAGGTGGTAGAGGGCATTGGAGCAGATGGACATGCCGATGACCGGCGAGAGCGCGGAGCGGAACAGAATGATGAAAAAGGCATTGGACAGCAGGTACTTCGGCTCCAGATGTTCGGCCACGTAGAGACCGAAGGCAATGACCAGCGTCATCATGCCCAGTCCGCGGAAGAAGGTGGGCAGGTAGAGCATCTCGTAGGTACTGGTGGGGCTGACACCGAAGTAGAGAATGGTGAAGTAGATGACGAAGCAGAACATGCCGCCCGAAATGAGGTAGCGGAAGCGCCAGCGCTGCCATCTGAACCACCAGAAGCAGATGAAGCCGCCCAGGGCAAATCCCGGCAGGAGCCACAGGCAAAGGCTGTTGGTGTGTATGCTGTCCACTTTCAGAATGGTCGTCAGGTAGTTGGTGACCAGCGTACTGGTGGAGCTGAACACCATGACCAGCATCATGTAGAAATAGCCCAGAAGGCGCTTCCAGCTGTACAGGGGCTTCAGGCTGACATAGGGTTTGGGCACGTTGTGCTGCCGCCAGAGCAGCAGGGTCAGCAGGATAGGGGCCAGCAGGGAGTAGCTGATGATTTTGGGCGAGGCAAACCAGTCGAGCGTCTTGCCGTAGGCCAGCACATAGAGGGCCATGAGCAGGGCCGAAGCGGCCAGCAGCATACTCTTGAAGTCCATTTCCTTGTAGGGGATGAACACCGGCCGGCGCGCATACTGGAAGCAAATCATAATCAGTAGGATAGCCAGCAGAAGCATAATCATCATGAAGTAGTACATGTAGCGCCAGTCGTAGTAGTAGGCCAGCTGGGCCGTGATGGCCATGGAAAACTGGCCTCCGGCAAATACCATTGGGAAAAAGTAGGAGAAGAACTCGCTACGGATGTCGTGCGGGCTGAAAAACTGGCGCATGTTGGAGATGAACCACAACATGACGAAGGCCTTGAGGAACCCGATGAGGAAGCTCAGAAAGATGATGAGGTCTATGCTGCTGCAGTGCGCACAGAAGAAGCTGAGTATGGCCTGCAGCGTGAGGTCGCACAGCAGCATGGTCTTGGGCGTGAGGTTGGTGTTGATTTTCGTCACGATGGGGTAGGCCACGGCCATGCCGGCCGAGGTGGCGTAGTAGCCCATGGTGATGTCCTCACTGAGCACGCCCAAGGCGCTCGACACCTCCTGCATACTGCCGGTGTAGGCTCCGTTGAGCATGGACACGGGCAATATGATGACAAAAGCCACAACGATGCCGAGCCATTGCGGCACCCAGGGGCGGAGCGGTAAGTTCAGTGCAACCATATTCAGGGAGTGTGTGAGGATTGAAAAATCGGATTTTAGCGGACTTGGTGGGCGTGGCGTCAGCGCTTGATGGCTTCGGTCTCCACCATCATGCCGGCGCGCAGATTGTTGATGTCGCCCGGTGCCAGACCGGTAAACTCAATGCGCACGGGAATGCGCTGCTGTACCTTGACGAAGTTGCCCGCCGAGTTGTCGGTCGGCACGAGTGAATATTTCGAACCGGTGGCTTCCGATATGGCCGTCACCAGTCCCCAGAAGATGCGGCCCGGAATGGCGTCCACCGTGATGCGCACTTTCTGTCCCACATAAATGTTCTTGATTTGCGTTTCGCGGTAATTGGCCGTCACCCACTTGTTCTGGTTGCGCACCATGTAGGTGAGCGTTTGTCCGGCCGAAACGTACTGTCCCGGCTCCAGTGTGCGTCGGCCGGTGTAGCCGTCGTAGGGTGCCGTTATCACGGTGTACGACAGGTTGAGTCGGGCCAAATCCAGGGCTGCCTGCTTGCTCATCAGGGCAGCCCGCATGTTCTTTTTCTTCCTGCTGGTTTCCGTCAGTTGTGAACGGGCCATGCGTTGCTGGGCCAGCAACGCATCGTAGCGCGCCTTGGCGGCCTCGTAGGTCGATTTGATTTGCTCAAACTGCTGCTCGGCCACGGACTCTTCTTCCAGCAGTTTCTGATAGCGCTTGTAGTCCTGTTCGGCCTGCCAGAGCTTGGCCTTGGCTTCGTCAATGTTGGCCACTTGCACGTCAATGTTGGTGGCTGAGGTCTGGATGCCGGAGTGCAGCACGTCGCTTGACCACTCCGCATCGAGCAGGGCGGCACGGGCCTCCACCACCTTGATGCGGTATTCCGCATCGTCCAGAATCAGCAGGGTGTCGCCGCGGTGTACGTACTGGTGCTCGCGGAACCGGACCTCCTTGACATAGCCGGCCACACGGATATTGACCGGCGCGATATACTGGTCGACAAAGGCGTCGTTGGTGACTTCATAGTTGGCGTAGCGCCAGAAGTAGGCGGCGGTCCAACTGATGCCGCACAACACCAGCATGATGCAGACCATGTTGATGATGATGTTGCGGATGCGGACGCGCCTGAGCTGACGGCGTTTCTGTTGGAGTGATACCATGGCTTTTCTGTTTTGTTATAAGAGGCCGCAGGCCTTTTGCAGTTCGTAATAGGTGTAGATCACGCGGGTACGGGCAGTGGTGAGCTGAAGCTCGGCATCCAGCAGCACGCTGTTGGCGTCGAGCAGGTCGGTCAGTATGCAGAGCTGTCCGAAATATCGGTTGCGCATGATGCGGTAGTTTTCACGCGCCTGACGCACTGACAGTTCCAGTGCCTTGACGCGGTCCTGTGCCTCCTCGTGGCGGATGAGGGCGGTGCGGATTTCCATGCGCAGCGATTGCCGGCGCAGTTCCAGTTGCTGGAGCGAGGCGTCAATGTTCAGGCGGGCTTCCTCCAGCTTGTGCCGGCTTTTGTAGAGCGACGAGAGCGGATAGCTCAGTGTTAGCCCGATGTTCCAGCTGTTGTTGTAGTAGTCCGTCATGGTGCGCGTAATGGGGCGTGCCAGGGTATTGCCGGCGTAGAGCGAAAGTTGTGGCATGAATTCCGCCTTGACCAGTCGCTGATTGTTCAGGGCCAGCTGTGTTTCCTGTTGCAGGCGGCGCATGGTCCAGTCGTCGCGATAGGCCCGCTCCACGTAGCCCGCATAGTGGTCGGTCTGTTTGACCTGTTGCAGCAGTGTGGTGTCCGGCACGAGAATGGTCTGCTCGTCCAGTCCCAGCAGAATGTCGAGCTGCTGGGAGGCCAGTGTCAGGCTGTTGTTCACTTCCTGTAGCGCCAGCTTGTCGTTGGTCAGTTGCAACTCACTGCGCAGCACGTCGTTGTTCGTAATGAGTCCCTGGCGCTTGCGGCTCTTGATGTTTTCGAGGCGCGTTTCCGATTCCTCAATGTTGCGCGAGAGCACGATTTGCTGCTTGTAGAGGCTGAAGAGCTGCATGTATTGCTCCAGCAGGGCCAACTTGATGTCCGACTCGCTCTCCAGGGTTTGCAGTTCGGCAATTTTCTGTTCAATGTCCGCCTTCTGTATGGAATAGCGGATTTTTCCGCCCTGATAGATGGGCTGTGAAAAGTCTATTTCGTAATTCTGCAGCCAGTGAGGTGACTGCGGACGTGTGGGGTGGGTAAGTCCTTCGCGAAAGACGATGGGCTGTCCCAGGTAGCCGCCTTTCAGTCCCACCTGTACGTCAGGCAGTTTGGCCGTGCGTGCGGTCTTGGTGCGCGATTGGGCCATTTCCTGCTGCTGGCGGAGTATGCGCAGCTGCACACTTTGGGCCACGCCCAACTGCAGTAGGCTGTCTACGCTAAGCAGCAGTCTGGATTGGGCCACGGTGGGCAGAGAGGTCAGCAGAGCCGCGGCAAGGAGTGACGATTTAAAAATCTTCCAGAATTTCATGTAGTGTCTTTAAGTCGGCCAGACTCCGGCTGATGGCGTCGGGACTGAGCCGGTTTTCAATGTGACGGTAAACCTGATAGATAGCCGGCATCACCTGATGGTGGAGCGTTTGTCCGGCTTGGGTCAGATACACCAGTTTGTTGCGGCGGTCGTGAGCGTCTTCCGTGCGGTAGACGTAGCCGCGCTTTTCGAGCTGGGTCATGAGGTTGGGCAGGCAGGCTTTGTTTTTGCCGACGCGTTCGGCCAGAATCTGCTGGCTGACGCCGTGTTCTTGCCAAAGGCTGTTGAGTACCTGAAACATTTCAAAACTAATACCCGCTTCACTGTCTTTCAGAGCCTTTCGCATGGCCAAGCGTACCGCCTTTCGCGTGTGGATGAGTTCTATAATCCAGGCGCGTGCCGATGGTTTGTCGTGAGGTTCCATGGTGAGTCTGTGGTGTGTTATCAGTTTGCAAAGTTATGGCTTTTTTTATAAATAGTAAAATGTTTTACTAAAATTAGCCATGCCGGTCTCTGCGTATAAGCAGCCTGGCGTAGCCGGATGCGGGGAGGTGGTTGTGGTGAAGGCCCTGAATGTGGAGAGAGAAAGGACAGAGTCGTGGGGAAAATATTTTCATGTGAAGTTGTAAAAAAATGGATGCCAAATGATAGGGCAATGTATTTTTTTGTACATTTGCGAGTATATTAACAAAATTGTTAGTTGTAGTACGGAGCTACACAGAATGACACCATGAAAGACGAGAGAAACAATCGGCAGGAAGCCATTTTGAAGGCTGCTGAAGCAGAATTCCTGGCCAAGGGATATGCCGGCGCCAAAACCGTAGCCATAGCCCGGCGTGCGGGAGTTACGCATGCCATGCTTCATTATTATTACGGTACCAAGGAACGGCTTTTTCAGGAGGTTTTTGAAGACAAGCTGCAACTGATGGGGCATGCTTTGCTTCAGGCTTTTATGAAGAGTCATTTGCCGTTTATGGCGCGCATTGAGGAGGGGTTGCGGTCGCATTTTGACTTTCTGGTTGCCAATCCGGGGTTGCCGGGGTTCTTGATACATGAACTTTCGGCGGCTGACGACGAACGTCTGGATCGCGTGCGTCGTCCGATGTTCCGCCTGTTGCATACGGTGGTGAGCCATTTGCAGCCCGAGGTGGATGAGTTGGTTCGTCGGGGTGAAATCGCTCCGATTACCTGTGAGGATCTCATTATTGACATGGTGTCACTCAACGTTTTTTATTTTGTGGCCGGCAGTCTCCTTGACCCCATTTTTGTGCCAGATCATGCTCAGCGTCAGGCCTTTCTGGAGCATCGCAAGGAAGAGAATGTCCGGGTGATTTGTCAACGTCTAAAACTGAAGTCATGAAAAAGTTCTCTTATAGTAGCTTGATTATATGTCTGGCCGTAGGCTGGCTTTGTCAGTTTACGGTCGTCAGGGCACAGCTGACGCTGGACAGTTGTTATCAGATGGCGCGCCGGCATTATCCTGAACTTTCGCGTATGAACATTATCCAGCGTCTGGCGCAGTATTCGCTCGATAATGCCGCCCGTGGCTATTTGCCCCAACTTCGCCTGACGGCGCAGGGTACGTGGCAGTCCGACGTAACCAAAATTCCGTTTGAGTTTCCCGGTGTACAAATTGATGCGCTTTCGAAGGATCAGTATCGTGCCATGCTGGAGCTGAACCAGACTATTTGGGATGGTGGTGAAATCAAGAGCAATCAGGCCGACATTCGTGCCGGTGCTGCCGTTGACCGTCAGCAGGTTGAGGTGGGCTTGTATGCTTTGCGCGACCGTGTCAATCAGCTTTATTTCGGCATTCTGCTTTTTACGGCCCAACTTGAGCAGAATGCCATCTGGCAGCGTCAGCTGGAGCGGAATTACGCGCAGGTGGCAGCCTGGTGTGAAAAGGGTGTGGCCAATAGTGCCGACCTGGATGCCGTGCGCGTGGAGCAGATTAAGGCGCGCCAGGATTCGGTACAATTGTCTTGCGGCCGTTTGTCCTATTGTGGCGTTTTGGCCTTGTTGACCGGGGTGTCGACCATAAAACCGGATATGCTGCAGGAGCCTGACGTGACGGAACGCCGGTATGATGCGCCGAGGTTTGATGCCCGTCCGGAGATGTTGCTCTACGATTTGCAGTTGCAGCAGCTGGATACGCGTCGTCAGTCTCTTAATGCGGGGTTGCGTCCGCAGTTGGGCATCTTTATGCAGGCCGCTTATGGCAAGCCGGGATTGGATGTCTTGGAAAATAAGTTCTCGCCCTATATGGTGGCCGGTGTGCGGTTGACGTGGAACATTAGCCGTTTTTATACCTTTAAGGCCGACCGTCTGAAGTTGGCCCAGCGTAAGGAGGAGGTAGAGGCCACGCGGCAGACTTTTTTGCTCAACAAGCGTATGGAGGCTCGTCAGACCTCTGTGGAGATTACCCAGTGGGAGCGTATGATGCGTGATGATGACGAACTGATCAGGCTGCGGGCTAATATTCGTCAGGCTGCTGAGGCCAAGGCGGAATCGGGAGTCATGACCGTTAACGATATGTTGCAGGAGGTAACGGCGGAGCATGCAGCTCGCAAGGCACGTGCCCTTCATGCCATACAATATAAGAATGCCGTGTATAACTGGAAGTTTATAACTCATGAAGACTAATTATTCGTACGTCCGTAGGTGGGGGCTGGTCCTGATGTGTCTGGCTGTCATTCCGGCGGGGATCGTATCCTGCCGCGACAATACTTTGAAAACCGATGCTACCGGTATTTTTGAGAGTACCGAAGTGGTGGTGTCGGCTGAAACCGGCGGCAAGCTCTGCCGGTTAGAGGTAGAGGAGGGTGATGCGCTTCAGCCACTGCAGGAGGTGGGATTGGTGGATACCGTTCCGCTCAGTTTGAAAAGGGCAGGGCTGGAAGCCAGCAAGTCAGCCCTTTTCAATCAGCGCACCGATGTGCCCAAACAGGTGGCTGCTACCCGCCGGCAGATTGAGCGGGCGCAAATTGAAGTCGGCCGTTTGCGTGATCTTGTAGCGCGTGGAGCCGGTACGCAGCAGCATCTCGACGATGCCGAGGCGCAGTTGGGCGTGTTGCGTCGGCAGTTGGAAGCACAGCTTTCCACACTGACTACCGGAAACCGTGCGGTGGACAACCGACAGCAGGCTACCGGTTATCAGATTGCCGAGTTGGACGATCAGATCCGTCGTTGCCATATCAAGGCGCCTATGGCGGGTGTGGTGCTGACCAAGTATGCTGAGGCCGGTGAAGTGGTAGGAACTGGTTCTCCGCTTTTCCGCATGGCCGACCTCAAGCGCGTTTTCCTGCGGGCTTATGTGCCGGGAGCTGTGGTAAGCCGCCTCAAGTTGGGACAAAAAGCCACGGTTTATGCTGACGATGGCAGCGAGGGCTACCGTCGTTATGCCGGTCGTGTAATCTGGATTTCAGATCAGGCTGAGTTTACGCCTAAAACGATTCAGACGCGTGATGAACGGGCCAACCTGGTGTATGCCGTCAAGATTGCTGTGAAAAATGACGGAGCCATTAAACTGGGTATGTATGGTGAGGTGGTTTTCAAGTAATAGAAATCAGATTCCGGCCTCGACGGCTGACGATATGCTGTTGCGTCTTGAGGGAGTGAGCAAGCGCTATGGCAGTGGCGTGCAGGCCGTAGCCAATGTGTCGTGGGCCATGCGTCCGGGGGAGATCTTCGGTCTGATTGGTCCTGACGGAGCCGGCAAGACTACATTGTTCCGTCTGATGGCTTCGCTACTCATACCCGACAAGGGGCGGATATTCCTGCAGGGGCATGATGTGGCGAGTCAGTGGCGCTATGTGCGGCGCCACGTCGGTTATATGCCTGGGCGTTTTTCGCTTTACCCCGATTTGTCGGTGGAGGAAAATCTGCATTTTTTCGCTTCGCTTTTCGGTGCATCATTTGACGACAATAAAGATTTGATTTACGAGCTCTACGTGCAGTTGGAACCTTTTCGTCGTCGTCGGGCCGGACAGCTTTCGGGCGGTATGAAACAGAAGCTGGCCCTTTGCTGTGCCCTGATCCATCGGCCGAAACTGCTTTTGCTTGATGAACAGACCACAGGTGTCGATGCCGTATCGAGGGCTGAATTTTGGACGCTGTTGCAGCGCTTTGCCGCTGAAGGCATTGGCATGGTGGTAGCCACGCCTTATCTGGATGAGATTCGTCGTTGCCATCGTATGGCTTTTATGCAGGCAGGTCGTGTCGTGGATGTGGGTGAACCAGAGGTGATGCTGCGCCGTCATGCTGACGTGCTGTGTCCGCCACCCCTTACGCGCGAAGCTGCCGGCAGTAGTCATGACGCGGTTATTGAGGTGGAAAATCTGACCAAGTGCTTTGGTGATTTTACTGCCGTAGATCATATTTCGTTGTCAGTACGCCGAGGCGAAATATTTGGCTTTTTGGGAGCCAACGGAGCCGGTAAGACTACGGCCATGCGTATGCTCAGTGGCCTGCTGAAACCTACTGATGGCCGTGGCTGGGTGGTGGGATGCGACATTTGCCGCGAGCAGGAGCACATCAAACGGCACATCGGTTATATGAGTCAGCGGTTTTCGCTTTATGACGATCTGACCGTAGCCGAAAATCTGCGTTTGTTTGGTGGTATTTATGGCGTATCGGCGGCCAATATCAAGTTGCGGTCGTCACACTTGCTTCATGATTTGGGCTTGTGGGATGAACGACGTACTTTGGTCTCGCAACTCCCGTTGGGATGGAAACAGAAACTGGCTTTTGCTGCAGCCATGCTTCATGAGCCGGAACTGGTGTTCCTTGATGAGCCTACGGGGGGTGTTGATCCGGCCACGCGCCGCCGGTTTTGGGAATATATATACCAGGCTGCCGACAGGGGAATTACCATTTTTGTGACGACTCACTATATGGACGAGGCGGCTTATTGCAGCCGTGTGTCCATTATGGTGGACGGAACTATTCGTGCGCTTGATACACCCGAGGGGCTTAAACGTCGGTTTGGGGCGGCCAATATGGATGAGGTCTTTCGCCAATTGGCGCGAGGAGCCCAACGGGGTGAATGAGTAAAAGAGGTAAGATCGTGAGGAACACCATGAAGTCCTATGAAACAGTTCGTTGCTTTTGTTCGTAAAGAGTTTTGTCATATTTTTCGTGACCACCGCACTATGCTGATATTGCTGGGGCTGCCGGTGGCGCTGCTGGTTATTTTGGGCTTTGCCATTTCGACGGAAGTAAATAACAGCAGGCTGATGGTGCTGGCACCGGAAAATGATGCCACCGTACAGCGCCTTACCCATCGTCTGGCGGCCAATCCGCGTTTTGTGTATGTGGGACATTTGTCGTCAGTGGCCGATGTGGACCGTATGTTCCGTCAGGGCCGCACGGATATTGTAGTGGGGATCAGCCCGCAATTTGAGCGTGGGCTGTACACTGCAGCTCGTCCGGCTGCGGTACAGATTTGGGTGGATGCCACCGATCCCAACACGGCCAGCCTGATGGCGGGATATGCACGTGGCGTATTGCTTTCGGAAATGTCCGCTTCGGGACGGGGAAATTTGCAGGTAGAGGTGCAGTCACATTTACTCTTCAATCCGCAGATGAAGAGTGCCTATAATTTTGTGCCGGGGGTAATGGGACTGATTCTAATGCTGATTTGTGCCATGATGACGTCCATTTCCATTGTGCGCGAAAAGGAGACCGGTACCATGGAGGTGTTGCTGGTGACGCCTGTTAGTCCTTTGCTTATTATTTTTTCTAAGGTTGTGCCTTATTTTCTGCTTTCGTGTGTCAATTTGTTGTCAGTCTTGCTGGTCGCTGTTGGGGTGATGCACGTGCCGGTGGCCGGTAGTCCGTGGCTGCTTTCGGTATTGAGTCTGGTGTTTGTGCTGGTGGCTGTGTTGCTGGGGTTGCTTATTTCCACGCTGGCCCGCACGCAGGTGGCGGCCATGTTGCTTTCTGGGTTAGTGCTTATGATGCCCACCATGCTGCTTTCCGGTATGATTTATCCCATTGAGAGTATGCCTGTGGCGCTTCAGGTAGTAGCTGAGGTCATTCCGGCCCGTTGGTACATTGAAGCCGTGCGTAAGGTAATGATAGCCGGCATGGGGTGGAGTAGTATATGGACGGAGTTTGCCGTGTTGTGTGGCATGGCAATTGCATTATTGGTGGCCAGTCTGGGGCGGTTCAAGATACGGTTGGCGTAGTTTTTGATGAGATTAAACGGATTTGTGATTATGGTGCTGAAATATATTATAGAAAAGGAATTCAAGCAGATGTGGCGTGACAAGTTGATTCCAATCCTCATCGTTATTTTTCCGTGCCTTATGATGTTGCTCATGCCTTGGGCTGCCAATATGGAGATAAAATACAACACTGTTTGTGTGATAGACAATGACCATAGCCAGACTTCGCACAGGCTGATTGAAAAAGTGGCTTCTACCGACTATTTTATATTGACGGCCATGGCTGACCGTTATGCGCAGGCCCTGGAGCTTGTGGGGCGGGGAGATGTGGATGTTATTCTGGAAATTCCGCATCATTTTGAGCGTGACCTTGAGCGTCGCAGTTGTCCCGTGGTACAGATTTCTGCTAATGCCATCAATGGCACAAAGGGGGGACTGGGGGTGAATTATCTGACTACAGTGGTCAATAATTTCTGTCAGCCACCGATACAGGTGGAGTCCGTCAGTCTGTCCGAGCGCTATCTCTTTAATCCCCGGCTTGACTACAAGCATTTTATGGTACCGGCTCTGATTGTGATGCTGCTGACCATTTTGTGCGGTTTCCTGCCTACGCTTAACATTGTCAGCGAAAAGGAACGCGGCACCATGGAGCAGCTTAACGTAACGCCCCTGAGCAAGACGACTTTCATCCTCGGAAAACTCTTCCCCTATTGGGTCGTGGGCATGGTGGTGCTGACGCTTTGCATCGCTCTTTCGGTGGTGGTCTATCAGATTAGGCCGGTAGGCAGCTTGGGCTTTCTGTATTTGTCAGCGGCCGTTTTTATTCTGGTCGTGTCCGGGCTGGGACTCATGGTGTCCAATCATTCGTCCACCATGCAGCAGTCCATGTTTGTTATGTTTTTCTTCATTCTGGTGCTCATGTTGATAAGTGGCTTATTTACGCCGGTACGCAGTATGCCGAGCTGGGCGCAGTGGGTGGCAGCCGTCAATCCGTTGACGTATTTTATAGAGATTATGCGGGCCGTCTATCTGAAGGGAAGTGACATTTCTGATCTTTTCCGCCCGTTGGCCATCTTGTTGGTGTTTGCCGTGGTGTTTGATGGTTGGGCCGTGCTGAGTTATCGTAAGACCAATGCCTGAATTTCGTGGGAGCTTATGAAATTTTACAGCCCCTTTCTGCCAATTATGGAACGGAAAGGGGCTGTAAAATGAGTATATGATTTTGTGGGCTTTGTTAGCGGCTGTTGATATGGAAGCGCTGAGTCTCAGCATCAAAATGCACGTATTCGGAGTCAAAGCAGCGGCTTATGGTGCCGTCGTGGGCCAGTTGGGCGGGGGTGCCCGTCTGCAGCTTCTCCTCGTGCATCACCCATATCTCGTCCGAAACCCGCAGGGCGGCTTCAATGTCGTGGCATGAAAAGAGTATGGCTTTCTCTTCATGGTGCGCCAGTTGTTGCAGCAGATGCAGCCAGGCCGGTGTAGCGGTGTAGTCCAGAAAAGCTGTCGGTTCGTCCAGCAGGATTATACGGGTTTGTTGGGCCAGGGCGCGGGCCATGAGTATTTTCTGTTGCTCGCCGTCGCTCAGGGCGCACATGGGGCGTGTGGCCAGTGGCATGCCTCCTGTCAGTGTCAGTGCTTCGCTTACCTTTTGGTGGTCCTCAGCCGAGAGCCTGCCTGTCCATCCGGTATAGGCATATCGTCCGGTTTCCACCACCTGGCGGGCGGTGATGTGGTCGTCCGTGATGCGGTCGGTCAGCACTACGGCCAGCTGTCGGGCCAAGGCTCGTTGGGAATAGGCGGGCAGTGGCTTGTCCATCAGGCGTATGGTGCCTTCCAGCGGCGGTTGCAGTCCCGCCAGCGTACGGAGCAGGGTGGACTTGCCGGATCCGTTGCGCCCAATCAGGCAGGTCAGGCATCTGTTGCGCAGTTGTCCGCACAAGCCTTTGGCTATGGCAGGTTTATGCCGGTAGCCTATGGCCAGGTGCTCAAATTGCAGCAGGGGGCTTGTCGTCGTCATGGGCGTAGGTAGTAGTTAGTCGCCTTTTTCAGACAGGTTGGAGGTCATGTTGGTCAGCGAAATGTGCTCCAGTTGTTTAAAGGGCTCTTTGCGGTGCGGACATTGCTGCAAGCCGCATGCGTGACAGCGTGGCGTGTCGAAAATGTTACACGGGTCGAGGTGGATGGTCATCTGCAGCTTTTGAGCCAACTGTTTCGACAAGACGTCGTGCAGTTGTTTGCCCAGTTCGTGCCCGTGCTCAATGGTGTAGTACCAGGGAATGGTCAGGTCGCAGTCCAAATACAGGAAAGAGCCAGACTTGATGACTTTTACGTTATGAATGTCAATCCATTCGTCACTGCGTGCCTTGTTGATTTGTTCCGCCAGTTCCTTGAGCAGTTCCTCGTCGGCATGGTCAAGCAGGTTGGCCGTAGTCTTGCGCAGAATGGATATACCGGTTATGATGATAATCAAGCCGAACACCAGTGCCAGTGCGCTATCGATCCAGGCTATGTGGGTAACATATAGCAGTACCAATCCGACAATCAGACCGATGGTGGAGTAAGTGTCCGACTGCAGATGTTTGCCGCCGGATACCAGGGCCATGGAGTTGTAGCGGCGTCCCATGCGTACGCTGTACCATCCCATCAGGTAGTTGAGCAGTCCCGACACGGCAATGATGTAGATACCGATGTCCAGCTTCTGTACCGGTTCGGGCAGAAACAGGCGCTTTACGCCTTCGTATATGATAATGCCGCCGGCAATGGTAATCATGATGCCTTCAATGGAGGCCGAAATCAGTTCCATTTTTCCATGTCCAAAGGGGTGTTCCTTGTCTTTGGGCTGTGCGGCATAGCGCAGGCTGAACAGACTGATGAAGCCGGCCGTCACGTTGACAATGCTTTCCAGCGCGTCGGTCAGTACACCCACTGAATGCGTCATCCAGTAGGCTGCAAATTTTCCCACTAAAATCAGGGTAGAAATGGTGACAATCCATTTCTGCACCTTTTGTTTTAAAATTTCCTCTTCCATACGAATGTGTCCTTTCGTTTCTTTCTCTTGAATCGGCAAAGTTACGTAAAATCATTGGGATATGATAAAATATTTTGTCGTTTGCCGTTATTCTGCCGACATATGCAAAATAAAGAAGGCTTTTTCCCGAAAAATGAAGTGTATTGGCTGTGTATCAAATAAAAAATGTTATCTTTGTAGAGCTATATTATTTTTGTACAACCCCAATTTTTATGCTATGAAGAAAATTTGGATGGCTTTAGCCTTGGCGGCCTGTAGCGTGTTACCTGTGAGTGCCGCTGACCAAATCAAACCGTTTACAATTCCCGAAATGACGCAGTGGAAGGCCTCTTCCGGCACTTTCGTACTGGCTGACAATTTCCGTATTGTGGTTCCCAAAAATGCTTCCGCCGACATGCAGATGGTGGCCGGTTTGCTGGCCGACGATTACGCCATGTTCCATGGCTATCGTCCGCAAATCGTAACCGATAAGGCTCAGCCGGGCGATGTGGTGCTGAAGCTGGGTAAGAACAAGACCGCCTCTGAAAGTTACAGCGTGGAAGTGGGTAAGACGGTAGAGCTCTCGGCCGATGCACGTCAGGGCTTGTATTATGCCACCCGCACTTTCCTCCAGCTTACCGAAAAGGGTAAGCAGATTCCCTGTGGCCGCGTGACCGACCGTCCGGCTTATGCCTTGCGTGGTTTTATGATAGACTGCGGTCGCAAGTTCTTCCCCATGTCCTATCTCAAGAAGTTGGTGCGCGTCATGTCCTATTATAAAATGAATACCCTACAGGTGCACCTCAACGACAACGGCTTCAAGCAATTTTTTGACAATGATTGGGACAAGACTTACGCCGCTTTCCGTTTGGAGAGTGATAAGTTCCCCGGACTGGCGGCTCCCGACGGCCATTATACCAAGGATGAATTCCGGGCCTTTCAGCTCTTTGCCGACAGCTTGGGCGTAGAAATTATTCCCGAAATTGATGTACCAGCTCATTCGCTGGCCTTTACGCACTATAAGCCTTCTCTTGGCAGCAAAAAATATGGCATGGACCATCTCGACCTCTTTAATCCCGAGACCTATGCCTTTGTGGATGCCTTGTTCAGCGAGTACCTCGAGGGCGACAATCCGGTTTTTGTAGGCAAGCGTGTGCATGTGGGCACTGATGAGTATTCCAATGCCGACAAGCAGGTCGTGGAGAAGTTCCGCGAATTTACCGACCACTGTATCCGCCTGGTCGAGAAGTATGGCAAGCAGGCCTGTGTGTGGGGCGCCTTGACCCATGCCAAGGGTACCACGCCGGTCAAGAGCAAGAATGTGCTGATGAGCTGCTGGAACAACGGATTTTCTCAGCCTGAGGAAATGATCAAGCAGGGCTACCATCTCATTACCATCCCCGACGGCTATGTATATATAGTGCCGGTTGCCGGATACTATTATGACTACCTTAATATAGAATATCTTTATAAGGAGTGGACGCCGGCCAACGTGGGTGGCGTGAAATTCAAGGAGGGCGATCCCTATATTGACGGCGGTATGTTTGCCGTATGGAACGACCACGTCGGCAACGGCATTTCCGTGAGCGATGTCCACCACCGCATCATGCCGGCCATGCAGACCATGTCCACCAAAATGTGGACGGCATCTTCTACCTCTGTGCCTTTCGATACCTTCAATCGTGAGCGCAAGCAGTTGTCCGAAGCCCCCGGCGTCAACGAATTGGGCTACTATTACGCCGTAGGCAGCAATGGAGTCGTGGAACAGTACGACCAGCTCAAGCCGAACATCACCTTCAGCAAGCAGGGCATTGGCTATGACTATGCCGTAGAGTTTACGGCAAAAGCTGCCGATGCTTACGAAGCTCCCGGCACGGTATTGCTCTCCAGTGACTATTCCACATTCTATCTGGCCGATCCCATTTCCGGCATGCTGGGCTTCTCTCGCGATGGCTATCTCTACAAGTTCTGCTATCGTTTGGAGCCAAACACCACGGCGCGTATTCGTGTGGAGGGCACCAACACAACCACCCGCCTTTATGTGAACGACAAGTTGGTAGATAATCTGACCACTCGCACCATTTGGTTTGACGACAAGGGCAAGAGTCCGCGCAAATACGTCAGTACGCTGTTCTTCCCCCTGAAGCAGTCCGGCAATTTCAAGGCCACCATAACTGACTTTAAGGCTCGCCAGGTAGCGCAGTAATCTTAGACGAATTTTTCTCATTCAGCCGGATGCACTCGGCTGTCTTATAACAAAGGGCTTTTTCATACCTGCTGATAACGGTATGAGGAAGCCCTTATACTTTTTTGTGAAGTTTTTGAAAAGGGTACGGCGCTTTCAAAAAATGACAGACTGAAAAATGGCATTACGTTTTGTCTTTGGAATGGGAAGGCGCGGGAAAAAAACTCGGCGGCTCGGAAAACAAACTCCGAGCCGCGGAAAAATTTTTCCGAGCCGCCGAGTTTGGATCAGCCGTTTCTGAATTATGGAACAGTGGGGATAGGAGGCGAAGAAATTTCCCCCAAGAAAGTGTGTCAAACGTCTTCTTTTTTATGTTTAAGGGCATAAAGGAGTAAAAATTCTTCTGAAAAATTTGGCGGATAGCTATGAAAGGTCTAGATTTGCGTTTGCGTCCCGACAGGGAAGCG
>ENA-UONW01000381-UONW01000381.1-human-gut-metagenome-genome-assembly--contig:-CS52-NODE-381-length-66464-cov-103.155566_pt1 | contig 66464 bp, 43 predicted proteins | sample MGYA00242463_ERZ724010 | MGnify/ENA metagenome assembly ERZ724010 | reverse complement strand
GTTTTATTTACTGCCAGGGCCGCTTAGGCACTGGAAAAATTAACGAACTATTGTTTCGTAATATGTTTGATTTTTATATCTTTGTGGTTGTACCACAGGATGTGTGGCTTTAGAATCAATTAATAGTTCTTACTTTAGTTTATGACTTACAAGGTTTTTATAAGCTATTCCAGAAAAGACAGCAGGATAGCCGACAGGATTTGTGAGGAACTGGATAAGGCTGGCATTACCTATTTTATTGACCGGGAAGCCATTAAAGGCTCAGAGGATTTTCCCGATGTGATTTCGCAGGCTATCGGGGAATCGGAATTGTTTCTTTTTCTGGCCAGCAGGAATTCCTATCAGTCGGTGTTCACCAACAAAGAGATTGTCTATGCTGTCAACAACTGCCAAACTCCGCGATTCTGCCTTACATCATCGATGACAGTGCTCTTCCCAAGAATCTCGAGTTTCTCCTGAGTGATGTGAACTGGATAACCATTAAGGATTTCCCGATAGAGTCCGGACTTGTCCCGCATGTGACCGCCGTTCTTGACGACCCTAAGATATTATACAATTCCAAAGGCCTGAAACGCCGTAAGATCAGCAGGGTGTTCACGGTCTTTCTTCCGATCGTGACAGTCATCGCGACTCTTGCGCTGGTCCCTTCCATTGTTGACAGACACAGGAAGATGAAGGCTGACGCGGCGGCTGACAAAGACAAGAAGGAATATCTTGCCACGATAGCAAAGTCGGATTCCTTGGTGAGGGTTGTCTGGCAGCTTCGGTCAATGGATGATCCCGAGGCAACGGTTCTGAAGGAGATCGAGTGTCTTAAAAAGGCGTACGAACTGTTGGGTACCTCGGCGGAGATCAGTAAAGCTTATTCCAACTCATCTTATTCATCACTTTTTATCCCGGACATGGTGGTTCCTCGTAAGGTTTCATTGACTTCCAACCTTGACTCGATCTTCGTTTATTGGAAAGATCTGGCGCAGGATTCGTACAGATTGTACAAGTCGGGGATTGCAGAGGAAAGGGATTATGCGGTCAAATTCATCGGTTATGCTTTGGATGCGAAGCCGGACAAGAACCTTGAGGCATTAAGACAACAATTACGATAATATTCAATACTACACATTATGAAAAGATTGTTCCTGCTTATTCTGACCGCACTGGTGTCTTTTTCATTGTTTGCGCAAAGTTCAACTTTTGACGAGAGATATTCAAACGCATTGCGTTACTATGAGTCTCATAAGTACACGCGTGCGATTGAATTGCTGAATTCTTTGATAAAGGTTCGCGGCATCACTCCGGATCAGAAGAGAAAGGTTATCTACCTGAAAGAGAAGTGCGGCAACGCCCTCAAGGCCGAGAAGGTGTTCGTCATCGACGGTGATTCCATCGATGCGGATTTTCAGGGAGGCACGTTTGGATTCAAAGTGACTTCAGGAAAGAATTGGTCTGTCTCGGAGTCTCCGACATGGTGCATGAGTTCGACGACCAATGACAGTCTTTATGTGACCGTGTCAAGAAATGAGGTGACCAATCCGCGTCAGGGCAAGGTGGTGATCACCAACAAGGCCACGACGCAGATAGTGTTCATCAGTCAGGATGCCCGTCCGGAAGCGATGAGGACGGTCCGGATCTCCACCGTGCCGGAGAGGGCCAGAGTGATTTTGGACGGAAAGTCCCTTTCCACGTCTCCATGTGACTTTGTCTTGGGGGCTGGATCGCACACCTTGCGCTTTGAGAAGAGCGGTTATGACACGAAAGACACCACGTTGACTGTCCAGAATGTACTGTCGGACATTCCGGTGGATTTGAAGACACGTCTGAATCCGATCTTTGGAACCGTCAGGTTAAAGGTGGTGCCGGAGGAGGGGTTTGACTTTGACTCCGCTCCGGAGGTGAAGATAAACGGAAGGAGGGTGGATCTGGAGTCCGGGTTCATAAATGACTTCGACGCTGATGAGAGTCTGATGCCTTACTCTGTTTACAAGGATGGGTATATTCCTATAATGCCTGGAACTGTGACGGTGGCTGTGTCAGCACTGGGATTCAAGAGTGAGTCCACATCCATGAAGGTCAACAGAGGCACCAACACTGATGTGGATTTCACGATGAAGGCGATTTGCGGGACCCTGTCTGTCAACGGTAATGACGCATCGGTCGGAGCCGAAATCCTTGTCGATGGAAAACGTGTCGGAGTGATGCCTTCGGGAAAGATCCGCATCAAGGTCGGTGAACACAAAATCTCGTTCCGGAAAGAGGGCTCGGACACCGAGGAGCCTTTCTATGCCGTGAACATCAGAGAGAATCTTGACACGTTGCTTGGAGTGACCATGAAGACGTTCGGTCTTTATCGGTTTGTCTCGGAGCCTGACATGGCCAATGTGATTTTGGATGGCAGGTTGATGGGAGTCACTCCGCTTGATTTGAAGTTGCTGGACGGTGAGCACACGGTCAAGATCGAGAAAGAGGGCTATGATTCCTACGAAACCAACATTGTCACGGATCTGACTTCTGGTGTCCATGAGGTCAATGTTCCGATGGAAAAATCCTACCAGTTCAGAATCACGTCTGACGAGGAGAATACCTATGCTACAGTGATAGGTGAGAAAAAGACTTACATAAAGGACGAGCATTTGCCTTATACCTTGAAGCTGCCGTTTAGCGAAACTCCTTACAAACTTGTGGTCAGGCATTCTGACAACAAGCTGGCTTTCAGGAAAAACATAAAATTCAACTCTAAAACCAAGGATCACTACAACGTCAAGACTTGGTCGAGATACAATGTTCAGGCTTTCGGAGGGAATTACTATCTGAATGAGATCTCACTGTTCGATGACGCCGCGTTCAAGAGTTACAGATATGTTGCGGATGCGTCATTGCTGAAATTCAAGTTCTTCAACGGATTTTCGACATCTGTCGTGAAAGGGTCGCTTTATCTGGCTGATGACAAGGACGCCGCGTTGAATATTCCTGAGGAAGGTGATAAAAAAGCGTTGTCACTGACAGGCAATGACAATGTCAACATGCTGTTTTTCCTGGCTCCTCTATTCCTGAATGGAGAATTCAGGGTCGGCGGAGGCCTGACAGATTTCATTGACGCTGGCCTTGTGGCCGGATACGCATGGAGTCCAAGGCTTTGCTTCGTCGGGGAATATAGCCACCTTTCCGGTACGGACATTTTTGTGGGTGCGGAGGTGTGCAGCAGACTCCATTTCATCAACTTCAATCTGAAATGTGGAGTCCAGATCTTTAAAGGAGAGGCCAATTACTACCGTAAAGGGCAATCCGGCTCGGGGAACAACGACTCTGACTGGTACCACAAGAGCATTGACAGAAGCCAGTTCGTGGTTTCCGTAGGATTCACGTTGGGAGGCAAGGACTCGAAGGGAAACAATTATTTGAGAGTGTTCTGATAAAATGAGAAACTGTCTTTCAATGACGAACATCTACTTTTGGGCCGCATTGATCGTCAGCGTGCTCTATGTGCTTATGCTTGTCATAATGTATAAGCGCAAGGTTAGAAAACTGTGGATCCCGGTGATTGTCATAGCGGCGCTAAGCTCCGGGATGTACGGATTCATCTACTATGAGATTGGTGTCCGGTCATTGCTTCCTTGGCTTACATTCTCGATAATGAGTGCCGTGAAGATGTTCCTCGGAAGCGTGAACTCCAACTGCCTTTTCAATGTGCTGACAGATCCGGAACTGGTTCGACACTCACAGTTGATCCTTACGATCGCCGCAACATTGTTCCTGTGCTCGGTTGCCACGACATCCTATTTCGTGATGTATGTCCTGTACCGGTTGAGCGAAAGCCGTCTGTGGCTGTGGCATAACAGGAAACTGGCTGGTAAGGGCGCGTCGATAATCTTCGGAACGGATTCAAGGTCAATCGATCTTGCCAGAGACATTGCGTCCAAAGGAACTGAGATGGTCATTCTGGTGGATTTTCCAGACAAGGAGGACGGAGGAGGCTCCGGGTCGTTCAAGTACATATTCAATCTCCGAAGCGATGAACGTGATTGTTCTTCGTCCGTCGGACAGAGTGCCAACATTCATGTTCTCAGGGCAAAAAGGCATTTAAAATATTCCTCCAACGCCAATGCTTTCAAGTACATCGGATTGGAACGTCTTGAAGATTGGGCTTCGGCGCCGGGCAGCAGGATATTCATCCTGTCGGATGACGAGCGTGAAAACCTTGTCTGTCTGGAGAACCTGCTTCGTTCCGACATCGGGATCACTGTCTATTGCCATGCCAGGAGAGGTGGACTTAACTCCCGTTTCTCGATGGCTGTGGAGTCTGATGTACATTTCATAGATTCCGCTTTTCTTATCGGTCAGTCATTGAAGTCAATGCCAGAGTTCGCTCCGGTCAATTATGTCGATGTGGCGGTGGATAAGGACAATAATAAGCTGGGTTATGTCACATCGGCGTTCAACTCAATGATCATCGGGTTCGGCAACGCCGGGCAAGGGGCTTTGAGGTTTCTCTACGAGTTCGGAGCGTTTCCGGACAAGGATGGGAACAAGTCTGGATTCCACTGCGGTGTCATTGACAGGAATATGAATGATTGTCTGGGAGATTTCTTCTACAGGGTTCCAGGATTGAAAGGTTGTGATGAGGTCTCTTTCTTCAACATGACGACAGGGGCGGACTCGTTCCGGGACATGTTTCTTGAGAGGCTTGACGCACTCAACTATGTGGTCGTGGCCTTGGACGACGACAATGAAAGTCTTCGGGTCGGATTAGATTTGCTGGAGACGGCTTTCCGCTACAGAAAGGATGGTGTGAGGAATCTGATCATCGCCGTGCATGTTGAATCCGCCACGGAACATGACAGGAAAATCGTCAGGTTTTACTCTGATGCCTATGGCGATGTCCTCCGTTTGTTCGGAGACGGGCAGAGCATCTGGACTTCGGACAACATTTTCGGCCTCTCGTTCAGGGACGAGGCAATCATGTTCTATGACAACTACCAGAAAGCCACAGAAGGCAAGGAAACCTGGGAGGAGCGTAGGGCCGGTCTGAAGGAAAGAAGGCGCAAGGAGGGAAAGCCTGAGCTTTACGCCATTCTGGAGCTCCAAAGAAAGGAGTTTCAGGACATGTCAAACGCTTGGCATAGGTACACGAAGATGAGTCTGTGCTCTCCTGTTGTCTGGGAGGATCCTAAGGTCGCGGAAGGGATACCGTACAGTTACTCTGCCTCACATTCGGACAGTGGCGAGCCGACATATTCATGTTTAGAGAAACTGGCTGTTTGTGAGCACCTGCGCTACGAGGCTTCCCACATCATCAACGGCTACATCCTTGGTCCCGAGAGGAACGAACTTAAAAAGCAGCTAGAGAACCTTGTCCCGTACAATGATCTTTCGGAGTTCATCAAGCACTATGATTGGCTGGTTGTCAAGACTTCACTGATGCTCCAGCGGAAAGGCTGATCTGCTGTGGGGGAGGAGACTGTCTTAAAAGTAAAAGTACCCCCTCCGAGGATTGAAAATTCGTAGTCTTCCCTGTAGTGGGTACAGACTTTTCAACTCTCGCCGAGACTTTTCAGACAGTCTGGGGGCATGGTACCTTATGGAGGGTTATGGCTTGATATTCATGAATATAATAAATACTCCTCCACAGACAGGAGGAGGTTATTGTTGCTACTTGATATTCAAGTGGTTGGCTTCCACGGCTTCCTTTGCGCCCGCCCTAGCAGTTCATCGCGCCGCAGCAGTGGATGACCTGGCCGGAGACATAGCTGGAGAGGTCGCTGGCGAGGAAGACGGCCACGTTGGCGACATCCTCCGGGGTGCCTCCGCGGCGGAGCGGAATCTGCTTCACCCAGGCGTCACGCACTTCCTCTGAGAGGGCGTTGGTCATGTCCGAGATGATGAATCCAGGGGCGATGCAGTTGGCTCTTATGCCGCGCGGACCCATCTCTTTGGCGATGGACTTGGCCAGACCGATTAGACCGGCCTTGGAAGCCGAGTAGTTGCACTGGCCGGCGTTGCCGGAGACTCCCACGACAGAAGACATGTTGATGATGCTTCCGCCTCTCTGACGGGCCATGATCGGGGTCAGGGCGTGGATGAAGTTGAACGCTGACTTGAGGTTTACATTCAGCACGGCGTCCCACTGGGCCTCGCTCATTCTGAGCATGAGCCCGTCCTTGGTGATGCCGGCGTTGTTCACAAGGATGTCAATCCTGCCGAAATCCGCAAGAATCTGGTTCACGACATTGTGAGTCTCCTCGAAGCTCGCGGCGTTGGAGGCGTATGCCTTCACCTTGTGGCCGAAGGCCTCGATGTCCTTGACTGTCTGTTCACCAGCTTCATTGATGACGAGGTCAGTGAAAGCCACATCGGCTCCCTCGGAAGCGAATTTCATGGCGATGGCCTTGCCGATTCCTCTTGCGGCGCCCGTTATGAGGGCTACCTTTCCGTCTAAAAGTCCCATAATATTCAGTAAACTCATCTTTCGCAAGTAGGCAATTACCTGCTGTAAAAAATATTATCTCACGTTCGAAGGTGATTGCCCACCCTTATCTATTCACGTTACCCCTACCCTAAATCCCTCCCCTCGGGGGAGGGACTTGCCTCAACCTCATAGCGGTGGAGAATAGTAGTGTTTTGCAAATGCAGAACGTTAGTCAGTTAAGTAACATTCAAAAAATAACCTGCATCATCTTAAGGAATCTTTTCGGTCTAGATCTCTTTTCTCATCAGTCATGTGCCACCGGCACACTCCTTCTTCAAAAAAAGATCTATCCTCGAAAATCTTCTCTTAATCTGAAGCAACTTATTTTTTTCATGTTCCTAAATTAAAATTTTTCTGTCTAAAAAAGGCGTAAACAAAGTTTGCAGCAAACTTTAGACCACAGACGAAGCCTCGGTCATATTCATTTTCCGGCAAACCACCGCAAAAGTAAGCTATCTTGCCACGATGCGCAAATCTTTTGGTCGCTATTTGGTGAAAGAATGGAAGATGTGGCGAAAGGCTCGGATAAAATGGCTATCTTTGCCAAGTTAACACAGCGATGACGGGCGTTGGGATGTTCATGAACCGCCGGCGTGCCGAAGTCGTGGAATCAGTTTTTTAGAAATGAGTGAGATACGCGACCCTCAGCTCTGGGAAAGCGGAGAGCTGAAGATAGAATGGGTAAGGCATCATATGCCTCTGCTTGATGGTCTGGAGAAGGAATTTAAGGAGACCAAACCGTTCAAGGGGCTGAAAGTGGCTCTTTCCGTGCATCTGGAGGCCAAGACGGCTCATCTTTGCGAGGTGCTGGCCGAAGGCGGGGCGGAGATGTACGTCACCGGGAGCAACCCGCTTTCCACTCAGGACGATGTCGCCGCGGCTCTTGTGCATGAAGGACTGAACGTCTTCGCTGTCCACGGGGCGACTCCCGAGGAATATGAGCACGGCATCAGGCGTGTCATAGAATGCGGCCCGAACATCATCATAGATGACGGCGGAGACCTCGTGACGATGATCCACGGGAACTATCCGGAACTGATTCCGAATGTCATCGGCGGCTGCGAGGAAACCACGACCGGAATCCTCCGTCTGGAGACGATGAACCGTGAAAGGAGGCTGAGATTCCCGATGATGCTTGTGAACAACGCCGCCTGCAAGCATTTCTTCGACAATCGCTACGGCACAGGCCAGTCCGTCTGGGACGGCATCAACAGGACAACCAATCTGATAGTGGCCGGGAAATATGTCGTTGTCGCAGGCTATGGCTGGTGCGGCAAGGGGGTGGCTATGAGAGCCAAGGGTCTCGGTGCGAAAGTAATTGTCACAGAGATTGATCCGATCAAGGCGATGGAGGCCGTGATGGATGGTTTCCAGGTCATGAGCATGGCCCAGGCAGCATCTGAAGGCGACATATTCATAACTGTCACAGGCTGCGACGATGTCATCACGAAGGAACATTTCCTTGCGATGAAGGACGGCGCGATCTGCTGCAACGCCGGGCATTTCGACTGCGAGGTGAATGTTGCCCAGCTGAAGGAACTTGCTGTCAGTGAGAAACCTGCGAGACAGAATATTCAGGAATATGATCTCCCTGACGGCTGCAAGGTTTACATCATAGCCGAGGGTAGGCTTGTCAACCTTGCCGCCGGGGACGGACATCCGGCCGAGATTATGGATATGTCGTTCGCCATCCAGGCCTTGAGCGCCAAGTATTTGGCCGACAACAGGATGGTTCTCGCAAGGGATCTTGGGGATATGCTTCATTGCGTGCCTGAGTCCATCGACCGTGAGGTGGCTTTCAGAAAGCTGAAGGACTGGGGAATCACGATCGATGTGCTGACCCCTGCCCAGCATAAGTATCTTTACGGAGAATAATCACATAAATGATTGTTAGGGAATTGGTCGGTTGTTTTGTCGGCCTATCCCTTATATTAAAAGTAATATTATGAGGCTATTTCCTATTTACACCTGGACCAAAGGCATCCGGAACTTTGACCATAGAAGGAAGCAGTTTTCCCAGTTACCGTGGGCGCAGGGTGTCCTGTTGCTTTGCTGTGTCGTGGTGGCGATGCTTCTGGCCAATCTTCCGTTCACCAAAGAGTTTTACCATAACTTCCTGGAGACGGACATCTCGTTGAGATTCCAGAGTCCGGGAGGGGAGAGCATCCTGTTCCCTAACGGAATGACGGTCGAGAAGTTCATCAACGACATCCTGATGACGGTCTTCTTCTTCACGGTCGGTCTGGAGATCAGGCGCGAGATGAAGAACGGGGAACTGTCCAGCATGAAGAAGGCCATGATGCCCGTGATCGCGGCGTTCGGCGGCGTGGTGGCTCCCGCATTGATCTTCACCGCAGTCAATCATGGCTCGGCGGCCGCTTCCGGCTGGGGTATTCCTACAGCCACTGACATCGCTTTCGCCGTGGGCATCCTGTCCATTCTTGGTGACAGGGTTCCGGTTTCTTTGAAAGTTTTCCTGACCGCGCTGGCCATAGCGGATGATCTCATCGCCATTCTGGTCGTTGCCTTGTTCTATGGAGGCACGATCAACTTCGGGCTTCTGGCCATAGCGTTTGTGCTGATTGCTTTGGTGCTGTTGATGAATAAGTTGGGTGAGAAACGAGGCTGGTTCTATCTGGTTCCGGCCATCGCGATCTGGTCGCTCTTCTACTATGCCGGCATCCACTCCACGATGTCCGGTGTCGTTATGGCGTTCCTCGTGCCGATGACCCCAAGGTTCAACGAGGCCTACTTCCACCGCAAGCGTCTCCAGTACATCCGCAGACTTAATGAATATAATGGGATAGCCTCCACGTCCTCCGAGTTCCCTAACGGTCCGCAGAGGCATTGCCTGAGGAGGTTGTCAGCGATCTCCAGAGACTCCATCGGGATGAGCTACCGTCTTGAGCACGCTCTTGGCCCTTGGGTCAATTTCCTGATAATGCCGATCTTCGCCCTCGCCAACGCAGGGGTGGAGATTCCGGACGTGTCTTATTTCAACGTGTTCCATTTCGATCAGGTTCTCGGCAGCGTCAGTATGGGAATATTCCTTGGCCTTGTCCTTGGAAAGCCTCTGGGAATATCCCTCGCCAGTTTCATCGCTGTCAAGCTTCACGTGGGCGAGATGCCGGCGAAATCCACTTGGCCTATGCTGATAGCTGTGGCCTGTCTTGGAGGTATCGGCTTCACGATGTCCATCTTCGTGGACACCCTGTCGTTCGGTGACCAGACTCCTGAGGTGATGGCCCGCTTGCGTGATATGGGCAAGGTCGCCGTCCTGATGGGCTCCCTCTTCGCCGGCATCCTCGGCAGTGTCCTGATCAACATCATCCACGGCATCGAATCCCGCAAGGCCGCCGTCAAGGCATAGGAGTGGAGCCTATTAGATTCTATATCAATTAGATAGCACACTGTTCTCCCTCCAGTTTCGGACAGGGGGATGGCAGTGTATTTAAGTGATTACAAGCACGTTATCCTCCACAACAAAATAATAAGGCTGACCAATTGGTCAGCCTTTTGTGTTTTGACTTGTTGAGATGACCCTAAAAATTGTCGCAGGGTCGTCCTCGGACATTTTTCGGGGTTACTTCTTCGGAGAGTCAAGGATCTTCACGTCGTCTCCCGGATTCTCAGGCATCTCAAGCCAGAACCAGTTCAGCGCGACATCGCCGTTCTTTGTCTCGCCCACAGCCGCATAGAATAGATTTTTCCCTGCTTTCCAACCTTGCCCGTTGTCATTGAACTTGTGAATGGAAGAGTTGGCATAGACTCCTGGAGCGTGATCCTCGTAGTCCCAAACCACGTAATTGGCATACTTGTTTTCGGTCTCCAAGCCGTTTCCGATGATATTTAGGTTCTCCGTTGTCGTGTAGTAGTTGGCTGCCTGGCTGTTAGGCACATTGTGGATGATCAGGGTGTTCTTCTCCGCGAAGACTCTGTACTCAAAAGCGACTGCTACCCAAGGTGTCGTGGCGGCGGCTTCTGTGGTGAACTCAAACGGGGCCTCATTTGAGGCGACGAGACCGGATTCCGCTGAAGGGATTGTCTGAACGTAGATGATGTATGAGGTTGATGCGGTCAGGCCGGCGAGGGTGACTCTCCAGTATGGCGATTTGTGAACTCTTGGGTGACATTTTTGAGCTTTTTCGTTGCCTGGAGAGCTCTTATAAACCCTCCCGGGCAACGATTTTGACCGAAAATGTCGCCCGGGGAATCCGTCCAGCACTCAGAACAGGGGAACAGGTTCGGTTTGCCGAGATGAGCGGCAGGGATTTTATCTAAGTAACCTTTCTGAAATTCAGACCATCTATATTCCAAGCTCGTCCTTCATCGAGCGGAGGAGGTCGAAGGCCTGGAGCGGGGTGATGTTGTTGAGATCGGCTCCGGCGAGTTTGTCGCGCAGGGATTCGAGCGTAGGGTCGTCCAGCTGGAAGAACGAGAGCTGGAGGCTGCCGTCACTCTCAAGGGTGCCGGCCTTGGTCTGGACAGGCTTCTTGATCTCGCCTTTCCTGGCGCTCACAATGTGCTGGGAATCATTCATCTCCAGAGCCTTCAATGTGTTCTCGGCGCTCTGGATCACCTCTTTGGGCATCCCGGCCATCCTTGCGACGTGGATACCGAAACTGTGCGCGGTCCCGCCCTCCTTGAGCTTGCGCAGGAAGATCACCTGCGAGCCGACTTCCTTCACCGCGATGTGGAAGTTCCGGACCCTTGAATATATCTCCTCAAGGTCGTTAAGCTCGTGATAGTGAGTGGCGAAGAGTGTTTTGGCGCCGTGACCATATTCATGAATATATTCGACTATCGCGCGGGCGATCGACATTCCGTCGTAGGTCGAGGTTCCTCGCCCGATCTCGTCCAGAAGCACCAGCGAGCGCTCCGACAGGTTGTGAAGGATCATCGAGGTCTCCAGCATTTCGACCATAAAGGTTGATTCTCCTCTGGAGATGTTGTCGGTGGCCCCGACCCTTGTGAAGATCTTGTCGAAGTACCCGATCCGGGCGCTTTCGGCAGGCACGAACGATCCGATCTGGGCCAGCAGCACGATCAGCGCCGTCTGCCTCAGCAAAGCCGACTTACCGGCCATGTTCGGACCGGTCAGGATGATGATCTGCTGCTTCTTGTTGTCAAGGAATATGTCGTTGGGAACATATTCCTCTCCAGCCGGCATCAATGTCTCGATGACCGGATGGCGGCCGGCCTTGATGTCAATGGTAAGATCCTTGGTCATCTCCGGACGATTGTAGTGGTTGTCCCGTGCCAGCTGGGCGAACCCGGCCAGCACGTCCAGGCGGGCTATGATCCGACAGTTGGTCTGAATCGCCGGGATGTTCCTCTGGATCTCGGCGACCAACTCTCCGTAAATCCTTGTCTCAAGGGCGTAGATGCGGTCTTCCGCGCTCAGAATCTTTTCTTCATATTCCTTGAGTTCCTTGGTGATGTAACGCTCTGCGTTGACAAGGGTCTGCTTGCGGATCCACTCCGGCGGAACCAGGTCCTTGAAGGAGTTGCGGACCTCGATGTAGTACCCGAAGACATTATTGTAACTTATTTTTAGCGAGGATATTCCTGTCCTTTCGGCCTCGGACTGCTGGAGCTTCAGAAGGTAGTCCTTGCCGCCTGAGGAGATATTCCTCAACTCATCCAGATCAGGATCCACTCCAGGGGCGATGACCTCGCCTTTGCCCACAGCGGCGGCCGGCTCGGCGGTCATCGTCTTCATAATGCGATCAAGCAGCTTCGAGCAGTTTTTCATCTTGCTGATGAGGGAGTCCAACGCCTTGATTCCGTGGTCTTTGCAGAGTGCGGCTATCGGCTCCATCTGCGAAAGTCCACGGCCCAGCTGCATCACCTCCCGGGGTGCGATCCTGCCGGTGGCCGCCCTTGAGATGATCCTCTCAAGATCCCCGATGTCGCCGACATGTTCCTGAACCTTGTCCAGATCCTCGCCGGCTTCAAGGAAGTGCTGCACCACATCGTAGCGGCTGTTCAGCTCCTTGATGTCCATTATCGGCATCGCCAGCCAGCTTCGAAGAAGTCTCGCGCCCATCGGGGATGAGCATTTGTCGATGACGCTTACCAGTGACACGCCCTCGCCGCCGACGGAGGAATTGAATATCTCCAGATTCCTCATCGTGAACTTGTCCATCCACACGAACTTCTCCTCGTCAATCCGGGAGATCGAGCATATGTTCTTGAGGCCTGTGTGCTGCGTCTGCTCCAGATAGACCATCAGCGCTCCGGCCGAGCATATCCCCAAAGGGAAACTGTCCACGGCGAAGCCTTTGAGTGACTCGACGCCGAACTGCTTCTTGAGCTTTTCGACGGCGGCATCGTAAACGAACGCCCACTCCTCGATCGTGGATATATAGAGATTGTTTCCGTACTTTTCCTTGACACCTTTATCGTAGCCCCTCTGGACCACGATCTCCTTAGGGTTAAGGGACGCGATCAAGGTTCCGATGTAGTCCAGCGATCCTTGGGCGACTTGGAACGCTCCGGTGGAAACATCCAGAAAGGCGGCTCCGCACTGGTTCTTGTCGAATGTCAGGCCGGCGAGGAAGTTGTTCTCCTTCTGGTCAAGCAGCTGGTCGTTGAAAGCCACTCCAGGCGTAACCAGTTCTGTAACACCTCTTTTGACCAGTTTCTTGGCGAATTTCGGGTCCTCCAGCTGGTCGCAGACGGCCACCTTGTAGCCCGCACGGACAAGTTTCGGAAGATAGACGTCTATGGCGTGGTGCGGGAATCCGGCCATCTCGATGTAGCCCTTGTCTCCGTTGGATTTCTTGGTCTGCACTATGCCCAGAACCTTGCTGACCAGTACCGCGTCATTGGAATAGGACTCGTAGAAGTCACCGACCCTGTAAAGCAGCAGCGCCTCGGGGTGCTGGGCCTTCACAGAGAAAAACTGTTTGATCAGCGGAGTGTCTTCCGGTACCTTATTTTTCGCCATATCAATGCTTTATGTTTGGTAATCATTAAAAAATAACTTGAACAATTTGTATATCTTTATGGTCTATGTTTCTTTTCTCATCAGTCGTGTACCTCCGTACACTCCTTCTTCCAAAAGAAATCTATCCTCATGAATCTGACACAAAAATTAGTTCAACTTATTTTTTAACGCTTACTTAGTAACCTTCAAAAAATAACCTGCATCATCTTAAGAAATCTTTTCGGTCTATATTTCTTTTCTCATCAGTCATGTGCCACCGGCACACTCCTTCTTCGAAAATAGATCTATCCTCGAAAATATTCTCTTAATCTGAGGTAACTTATTTTTTTCATGTTACTTAGTCAAAATAAACTTGCAGACGCAGAATAGCCGCACCTGCAAGTTTACAAATTTACAAAAAAACTTATGAATCTGTTTTGATTTTGTTGCCCGTGAGTGCCCGTGGGTGCCCGTGGGTGTCAGACATCCAGCCGGAGGATGTCTCGGGTGAGGCCGATGTATTTTGTCTTGGTCTCGGCGACGTGGAAGCCTTCGGCGAGGAAATTGCGCTCGCTCGGGATGTTCTGCGGATCCACTGTGGCGACTATATGCTTGACACCGGTGCTTTTGGCCAGGTCGATGGACCAGCCGATGAAAATGCGCTGGAAACCTCTGCCGCGATATTCATTGTCCACCGCCACGGCGTCGAATGTGAACACTTCGGAAGGGTTGAGGTGAACGTCCGAGGCAAGGCTGCGCTCGCCGTCACGGTTGCTGACTATGACGCTGAAAGCCGCCATCCGGCCATCGGGGGAGAATATTCCTGAAACATAGTCAAGCTGCAGGGATTCAATCAGTTCCTCTCGGCTCAACGGATAGAAGAGATTCTTGTTCTCCATTCCATCAACCACTTTAAGCTGGAGATTTTCCACAGCGCTGAGGCTGTCGAAGCCGAGCCTTTTCATCGTGAAGCCGTCAGGAAGCGCGGAGATGGCTTTGTTGTATTCAGAAGTCCCGTGGTCGAAGAGATAAAGCTTGTTCTGGAGGTACTTCTCCGGGAACATGAACCGGTGACTCGGCACGTGTCTTTGCCAGCCATTCGCTCCGCTGTTCTCCTTCTCGCGGTGCTTGATCCAGATCTTGTACAACTCGAAGACCTGCACGTAGGAGGAAGATGTCGGCAGGATGTAGTTCTCCTGGATGTACGGGTTGTTCATGAACAGGAAGAACCTGTAGCCGAACAGGTCGTCCAGATCTTCAATGCTGGCGATGTGGTGGCGGTAGAGAAGATAGAGGTTCTCGAAGAATGTGCAGTACTGTGCGACCTCCACGCTGGAGACATCTTTCCAGCGCTCGTAGCTGTAGTCCCCTTCGAGCTCTCCGTTCTCAAGCACCTCATAGACCTTCATAAGTCGGTCGCTGTCATGGAAGTAGTTGTTCAGATTGATCAGCATCTCGCTGCATGTGACCTCAGACCCGTTCTTCAGCTCGATGGCGATGAATATGGTGCCGACCAGCGTCGCGGCGAGCGAGAATATTCCCACGGTAGCCTCTTCACCAGTGCGGAACGTGTGCACGATCAGCAGACACAGCAGCACCAGAAGGATGGTCGCCAGTATGATCAGAAGCGAAATGCTTGTCTTGTACTTGATTCTTTCCATGCTTTATGAATATCTTGGTGTCTCTTTTCCTGATGCGTGCGGCCCCCTTGTCCCGCACATTCTGCAAACTTATATAAAAATCTGCGATTATTATGCTCGTCACATAAGAAAGAAACAGTTTTTTAGAGGAAATATAGCAATTATCCAAGCAATTCCGAAATCATATTGCAGTTGTTGTCATTGGCTTTCCTGTGCGGACTTTCAGGTGATAGTGCGATTTCATCATTGATTTACACGTTGTTGTCATTGGCTTTCCTGTGCGGACTTTCAGGGGCGGTTCTTTTTCCGTTTTTTCCCATGGAAGCTGTTTTGAATTGTTGAGTCCACTTGAAAAAGTGCCATTTGCCACTAGTGCCATTTGCCACTTTTTACCCCTTACAGAAGTATCTGCGAGGCACATGTTTTTCAAAAAACGACTTTTTCAAGTGGACTCATTAAAAAATAACTTGAACGATTTGTATATCTTTATGGTCTGTATTTCTTTTGGAAGAAGGAGTGTACTGGAGGTTCACGACTGATGGGAGAAGAAATATATCCTCATAAATCTGACACAAGAGTCCACTTGAAAAAGTGCCATTTGCCACTTTTTACCCGTTACAGAAGTATTTGCAAGGCACATGTTTTTTTCAAAAACGACTTTTTCAAGTGGACTCACACAAAATTTAGTTCAACTTATTTTTTAACGCTTACTAAAATTAGAACTGTTTTGTGAAAATGTGCGTCACCTTGCCACCTCAAACATATTCGTAATGAGAAAGGCTTTTCGTCTCTCTTCTTGCCATCGTTCCGGCGGCAGGTCATATCACTTGCTCCGGCGCATACCGGGGGAGACTGTCTTAAAAGTAAAAGTGCCGGCGAAATTGTCGGCAACTGGTTCCCGACCTCCAAGGAGGGCCACTTCAAGATCAAGATTTTCAAGCCCGGTCTTTCCATCCCCGAAGATGTCCTCACCGCCCGTTTCGCTGCCTAACACCGTCAATTCGTCGGTGGAGGTTAACGCTTTGATTATCAGAACAATAATAGGCTATCCTCCCCGTCAGAACAACTGAGAGGATAAAGCGAGATAATGCTGATTATCAGTGTTTTATCCTCCACAGTGATAGGCTATCGCCGCCCTTTTGCCTCCTTTGCCCTTTACCTTTGCCCTTGCCTTTGCCTTTGTGTTGGTCCCACTTTGAAATTTACCATCAGCGGCCGGATTGCCTTACAGCGAATGCAGGAAGCCGAAGGCGTGACTCCAGTTCTGGAAACCGAGGTCGGCCTTGCTGATCAGGATGTTGAAGTTGCCGGAGTCGTAGAAACGCATCTCAAGGTCGTCATCCTCATCGAGCTGGAGAAGGTTGACGGCATCCGGGAACTCATCTCGGATCTCCTCGAAGAACGGGCGGCCGAGAATCTTGAAGCCGTCGTTGTCTTCTTCGCACTCGGCAAAGTCGATGGCCATCGCAGGCTCGGCGAGTTCCTGATCATCATCGTCCACAAGGATGCACGAATTGAAGGTCTCCATGTTGATCTGCTTGGCGTACTTGACCTTGACGGCCTTCCTCGGCCAGCGTCCGAGCGGGAAATGCTCCGGGGAGTCGTAACCGATGAACTCATCGATCGCCGCGAAGAAATAGAGCATTCCCTCGTGAGGGAGAAGCCCCTCCTTGTCAAAAGGCGCGATGTCCTCGCAGTCAATCTGACAGATGAAAGTGAGGGGATATTCAGATTCCGTTCCATCTTCTTCCGTGACCTTCATCATCGGGTACTCCGCCTGTGGCGGAAGGTCAGGGTTGCCCCACCATTTGCTGCAGCAGAAAAGGTTGGATTCTGTCTTTCTTGGTTTTAAACTGATTGCCATATTATTTGGATTTCGATCTGATACGGTAGATAAGCAACGCCAGCAGCACAATGGCTGTCAGAATGGAGGCCGTGAGTCTGTAGCCGATTATTTCCGAGCCCATTGAAATTCCGAATGGAATGATGCCGTTGATGAGACAGCATGTGTCCCAGATCGCCGACGCCATTGTAAGGCAGGTCATGAAAAACAACAGATTGTTCATTCTGTTTTCTGCTTTCTTTTCCCGGTTGGCCTGCTCCTGGGAGATCATGTGATAAAGGGATTCCTTTTCTTCCTCGGTCTTCAGGCTGCTCTCCACACGGTTGTTGAACATTTCCGGGAGAAAGTTGTAGGAGATGTTGTGGAAGCAGCAACGGCGTTCAAAGTCAACTGATTCGTTCTCAAGACATCCGACGTTCTCCCTTTCGAAACGGAACCTTCTGTTAAGCCTGAACAGATAATTCCTGCGGTACAATTGACAGATGTAAATCATCCCGAAGTAGTCTTCGGTCCAGTTTTTCAGCAACCATTCCGGACAGTCTCCGCAGATAATGGTCGTGGTGTCGAACAAGAAAAGGGCTTTCCAGTTGTTGTACACGGACAAGGTGTCTCTTGACATCATCTCTTTGAAGAAAGTCTCCGACGGGGAATCCACTGATTTCCCGTCGGAGGAACCGATGGGCGCTGTGGTCCCGATCTCAAAAAGCAGCTGATCGACATTGTCCGAACTCCATCTGTCCTTGCCAAGACAGGCTATCTGGAAGATTTTCAGTTTGTTGCCATTCTCCACAAGCCTTCTGTAATCGAACTTGGCGTCTTCGGCGGGCGATTCCATATTCATGGATCTGAATGCCTCGACGATAGGGGACAGGGCAGTTTCGCAATATTCCTCCAGACCTCCATTTTTGCAGCGGTTGATGTTCCGCATGACCGCTACGGCCGCTGTGATGTCATCATCGTTGTCCGTGTCAAGTTCAATGCGGATGGCAAATTGCGCCATCTTGAAAGGGAACAGGAACAACAGTATCTCCGGTGTCCTTACACCTACTGATCTGACCTTCTCGCGGCAGCCGACCGAAACATGGAACTCACCTTCTGTTTTCAAGGAATATCTACCTACGGCATTGTCCTCCTTGGAGCAGCCTCCGAAACAAAAATGAACGAAGTCCGGGAAGTAATATTGCTCATAACCACAAATCGTTTCTTTTGAATATTCTGATGGCTTCCAATCGGAACCAAGCCGTCCGGCGGAGACGAAGGCGTTGTCTTTAAGGGAAAAAACGCCGCAAAGATAACCTATGTATTTCATTTTATGCCTTTTTGTGAATATAAATCCGGCGAGTTCGTTATGATGCCGTCAACCTTGGCGGCGAGGTCCGGGTCATAGTCATTCACGGTCCAGGCCTTGATCTGTTTCCCCCTGTCATGCGCTTTTTTTATCAGGGAGTCTTTCAGCCAGCCTTTCCAGACATTGAATGATTTGACATGGGAGTAGTCGTCAAAACTGAATTTATGCAGCCTTTCGTCAAAACACAGTCCGGTGTCCGGGAATATGAAAAAGAACAGCTTCTCAAGCGAGATGTCCGGATTCAGATCATGAACCTTTTTCAGCACACTGTCATCGAACGACTGAATTGTCACGAAACTTCCGGCCTGGTGCTCTTCGATGCATTTCAGGCACATCTCCTCGATCCCTTCACGGCTATGTTTGGAATATTTGATCTCAAGGAGCAGATGAGCTTTTCCTTTGATCAGATCAAGCACTTCGTCAAGGGTCGGGATGTGTCCTTCACACAAATCGCCGTTTTTATCCTTCACTTTCAACTTACGTATGTCTTCGTAGGGCATCTGGCTGATCCAGCCTTTGCCGTTGGTGGTCCTGTCAACCGACGCGTCGTGACAGACCACGATCTTCCCGTCAGCGGAAAGATGGACGTCAATCTCTATCCAGTCCGCTCCGGCCGCTATGCCCTTGCCGATACACTCAAGAGTGTTTTCCGGTCCAAGATCCGCACCTCCTCTGTGCGCGACCACTATGATACTGTCGTTTTGTCCCATAATAACATTCCGATTCTTTTCCGCCTTGCAGGAAGCGCAGGAAAGCAGAATCACCGCAATATACAAAATTTTGGATAGGTGTGTTCTCATAATTTGACTCTGAATAGTTCCCTGAAGCCTTCCCTTACGGCATAATCATACCACTGAAAGCTGTCTGAGGTCTTTTCGGACATCTTTACGACTTTCACGGCGTAGGCCTTGAACGGTTCGAAATTGACAAGTGACCAGATCACGAAGTTCCCGAAACTGTGGGTGAACAGGTCGGAAAGGCTTTCCCCGCTTGGATTGTAGCTCAGCACTTCCTCACGGTAGGTGGAGATGCCTTCGAAATCAAGTCCTACGATCTCCCGTTTAAGGAATTCGTCAACTTCTTCCGGGAAATAATTTTTCGCGGTGGAAAGAATATTCCCGATCGCCTGCACGAGACCGAGTCTGAAAAAGCCGTCGTCCCTGTCGGATGGGGCGGAATCTATTTCCTTCACTGCCGCGCTGTCGCCAAGAAGACTCATTGTGTGGAACAGCAAGGCCAGGGCGGTCTTGATGAGACCGTTGTCGGACACGAGTTCCGAGACATTATCCAATAGATGCATCAAAAGCGTTCTGTCCCTGCGCGCGATTCCGTCCTCTATCAGTTTGTAGAAGATCGGCACGGCGGTGGAGTCACCCTCATGAGCCACATTGTCTCCGTAATGGGCGCAATAAACATCACAGTACCAATTCATCACGTTACGTTTATAATAACCGGTCGTGTTGGCCTTGGAACTGTTGTGCCCCTTGAACCGGCCTTTGCAGCGCAAGGTCCAGTCTGCTGCCTCACGTGAAAAAATCTCCACTAATTCCGGAATATACCCGGATGCTTTCTTGTGGAGCTGGTAGAGAACGTAAAGCATTGACATCTGTGAGTAGTCAAACCATTCGTTACTGCGGTAACGGTCAGAAAAGAAGTCTCTTACGATTGGTGCGATGTTCTCCCAGTCAGAGATTCCGGCCACGATCATCAACCTTTCCATCACGAAGTATGAGAAACTGTCTCCGCTGTAATATGCTTTCAGAATCCTGTCTTTTTCTTTTCTGAAGCTTTTGAATCCGTCATTCCTGCCAGTGATGAAACAGTCGGCGAGCTCACAGACATCATGTCTGCACCAGCGGCCTTCTCCGCCGTCGGAGGCCGGTACGATGGTGTCATCCCAGAATGTCTGGTATTCAATGGCGTTGTTGACGTACGCTGACTGGAATGTTATCTGCTTGCGAAGAATCGTGGAGAAGAAAGGCATTATCAGCTTTATGATGCGGTAATCCCATGTAAGGTAGGAGACAAGTCCTCTGAGCTCGTCCATCAGCCGCGCCGCCTCCTTGTCCCTGCCCGCCAGCATCTCGTTGATCATCAGCATCACCGCTATCCGGCCTCCGGCCTCCACGAATGAAACGGATTTCGACCTCAAGGCCTTGTTGCTTATGGTTTTCACCAGACCTTTCTCCTTTATCTCATCGAACATCCGGTGGACTATCCGCAATGTGATGTTTTCTTTGACCGGAGTATGTGATCCTGTGAATTTTTTGTTGTGGAGATAGTAGATGTACATGCAGGCGTCGTTGCACACATCGAGAAACCGGTTGTTCACAAGCGACCATAAAAGCTCGTATGGATCATTCCGGTAAAGGGACGAATTGTACCAATCACTCAGGAACATTCCGTTGATGACGGTGATGGCGGCGCTTTCGGCAAGCCTGATTTCCGGCTTTAAGGCCGCCTGCAACTCTTTGTGCCGTGAGATGACGTTCTCGTCCGCCTTGTTTGCGTAGATGAGTTTTGTGATGGAATTGAATTCTTTGACCAATTCGGATGAAAGGCCGTCACCTTTCATCAGCATCTTGCGGGTCAGAGAGAACAGAGTCTCCTCAAAATTCTCGCTTACGAGTATGCTGAACAATTCACTGACAAGCAGCGACGCTTCGAAGTTGCCTTCATGATCCTGTATCAAGGAAATGACGGTGGAGTTGTCATGTGTCCGTAAGCAATCCAGGATCAAGGCGTTGCGCAATGTACCCATGAAGACGACATTCCCGCTCTTGCCGCAAAGTGCCTTGATGTACGTCTCTGCCGGAATCATGCTGTCACCGGTAACGTGTTTGTCCACGAAGACCTTGGCCATCAGGAATTCCAGATACCTTTCGTAGATGAATTGGATTTCGGTGTGGCCGTCCGGGCTCTGTACATGGCGAAGGATCGGACGCTCTGGCTTGTTCAGCAATTCTGTGCAGGCTACGGTACGGACTCCGTTCTTGTAGATCAGCGAAGACAGCTTGTGCAGTGGAGACGAGGTGTCCGAGCAAGCTCTCTTGAGCTCCGCGGTCTCAATCCTGTCAGATGGCCTTCCGGCTTCATATTCACCCAACATGTATGAAGCCATGGTAAGAAGGATCTCAAGCTGTTGCCTTCCCGCATAGGAATGTGAGATGATGTCGGTCATCTCCTCGAACAGGGCCACAGAAGTAAACTTCTCCAGCTCGTCAGGCAATGTCCGTCCGACATGATTTGTGCACGCTATTTTCAGCACGAGAGGATCCTTCAGGCGCACGAGTGACACTTTGGACAGCGTGTTGAAATCATTGCTCATCTGGTAAAGATTCTGATAGATTCTCCACGCTTCCTGCAGCTCGGCATCGTTGAATCCATGTACTTCGGTCCCTCCGTCTGGTTTGTACATGAACGCCTCGTCTCTACCCATCTGTTTATGGAACAAGTTCTTCCACGTGTAATTGCGGCATGTGAACAGAACCTTGAAGCGGGAATATTCAGGCTTTATGAACAAGTTTCTGAAGGATTCGTACAAGGCCACAGGACCGATCAGCTCTGAATTCTCCTCATAGTGAAGACACTCGTTTATGGCGTCAAAGAAAACATAGATTATCCGGTCTTCCTGAGCCGCGCGCTCATGCATCTCCCTGACTATCCGTTCTGGATCTTTGCGCGGCGAAGTCCCGAAAACCCTTCTGAGCGTGGCCGGAAGTCCGTATTCCGAAAAATCAGAACTGCTGAAGATAAGCACGCCGTCGTCACTGGCAGAGATTTCCTCAGTCCAGAAACAAAGCTGGTTCGTCTTTCCCTGTCCGGCTTCACCAAGCAGGGGCAGCAACGTCTTGTCGCTTTCCGTGAAATTCCTGAGCATGGAGCTTAGAGCCGTTCTTTCGACAAAGAGTTCCCTGTTATATTTCTTCTCCCTGTAGACCCTGTCGAGAAACCGTGAGGATTCCTCTCTCATCATCTTTCTCATCTCCGGCCAGTTGATCTCCTGGCTGATGTCAAATGCCGGATCGGTGCGTTTGAGCAGAGCATCGAAGTCTGGGTTCAAGGTGTCATTGATCAGGGTGACCGCATTAACATCGGAGGAGATGTAGGAGATTTCCTCGTCCTTCAGTGATTGGAAGACATATTCATACCCTTCTGGGCTTTTGAACACAAGAGGGTACAGATCTGTCTTATGCCCTTGCCTGTACGCTATCACGCAATGGTTGCCTGAATATTCAAAATCTATTTCGGTGAAGGGCTCCATCGCTTTCAGCATGTTGATGACATGTGGCTCCAGTGTGCTGACGACCCCTTTGTAGATTTCGTTTGAAAGGGTGGTGCTGTGCCCTTTGTATTCATTTCTGATTCTGACCACACTTGGCTCGTTCTTCCCTCCCAACAGCCGGTTGTTCCCCCGATGAAACAAGACGGAGGATATCGACTGCACAAGAGGATTGCCGGGCATCTCTTTCTGCGCTATTCTCACAAGCGGATTGAATATGTCATTGACCCAGTCTCCGAATGACAGCGAACGTTTGGTGTCGATCTTTCTCACTATGGCTCCAAGGGGCCTTTGACTGGGTTCAAGGTTCAGTTCGACTTCCTGCAAAAGAACAAACAAGTAGCAGGAGACGTACTGTGTGCTGATTTCCAGAAAATCCAAGGCGTAGTTCATCGCTTGAGAGAACCCCTCGGCATCTATTTGTCTGGTTAGGGATTCCACCGGTCTGGCAAGAGTGCCGGGCAGCCCTTCGTAATGATAGTTTGTCATTCGGGTTGTTTTTTGTGTCAAGTGTTCCGGACATCCGCCACGATGGCTGTGACGTTGTCCACTCCTCCGTTTCGTTTCGCCGCGTCGATCAAGGACGTGCAGCTCTCCTCCGGACTGCCTTCGGCCAGCAGCCGTTCGATCTCATCATCATCCATCATGTCTGAAAGCCCGTCGGAGCAGACCAGAATCCTGTCCGATTCCATCAAGCGGTCGGTGATGTCCTGAATGTAAGCCTCTGTGTCGCAGCCCGCCCCGATGCAGTTGTACAATGCCTTACCGGCTGGAAGCGGAATCATGTCCCTCTCGTGAAGAGTCTGGTCAGAGGTCAGTTGCCTCAGCATTCCGTCCCTCAGACGGTACGTCCGGCTGTCACCCACGTTCACAAGCAGAGTCTTTCCCTGCATCCGGACGATTCCGGTCAAGGTGCAGCCCATGGCCTTGCCTTGATGCCGCTCGCTGGACATTATGTTGAGACAGGCGCTTATGTCTTTGATCTTCAATGCTAAATCCGACACAGGATTGTGATGCTCCAGAGACTTGTCCAACAGGAACGCCCTCAACGCCTCCAGCGTGAACTGGCTGGCGTATTCCCCGCTCTCGTGGCCGCCCATTCCGTCCGAGACGAGCAGACAAAAGCATTCATCTTCAGAGATTTCCTTTTCGATATTCAAAGAATTGTCCCTTATGAGGTACATCCCGACGGAGGCCATGTCCTCGTTGTTGTCCCGAACGCGGCCGACATCCGAGACGCAGCTGATTATCAGTTTCATAGGCTATTCAACAGTGAATTTCAAAGTGGCTATCTTTAGTTTCTGACCCTTTCGGAGGGGGTACCATTTGTCTTTCTCCAACTTCACTCCGTCTATGGCCGTGCCGTTGGTCGAACCCAGATCGCAGATCTTCCACTCACCATCCTCGAAAGCGATCTTTCCGTGATGCCCGGAGACAAATTTACAACTTCCGAGTTCCGGGAATATCCCTCCGCTCCTTCCGAACCCGCCTTCTTTGACATAGAGTGTCATATCTTCCCCCTTCAAGGTCAGCAGGGCATCGAATATCTGGTTGAAATCAATTTTTTCCAATGGCTTAGGCTCAATATATCCAGACCGACCCGTTGGCTTTGACATCGAGGCTGATTCTGATTGGCCAGATGGTGATGACATAGGCTTTGGCGCAGCCGCCTGTCCCGAAGCGTTACCTTGATTATGCTCCGCAAAAAACTCTTCGGCGCTGATAAGCAACTCCCCGCACCGAGGGCAGGAAGTCCCTTTCTTGGGTTGACGGCACTCCGGACAGAACATCAGATGCTTCCCGCAGAGATCACAGTAACGGCTGTCGTCATCTATAACACCTTGGCAGAACGGACATTTCATAGCAGATCCTCCTTTGTTATTGTCTTTGGTTTGGAACCCTCGTAAGCGGCCTGACGGTCAGCGCCCTCAGCGATGAGCTCCTTCATTCTTGAATATGCTCGGCCGGCCACCGCTGACTTGACTTTTCCGAACATATTCCTTACATCCCGCCCGTTGCCGAAGTCGAACGCGCGGTTGTCATACATATCTATGAAGCGGTCTTTCAGAATAGTTTCGGCCTCAGGCTCAATGGAATATCCTTCCTTGCGGCAATAAAGCCGGAATATGTCCATCAGCTCCTCGGGATTGTAGTCCTCGAATGTGATGGTCTTGGTGAAGCGGGACTTGAGGCCGGAATTGGAATCCAGGAACCGGCCCATCTCCCTCGTGTAGCCGGCGGCGATGCACACGAACCTGCCCTTGCGGTCCTCCAGCAGTTTCAGCAGCTCGGTCACGCTCTCGTTGCCGAACTCGTCGTGGTCGCCTTGGATCAATGAATATGCCTCGTCGATGAACAGGATTCCTCCCATCGCCCTGTCGATCGTCTCCCGTGTCTTCGGAGCTGTCTGGCCTTGGTATGGAGCCACCATGTCCGCCCTCGACACCTCGATCACATCCGGTCTTGCGATCACTCCGAGAGAGTACAGGATCTTGCCCATCAGCCTTGCTACAGTGGTCTTGCCGGTTCCTGGATTGCCGAGGAACAGATAGTGGTCAGGAACGATCGCGGTGAAGTCCCCGCCGGAAAGCTCGCTGTCCATCTTCTTCTGCCTCATCTCGTTGAGCATTGAACGGATCTCATTCTTGACGCTTTCCAATCCGATCAGTGAATCCAGTTCCGCGAGGCACTCCTCCTCGGAAGCCACTTTCGGATCTTCGAACGGAATGTCCTCCGGAAGGATGGTGAAGAATGTTTCCTTGCCGACCTGGCTGTCAGGAAGCGCGTTGACCCTTGTGCCGATGTTACCCAGCACGCTGTCGAGCATATTCCTTGCCTCACGGGCATTGCCGAAGTCCTTCCCCGACTTTTCCGCCGAGAGCTTCCGGAACGCCTTGAGGGCTTTGTCCAGAGTGCCACCTGCAAAGGAGTAGCCCTGCCCTTCGGCCATCCTGCGGAAGATCTCCGTCAGTTCCTCCGGCGTGTAGTCGTCGATGTTTATCCTGTGCGTGAACCGGCTGGCGAACCCTTCGTTGGCTCTCATCAGGTTCCGCATCTTGTCCTTGTAGCCGGCGCAGACCACCACGAACTTGCCCCGGTCGTTCTCCATCCGGACCATAAGCCGCTCCAGAGCCTTGATCCCCTCGGAATCAGAGCAATGGCCGGTGTCGTCGAACGGAGCGAGGGCGTAGGCCTCGTCTATGAAAAGGACTCCGCCCATCGCCTCGTTCACAGCCTTGTCCATGTTCTTGTCCGACTCGTTGGCGTAGGTGCTTACGATGTCCTTGCGGCTCTTCTCGATGACACGGTCTGTGGAGCATATTCCCATAGCCTTGAACAGCTTGCCGAGCACTCTGGCCACGGAGGTCTTGCCCGTGCCTGGGTTTCCGGTCAGGATGATGTTCACGGGACGGATCGATGCCTTGCCTCCGAACTCCATCCGGCGCTGCTGGAAACGCATCTCCTCCGCAAGATCCCTCAGGGCTTTCTTGACGGACTCCATTCCGACGAAAGAGTCCAGTTCCTTCATCACGCTTTCCACCGAGATCTCCTTCGTGCCGTCCGGCCCGGCGATGTCCTCCCAGGTCAGGACTTTGCCCGAGCTGGCATATTCATCATCACTCAGACCCGCCGTTCTGGTGCAGAGCCGCTCGAAGCAGCGGTCGAATGCGTTGCGCACCTCGCGGGCGTTGCCGAAGGTGTCGGTGCGGCTCAGGTACATCCGCTCAAAATATTTCCCCACCTTGCCCGCTGCCTCGTCCGAAAGGGACAACCCCTTCTTTTTCACCATATTCAGGAATATCTCGGTGAGTTCCTTGCCATTGTAGTCCTTGAACTCGATCTTCTTCTTGAATCTGGAATCGAGTCCAGAGTTGGAGCGCAGGAACATCGTCATCTCCTTGGTGTAGCCGGCGATTATGCAGACGAAGTCTCCGGCTCTGTTCTCAAGGTACGGCAGCAGGGTGTCTATGGCCTCTTGGCCGACCTTGTCGTCATCCCCCTGCTTCAGGGCATAGGCCTCGTCGATGAACAGGATTCCACCCATCGCGCTGTTGATGACCCGCTCGGTCTTCAGGGCCGTGTCGCCGACGTACTGTGAGACAAGGTCTTTGCGCATGACCTCGACCAGATGGCCGCTCGGGAGCACCTGAAGACTGCCCAGGATGTCGGCGAACAGCCTTGCTATCGTGGTCTTTCCCGTGCCTGGGTTGCCGGTGAAGACGAAATGGCTTTTCAGCTGCACAGGCTTGCCGGGGTTGTCCCTTTTCTGCCTCTTGATGTTGTCGATGATGGAGCGGATCTCCTGCTTGACCTCCGTCAGACCTGTGAAGGCGTTGATCTTGTCCATAATCTGCTCCTCGGAGAGTTCCTCGAACGGCTCTCCCGGAATGTCGGCCTCCTCGATTTGGGAGCCACCCCGGCTGAACATGTTGAAGGCGCTCTCTTCGGCTATTTTTCCGGCCAGGATTCCGTTCTCCTTGGTTCTACCGCCACGGAACATCTTCTTGAAGACAAGTCCCAGCCTTCTTTCCGCCTGAGGACTGATCGCCGTCCTGAACTTGTCCCTGACCATTGACACGCACATCGCCTTGAGGTCGTTGTCCTTGAATGGAGAGATGTGGAAACGGAACTCGAAGAGTGACTGTGCGTTGCTGTCAGCGCTGATAAAGGTGCCGAAGCCGTCTTCAAGGCCGCACAGGATCACCACCGGCATATTCACATCAACCTTCATCCTTGCGAAGAGTTTGTCCAGCTGTGAGGAGCCGCCCTTGGCGTTCACCAGATTCTGGCAGTTCGTGACCACAAGCACTCCTGTCTTGAGCGCGGCGAGATTCTCGTCCAGCTTGGAGTTGAAGTCGTTCCAGTCAGCCGCGTCCACGGTCTTAGGCCGGAGATTCTCCGTGATCTTGTTGTGGTAGAGGATCCCGGCAAGTTTTCCGGCCAGATAGGTCTTGCCGGTGCCGGTCTCTCCGGTGATGATGCAGTCAAGCCCTGGCCTTACATCGCTGCCGGTACGCTTGCGGAACTCGGCGGTCTGCTCGCAGCGCTTGGTGAAACTCGCGAGAGGTTCCTTGACGCAATCCTTCGCGATCATTCCGTCCCCGGTCACAGAGCCTGCCGAAGTGACCGCTCCTGATGAGCCGGCCGCCCTTGACGCTTCGATTGCTTCGACAGGCTCAGCAACCGCAGCGACCGCTGCGACCAGCCTCTCCCCGCACCATTTGCAGTACGAAGCCTCATTTCTGTTCGTCTTTCCGCACTTCTGACACGTTTTCATGAACCTTTTCTGTTATCTTGTTGATTGTGTTACCGATTTTCGGATGATTCTCCGTGATTTTCTCCGTGTCGCTGATCCGAGGAATGACCGCGACAGGGAAGAGCAGCAGGAAGGTCGTCATCGCAGCCAGAACCAAATGCTTCAGCTTGTGCAGCAGGCTTTTAAGGTACTTTGACCGGAAGAACTTCTCGTTGGCGAACAACGAGGAGACAAATTTGTCCTCCGAGGGATTGAACGCATAGTGAAGGGGCTCCAGAATCGTCTGGTCCTCGTCAGGATTCCACATCTTCCTAAGTTCGGACGCTCCCTCGTCACGCGAGAACATCTGTTTGGCGAACCACACGATCGCCGCGACCACGGCCGCGATGGTCACATAAATGATGTACTTCCCGAGGAACCATTTGCAGAGGAAATACACCGCTACGGTCAGGATGATGAATCTGAATATGTAGGTGAACAGGTTCCTGTCGTAACTCCTGTTGTAGAAGAATAGGTTCAGCAGCAGCGGGAATGCTATTCCTCCTCCCCAGACCCAATAGACTGATTTGCCGACATTGTCCAGAACCGGATAGTCAATCGCGCCTATGACAAGCATGAGCAACATCACAAGACACGGGAAGAGCCACAGAGCCACCGCCGCGATCTTCTCCAGCAGCCCAAGAAGCAGGACAGGTGGAGGTAACTGATGCCATCCGACCGCTGTCGTGGCCTCGTTGTAGCGCTTGAAATTCTCATCATCCTTGTCGTATTTTCCTATGAGTTTCAGGTACTTGACCGTGAACCTCTCATAGGTGAGCCGCTTGCTCAGATCCCTCTTCGGGTTTTCTTGCAACTTGACGGCAAGCCAGGCATCCAGGGCGTAGAAGTCAAGAGCCTCACAGATCTCGTCTTTCTTGATCTTCTTCAGATCGTCAAGATAGTAAACGGTCTCTCCGGAAGCCGGGAAATAGAACTGCGCTCCGTCCGCAAGGCCCTCCGCGGCCTTCATCATGGCGATGTCCTCGTTGTAGGGACCGGATTTCCCAACGTTGTCCGCACTGTCGTAGTCCGTGCAGTAAGCGACCCATTTGTCCTGCGCCGCGAACCTGTCCCCTTTGCTGAGGAAGAACTTGTGCAGGTAAGAATCCTTGTAGTCGCCTTGGAACGACTTGAGCAGCAGGTCGGCCAAAGAGGCCGGACATATTCCCGAATAAGGGTTGATGTCGGAGTACCATCCCTTGTACATCTTGTCCCTCTCGCTGTCGAAGACGCAGCGGAAGGCGCAGAAGGCGACGTTGACGAGCAGCCCGATCGATTCCCCGTCCATCGCGTAGTTCGGGTCTTTCGGGTCTGTGATCAAGCTGATGTCCGCCGCAGGGTTGATGGTCTGGATAACAAGCCGGTACAGCATCTCGTAATCCTTGATGCCCTTGCGCACCTGGATCAATCTGTCAGCGTCTTTCTCGGAAAAGACCCTGACCATCTCGGCGAAACCGAGCGAGCAGAGGAACTGCTTGTCCTCGTCCGCCACGACCCTGTAGTCAGAGCAGAATCTCACCACGTCCGTGATGTTGTAGCAGTCCACCTCGGTGAATTTTTCCTCCTTGCCGGTCTTCTTGCCTTGCAGGGTGCGGAAATATTTCCGGTCGTATATTCCCCAGACTATCACGCTCTTGGCGTAGCCGAAGCTGTCTTTCAGGGCGGCGCAGGTTCTTGAATATATTCCGTCAGTCTCCTTTTTCCCAAGACGCACCTCGCTGTAGAGATAGACAGGGTTGCTTCTGTCGCCCAGACTTGAACCGAAACCGCCGTCGCCGTTGAGGAGTTTGTTGACATTCACGCAGACATTTCCTTTTCGGTTGTAGAACGGCAGCTGCGGGTCAAGAGCGAGGGCGGCGGCATAGAGACCGGCCAACTGGTTCTTCGGGTAGATCCTCTCCACGATGTCGTTCAGCTTCACCTCCATCTCCGGCATCACCCTGCTTATCCAGCCGCTGATTTTGCCTTTGTACAGGTAGGCCGTTCCGAGAGCCTGATCCTCCATCATGAACTGAGCCAGCTCCTTGGCCGTGTGCGCGATCTTGTTCTTACCTGAATCGAAGACAATGCGCAGAATCTCGGCGTCTTCCACCACGGGAATATTCTCGCCCTCAAGTGTTCTGCGGATTTCCTCGTAACTCCAGCGGTTTTCCGGCTTGCCGATAAGAAGCCCTCGGGTTATTGTCCGCAGAGGCTCCGGCATATCGTCCGGCACTGGCAGCTTGCCTTGGATCTTGAGCTTCACCAACTCCGGCTCCTTCTTTCGGAACTCGCTGTCTCCCATCCACATGGAGAGGACCGACATTCCGAGGGCATAGTAGTCAGAGGCCGCCGTCATTATGGCATAGGTGACATCTCCGATGCGGGTTGTGTTGGCGTAGAGTTCCGGCGCGGCATAGATCACGGTCCTGGACTGCGGAGTGTTGACGCTTCCGTCGTCCCCGAGAACGTCTGCGATCCCGAAATCTGAAAGCACGACCAGACCTGAGGCCTTGTCGGTGTAGAGTATGTTCTCAGGCTTGATGTCCTTATGCAGCAGCCCGACCCTGTGCAGTTCACTGAGGTTTCTGGCGGTCATCGCAGTGATCTGGAGGATGGCGGCAGCGTCTTTCCTGAGATCGTAGCCCGCCACGGAGCCATCCTTGCACAACGGCATCAGGACGTAGCCTCTGTCGGTGGCATCGATCCTGACCGTCCCGCTTTCAAGAATATCCACGATCGCCGCCTTCCCTTTCAGCCGCTCCAATCTTTTAAGAATATCCTTGCTCACGCCATTGCCCCGGCGGTACAGTTTCAGGGCGAAGTTTCCCTTCGCCGAACTGACCACATAGACCTCGGCCTCGCCTCCGTTGCCGATCAGTCTGTCAACACTGTAACGGTTGCCTCTGAGGGTGATCTCTTCTTTTGCCTGGATCTTGGCCGCATCGTCCGCCGTTCCATTCGCGGCCGCTGTGCCGGTTGTCCCGCAAGTGAAAGTTGCCTTTGCGGTCACGGTTCCTGAATATTCAGAATCAGATTCGGTTCTGCACGCGCTTGTCGCGGTGATGTCCGCTACGGCTGTGCCGCTGTCTGCTATGGTTCCTGCCATAATTCTTTTTATTGTAAGCTGTTATCCTATGCTGACCTTGTGTTTCTATTTGAAATCCAGTATCTTTTCTTCCTTATATTCATAGACCCATTTCCCGCCGTGCCACGGTTCGCAGCACTCGCTCGGGCAGTTGTGCCAGCATCCGCAGAAGTTGCAGACCCAAGCTTCTCTGCCCTTTGTCAGGATGACCTTCTCCACAGGCAGCTTTCTGGCCGAGAAATAGTTCCGTTGCTCTTGCGGAGTGGAACCCACCGGCGGAAGCATTCCTTCCAGAGCCTTGTTCAGTTCCTCCTGGATTTTTGAATATTCAGCCCGCAGCTCGGCCTTGCTCTTCGGTCGTTGTGCCTGTTGTTGTTTTCCGTCCAGTGGCTGGGCTTGCTTTCCGTCCGGTCCCTGAGCTTGTCGAAGGGCCGGTGCTTCGACGGGATCAGCAACCGACCCAGTCTCCCTCTTCTGGTCGCTGCGGTCGCTGAGCTTGTCGAAGCGCCTCAGCGTGGTCTTTCCCAGCAACTCCTTGAGCCTCAACACATCCTCTGGCAACTCAACCTCCTTACTTTCCTGTCCAGTAACCTCCTGCTCCTCAGCCTCAATCCTCGCCAACAACTCCGCCGCCTGTACCGCCAGTTCCGCCGCCTTGACAAACTGTGGATCCTTCAATGCCCTTTCCTGTTCCTTCTTCGCCGCAAGCGTCAACGGCTCATTGCATTTCCGGCAGAATCCACCGGCGTTCCTGGTCCCGCATTTCGGGCAGACGACCCCGCTTCTGCTCATCCCGCACTCCGGACATTCATCCTCTCCGCGAGGAATGTCCGCCCCGCAGAATGTGCACCAGTCCACAAGCGAATGCCCGCAGGACGGACACCATTCCCAACTTTTCTTCACCGGCTGCCCGCAGTACGGACAACCCACGCCATCGGAGGACGCGCGGATTTCCTTCACCTGATTCAGGATGCTTTCCTTGTACAGTTCCTTTTGCTTGAGCTGGGATTCCATATTCGTAGATTCTTATGGTTCTATTGTTTCTTTCAGTCAAGAGGCATCGATAAGACTACTTCTTAGTTTTTTGGAAGTTCGATGACAAACCCCGAGATCACCGGGTAGTGGTCGGAAATGTACTTGACACCGAATTTCGGCTCGTCAACGACGTTGAAACTCCGTGCCTCGGCGTTGCGGTAGAAGATGTGGTCTATCATTTGAAGTCTGGCTCCGTTTCGGCCGAAATCATTGAAAGAAGGGGTTTTGTCCGCCTTTTTCACGGTTTTCCCGGATTCTTTCAAATAGGTGGCCAGCGGCTTGAGAGCCTTGTCCTCGCTGGTGGTGTTGAGGTCACCGGTCATGAACACGACCGCATTGTCCCCGGCGATCTCCTTTATCTTTTCCACCATCAGGACGGCACTTTCATGCCGTGCCTTCTCACCGGTGTTGTCAAAATGGGTGTTGAAAAAGAATATTATCTGTCCAGACTTCCGGAAGCGTAGTTTGACCCAGTTCGCGCTCCTGACATATTCAGCATCCCATCCCTTTTTCTCCGGAGTCTGATCCTCGTTCAGCCAGAATGAGCCGTAGTCCAGCAACTCGAACCTGTCTGCAAGGAAGAAAACCGGGTTGAAACCGAAATCCGAATCATGGTTGACAGTTCCCGGCTTGGCGTTGCCGTCAATCATGATGTATTCTTTCAACTCGTTCATCATGTATGACTTTTGTCCTGATGTCACTTCCTGAAGGCCAAGCACGTCTGGACGGTATTTTCTGACGGCCTTGACGCATCCGGCCTTCCTGCTCTCCCAATTGTACTTTCCGGTGTCCGCCGGAAATTGGATTCTGATGTTGAAGGACATCACGCTGGCTTTCTCCTCCTTGGCCTCTGCCTTGATCCCGGACAGGGTCCAAGCCGTGATGACCGCTGTCACTAACAATAATATTCTTCTCATAAACCAAAAACTTCTTTTTCAAGCGTTAAAAATATGCCGCCGCGATGGGGTGAATATTTTGGTGTCGCTTAGCGGGTGATTCTCGCCACCCAGCCTCCGCCAGGGGCAAGATGAATATTCACAATCCCGTCCGCCGGGATCTTCGCGGAAGTTTTCTTATAGTCTCTGGCTGCCCTGTCGGCGTTGATTCCGTCCTGGAAGACGGTCATATTCCCGTCTCCGATGAAGTTCAGGTCAAGGGTAAGGTCGCGCGCATCCCAATTCGTCAGCGCTCCGATGTACCAGATGTCTCCGCTGCGGCGGGCCACGGCGACATATTCACCGATCTCTCCGCAAATCGGAACTGTCTCATCCCAGACGGTAGGGAAGCCTGCGATGAACTCCGTGCACTCCGGTTCGGCCATGTAGTTGGACGGCGAGTCGCAGAGCATTGTCAGCGGCGCCTCGAAGACGGCATATTCCGCGAGCTGACGGCAGCGGGTACCCTGGCTCATCGCCTCGGATCCGATAGGGTGGTAGTTCTTCCTTATTGCGTTGCGCATCGCCCCTTGGGTGTAATCCATCGGGCCGGCCACCATCCTGACGAAAGGAATCGTCACATCGTAGGTGACCTCGTCGTAGCCTTCCGGACTCCATTTCAACTGCTCCAGTCCGGCGACTCCCTCGAAATTAAGTACATTCGGGTAAGTCCTCTGGATTCCCGCCGGCTTGTAAACCCCGTGGAAATCAATCAGCAGATGGTTCTCGGCGGCGATCCTCGCCATCCTTTCGCAGAACTTCACGGCCTGCTGGTCGTCCCTGTTGATGAAATCGATCTTGAATCCCTTGAAGCCCATCTTGGCGTAGTGGCTCATCGCCTTCTCCGGGTTCTTCACGATGCTGTTGTAGCTGGCCCAGAGGATGATGCCGACATTCTTGCCGTTGGCGTAGGAGACGAGTTCCTCAAGATTGATGTCCGGGTTGATCAAGAACAGGTTCGCCTTCGCTCTCTGCGCCCAACCCTCGTCCATAATGATGTACTCGATGCCGTGCGCGGCAGCGAAGTCGATGTAGTACTTGTAGGTCTCCGTGTTGATTCCCGCGCGGAAATCAACTCCGTAAAGATTCCAGTCGTTCCACCAGTCCCAGGCCACCTTGCCAGGCTTCACCCAGCCCCAGTCCGTGTTCCCGTCCGCCGGAGTGGCAAGCTGCCAGACCAGATCCATCTCCATCAGCGACTTGGCGTCCTGAGCGATTCCGATGACCTTCCACGGGAACTTCTGCCCGGCCTCGACCTTGGCGATGTAGTCGGCGTAGTCCATATCCTGATAGACGTACACCCCGTTAGGTTTCAGCCCGATCGGGTATGGCGCGCGGACGCTTTTCAATTCCTTGCCGCCCTGCCCGTTGAGGAACATTCCAGGATAGCCGGACAAATCTGACTCGGTGATGACGATCTTCACCCCGTCAGCCGCGTCCACCGTCATCGGAAGGAACGCCAGCTTCGCGGGATTCATCCGGGACAAATGAATATGCTCGTAGGTGTTCTCGAACGAGTTGACGAACTGCTGCTTGAATGTCTTTCCGTCATCACTCTTGACGTAAGGCACCCACGCCGTCCAGTCCTCGGCGAAGTTGAATTCCGTAAGCTCGTCAGTCACAGTGAACTCCCCGGACTTCGCTGTTGAGATGAACCTGTATGCCACCCCGTTGTCGAACGCCCTGAACTCCACATTGTACCCCTTGAACTCCAGCGTCAGGAAATTGTAAACGTCATCCACGGTCGCCTTCTTGTAATTCATCGCCGGGATGCCCTTCACATTGTGGCTCCCTTTCCTGCTCCTGCGAACCTTGTCCGCTCCGCCAAATACCGTCCCGTCCTCAAATGTCATCGAGATCTCTGATGGTGTCAGAAGCGCCACCGCATCCCGGCTTATTGAATATCTAAGGCCGTCCCCCGTTGAGATCTCCGTGACAATCCTCCCGTCCGGAGAGGAAAGCGACCAGATTTTCTGCGCCCCGAAAGCCGCGAAAGGCAAGCAAATGAACATCGCCGCCGTCAAAAGAAGTTGTTTCAGTGTCATATTACCCATAGTAATGAAGCTGATTTCAATAAAAACCAAAAATAGTCATTTTGCCGAATTTTACCAAAACGGGACAGGTTTGAATATGTGAGCATACCTCCCGGGGAACGTTTCCGCCCCGAAATGTCACCGAAGAGCGCCTCTTGACCCTCTTCGGCAATGAAATCGCTCAAAAATGTCGCCCGAGAGACTTTGTTGATCATGACGGTGGCATTATATGCGGAAAATGCCACCGTTGTATGTGTTTTTGCCACCGACAAGAGCGATATTGCCTGTTTATGCTCCTCTGATCGTGCTCATAGCCGATAAACACGGTTATATATTGCCCGGAACTGTCTATCGTAGGAATATTTTTACATTATACCTTTGCGATAACCGCCTGAAATCAGCGCTTGTCGCAAGACAATAAAATTTATTCTTGTGCGGTAACTCGATTTTTTTTACCTTTGTCGCAAAGCGATAATGAATATGACGAATGAGATCATAGGAAGGGAAGAGGAGATCAAACTGCTCGAAGAATGCTATCAATCAGGTAAGGCTGAATTGGTTGCGGTGTATGGCAGAAGACGGGTCGGGAAAACCTATCTGGTAAAAAACCTGTTTCAGGATAGGTTTGACTTCTTTGTCACGGGGCAATACGAGGGGAAACTTCGGGACGAACTGTATTTGTGGAACAGGAAACTCGTGGAGGGCTCCGGAAACTTCTACCCTATGCCGCGCGATTGGAATGAGGCGTTTGAGCAGCTGAAGCACTATCTCGGCACGATCGCGAAAAAGAGAGTCGTGATATTCATAGATGAGATGCCGTGGCTGGACACTCCTAAGTCGAAGTTTGTCAGGGCTTTTGAATATTTCTGGAATGATTGGGCCTCTTCGCGGAGCGAACTTATGGTGATCATCTGCGGTTCGGCCACAACGTGGATGAATGACAATGTCATCTCTCAGAAAGGCGGGTTGCACAATCGGGTCACACGGAAGATAAAGTTGTCTCAGTTCAATCTTCACGAGACTTCTCTTTTCCTGGCCAGGAAAGGCATCAAATGGACAAACCACCAGATCGCGGAGTGCTATATGGTTCTTGGCGGCACCCCGTACTATCTCGATCTGCTCCGCAAAGGCTATAGTCTGCCTCAGAATGTCGATTTCCTGTTCTTTCGGAACAACGCCGAGCTTGACGGTGAATATGATGTTTTGCTGAAATCCTTGTTCAAGGACTCGCAGACCTACAGGCGTGTGATTGAGCTTCTTGCCAAGCGCTCCAAAGGCATGACCAGAAAGGAGATGTGCGAAGAACTGAAGTTTTCCGATGGCGGAGCGTTCACTACCATTCTTGAAAACTTGAGGAATTGCGATTTCATACGGTCATATTCAGCGTTCGGGAAGAAGGACAGGGACACGATGTATCAGCTTGGGGATATGTTCATTCTGTTCTATCTCAAGTTCGTCAAGAATGGTGGCGGAAAGGACGAGGCCTTCTGGTCGAACTCTATTGACGATCCGGCGAGACGGGCTTGGTCAGGATATGCTTTTGAACAGCTCAGCCTCAGTCATATTCCTCAAATCAAGGAAGCCTTGGGCATCCGTGGCATCCTTAGCAATGTCTGCTCCTGGTACAAGAAAGGGGACAGTGAAAAGGGAATAAAAGGGCATCAGATCGACATCCTTATAGAACGCCGGGACCAGGTGATAAATGTCTGCGAGGCAAAATTTTCCAACAGGCCCTACGTCGTGACCGGAAAATATCTTCAAGAGATGTTTGAACGGATGGAGGATTTCCGCGACACGGTGAAAACCAACGCCGCCTTGCATCTCACGATGATCGCGTCAGACGGACTTGCGACCAATGAATATTCAAGTGAAGTCCAGAGTGTTGTGACGCTTGATGATTTATTTAAGAATTGATGTTTCTTGTGTTTTGTGCACTTTGGAATGATGATAATTGAAGTTTTGTGCACTTTAGTAATGTTGAAAAAATAAGTAAGCGTTAAAATTGCATCAATCGATAAAATTGAATACATAGAATCACCCTGAACATTATATAACGGCTCTGTTGTTTTGATTTTTTTGAGCCTTGTGCAAACCCTGTGCAAACCGCAGGCACGCAGGAATGGCTCTGGTAATGCTGGGAGGCCATAGTGTGTGGCTGACCCCCATATCCCGAGGGAGGGTCAGCCACAGTGATAGTGGATTGAATACCGTTGGTGGCGTTTTATCGTGTCCGTGGTTTGTAAATGATTGGCATTCTTTGCGGATAATGCCCCCGCCGTGACCAAGACCAGCGCCAACAGCTTTACTTAGGCTTGCAAACCATAATAAGGCAAATAAAAAAAGTGGCAATCATTAGTGCAAACCTATTTCGTGCAGGATATGCTGGCGGATCAGGACAGAGAACTTCATGTCTTTTTTCTTTTTTTGAACAAAAACGTTTGCGCAACGTACAATGAATCAAATTGTTCGGTCTTGTGGGGAAAATATTTGCAGATTAGAATAATTATTAATATCATTGCGGAAGATATGACTTGCAGACTGAGGATTCTTTCGACAAGGTGACATCCTTTCAGAAGCGTCCCACTAACATACAACTGAAGTTTAACATACAAACCGATTGATGAATGAAAAAGTTCAACAGTTTTGATGCTGGCTCCAGAAGCGGGTGCAAACAATGTCGTAATATTCCCTGACCATCACTGGTCCGGTGCGGCATTGGCAATTCTGCCGGCCTTCCCTTTCACGTCGACTTTTCCGGCCTCCGGGCTGCTCCTTGCTCTGATTGCGGGAGGAGTGGCTTATGCGGCTTCTGACCAAACAGACACCGAGTCCGGTGTCCCCAAAACGTGGGTCTCCTGAGGAGTCGCACAGAAGTTTCACAAACCATTTACAACTGATTTCATTATGTTTAAAACAATGATTGTCAAGAGCATAGGGGGGGGGTGGTATTGCCCTAGTTATACTCTTGTTATCCTCGACAGGCCTCAAGGCGGCGGTGACGCACTCCGGTGGCTCGGCGACGCAACAGCAGCAACCGAAGACCCGAATCCTGTCGGGAACCGTTCTGGACGCCGTCACGAACGAACCCGTGATCGGGGCGGCGGTCCAGGTGCGCGGCCGTCAGGGCGGGGAGATCACCGACCTTGACGGAATGTTCACCATCGATGTCCCGTCCGGGGCGGTCATCACCGTCACATCGCTCGGCTACCGTTCCCAGTCTTTGAATGTCGGAACCCGGGACAACATCAGGATTCTCCTTGAGCCTGATTCAGAGGTTCTCGAGGATGTGGTTGTCACCGCGTTCGGCGTGGGACAGAAGAAGGAGAGCGTCGTGGGAGCCGTGCAGCTGGTGCGGCCGGAGTCCCTGATCGTTCCTTCCGCCAACCTCTCCACGGCGTTCGCGGGAAGACTCGCCGGAGTGGTCTCCTTCCAGAGAAGCGGAATGCCGGGACAGAACGGGTCTGACTTCTACATCAGGGGAATCTCCACCATCAGCGGAGTCACGTCACCTCTGATCATCCTTGACGGAGTGGAGATCTCGGCAGGAGACCTCAACGCCATCGACCCGGAGATCATCGAGGGCTTTTCCATCCTCAAGGACGCGACGGCCACGGCGATGTACGGCACAAGAGGGGCCAACGGTGTGATGATCATCACGACCAAGAGCGGGCGCGACCTTGACAGGCCGATCATCGGATTCAGGATCGAGACCAACGTCACGACCCCTACCAGGCTGCCGAAATTCGTTGACGGAGCCAGGTACATGGAACTCTTCAACGAGGCCGTGACAAACCAGGGTACAGGCGACGTGCTCTTCTCCAAGGAGAGGATCGAAGGCACAAGGAAGAGGCTCAACCCTTACGTCTACCCGGACGTGAACTGGTACGACGAGATCTTCCGCAACCACGCCTTCAACCAGAAGGTAAACTTCAACATCCGCGGCGGAACCGGCAAGATCACCTACTTCATGAACCTGACCGTGAATCACGAGACGGGTATGCTCCGCGACAGGAGCAAGGACTTCTTCTCGTTCAGCAACGGAATCAACGTGATGAAGTACGCCTTCCAGAACAACATCGACTTCCACATGTCCAAGAGTTCCACAATCTCGCTTCACCTCAACGCGCAGGTCAATGACATCACCGCTCCGGCAATCAACAACAATGACACGAGTCCCGCCGGACAGATGAACAGGATCTACTCCTCCATAATGGACTGCAATCCGGTGGACTTCCCTGTCTACTTCCCTGCGGGAGAGGAGAAATGGATAAAGTGGGGAGCGTTCAGCGGCGGCAACGACCAGGGGGCGACGAACCCGTTGGCGCAGGCCACCAGAGGCTACGGCACCAGTTTCGCGAGCACGGTCATCGCCAACCTTGACTTCGAGCAGAAGCTCGACGTGCTGACCAAAGGATTGAGGTTCAAGGCGATGCTCTCGTTCAAAAACTGGAGCAAGACCACCACGAACCGTTCGCAGGGTGTCAACCGTTACTCCCTTGAAGGCTACACTGTCAACCCTGACGGAACCTATGACCTGAAAGTGACGCCGATCGGCACACCGGGCAAGCCGGTGCTCTCCACCAACAGAATAATGGAGGGAGACCACCGGATATATTTCCAGACCTTCTTGGACTGGAACAGAACCTTCGGAAAGCACTCGGCCAGCGCGATGCTTCTGTTCAACATGGACGAACTGTCATTCAACAGCGGCGGAGACCTCATCAGTTCGCTGCCGAGGAGAAAGGTCGGCTACGCTGCCAGGCTGTCCTACGACTACGACCACCGTTACCTGCTCGAGTTCAACGCCGGCTACAACGGCTCCGAGAACTTCGCCAAAGGCCACAGGTACGGATTCTTCCCTTCAGTCGCCCTGGGCTGGAACGTCAGCTCGGAAAAGTTCTGGGCTCCTGTCAAGCCGGTCATCTCAAGACTCAAGCTCAGAGGCTCTTACGGACTTGTCGGCAACGACCAGATCGGTGGGACGCGGTTCATCTATCTGGCGGATGTGAACCTTGAGGCCTCACCGTGGTTCACTACCGGCTATGGTACAGGACAGACCCAAAGCCTCCGGGGTCCTACCTACAACCGCTTCCAGAACAATGACATCACCTGGGAGATCGGACGGAAGGTGAACGCAGGGGTCGAGATGGAGCTGTTCGGGTCGCTCAGCCTCACGATGGAGGCTTTCAGGGAGATCCGGAGCAACATATTCCAGCAGAAACTGTCGATTCCCAACTATCTCGGAACGGCAAACACCGTCATCTACGGCAACCTCGCCAAGGTTAAGAACTACGGATTCGACATCTCCGCCGAGTTCGGCAAGTCTTTCTCCAAGGACTTCTACGTGCAGTTCCTCGGCACGTTCACCTACGCGCGCAACAAGGTTCTTGAATATGACGAAGCCCCCGGCACGCGTCCGGCGAACTCCAGGATCGGACATCCTGTCAACACGATCTACGGTTTCATCAGCGACGGTCTCTACATCGACCAGGCGGATCTGGACCGAAGTCCGGAATCCACTCTGGGCAACATAGCGATAGCCCCGGGTGACATCAAGTACATCGACCAGCCCGACAAGAACGGCAAGCTTGACGGGAAGATCACCACGGACGACGTGGTGGCGATGGGGTACCCTACCGTCCCGGAGATTGTCTATGGTTTCGGGCCGACGATAACGTACAGGAACGTTGACTTCTCGTTCTTCCTTCAGGGGGCGGCGAGGACATCGCTGATGATGTCTGGCTTCCATCCTTTCGGAGCGCAGTACAACAGAAACGTCCTCCAGTTCGTGGCTGATGACCATTGGAGTCCTACCAACCAGAACATAAGGGCGGCCTACCCGCGTCTTACCAAGTACGAGAACAACCACAACTCCAGAGCTTCTGACTTCTGGCTCAGGGACGCTTCGTTCCTCAAGCTGAAGAACGTGGAGGTGGGTTGGAGAATCCGCAACGTAAGAGTCTACGCCAACGCCGTCAACGTCCTGACCTTCTCAAGGTTCAAGCATTGGGATCCGGAGATGGGAGGCGGGGCAGGCATGCAGTACCCTACCCAGAGGACATTCAATCTTGGTCTGCAAGTGACATTTAAATGATAACAGCGATGAAAACATTCAGTAAAATAGTCTTTCTTGCCTGCCTTTGTGCTGGCGTTGTCTCCTGCGACTTTCTGGACATTGTTCCCGACGAGAAGGGGAAGGCCGAGGATGCGTTCGAGGATGTCAGAGCCGCCGAACGGTATCTGTATTCCTGCTACAGCTACCTCCCGAATCCGCGCGAGGGGCCTACCTCTCTGGATTTCATGACGGGAGACGAGGTGATCACCGCTTTCGAGCACGAGACATTCGCCTCGTTCCCGAAAGGCAACTTCACCGCCTCCTCGCCGGTGATCTCCTACTGGAACACCCTGTTCCAGGGCTTGAGGCAGACTTACATATTCCTTAACAATGTGGACAAGGTCCCTAATCTTCCCGCAGGCACACTCGCGGACTACAAGGCGCAGGCGACCTTCCTCATCGGCTACTATCATTTCCTGCTTTCAAGGTGCTACGGCCCGATCATCATCATCGACGAGGAGCCGAGTATCCTGACCGTGGCCTCGGACTACAAGGCCAGGACACCGTACGACCAGTGCGTCGATTTCATTTGCGACAAACTGGACGAAGCGGCGGCGGGTCTCCCTGCCAAGCGTCCTGCGCTGTACTACGGACTTGCGACAAGCGTGGTCGCCAAAGCCCTGAAGGCCAGGATGCTGCTTACCGCGGCCTCACCTCTGTTCAACGGCAATTCCGAGTTCTTCTCTGATTTCAAGGGCAAGGACGGGACACAGCTGATGCCTTTGCAGTACGATCCTGCGAAATGGCAGAAGGCGAAGGAGGCATTCGCCGAGGCCATCAGGGTCGCGGAGGAGGCCGGCCACAAGCTTTACATGAACGACAGCTTCTTCAACGGGAACCTTGAGCCGGCAGACCCTGTGCAGCACAGGCTCCGCTACAACATAATGGAGCCGCTCAACGAAGAAATCATCTGGGCGGACTCCCGCGGCGAAGGATACTACGGCCTCCAGAACAAATCCACGCCTTACAGCAGCAGCTCGGCCTGGAACGGGGTCGCTCCGACCCTCGCGATGGTGAAGCGGTTCTACACCAAGAACGGACTTCCTCTGAGCGAGGACAAGGGCCTGTTCTCCCCGTCGAGCATGTACGATGTCGTGACCGTCGATGAGGATCATGCCTCCGAGGCCGAGGTGGGAGCCCAGACCATCAGGCTCAATCTGGACAGGGAGCCGCGCTTCTACGCCTGGGTGGCGTTCCAGGGTGGTTACTACGAGATTCTCTCGGCGGCCTCCAACGGAGCGTACGCCAACGACCCGTCCTACAAGAGGCATTCCGGGACGGACAGAGGCAAGCTTGTCTGCGACTTCGTCCTTGGAGGCAACTGCTCCAGGGACTACGGCGGACTAAGGACCAACAACTACTCACCTTCGGGCTATCTCAACAAAAAGGGCGTTAATCCAGGCTATGCAGTCGCGACCTTTCTCAAAGCCCCTATTGACTATCCGTGGCCGCTTATGAGGGTTGCCGAACTCTATCTCGGCTACGCCGAGGCCTGCGTCGAGACCGGAGACCTCGCCACGGCAAAGACCTACCTGAACAAGGTCAGGGAAAGGGCCGGAATCCCTTCCGTGGAGGAGTCGTGGGAGACCATCGCGGGGAAGACCCTGAACCAGGCCCTCCTCAGGGACATCGTCCGTCAGGAGAGGCAGATCGAATTCTACCTCGAGAACCATAATTTCTGGGATCTCAGAAGATGGAAGATGGCTGAGAAGTATTTCAGCGTGAAGGCTGAGGGATTCAACATCGAGGCAAGGGACATCAACAGTTTCGCCACCGTCAGCACCATCATGTTCGAGCGGAAGTTCGAGTCACCGACCCAGTACCTTCTCCCGATTCCTCTGAGCGATGTGAACAAGAATCTGAATCTTGTGCAGAATCCGGGATATTGATGAAAACATCGTAAACAACAAAGATATATGAGACCATACAGAATATTCAATCTGCTTTTCCTGCTTCCGCTGCTCGCCGTCGGCTGCAAGGATGACGACAAGGGAACGGTCCCGTCCCCGATCAAGGATGTCCGTTCGGAGGAGCGTCCCGGCGGGATCGCCCTCTTCTGGACCCTCCCCGCCGACAAGAGTGTCCACTATGTGAAAGTGTCCTACCACGACCATCTGCTGGGGATAGACGAGGTCCGGCTTTCCAGCTGTGACTCCATCCTGATTCCTGACACCAGGGCAAGGTTCGGCGACTACCGCTTCACCATCCAGCCGTTCAGCAGGACGGACAACGGCGGAAAGACCCAGACCGTGACCGCAAGGTCGGGCAGGGCGCCGGTGACGGAGCAGGCCACACGCATCATCCTCAAGGCCGAGCATCTCGGCACGAACGCCCAGGAGCCGAGCGAGGGTCCCATCGCCAATCTGATCGACGGGAACACCGCCACGTTCTTCCACACGGCGTGGAGCGTGGCAATCCCGGGGCCGCACTGGCTCCAGATCCGGCTTCCGGAGGCCTTGACCGAGGGACACTGGAAATTCTGGTACGCTCCGAGAAACAACGGACGGCAGAAACCGACGGACTTCGACATCCTTGTCAGCACAGGCGGCTCGGACTGGACACTCGTCAAGAAGTTCACGAAGGACGAGGACGGTCTGCCTGTTACGGCAACCGATGCCTACACATCGCCGAACCTGCCTGTCACACAGCCTTTCGACCACATCAGGATGGTCGTGAACGCCGTCAACTCAGGCGAGGTGTTCTTCACGATGTCCGAGTTCCGGCTGTGGCAGGTGAAGGTCGTTGATCCGGAGGCGGAATGAAAGCGCTCCGTATCATAGTGTACATGGTTTGCCTCCTCTTCCCGCTCTCCTGCGGGGAGAAGGAGTCTCCTGACGGACCGGAAGTTCCTCCTCTTGTTCCGGAGGGGGAATATGTTCCGGTCGGCAAGCCGGACATCAAGGATGATATCAGGGTCAAGGTGCTGTCCGGAACCGCCTCCTCTTGGCAGCAGGGTGAGAACATCGAGAAATCCTTCGACGGAAGTTACGAGACCCTCTACCACTCCTCCTGGGACAACTCGGCGGGCGGTTACTTCCCGGTCACCCTGACCTACAGCTTCTCCAAGGGAACGGACATCGACTACATTGTCTACCATCCCCGGAAATCCGGTTCCAACGGCAACTTCAGGGAAACGGAAATCCACTACAAGATCCGGGGCAAGGAATGGTCCGCCGCGGGGAAATATGACTTCAAGGGTTCGGGGCATCCGTCCAAAGTGGACTTCCGGACCACACTGAAAGACGTGGAGAGCATCCGGTTCACGGTGTGGTCCGGAGCCGGGGACGGACAGGGATTCGCCTCCTGCTCCGAGATGGAGTTCTACAAGGTCAACCCGGACAAGTTCGACCCCCTGTCCCTGTTCACCGACAGGGCCTGCTCAGCGTTGAGGCCGGGGGTCACGGACGAGGACATACGCTCCTGCGGCTCGGAGTTTTTCAGGAATATGGCAGCCTACATGAAGGCGGGCCGCTATCCTACGGAATTCAGGGTTCAGGAATATTCCGCCTATCCCTATCCGGAAGTCGTCGCGCGGGATCTCAAGATCTCACCTTACAGTTTCATGGACGGAGCCACTGGTATCTTCTCGCCCGGCGGCGAGGATATGGTAGTACTCGTCGATGGACTAGGAAACCGTCAGGCCTCGGTCTACGTCCAGAATCTGGACAGACCCGGCGGGGATGGCTTCCACGGACGCTCCTTTCCGTTGAGCGACGGAGTGAACCAGTTCAAATCCATGGACAAGGGGCTTCTCTACGTTGTGTTTCAAAGCGACGACTATCTGACAGCCAATCCCGTCAAGGTGCATTTCGCGGGAGGCAGGGTCAACGGACTCTTTGACCTGCGAAGGCACAAGGACACAGACTGGCAGAGGCTTCTGGGTGCGGCGGAATATTCTTTCTTTGATGTTGTGGGAGAATATTCACACCTCACCTTTCCCACCTCCCGCTTCCGCGCCCACACCCCGGACGGGGCCGCCCTTATCCGCGTGTTCGACTCGTTCGTCAGGGCGGAGCAGGAGCTGATGGGGCTGTACCGCTACGGCAGGACATTCCCGAACAGGATGAGGTTCATCGTGATCTACACCTCCTACATGTACGCCACAAGCTACTATACGGCCTACAATGACTCCACCCTGCCGCAGCTGTGCGACGTCCTGAGTCTGACAACCGGCTCCTGCTGGGGACCCGCCCACGAGGTCGGCCACTGCAACCAGACCCGTCCGGGACTCAAGTGGCTGGGCACCACGGAAGTGACGAACAACATAATGTCCGAATATGTCCAGACCACAATCCTCAGGCAGCCTTCAAGGCTTCAGACCGAGGACATGGGAGAGGGGCTGCCGAACCGCTACGCCAAAGCCTGGAGAGACATTCTGGCCGCTGGCGCGCCTCATTCCACAGAAGGAGACGTGTTCTGCAAGCTCGTCCCTTTCTGGCAGCTCCAGCTCTACTTCGGAGAGGTTCTGGGGCAGACACCCGAGCTGCGGGAGGACAAAGGAGGGTTCTACCCCGATGTCTTTGAATATGTCAGGACCTCCCCCGACCTCGGAACCGCCGGGGAGCAGCAGACGGAGTTCGTCCTCACCTGCTCCAAGGCCTCGGGACACAATCTGCTGGACTTCTTCACCAAATGGGGATTCCTCACCCCCGTGGACGCGTCGATTGACGACTACGGCTCGGGCAGGATGACAGTGACGGAAAGCAGGATCGAGGAGATCCGCCAAAGGGTCGAGGCGCTGGCGCTTCCTAAGCCGGACTCCCCTATAGAGTACATCACGGACAACAACAAGGGTCTGTTCAAGACGAGGCCGGAGGTGATCCCCGGCTCTGTGTCGGTCAGCTCTTCGGGAACCGTCACCCTGACGGACTGGAAGAATGTGGTTGTCTTTGAGGTGAGGGACGCCGACGGCGGTCTGGTCTTCGCCTCCGAAGGCAAGCTCGCCCCGTCCTCCAAGGCGGTCTTCAGCGTTCCAGGCGGATGGAATCCGTCCTACAGGCTCATGGCGGTCTCCGCCACAGGCAAAAGGACGGATGTCACACCATAGAATTTGAAATAGTCAAAAAGAATCCCTATCTTCATCACTCGGCAACATTATAGACAAAGGATATGAAATTGAAATCTATCACATTGGCCGCGATGGCCATCTGCCTGACCGTCCAGACCGCATTTTCGCGGAGGCCGGCGGTCTTTCCGGAAACGGAAGCCCGGGAGTCCGCCCCAGAGGGGCTGGCCGTGGACTTCACCGAACATCTTGACCAAAAAGTTGTCTCGAAGGGAGGTGCTGTGACTCGCCGTCACGAGACGGTGTTTTTCGACTCGGCGAAAGACGCTGTGTCAAAAGACATGGAACAGAGCCCGAACTATTCTTCATTGAACGGAGTCTGGGATTTTCGCTATTACGATTCCGTGCAGGATATGCTGGCGGATCCGGACAAGGCTCCCACGGCCATCAAGGTTCCCGGCAACTGGGAGGTTCAGGGATTCGGGACCGCCGTCTATGTGAACCACCCGTACGAGTTCCGCCCGAGGAACCCGCAGCCGCCACAGCTCCCGGACAGGATTCCCACGGGGGTATATTCAAGGAAATTCACGCCTGAGTTTGGAAAAGGGGAGAATTGCTACCTGAATCTCTGCGGAGTGAAAGGCGGTGCGTATGTGTTTGTCAACGGGAAATTTGTCGGTTACAGCGAGGATTCCAAGGATTTGGTCCGCTACGACATAACCCCTTATGTGGAAAGCTGCATGGAGGCGGATCTGCGCATTGTCGTGACCAGATGGAACACAGGCAGCTACCTTGAGTGCCAGGATTTCTGGCGCATCAGCGGAATCGAGCGGGATGTCTATCTGTCGCGGGAGCCGGCCACGGTTCCGGAGGATTTTGACTGGAATGTGGTCTCGACGCTGTCAGAAGACCTCGGCACCGGAGATTTCAGGCTGGAAGTCAACTCCTCGAAACCGATCAATGTCAGCTGGATCCTTCTGGATGCCAAGGGCAACGAGACCGCTAAAGGAGAATCAGAAACGGTAAAAGGCGTAAAACAGTGGCAATCAGCCATCAAGGATGTGAGAAGGTGGTCTGCCGAGACACCGGAGCTATACACCCTGCTGCTTTGCGTCGAGGGGAAACACGCCAAGGCTAATGTCGGTTTCCGCCGTCTGGAAATTGTCGGCGACCGCTTCCTCGTCAATGGCATGCCGGTCAAGTTCAAGGGAGTCAATATCCACGAACACAACCAGTTCACCGGTCATTACATCACCGAGGAAGACATGCTCACCGACCTCAGGCTGATGAAAAAACACAACATCAACGCCATCCGCACCAGCCACTATCCTTTGCCTCGGCTCTTCTACGAACTTTGCGACGAGTACGGATTCTATGTCTATGACGAGGCCAATATCGAGTCCCACGGGATGGGCTATAATCTTGAGAAAACCCTCGGCAACAATCCTGACTGGCTGCCTCAGCACAGGGACAGAATCCTCAACATGTACTACCGGACCCGCAACTACCCGTGCGTCACGATCCTCTCTCTGGGCAACGAGGCCGGCAACGGCTGCAACTTCTACGACACCTACAGGGAACTGAAGGCTCTGGAAAGTGGCGGCCAGAACAGACCGGTCTGCTACGAGAGGGCCGTCTTAGAATGGAACACGGACATGTTTGTGCCGCAATACCCTGACGCCGAGTGGTTTCACAAGATGGGGAAGAGCGGCTATCCGAAGCCGGTCGTGCCTTCGGAATATTCCCACGCGATGGGCAATTCCAACGGCTCGCTCGACCGCCAGTGGAAGTACATCTATGAATATCCGAACCTCCAGGGTGGCTTCATCTGGGACTGGATCGACCAGGGACTCTACGAGACCGACAGCGACGGCAGAATGTACTGGACGTACGGCGGTGACTACGGGGAGCACTCTCCGAGCGACGGCAATTTCAACTGCAACGGAGTCATCGCGCCCGACCGGACACCTCATCCTGCGATGGCCGAGATAAAGCACGTCTATCAGGACGTGAAAGTCTTGCCGGAGGATGCCTCCCAAGGGCTTTTCAAGGTTCAGAACAGATTCTATTTCAAGAGTTTGAATGAATATGCCCTCAGATGGGCCGTGACTGCCGACGGCACCCGGATCGCTTCCGGCAACGTGGCTCTCTCCGCCGCTCCACAGTCTGAGGAGGAAGTCCGCGTGAGGCTGCCGAAACTTCCGTCCGACAAGAAATGTCTCATAACCTTCGAGACTCTCACCAGTAAGGCTGCCGGGCTTTTGCCGGAGGGTAGCGTCATCGCCTGCGATCAAATCAAACTATCTGATGCCAGGAGACTTGCGACTCCTCGGCGGGCGAGGGGAGTAAAGGCCACCGAGACAGAGACGGCGATCGCCCTCGAATGCCGTGACGCGTCGCTTGTCTTTGACAAGGCACTGGGATGTCTGAAGGAATATTCATTCAAAGGAAAGAATATGTTCAATGAGGATTTCGGCCTCAGACCGCTGTTCTGGAGGGCGCCGACCGACAATGACTACGGCAACGGGATGCCGTCCCGCTGTCAGGCGTTCAAGGTCTCCAGCCGGGAGTTCGATGTGAAGGCGGGTCTTGAAGGGGATTCGGTAGTGGCTGAATATTCATTGGTAAGCGGAAACATATTCACAGTCCGCTACACCCTGCTTGAGGGGGGCATCCTTTCCGTCGAGTCGGATTTCAAGGGTGTCAAGTCCTCAAAGCCGGTCGATGTGCCGCGCATAGGGTTCCGGATGAGGCTTCCTGCCTCCGCCGATTCGTTCACCTATCTTGGCAGGGGGCCTGAGGAAAACTATGCCGACCGCTTCGGAGGGACGCTGATCGGGGAATATTCATCATCCGCCTCCAAGGAATATGTCCGCTATGTGCGTCCGCAGGAATGTGGGCATCACATTGATTGTGAATATCTTTCCATCGGAGGTCTGGCCATCCGCTCCGACCGCTTTGAGTTTAACGCTCTCAGGTGCGCGGTCGAGGATCTCGATTCCGAAGAGGCTGTCCAGCGTGACTATCAGTGGGAGAACAAAGGGCCTTTGACCGAGAACGATCCGGCCAAGGCGAAGAATCGTCTCCGCCGCCAGACCCACATAAATGACTATGTCGAGAGAGACTTCGTGGAGGTTTGCGTGGACTATGCACAAAGCGGAGTCGGCGGCTACGACAGTTGGGCGGCAAGGCCGGACGGCGACAGATGCCTCTGGAGCGACCGTGACTATTCATTCCGCTTTGCGATTGTCCCCGCCAGGGCGATGGGCGTTCGGAAGTCGTTAGGATTTGATTTTTAGGAATATTCCCGAGATTTGTAATCCTTAAAGAATAACTTGGTGATCTTTGATTGTCTTTTCGGTCTATATGTCTTTTCTCATCAGTCATGTGCCACCGGCACACTCCTTATTCCCAAAGACATCTATCCTCGAAAATACTGCCAAATCTTTACCAACTTATTTTTTAACGCTTGCTCAGGCGATTTATTCCGTGAAGGAGCGTCAGATTTTTCGGGATTTGTGATAACTTTGTAAGAGAATGATTTGTAAACAGTAATAAGCGATGAGATTCAGAAGTTTATTGGCCGCCATGTCACTTGTTCTGGCGGTATCATGCGCCACTTCCAAGGAGGAGGGGCCGATCAAGGTAGAGACACCTGCCCGTCCCGCGGGTCAGGAGAACGCGCTCGGGTTGACCGTGCCGGCGATGGACACCGTCCGTGTCGGTTTCGTCGGTGTCGGAATGCGCGGCTCAAGCGCCGTGGAGCGTTACACCTACATTCCGGGCGTGAAGATCAACGCCCTTTGTGATGTCGAGGCCGACAGGGTTGAGGCCGCACAGAAGACCTTGGAGGACAGGGGGTTGCCTAGGGCTGCCGGTTATTCCGGATCCACCGAGGCCTACAAGGAACTCTGCGAGCGTGACGACATCGACCTTGTCTACATCTGCACTGACTGGAAGCATCACGTTCCGATCTCTCTCTATGCGATGGAGCATGGCAAGAATGTCGCCGTTGAGGTTCCGGCCGCGGCTTCTCTGGAGGACATCTGGGCTTTGATCAACATGTCCGAGAAGACCCGTAAGCATTGCATGATGCTTGAGAACTGCTGCTATGATTTCTATGAGATGGCCGTCCTTACGATGGCTCAGAAGGGCTTGCTCGGAGAGATTCTCCATGGAGAGGGTTCCTATCATCACAATCTGGATCCGTTCTGGGGTTCCTATTGGAACAACTGGAGGCTTGATTTCAACAAGGAGGTCAAGGGTGATGTCTATCCTACCCACGGCCTCGGTCCGGTCTGCCAGGTGATGGACATCCATCGCGGCGACCGTTTCAAGACTCTTGTCGCGATGGAGACCAAGGCTGTGAACGGCCCTAAGCATGTGGAAGCCAGAACCGGAGAGAAATGTGAGGACTTTCAGAACGCCGATCTCACGATGACGATGATCACGACGGAGAAAGGCAAGACCATCCTCGTGGAACACGACGTTATGACGCCGCGCCCTTACAACCGCATGTACCAGATTGTGGGCAGCGAGGGCTATGCAGGGAAGTATCCGATCCAGCAGCTCTGTCTGAGGGACAACGCCTTGACCGAGGCTTCCACTGACTACCAGAACCTTGGCCGCGAGGTCACCTATTCGGGAGACAGGCTCAAGGCAATTCTTGAGGACAACCGCAATCCGATCCTTACTCCTGAGCTTGAGGCTCTTGCAAAGCAGGTCGGAGGCCACGGAGGGATGGATTTCATCATGGACTACCGTCTGGTCTACTGTCTGAGGAACGGCCTTCCGCTTGACATGGATGTCTATGACATGGCCGAATGGTGCTGTCTCACGGAGCTGGGCAGAATCTCCATCGAGAACGGCAACGCTCCGGTCGAGGTTCCGGACTTCACCCGCGGAGCCTGGGACAAGATCCAAGGCTTCTCCTACGCATTCGCCGAGTAATCATATTCAAAAATCCTAGAATCTATGGAAATTACACTGAAAGGCAAGGTCGCGGTGGTCACAGGTGGCACGCGCGGCATAGGTTACGCGGTCGTGAAGAAATTCCTTGAGGCTGGCGCTTCCGTAGCCCTGTGCGGCTCGAAGCCCGCGACCGCCAACGCGGCGCTTGGAAAACTCCTTTTCGAGTTGCCTGAGGCCAAGATTTTGGCGATCGCCCCGGATCTCACAGATTCTTCCTCTGTAGAGAATGCGTTCAATGAGGTTTTAGCAAGGTTTGGAAGGTTTGACATCCTTGTCAACAACGCCGGTATCTCGCAGGCGCTTCCTCTCAATGACTACACCGATGAGGAAATGGACAGGATTCTGGACATAAACCTCAAGGCGGTGTTTGTCTGCAGCAGGGCTGCGGCGAGGTTGATGGAGGCGGACGGCGGCGGTGTCATCCTCAACACCAGCTCCGTGGTGAGTCTTTACGGTCAGCCGTCCGGCTGTCTGTACCCGACCACCAAGTTCGCTGTCAACGGCCTGACGAAATCCCTTTCACGGGAGTTGGCTCCCCGTGGTATAAGGGTCAATGCCGTGGCTCCGGGCGTGACCCGCACCGACATGGTCGCTAACCTCCCGGAGGCTTTGATAAAGCCCCTGGTGGCGCGCATTCCTATCGGCAGGGTAGGTGAGCCTGATGAGGTCGCCGACGCGTTCCTCTTCCTGGCCAGCGACATGGCCTCGTACATCACCGGTGCCGTCCTCCCGGTTGACGGCGGAGTCATCATCTGATTCCCGTAGCGGCTCCAAGGCGGCTCCGTGGCAGCTCTGTGGCGGCTCCGTGGCAGCTCCGTGACAGCTCTGATGACTTTGAGTAGCCGAAGGTGGCATTAGGTAGAGCGAGTGTGGGGAGATGGGAATGGGGATGGGGGAATGCCGTGGGATCCATGGCAGCTCTGTGGCGGCTCCGTGGCGGCTCTGAGGACTTTGAGTAGCCGAAGGTGGCATTAGGTAGAGCGACTGTGGGGAGATGTGGATGAGATGGGATGATGCCGTGGGATCCATGGCAGCTCTGTGGTGGCTCTGTGGCCGCTCCGTGGCGGCTCTGTGGCAGCTCCGTGACAGCTCCGTGGCAGCTCCGTGGCAGCTCCGTGGCAGCTCCGTGACAGCTCTGATGACTTTGAGTAGCCGAAGGTGGCATTAGGTAGAGCGAGTGTGGGGAGATGTGGATGAGATGGGATGATGCCGTGGGATCCGTGGCAGCTCTGTGGTGGCTCTGCGGCGGCTCCGTGGCGGCTCCGTGGCGGCTTTGTGGCAGCTCTGATGACTTTGAGTAGCCGAAGGTGGCATTAGGTAGAGCGAGTGTGGGGAGATGGGAATGGGGATGGGGGAATGCCGTGGGATCCGTGGCGGACAACGTGTTGTAAATCAGCGGAATAAAACAACAGTCTGGTGTCGGATTTGGCACTAGGCTGTTGCCTTATTTGGTTGACTGTCAATGGGTTGGCTGCCACGCCGCTCACGCTGCTTCTCCCCACCCACAGACTGTCTGAAAAGTCTTGGCGAGAGTTGAAAAGTATGTACCCCACTACAGGGGGCGACAACGAATTCTCAATCCTCACCGGGGGTACTTTTACTTTTAAGGCAGTCTCCCCCTCACGGGCTGCCTTAACGGAAACTTTCGTATTCGGGCATTCCGAGACCTGAGAGGAAATCTTTGAACTGCTTGTAATCCTTAGGACAGACCAGAAGCACGTCACCAGTGTCCACAATGACGTAGTCCTTCAGCCCTTTCACGGCGTAGAACTTCTTGCGTCTGACGGTACTCACGAAGATGCTGTCCCTACAGTCCTCGGTCATGATATTGTCTGCGAACACCACGTTACCATCCGGGGTCTTTCCGTTGAAGTTCCTTGACAGGGAATCCCATCCGTCGATGTCCGACCAGCCGAAATCCCCCCGGTAGAGCCATGCCCTGTCCGTCTTCTCCATCACCCCGTAGTCGATGGAGACCTTCGGGCAGTCCGTGTAGGCTTTCTCAAGGAATGTCCGCTCCTCGTCCGTTCCGAGAGCCTTCTCCCAACCGGAGAAGACAGCCGTGACATCGGGGATGTACTTCTCCATCTCTTCCTTGATGACGGAGACTTTCCAGGCGAATATTCCCGAATTCCAGTAAAACTCGCCGGTCTTGCACAAAACCTCGGCCATCGCCTTGTCGGGCTTTTCCGTGAATGTCTTGACTTTCAAAGGGATGTCATAACTGGCGTCCTCGCTGCCTTTCGGAGCTTGAATGTAGCCGTAGCTCGTGTCGGGATTGGTAGGAGGGATTCCGAGGGTCATCAGGACAGGCTTCTCCTCCGCATATTCCATCATCTTCAGGATCGTGTCCCTGAATCCGCTCTCGTCCGCTATGGTGTGGTCGGCGGGAGTGGCAAGGACGGTCGCGTCCGGGTTGCGCTTCATGATGCTGTAGGTGGCGTAGACGAGGCACGGGCCTGTGCTTCTGGAGTAAGGCTCAAGAAGGAGGTTGTCCGCCGGAAGATCCGGAATCTGCTTGCGGACAAGGTCCGCGAATCTGGCCAAGGAGACAACAATGATGTTCTCCGGGGGAACAATCCTTGAGAAACGATCATAGGTGGTCTTGATGAAGGACTCGCCTGTGTAGGCGATGTCCAGAAACTGCTTGGGGCTTGCTTCGCGGCTTATAGGCCAGAAGTGGTTAGAGGTGCCTCCGGCCATGATGACGCAGTATCGGTTATCTTTGTTCATATCTTGGTGCTTAGTATATTTTTCTCAAATCAGCGCGGTCACTTCGACAAGTTCAGTGACCGCATTCCTGCTCCGGTTGCCGAGCTTGTGGTTGCCGAGTTTGTCGAAGCATCGAAACACTTTATTAATAATCTCGGAACTCCAAGTTGCGTAGTGAGCTTGTGGTTGCCGAGCTTGTCGAAGCATCGAAGCATCGAAACACCCGTTCAGAGGTACATCGGATAAAACGCGTTCGGGAACCATTCCACAATCTCCTTCCCTCCGTCAAACGTCACGGCGACGACATCAAAGTTGACTTCCAGATCACCGGAGATCCGCTTGTCTTTCGCCGTGTTCAAGTACCTCAGCGCCGCGTCGGCCACTTTCCTCTGCTTGCTCATTGTCACATTCTCCTCCGGAGAGACCATAACAGGCGCAACCCGGCTCTTGACTTCCACAAAATGCACACCATTCCGATCTAAACTGATGATGTCGATCTCAAGATGACCGGACCTGAAATTCCTTTGCACGATAATATGCCCTTTACCGGTCAGAAACTCACAGGCGACATCCTCACCCCTCCGCCCCAGCTCCATCCGTGGAGTCATCTGTTTTTCAGTGTTTTTCATAGTCTTGATTCAAATGCTTATCCCAACGTCACGATCGTCACACCCGACCCGCCGAACTGAACCTGCTCATCGTGGACGGAAGTGACCCCGGGAATTGTCCTTAGATATTTCTGTAACTCATCGCGCAGCGCCCCTGTGCCTTTGCCATGGATGATGCGTACGGAGCCGATGTTCAGCATGATGGCGTCATCGATGTAGTGAACGACAATGTCCAGAGCATCCGAAACCCTCTCTCCGCGCACGTCCAGTTCCGGAGAGAAAGCCAGTCTGCGTTCCCGCAGACCTGAATCGTCCTGGGCGGCCCGAGGCTTGATGTTCTCCCGCACCGAGGCTTTATATTCATTGGAAGAGATCCGCTCAACCCTGTCGAGCGGCATTTTGCTGGTGATGTTGCCGATGGCGACGGTCACTGCCTTGTTGGACACCCGGATGACCTCACCGGCCATGCCGTTGTCTTTCACCCGCACTTTCTCTCCTACCTTCAGCACGCCGCCCCTGAATTGCCCGGAGGTTTGCGACTGGCTGTCACCCTGGGTTTTACCCTTGCGGGCATCGCGACGCATCTTTCTGTCTTCCAGCTGCTTGAGTTTCTTTTCTATGTAGTCGTCGTGATTTTTCTGTTCGTTCTCCTTCTTTGTCTGGAGCGATGACATGAAATTCTGGAGGGCTTTTCTGGCGTCGGAGGTCTTCTCCTTGTCTGCCTGGGATTCCTTGATGGTGCGGATGGTGTTCTCGACCGTCTTGTTGGCTCCCTGTACGATTTCCTGCGCCTCCTTCTTGGCCTGGTCCAGAATCTCTTTCTTGGTCTGTTTCAATCCCTCAAGCTCTTTCTGGTAGCGTTCCGTGATGTTCTCCAGCGTCTTGTCCGTGTTCTTTATCCTCTGGAGCTTCTCGTCAAGGGCGCGGCGGTTGCGCACGATCTTGCGCAGGTTCCTCTCCATACCCACGAACTCCTCTCCGGCTCTTGCCTCGGCATCTTTGACGATGCTCTCCGGAAGTCCCATCTTGCGTGCAAGTTCGAAGGCGAACGAATTACCCGGCATTCCGATGTCCAGCTTGAACAGAGGCTGGATCTTGGCGGCGTCGAACTGCATCGCTCCGTTGATGACTCCGGTGTCGGAGCCGGAGGCGTAGAGCTTGAGGTTCGTGTAGTGTGTCGTGATGACTCCATAGACCCCTCTCTTGTCCATCTCGCTGAGGATCGCCTCGGCGATGGCTCCTCCGGCGGCAGGCTCGGTTCCGGAACCGAACTCGTCTATTAATATCAAGGTCTTGTCATCGGCCTTGGCCAGCATCGTCTTCATGTCGTCAAGGAACGAGCTGTAGGTGCTGAGGTCGTTCTCGATGTTCTGGTCGTCACCGATGCTGACCATGATCCTGTCGAAGACAGGAAGTTCCGAGGTCTCAGAGGTCGGAACCAGCATGCCCCACTGGAACATGTACTGGAGCAGCCCCGTGGTCTTGAGGCACACCGACTTGCCGCCGGCGTTAGGTCCTGAGATCAAAAGAATATGCTTGGCCGGAGTCAAGCGGATCGAAACCGGCACGATTTCCTTTTTCTCTTTTCTCAACGCCCTCTCCAGAAGAGGATGGCGGGCTTTGCGCAGGTTCATCTCACCGTTGTCAGAGATGATCGGCGCACCGGCCTTGAAATCGAGGGCTACCTGTGCCTTGGCCATCAGGAAATCTATCTCGCCGATATATTCCGCGGAATTGATAAGATCTGGCACATAGGGTCTCACGAAGTCGCTGAACGACGCCAGGATGCGCTGGATCTCCTGTGCCTCGTCGGCGCGAAGGGTGATGATCTCGTTTTCCAGTTCGATGATCTCGGCCGGCTCGACAAAGGCTGTCTTGCCTGTGGCCGAGGTGTCATAGACGAACCCCTGGATCTTTTTCTTGCTGGAGCTGTTGACCGGAATCAGCAGCTTGCCGTCACGCACGGAAAGCCCGGCGTCCTCGTCCACAAGCCCGTCGGCCTGTGCCTGCTTGAGGATGGCGTTCGCCCTTTTGGAGATCGCCCCCTCCTTTGTCTTTATCGCGCGCCTGATTTCCAGCAGCTTGTCCGATGCCGTGTCTTTGACATCCCCGAACTTGTCCAGGATCAGGTCGATCCTTCTCTGTACCTCAGGGAAACTCAGCACCGGGGCGCTCATCCGTTTGAGACTGGGATAGACCCCATCCTTTATGGACATGAAGAAGTTGGTCAGCTTGCGTACAGTCTCGACCATCGTGCGCAGCTTGCCGAGCGAAAGGATGTCGATCGTGTAGCCGGTGTTCTCAAGCGGTTTCAGGAAGTCAAGGCAGTCGATGTAGCCGTTTGTCGGGAAGTTCTCCTCGAACATCACGATCAGCCTCATCTCGTCCGTGAGAGCAAGCCTTTCCCCGATGATTTTCGGGTCGTTGCTGAACGTCTCCTCCGTCACCCTCGCGACGGCATATTCAGTGGAACATCTGTCGGCCACAAAGGTCCTGACCCTGTCAAATCCCAACTTGCTCTCCAGTCTGGTGTCAATCTCTGTTCCGTGTTCCCGCATATTCGTAAATTATTGTCTTTCCTCCGTGGAGCGCTTTTCCTCCGAGGTACCCTCGCCCGCGCCGAGAAGGAGCTTAAGTTCGTTGATGTTGCCTATGCTTTTGATGTTGCCGCCACGCACGAAAGAGATCCCCCCGGTCTCCTCCGAAACCACAACCACGTCAGCGTCAGTCTCTTCAGAGATTCCTATCGCCGCCTTGTGCCTCATTCCGTAACGTGCCGGGATGTCAGAGCGTCCGGTGATGGGAAGGGTGCAGCGCGCGGCCACAATCCTGTCGCCTCCGATGATCATCGCGCCGTCATGCAACGGGGAATTCTTGAAGAATATGTTCATTATCAGCCTTCTGGTGACTTTGGCGTCCACGATGTCCCCGGTCTCGACGATGAAATCAAGCGAATCCTTGCGCGGGAACACGATAAGGGCTCCGGTCTTGTCGGCAGACATGGCCCGGCATGCCTCGGCGATCTCGTTGACCGTGCCTCCTGCCATCTTCTGGTCCTGGATGCCCATCATCTTGTTGAAGAAGTCGCGGCTTTTTCCGGCCATCCCATAGCGCGAGCCGAGCTTCATCAGAAAGTGCCGCACCTCGGGCTGGAATATGACGATGAGCGCGATCACGCCCACGTCGATGAAAGTCCCGAGCAGGGCGCTCATCAACTTCATGTTGAACGCCGCCACAATCACCCGCAGGACGAAAAGCAGGATGACGGCGACGAAGATATTCATTGCTGCGGAACCTCTTATCCATCTGAAAACCAGATAGATGAATATGGCGACCATCAGTATGTCCAGAACATCCGCGAACGAGATGTTGAGGAATCCGAATATATTCAAAAGCATCATTGCACTTTTTTACGGTACAAAGATAACTAATCCTTGATTCATTCCACAATGCTTGATGACGATTTCTCTGATTATTAGGGAGTAGGCTTGTGGAAAACTTTGTTAATTGAAAAAAAATCGCTACCTTTGCAGTCCGCAAAATAATGCGGATTAACGTAAAATATTTATTTACAATTAATTAAACAAAACCAATGCCTGGATTAATTGGAAAGAAAATCGGAATGACTTCCGTTTTCGGTGCTGATGGAAAAAATATTCCATGCACCGTTGTCGAGGCTGGTCCGTGTGTTGTCACGCAACTGCGTACAGTAGAAAAAGATGGCTATGCCGCTGTACAGCTTGCCTATGACGAAATGAAAGAGATACACGCCAGCGCGCCTCTTATGGGCCATTTCAAAAAGGCAGGGACCACCCCTAAGCGCAAGCTTGTCGAATTCGCGGCAGACTTCCAGGGTGAGCTCAAGCTTGGAGACACCATCACCGTGTCCGACGTTGTCACTGACGACGTGAAGTACGTTGATGTTGTCGGTACTTCTAAAGGTCGTGGCTTCCAGGGTGTTGTTCACCGTTATCATTTCGCCGGTGTAGGCGGAGCGACCCACGGTCAGCACAACAGACTGCGTAAGCCGGGTTCTCTCGGTGCGTCATCCTGGCCTTCACGCGTGTTCCCTGGAATGCGTATGGGCGGCCACATGGGCAATGAGAGGGTCAAGGTCTTCAACCTCGAGATTGTCAAGGTTATTCCTGAGAACAATCTTCTCGTCATTAAGGGTTCCGTACCTGGAGCCAAGGGTTCTTATCTTGCATTAGAGTTTTAGTTATGGAATTACCAGTATTGAAAATTGACGGATCAGAATCCGGAAAGAAGGTTGTTCTTGACGAGAAGGTGTTCGGTGTGGAGCCGAACGACCATGCAATCTATCTTGATGTCGTTCAGTACCTCGCCAACCAGCGTCAGGGTACCGCCAAGACAAAGGATCGCAGCGAAAACGCTCATTCCACCAAGAAGCTCGGTCGCCAGAAGGGCGGCGGTGGCGCGCGTCACGGTAGCTTGAAGTCCAACATCTTCGTTGGCGGTGGCCGTGTTTTCGGACCGAAGCCTCGTCTTTACAGATTCAAGCTTAACAAGAAGCTGAAGTCGCTCGCGCGTTGCTCAGCCCTCACCTACAAGGCACAGGAGAACGCCATCGTCCTCGTTGAGCCGTTCACTATGGAAGCCCCTAAGACAAAGGAACTCATGCGCATCCTTGACGCTCTCAAGGCTGGCCAGAGAAAGGTTCTCGTAGTGCTTCCGGAGAATTCAAACAACATTTTCCTTTCATCACGTAACCTCCCTGAGGTAAAGGTCATCACTGTTGACGAAATCAACACCTACACCGTTATGAATGCCAATTCAATGGTGCTTGTGGATGGTGTTCAGGATGTCCTCGCAGCCAGGGTCAACCGTTAAAAGCGCAAAGAGATGGGAATTTTAATCAAGCCAATAGTAACCGAGAAGCTCACGGCTGAGACTGAGAAGTACAACCGCTACGGCTTCATCGTTGACAGGGAAGCCAACAAGCTTCAGATAAAGGCCGCAGTAGAGCAGTTCTACAATGTGACTGTAAAGGACGTCAACACCGTGAACTATCACGGAAAGAGAAAGTCCCGCTACAGCAAGGCGGGGATGCTCCGTGGCCGTGCCAATCACTTCAAGAAGGCGTACGTTACCCTTGCAGGTGATGACAAGATCGATTTCTACAGTAACATTTAAGGAGGGACAAGGCAATGGCAATCAGAAAATTCAAGCCGATTACTCCTGGAACCAGGAACAAGGCGATCAGTGCATTCGACGAAATCACTGCCAAGAGGCCGTACAAGCCTCTGTTGGAACCTCTTAAGAGTACAGGTGGCAGAAACAACACCGGTCAGATGACTGTGCGTTACCGTGGCGGTGGACACAAGAGAATGTACCGTATCATCGACTTCCTCCGCACCAAGGACAACATCAAGGCCACAGTCAAGACCGTTGAGTACGATCCTAACCGCAGCGCCCGCATCGCCCTCGTTGAGTACGAGGATGGCGTGAAGAAGTACATCATCGCTCCTGCCGGAATCAAGGTAGGACAGATCATAGAGTCCGGATCAGGAATCGCTCCTGAGCTTGGCAACTGTCTCCCACTCGCGGAGATCCCTGTAGGTACGCTCGTACACAACATCGAGCTTCGTCCTGGCCAGGGCGCCGCGATGGCACGTTCCGCCGGTACATTCGCGCAGTTGGCCGCCCGTGAGGGCAACTACGCCATCCTTCGTCTGCCTTCAGGCGAGACCAGAATGGTGCTTGTGACCTGCCGCGCCACCGTTGGAACAGTTTCTAACGCAGATCATAATCTTGAGTCTTACGGAAAGGCCGGCCGCAGCCGCTGGTTCGGTCGCAGGCCGCACAACCGTGGTGTCGTCATGAACCCTGTTGATCACCCTATGGGTGGTGGTGAAGGTCGTGCCTCCGGAGGTCACCCGCGTTCACGCAAGGGACTTCCTGCAAAGGGTTACAAGACACGTAATCCTAAGGCTACTTCCAACAAGTTCATCATCGAGAGAAGAAAGAAGAAGTAATTAAACGGAATTAAACTTTAAGATTATGAGTCGTTCATTAAGAAAAGGTCCATACATCCAGGAAGCCCTGGAAAAGAGAATTCTTGCTATGAATGATGGTAGCAAGAAGAAGGAGGTCGTGAAGACCTGGTCCCGCGCCAGCATGATCTCCCCTGACTTCGTAGGCCACACTGTCGCAGTTCATAATGGAAACAAGTTCATTCCTGTTTACATCACTGAGAACATGGTGGGTCACAAGCTCGGCGAATTCGCGCCGACCAGAACTTTCAAAGGCCATTCGGGCAACAATAAGTAGTAATTAAGGAGAATTCATTATGGGAGCTCGTAAAAGATTAATGGCTGAAAAGTTCAAGGAAGCCAAAAAGAATACAGCAGTAGCTAAGTTGAATGATGTTCCTACATCCCCTCGCAAGATGCGTCTTGTCGCTGACACTGTGAGAGGTGTGGAGGTGAACCGTGCGATTGACCTTCTTCATTTCTCGAAGAGGCAGCCGTCCATCCGTCTTGAGAAGCTTCTCCGCAGCGCCATCGCCAACTGGGAAGCCAAAAACCCGGATCAGAGCAAAGAGCTGGACAACGGTAACGTTTATGTCAAGACGATCATGGTAAACGAAGGCCGCACGCTCAAGAGAATCCGTCCTTGCCCTCAGGGCCGCGCCGGAAGGATCCGCAAGCGTTCGAACCACGTCACCATCATTCTCGACGTCAAGAAACCAACAACAGTAGAGGAGAACAAGTAATATGGGACAGAAGACAAATCCTATTTCTAACAGAATCGGTATCACCCGTGGTTGGGACTCTAACTGGTGTGGTGGTAACTATGCTGAGAAGATCGCTGAGGATTATGAGATCCGCAAGTATCTGACCAACCGTCTTGCCAAGGCCAGCCTCTCCAAGATTGTCATCGAAAGAACCCTCAAGTTCATCACCGTGACCATTCACGCCGCAAGGCCTGGATTCATCATCGGTAAGGGCGGGGCCGAGGTTGACAAACTCAAGGAAGAGCTTAAGAAGGTCACCAAGAAGGACGTTCAGATCAACATCTTCGAGGTCAAGAGGCCTGAGGTTGACGCGCACATCGTCGCTGACAGCATCGCCCGTCAGATCGAGGGACGTGTTTCCTACAGAAGAGCCATCAAGATGGCTATCGCATCAACCATGAGGGTTGGTGCGGAAGGCATCAAGATCCAGATCAGCGGCCGTGTAGGCGGCGCTGAAATGGCCAGAAGTGAAATGTTCAAGGAGGGCCGTACACCTCTGCACACATTCCGTGCTGACATCGACTACGCTCTTGCGGTTGCAAGCACAAAGGTCGGCGCCCTCGGAATCAAGGTGTGGATCTGCAACGGTGAGCGTTACGGCAAGCAGGATCTCACTCCTAACACAGCTGCGGCAGCCAACGCGCAGGGCGGATCACGTCCTTCACGCGGAGACCGTGGTGAGCGCAGAGGTGGAGACCGTGGCGACCGTCGTGGCAGCCGTGGTGGCCGTGGCCGTCGCAATGACCGTCAGGCTGAATAAGGAATATTCAGACACAGAATACAAGATTGAGTGGCGGGAGAATTTCCGGCCACTCTTTTTTTGCGTTTTGGCGTGCCATGATTGAAAGTTTTAGCGGTAAAAAATGTAAATTTGTAGAATCGGTTAAATATTCATTAATCACGATAGCACTATGGGTGAATCCAGAAGAAGTTTTTTGAAAAAGTCGGCGGCGGGCTTGGCGTTGTTCACGATCCTGCCACGCAATGTGTTAGGAGCTATGGGCGGCGACAAGAAATATGTCGCGCCAAGTGATCAGCTGACACGCGGAATTATCGGTACGGGAGGCATAGGCATGAGCGGTCTTCATTTCGTAAGTGACGAGCGCTGCCGTCTGGTCTCGGTTTGTGATGTGGACAGGAACCACCTTGACAACGCCCTTAACAAGGGTGTGGAGAAGTTCGGCACAAAACTTCAGGCCTACACGGATTGGAGGGATCTCGTACATGATCCTAATGTTGACATCGTTCACATCGCGACCCCTTCGCATTGGCACGGAATCATGGCCGTAGAGGCTTGCAGAGCCGGAAAGGACATATTCTGCGAGAAGCCTATGACAAGAACAATAGGGGAAGGCCAGAAAGTAGTGGAGGCCGTCAACAAGTACGGCAGGATCTTCCGTCTGGACACATGGTTCCGCTTCAAGGACACGTTCTATGGCCTCGGAACAACTGTCGAACCGCTTAAGAAACTTGTGCAGAGCGGTCTTCTCGGTTGGCCTTTGACAGTGAGGATCTCAGGAGCCACCGGTTTCACCTGGAAGTTCTACTGGACCGGTAAGGAAAACCTTGTGCCACAGCCTGTCCCGGCTGAACTTGACTACGACATGTGGCTCGGACCAGCTCCGTACAAGCCGTACAATCCTCATCGTGTGCACCAGACATTCCGTGGCTATTGGGACTACGAGTCCGGCGGTCTCGGGGACATGGGACAGCACTACATCGATCCTGTGCAGTACATCCTCGGCAAGGACGACACCTTCCCGGTGAAGGTAGAGGTGGACGCTCCTCAGCAGCACCCGGACGCTGTGGGAATATGGCGCAGCGTCACCTACACCTACGCCGACGGCTGCAAGATCATCCTTGAGGGCGAAGGCTTCGAGAGCAAGGGCAAGGTTCCTTACATCGAAGGCCCTAACGGTAAGGTTTACAAAGGATTCGAGTGTACTATCCCTAACGTGATGGATGTCATCAACTCGCTTCCTGATCCGGAGCCACGCCACACGGACTTCCTTGAGTGCGTGAAGACCCGTCAGAAATTCGCGCTGGCCGAGGACAACGGCCACCACAGCTGCACGATCGTCAACATGGGAGCCTGTGCCCTGCGTCTCGGCAGAACCCTTAACTTCGATCCGGACAAGCAGCTGTTTGTTGACGATGATGCCGCCAACCAACTTATCAACCAGCCGATGCGCGCCCCTTGGGGTTCAATGATCCTTTAATTTGTTTCTGAATATGAAGAAGTTTATAACATCCATACTATTCCTTGCGGCCGCTCTGACTTTGAGCGCCCAGGACGCAAGGCAGAGAACCGTGGAAACCGTTGTGGCTGACGTGCTTGCTGCCATGCCGGCCAACAATGCCACGGATTTCAACACTCAGATGGCCGACCTCGCCGCCGCTGCTCCCGCCTCAGTGGTGGAGACCGCCAAGATGATGAAGCCGGCCGGCGAAGGCGTGAGGAACAATCTTTATGAATATGCCCTCACAGGTCTTGCGAGCTATGCATCGGCCAATCCACAGTGCGTGGACAAGGTCCGCGAAGGATTCGCGCAGGCGGTCAAGGTCACGACAGACAGCAACAACAAGGCTTTCTTGTTGAACCTTTTCCGTCAGATCGCCAAGCCTGCTGACGCTCAGTTCTTCAAGGAATATGTCAATGACCCTGCCCTCGCATCCACGGCCGTTGGCGCTCTCGTGGATATTCCGGGAACAGAGGATTTGATTCTTGACCTTGTGAAGGAAGGAACCGCCGACAGGAAACTGCTGGCGACCGCCGCCGCGGAGAAAGGAATCACCGCCGCGGAGCCTTATATTCAGAAATGGGTCATCCCGACTGCCCTGAACTCCACAATGCACGACAACGCTTACTTCTCAGTTTTGGCTGCCATAGGCTCCGAGTCTTCATTGAATATTCTTAAGGAGAATTCGACTCCAGACTATGCCGCTCTGGCAGTGAGACTTGCCGATGGTTCCAAGAGCAAGGCCGTCGCCAAGGCAGCCAAGGATCTCATGGCTTCTGAAGTCTCCGCCTACAAGTCCGCCGGAGCTCTGGCTCGGATGAAGAACGACCCGGCGAAGGCTTTGAAGGTCGTTGCCGCCGCTCTCAAGAGCGAGGATGTGAAGTATAGGAACTCCGTGATTGACAACGCCACTTTGATCCTTGGCGCCGGAAATCTCGTTCCGCTTTTCACAAAGAACTTCGCAAAACTCTCTGCACCGGTCAAGGTGGATCTTCTCAACTGGTTTGGCAACAATAAGATCTCGTCTGTCTCCGAGATCGTGCTCGGCTCGTTCTCCGAGGGAGGGAATGTTGCTTCCGCCGCCATCGCGGCCGCAGGAAAGATCGGTGGTGACAAGGCCGCGAAGGCTCTCGTGGGACAGCTCGGAGGTGAGAACAGCGCCGCTGCGATAGCCGCTTTGAAATCATTCAAGGGCAACTATCAGGACGAGCTTCTTGCCGCTCTTGACGGAGCCAAGGACAACAAGACTCTTGGAAATATTCTCGGCCTTGTGATGGCCAGAAGGATTACCGCTGCCGCCCCGAAGGTATATTCATTGATAGATTCAAAGGATGCCGAGGCTTCGTCTCTCGCCAAGCTCGCGCTCGCGGACATCGTTGGTGTCCAGGACATTGACAAGGTCGGCGCTTTGCTTGACAACGTTTCCGCCGCTGATCAGAAGGCCGTCCAGAACGCTTTGATCGCCGCTGTGCACACTCTTGCTCCCGCCGAGCAGTACGCCAAGGTCAGCGCTTTGATGAAGAAGTCCAAGAACGTCTCCGCTTACTATCCGGTCCTTGCCGCCACAGGCACTGACGAGGCCGTTAACGATCTGGCCGCCGCCTACGAGGCCGGTGACAAGTCCGCTTTCGCGTCGTTGCTTGACATCGACAATTTCAAGGTGGCTCCAACTCTCATCAAGATTGCCGGTTCGGACGCCGGGCTGGCCGACAAGGCTGTGAAGAGATATTCTTCCCTTGTCTCTAAATACGAGACCAATGTTGACAAAAAGCGTATGGATTTCGCCAAGGCTCTTGAGCTTGCCCAGACCCCTGCCGTGAAGAAGTCCATTCTCAAGTCTCTTGCTTCCGTACCTACGATGAAGGCGTTCCTGCTTGCCGGCAAGTACTTGGATGACAGTGACAAGGGAGTCAGGCATGCCGCTGCTGAGTGCGTAAGGACAATCGCCTCCAAGACCAAGGAGGAGATCAACTACGCTGACCTCAAGTCCAACCTTGACAAGGCTGTCGTGATCTTCAAGGCCGCCGGTGGTGCGGATGACGGCTACGCTGTCGATGCGATCAACAAGATTCTCGGCGAGGCCGAGCCTTCACCGATCTCTCAACTGACCGATGAGGAGAAGAGGCAGGGATTCGAGATGCTGTTCGACGGCACGAATCTGGACAAGTGGCAGGGCGACCTTGAGGGGTACACTCCTGTCAACGGAACAATCTATGTATCGGCCAACTACGGCAGCACAGGAAATCTCTACACCAAGAAGGAATACCGTAACTTCGTCTATCGTTTCGAGTTCTGCTTCCTGCGCGAGGGTGTGAACAATGGTGTGGGTGTGAGGACTCCTATGGGTGTTGACGCTGCCTATGACGGAATGTGTGAGGTGCAGATCCTTGATCATGACGCTCCGATGTACGCCAAACTTCGTGAGTATCAGGTTCACGGATCGGTTTACGGTGTGATCCCGGCGAAGAGAATCGTCCACAAGCCTCTTGGGGAGTGGAGCACCGAAGAAATCCGTGTCGAGGGCGACAGAATCAAGGTGACCGTCAACGGTGAGGTGATTGTGGACGGCAACATCCGCAGGGCCTGCAAGGGTCACAATGTGGCTCCTGACGGCGGCAAGAAGAATCCGTACACCGTTGACCACAAGAACCATCCGGGAATGTTCAACAAGAAAGGCTACATTTCATTCTGCGGTCACGGTGAGGGTCTGAAGATCCGCAACGTCCGCATCCTCGATCTCGGCGACAAATAGTAGCTGGAAAGAAGGTAGTCGCTTCGCCGGTGTCTCGGTCGCTGAGTTCCTCTGGTTGTTTAGACCTATTGGTTCTGAGACCATTGAGTTTCCGGGCTTGTCGAAGCGAAGGAACATTGAAGGTCCAGTGCCATAGAAAGAGCGGGAAGCCTCTAACCTGAATTTTGCACGTAACCAAAATTCAGAACAGAGGCTTTCCGCTCTTTTCGGTCTAGCTATTTTTTCTCATCAGTCATGTGCCACCGGCACACTCCTTCTTCAAAAAGACATCTATCCTCGAAAATCTGACACAAAATTTAGTTCAGCTTATTTTTTAACGCTTATTTAAGTAACCTTCAAAAAATAACCTGCATCATCTTAAGGAATCTTTTCGGTCTATATCTCTTTTCTCATCAGTCATGTGCCACCGGCACACTCCTTCTTCGAAAATAGAT